>Ga0209181_10008078_pt1 | contig 14226 bp, 9 predicted proteins | sample MAT05_FD_187208 | JGI IMG/M metagenome (GOLD analysis project Ga0209181, IMG submission 187208) | Freshwater microbial communities from Lake Fryxell liftoff mats and glacier meltwater in Antarctica - MAT-05 (SPAdes) (version 2) | ecosystem: Environmental > Aquatic > Freshwater > Ice > Liftoff... | reverse complement strand
TCGCCCAAAACCGGCAAAAACTACTCCTTGAGGCCGAATTTGAGCGAATCTTTACCCAAAAAACAGGGTATGAAGCCTTGGACAAACTCATTGCAAGGACTTACGCCAAAAAAACAGCACTGCTCCCCGTTTTGGACCGCCCCAATCTCCCGCTGCACAACAATGCCGCCGAACGCGCCGCCAGACGAAAGGTCCGCAAGCGGGATGTTTGCTTTCACACCATGTCCGCCGAAGGCACAAGGGTGCAGGATGCCTATTTGTCTATCATCGAAACCGCCAAAAAACTTGGCGTCTCTGCTTTTGAGTACCTGACCGATTTTGTCTCAGGTTCCAGGAAAATGACCCCTTTGCCCAAGCTTATCGCCCTCAAACTATCCGGGTAACTATCCGGCAATCCCATAGGGTTTTGAACGGATACCTTTTAATCTGTAATTTTGTGCGTTACTTGAAAAACTGATTACGCATGATATTGAGACAATTAAGCTCCGTCATCCAATCTGCTGCCCAAACCATGCCGTTGGTCAGCATTACCGGCCCCAGGCAATCCGGCAAAACTACCTTGGCCAAATATGCTTTTCCGGATTATGCTTATGCCAATCTGGAAAACCCGCCTACCCGCCAATTTGCGCGAGAAACAATCTTTTTTGGTGTATGCCAGTACCGAAAATCAAAACCGCCTGCTTGGAAATGCCCGGAGTTGGGACAATCTTCCCGTTTTTGATTGATATGCTTGGTTTAGCACTTTGGTAAGCACTTCGTACAGTTCGGCCAAGTCGAAATCAAGCATCGCCCGTTGGCCGCGCAGGGTGTGGATTTTGGTTTGAATGATTTCGTTTTCCATCAGGGCGTTTTTAAAACAGAAAAGTTAATATTCAGAAAAAAATAAAACAATTTATTTGCCGATACAAAACTTCCCAAAAATATTCCCCAAAATATCTTCTACCCCTACACTGCCCGTAATTTCAGATAAATACGCCAGCGACCGCCGAATATCCTGCGCCACAAAATCCCCCGTCACATTGGCTTCCAACCCAACCAGTACATCAGCCAAAGCCACATCCGCCCGGCGCAGCGCATCGTGGTGGCGGGCATTGGTGACCACCGTGCTTTCGAGGCTGACACCTTCCCCTGCGGCCACCTCAAAGAGTTTTTCTTTCAGGTACTCGATGTTCATCTGGTTTTTGGCCGAAACGGGGATGAAGGAGGAAGGAGGAAGGAGGAAGGAGGAAGGGGCATTGAGATGATTTGACAACTTTTTAAAAGTTGTCAAATCTGGGCCGCCCAAATCTGGCTCTTCGCCCAGCAGGTAAGGATGAATGTCCGGCAGCGTCGGATCGAGCAGCCATTCGGTGCGAAAAAGCGGATTGCGGTCCATCTTGTTGCACACGATGAGGTATCCCGGAACTCCGTTCCGGGTATTCGAAAAACCCGGAACGGAGTTCCGGGATACCAGTGCCGCAAGGTCGGCGTGAACATCCGCCAGCGTCATGCCCCCCGCCACATCCCACACATACACGAGGATGCTGGCCTGCTCAATTTTTTCCATCGTCCGCTGAATACCAATGGTTTCGATGGCATCCTGCGCTTCGCGGATACCCGCCGTGTCCACCAGGCGAAACTGTACGCCCCGGATGTTCAGCACCTCCTCGATCGTATCGCGGGTGGTGCCGGGGATGTCCGAGACGATGGCGCGCTCCTCATTGAGCAAGGCGTTGAGGAGGGTGCTTTTGCCTGCGTTCGGGCGACCTGCGATGACAGTGGTCACACCGGTTCTGAGGGCATTGCCCAAGGCAAACGACTGGATGAGCGGACGAAGATGCGAGCGGATTTTTTCTACCAGATTTTTCAAGTCCGAGCGGTCGGCAAATTCTACGTCTTCTTCGCCGAAATCCAGTTCGAGCTCCACCAGGCTGGCGAAATGGATCAGTTCTTCGCGGAGTTGGGCGATCTCGTTTTTAAAGCCGCCGCGGAGTTGGCGGAGCGCGATGCCGTGCGCCGCTTCGCTTTCGGAAGCGATGAGGTCGGCCACGGCTTCGGCCTGGCTGAGATCGAGTTTGCCGTTGAGAAAAGCCCGCAGGGTATATTCGCCGGGTTGTGCCAATCGAGCACCCGATTGCAGGCATAACTGAATGATTTCCTGCTGAATATACGGCGATCCATGGCAACTGATCTCGACCGTCGGCTGGCCGGTGTAGGATCGTTCGCCATGAAAAACAGTGGCCAGCACCTCGTCAATATCGCGGCCTTGCCGGTCGCGGATGTGGCCGAAGTGAGCGGTGTGGGTAGTTTGATCGGCCAGTTTTTTCCCTTTAAAAATCAGATCGGCTACTTCGATCGCCGTGGGTCCGCTGAGTCGGATGACAGCGATCGCGCCCACGCCGGGCGGAGTGGCGAGGGCAACAATGGTGTCGGTGAGGTTGGGCAGGTTCATGTATGTTGCGGATTTGTGGATCCGAAGAGGCTGTCTCACAAGTAGTTTTTTTGACAGTATGGACAGGATTTACGCCTTTTTTAAGTTAAATCCTGTAAAATCCTGTCCATCCTGTCAAAAAAACTACTTGTAAGGCCGCCTCCCCGGTCAAACACCTATTTTTCCGCCCAAAATTCGTGTTATTTTATGGAACCTAATCAAATGCTGCCTGACAATCGCCCTGAATGGCTTCGCGCATTGGCGGAGAAGAGTTGGAATCTGGAGTTGGTGATCTCCGGTGCGGCCATTTTTTTGGCCTCTTACCTGCCCGATGCGGTGGATTCCATGCTGCGTTATTACCTCGAAAACCTGGTGATGGATGAAGATTTTTCCAAAATCACGTTGCCTTTGATGGTGTATAGTTTTATGAAAGTAGTGGCCTGGATGCTCATCCTTACGTTCGTCGTGCATTTTGTCATGCGGGCTTTTTGGGCGGGTGTAGTCGGGCTGCATACCGTGTATACGCAGGGAATCCGGTACGAACAGATGCCGTGGCAAACCGATTTTACCAAAGAGCAGATGCGGCAACGGTTCGGCCCCCTGTCTGACTACATCCTGCGGCTCGACCGGCTCTGCAACCAGGTGTTCTCGGTGGCTTTTTTGATCGCGCTGATGAGCATCGGGATCGGCATAGCCTACATGGCAATCTTTTTGACCATCAATGTGTTGCCCGCTGTAATGGGCAAATCGGCGGGCAAGATCGGAAGTCTTGTGCTGTTGAGTATTTTAATGATGCTTGCTGTGCTACCTGCTTTGTCGCTCTTAGCGATCCGTTCGCCCCGGTTGGCAGCATTTCCATGGGTGCAACGGATGGCCACTTGGTCGGTGCGACATGCAGGTGGGCTGCTGATGCCGCTTGTATACAGGCCGATGTCATATCTGAACATGACGTTTACCTCCAATGTATCCAAGTTCCGGTTGCTGCTGACCATATTTATCGGCATGTTCATCGTCATGGGCGGCGTGCTGCTCAACTTCATATCAGTCATGTTTCATTTGTCGGGCCGAAGTGCATTTACGACCCGCGATTTTTATTCCGAAGGTCGCAACATCAACCTGCTCGCTGGCGGCTGGTATGATAATATGCGTTCGCCCAACGAACGCCTGCCGCCGCTGAGCATTCCATCAGAAGTAGCGGAAGGGCCGTTTTTGCGGGTATTTGTGGATTATCCCAAGTTACTGGATGCAGCCCTGTCGCAGCGCTGCACGACGCCTGCACTGCCTGATTCGATGCCGAAAGCGCTCCGCCGTACCCTGATTGATAGTACTCACCTGGCCTGCATGACCGATTTTTTTCGTCTTACCATCAATGATTCGCTCGTGGCACATCCCGGCTGGATGTTTCAGGAACATCCGGTGGTTGGTTCGCCGGGCATAGTGGCCTACCTGCGTACGGCAAATTTAAAAATCGGAAAAAATATGCTCCTGGTGCGGGTGCCTTCTTCCAAAAACGTGGATTCGCTGCGGGTGTACGGGCAGGTGCCGTTCTGGTATGCACCCAAATGAAAAAATGTGATCAATATAAAAATAAGGAACGCGGCACCAATAACTTAGTCATTTTAGGTCAACCATTTTTTCATCAGACAACACTATTTTTCTGCGAATAGTGGGGCTATTTAAAGAAAAATAGCGGCCGTATGATGGAACAAAGGGTGGCATCAAATGACTAAGTTATTGGTGCCGCGTTCCTAAGGTCAATGGAGCGGGATTATTTTGACACGTTTCCAAATCTTACCTTTGCCCCCCGTTTGAACTTTGGCATGTCCGAACTTCAAACTTTCTCGAACTTCGAACTTCAAACTTCCATGAAGTATCTCATCATAGGCCTCGGCAACATCGGCTACGAATACGACGGCACCCGGCACAACATCGGTTTCGACGCGGTAGATTACCTGTGCAAAGACCTCGGCGGCGAGTGGCGCAGCGACCACCACGGCGACCTCGCGGAGATCAAATTCAAAGGCCGCGTGTTCATTTTGCTCAAACCCAACACCTACATGAACCTGAGCGGCAAGGCCGTCCGCTATTGGCTGCAAAAGGAAAAGATAGAAACCGAAAATAGCCTGGTCATTTGTGACGACCTCAACCTCGTGTTCGGCAAGCAACGCCTCCGCCCCAAAGGTTCCGACGGTGGTCACAACGGACTAAAAAACATCCAGGAATTGCTGGGTACCGATGCTTATCCGCGTCTTCGTGTGGGCATCGGCGACAACTTCCCCAAAGGCCGGCAGGTGAATTTTGTGCTGGGCAAATGGTCGGAAGACGAAAAAGCCGAGCTCTCGCACCTGCTCAATCGGATCAATGACACGGTGAAGGCATTTGCTACGATGGGGCTGGAGCGGGCGATGAACGTGGCGGGCGGTGGCGTAAAGAGTAAATGATCGAGACACCCTATCTTTAATAGTACAAGTCAAATCTTGATGGTTGTTGACAACCGGATGGAAAATTTGCTTTGACCACTCTCCAAATTTTTTATGCAAAAACCCTCCATACCCGAAGGTACCCGCGACTTCGGCCCCGAACAGGTGCGTCGCCGCACCTACATTTTTGATACCATCCGCGCCGTGTTCGTGAAGTTTGGCTTTCAGCCGCTCGAAACGCCTGCGATGGAAAACCTCAGCACCCTGACTGGCAAATACGGCGAAGAAGGCGACAAATTGCTGTTCAAAATTCTCAACAACGGCGACTACCTGAAAGACGCCGATGAAACAGCGCTCACAGAAAAAAACTCCACCCGGCTGACAACCAGCATTGCCAAACGAGGGTTGCGATACGACCTCACGGTACCCTTCGCCCGCTACGTAGTGATGAATCGCGGCACGTTGGTGTTCCCGTTCAAGCGCTACCAGATACAACCCGTATGGCGCGCCGACCGTCCGCAGCGAGGTCGTTACCGCGAGTTTTTCCAGTGCGACGCTGACGTGATCGGCTCCGACAGTCTGCAATACGAGGCCGAGCTGACGCAGATTTACGACGAGGCGTTCGCCAAACTGGGCGTCCCGGTCGTCATCAAGATCAACAACCGCAAGGTGTTGTACGGCATCGCTGAATCGGCGGGCATCGCCGACCGGTTTATGGATATGACGGTGGCAATTGACAAACTGGACAAGATCGGCATCGAAGGGGTGCGCAAAGAATTGACCGAGCGCGGCATTGCAGAATCTTCCATCGGTACGATTGAAAAAATACTGGCGGCGCCTGACTACGAATCCTTGCGGCCGATCTTTGCCAACAGTGAAACGGGTCTTAAAGGATTGGATGAACTGGATCGCGTGTTCCGTTTTTTGAAAAAAGCAAAACTTCACAACGAAGTCCGCTTCGACATTACCCTGGCGCGCGGCCTCTCGTATTACACTGGCTGCATTTTTGAAGTAGCAGCACAAGGCATCCAGATGGGAAGCATCGGCGGCGGCGGCCGATATGCCGACCTGACGGGCGTATTCGGGGTGCCGGGGCTATCGGGCGTGGGCGTTTCATTCGGCGCGGACCGGATTTATGACGTGATGAATGAAATGGGCTTGTTTCCGGAGTCGCTGGCCGAAGCCGTGAAAATCATGCTGGCCGCATTTGATGAACCGACGCATGAATATGCCTTCGAATGCGTCAGCCGCCTCCGCGCAGCAGGCGTAGCAGCCGAACTTTACCCGGAGCCGGGCAAGTTGAAAAAACAGTTCGAGTACGTCGCCAAGCGCAATATTCCTTACATGGCGATTGTCGGCGAAAGCGAACTACAGGCCGGGAATCTGATGGTGAAAAATCAGAAGACCGGCGAGCAGCAGGCGATGTCGGTAGAGGAAGTGGTAGCGATGTTGACGTGAATTCGTTTATATTTGTGACAAAAAGCGTTGGATAAATAAAAATTATTCAGTCATGAGCGATTTAGGAACGCGGCACCAATAACTTAGTCATTTGATGTCACCCTTTGTTCCATCAAATGACTAAGTTATTGGTGCCGCATTCCTAAAGCCAAGATTATGCGCCTGATTAATGAAATGAATGTAGAGGAGCCACTTGAACTTTTGCTTCCCCAGCTCACCAGATGATATTTTTGTTTGACTCCAATACAAATTTCGACCATCTGAAAGGAGTCTACTTAGATTTGCTAAGGTTTTGAGCAATGGAAAATCCAACCAAAAAAAAGCCGCTCCACAACCGCGTCAATCGCCGCGAATTAAAAGCCCGTTTGCAGGAAAGCACGGAGCCGCGTATCACCTTGTCGTACTACAAATACGTCCGCCTGGAAGATCCGACCCAGTTCCGCAATGACCTCTTTCGCTTATACAGTGATCTGGGTGTACTGGGGCGCATCTATGTGGCCCGGGAGGGAGTGAATGCCCAACTTTCCGTGCCCGAAGCGAATTGGGAAAACTTTAAAGCGGCGATGGACGGCATCGAGTTTTTCAAAAATATGCGCCTCAACATCGCGGTAGATGACGATGGAAAATCTTTTTTCGCCCTCATCATCAAAGTGCGCGACAAGATCGTGGCCGATGGTATTGACGATCCGGATTTTGATCCGGCCCGTACGGGCCAGCACCTCGATGCCGAAGCGTTCAACCGCCTTACAAACGATCCCAATACCATTCTGGTGGACATGCGCAACCACTACGAGAGCGAAGTGGGCCATTTTGAAAACGCCATTACACCTGATGTTGCGACGTTCCGGGAAGAACTGCCGCTGGTGGCCGATTTGCTCGCCGAACACAAGGGCCGCAACATCGTGATGTATTGCACGGGCGGTATCCGGTGTGAAAAAGCGAGTGCATTTATGAAGTACCGGGGGTTTGAGAATGTATTCCAACTGGATGGCGGCATCATTGAATATACCCGGCAAGTGCAGGCCAACGACTTGAAAAATAAATTTTTAGGGAAAAATTTTGTGTTCGATGAACGCTTGGGCGAACGCATCGGTCCCGATGTAATTTCCCAGTGTCATCAGTGCAGCCAACCCTCCGATGCACATACGAACTGTGCCAACGAACATTGCCACATCCTTTTCATTCAATGCGACGCCTGCCGTGCCCAATATGCAGGCTGCTGTTCAGAGGTCTGCCACGACTTCATGCAGCTGCCCATCGAAGAAAGACAGGAAAGAGCAAAAACCATGGAGTTCAACGGTTCCAGGTTTGGCAAAGGCATTTACAAAGCGTTTCGGAAGTCGGCGCAGTCGCTTCGAACAGCCTCCCAGACGTAACATTCTCAGTCCCCATTTCAGCCAAAAGGGTTGTGGAATCGGTCTCCCGACTTCCACAACCCTTTTTTTATCGAATAACACACATGAAATATTGGACATCCGGCGTTTTAGACCGCACTTTGCAAAGAGAAAACGGTGGAATGACCTTTATCAGGAATGTCTGTCCTAACATATAGCGGCACATTCTTTGCCCGTTACTTCCTGCAAATCCTTTGGCTCACAGAGCCGCATGTAATCAAAACATATCCTGTATGTCTGACTGTAAAATCCTGTGCTTGTTGATGCTGGCACTCCCCTTCGCCGCCGTTGCGCAGAAAGAAAACCTCATTTACCTGAATAATCCTTCCTTTGAAGACGTGCCTTCCGCCGGCCAAACACCCATGGGCTGGACCAACTGCGGCGACCCACGCGAATCTCCGCCGGACGTGCAGCCGGGTTATTTTGATGTGACCAAAGCCCCCAGCCATGGGGCTTCCTACCTCGGTCTGGTGGTGCGTGACAATGAAACCTGGGAATCGGTATCGCAACGCCTCAGCAAACCCCTGGAAGTAAACCAGTGCTATGAATTCTCCATGGACGTGTGTAAATCGGAACTCTACATGAGCCTGAGCCGCACCAATGGTCTGACCAGCAATTATGCCACACCCGCCCGCTTGCTGATCTGGGGGGGCAGCGGTTCCTGCGGCAAACAAGAACTGCTCTACGAAACGCCCATCATCACGCATACCCGCTGGATCAAGACCGATTTCCGGCTCAGTCCCAAAAAAGGCAGCTACAACTACATTGTGATCGAAGCCTACTACAAAACGCCTGTGCTATTCCCATACAATGGCAACGTGATGCTGGACAATGCTTCCCCCGTTCGGCAAATACCTTGCAATCCGGAGAAAATGCCCGATATGGTAAAGAAAACCGACAAACCTGATCGGCCGGTGGGCGGCGTCAGGACGAAAGGAGATACCAGTAAAGGGCCTACTGCACCCAAAATACCTGCTACAAAAGCGGAACCTGTCGTGACGTATAAAGGCGAAAAAATCCGCAAAGGCAGCATCATTCGTTTGGAAAAGGTGTACTTTGACGCAGATAAATTCGATATCAAAACGGAATGTGAGCTGGGATTGAAAGAAGTGTATAACTTCCTGGCTTCAAACAAAGAAGTATCCGTGGAAGTCGGCGGTCATACCAACAACAACCCGTCCGACCAGTTTGCCAACGATCTTTCCACCAACCGCGCTAAATCAGTAGCCAGTTGGCTGATCGCTCAGGGCATTCTCCCTACCCGGGTACAATTCAAAGGCTACGGCAAAACCCGCCCCATCGAATCGAACCTAACCCCCGAAGGTCGTAAAAAGAATCAGCGCGTCGAGATCAAGGTGCTGAATATACAATGACGGACTTTTCATTTTTCTCAGCAAAAACTACGGCTACGAGGCGTCCCCTCGTAGCCGTAGTGCGTCGTAGCGGAAGCCTCCCTACTTCCAACTTCAAACCTCAAACTTCAAACTTCAAACTTCAAACTTACCTCCCAACTCTCACCCTCTTCTTATTTTTATCATCTCTTTCCGCCCAAACCTTGCGCGGGGTGGTTCGGGATGCCGACAACGGCCAGCCCGTAACAGGTGCTACTGTGGCTTTGCAACGCCAGCAACGCGAAGCAGCCCCCATCAGCGTAGCCACCAATCCGGCTGGTGAATTTGATTTCAACAACCTGCGCCCCGGCTATTACCGCTGCGCTGTCATGGCAGAAGGTTTTGAAAGTCAAATCATTGCCGAAGTGAATATCGCTGCCGGCAAAGAACAGGTGCTGGACGTTGCGGTGCGCCGCGTCAGCACGACGCTGCCCGAACTGACCGTCACAGCCAGCAATCTCGGCCGCCGACCGGTGCAGCCACTCAGCGAGATTTCCCTCACCCGCGACCAAACCCTGCGCTTCCCGTCCATGTACTTCGATCCGGGTCGCCTGGCTGCCGCCTATGCAGGCGTGGCGCAAACCGACGATGGCATCAACGGCATGAGTATCCGGGGCAACAATCCCGGTTCGGTGCGCTGGCGGCTTGAAGGAGTGGATGTTGTGAACCCGAATCACCTGCCCAATGCCGGTACTTTCAGCGACCGCCCGGCAGCAGCCAGCGGCGGGGTATTGATGTTCAGCGCGCAGTTGCTCGACAATTCTTCCCTGTTGACCGGTGCGTTTCCGGCAGGTTATGGCGATGTACTGGGCGGTGTCATGGACATGCGCCTCCGACGCGGCAATACGCGACAGCATGAATTTACGGCCCAAGCGGGCTTGATCGGGCTGGATCTGGCAGCCGAAGGGCCGCTGGGAAAGGTGAGAGCCGGTGAGAGAAGGGGCAGCAACGCATCCTATCTGGTCAATTACCGCTATTCGACCGTCGGGCTGCTGAGCAAAATGGGCGTTTCATTCGGCGATGAAGTGATTGATTTCCAGGACTTGTCTTTTAACCTGGGTTTTTCCGGAAAAAACGGCAGCGAGTGGCGGGTGTTCGGATTGGGCGGATTGAGCCAGAACCTGTTCGACCACAAAGCCGATTCGGTGGACATCAAGCAGTACAAAGATTTTTTTGACATTGATTTCAAATCCAGAACAGGCATCCTGGGTGTTTCGAACTGGTCGCCGCTCGGTCAAAAGTCATGGTTGAAAACATCGGTAGCCGTGTCTGGACAATCCAGCGAGCGAACGGCAGCCTCGGTGGCCGATCTGACCATCAACAACGGCGACGAAGTTCAGGAATCCAAAGTATCAGGTTCCGTCACGCTTTCGCATCGCCTGAGCAATCAGTTGCGCGGTCTGGTCGGCGCAGTCGTAAATCGCCAGTATTTCCGGGCAGACTCCTACGAAAACAACGCTCCCAACGAAATCCCGGAACATACCTTCATCACCGCCCAACCCTGGGCAGAAGCGACCTGGCTCAGCAAAAGCGAAAAAACGTCGGTGCAAATCGGAGTACACTCGATGCTGTTCGCCTACCGCGATCAATACAACCTGGAGCCGCGCCTGAGCATCACACAAGTGCTTTCCAAACGCCACCGATTTACCCTGGCCGCAGGCGCCTATAGCCAGGTCGCACCGCTGTGGTTACAAAAAAGAAATCTGGACTTAGCCCGCGCTGTGCATGCCGGGCTGCGCCATACCTGGTCGGTCGCAGACAATTGGTCGGTGCGCAATGAGGTATTTTGGCAGCGTATTACCAATGCAGGGATTGAAGCCGGTAATCCTGCGTTTTCGTTGACCAACGCCTCCGAAATCCAGCATCTCCGGCAAAGAACCATTGGTTACGAAGGGCTGGCCGAAAACCGGGGCCTTGAAATTACCCTCGAACGTTATCTCTCCGAAGGCTGGTTTCTGCTGGCCAATACGACCTTATTCGATTCCCGTTACCAGGGCAGCGATCAGGTCTGGCGCAGCACCCGCTGGAACCTCAACCACCTCGCCAACCTGACCGCAGGACGGGAATGGCTCCGCGAAAAGTCGGAAGAAAAAACCCGCTCTTTCGGCCTCAACGGGCGGGTTGTCTGGACAGGCGGCTTCCGGGAAATGCCAGTAGATGCCCCGGCTTCCGCTGTGGCTCAAACCACTGTATTCGATGCGCGAAACGGCTTCTCCTTGCAACAACCCGATTATTTCCGCTTCGATCTGCGGGTATATTGGAAGCGAGGTTTTGCCGGGCGGCGCAACAGCACCTTTGCCATGGACTTCCAAAATGTGACGATGCAGAAAAACGTGGCCTACCACTACTACGACCCGTTCACCCAACAGGTAGAAACCAAATATCAGTTGGGGCTGATCCCTAATTTGAGCTGGAGACTGGAGTTTTAAAAATGGAACGCGGATGACGCAGAGTGGGCAGATTTACGCGAATTTTTCAGGTATTTTTCCTAAAATCCGCGTAAATCCGCCCACTCTGCGTCATCCGCGTTCCATTACAAGTCGCTGCTCCACTTATTGCTTACTCCCTCCACCCGGCGCAGTGACCTTTGCGCCTTTGCAAGAAACCTATGTCCACTTATTGCTTACTCCCTCCACCCGGCGCAGTGGGTGCTGCTTTATCTTTTCTCATCTGTGGCGTGAGCCGCCCGTTCTCTTTTTTGATGCTGCCCGGCGTGAAGGTATTGGCAGGTGGCGTGCGCGATCCGGCGGGTGCAGGTTGTCCTGTGTTCTGGATCATTACATCACCTCCTTCAAAGCCCAGGCGCTTGCGGATATCGGTGGGCAAGGCACTTTTATGGACAGTGAACGAGATGGTGTTGAGGCGCATATAAGCCTCGGAAACATTCACATAACCCTTGAGATCGGAAATTTCGCCCCAGGAGTTTTTCACCACATAGTACAGGCCGGTATGACCTTCATCGAGGATCCCGACGATGTGCATCAAGTGGTCGTCCTGCGTGATCTGGCGGTCGAACAGTTGCTGGCGGTATTCCTGGGTGACATTTTTTTCCGCTTCCCAATTTTTAAACGTGTTGTCGCGCTCCGCCGTGGTTTTGTCTTTCCACTCTTTTTCATTCACCACTGCAAGCGCGTTTTTGGCTGAAAAACCGGCATTGCTCACGTCTGCATCCCACTCCACCGTGTAACCTTTGTCAATGGAATAGTTGACACTGCGCATCATTTCGTGGAGCGGCAGGTTGTAAAACGTGCCGTTGGAAAAGTTGTCGGGAATTTCCAGGATAAACGGCGTGTAAAACGGATGGTGGGTGAATGAGGTGATGGTCACATAATCATCGGGAGTCAGCCCCAGGTAATCGCGATAAGAAACAGGCGTAAACTGTGTACCGCCGACCTCGAAGGTGAGGGGCACTTTGCCCATTTCTGCATCGAGCAGGCTGTCCACCCGGGTCAGCCAGTTGGGATTGAGATTGCCTTCCTTGCCCTGCTTCACGAAGTCGCTGCACAGTGCTTTCAGGTTTTTTTCCAACTCGCTGTGGTTGTGGGGTTTGGATGGATTTTTTCGGCCGGGATAAGCACTTTCCGGCATCACGCCGAATTGCCGCACGGCATTCAGTTTGTCGTGTGCCAGGCCGCCTTCGCCAAATTGTGCATTGCCTTGGCGGCGCACGTAGTTCTCGCATTTCTGGCGGTAGATGTTCCGGACTGTGAACATTTCTGAAAGGTTCACTTCGCTTTTGCCAAGCCGAAGCAGTTCGCTTTCCAGAAAGGATGTCGTGCTGAACGCCCAGCAGGTGCCAGTCATGTCCTGACTTTTCACTGGTGTCGCGGACAGCCGCTTGTGTTCCTTAAAATTGTAAGGGTCTGCCTTTTGGGCAAATGCTGCGAACGTCGTCGCAACCAATAGAATGGAGATGAGTAGTTGTTTCATGCTTAAAAGTTGTGTTGACAAATGTATGAATGAACGTCATTCTATCGAAAGAGCATATTCAGGCAGTGGCAACTGTCTCTATTCCCCTTTCTTCCACGAATTGTTTGCCGCATCCACATCCGGAATTGTCTTCCTGCCCAGTTGAACGGACTTCACCGTTTTGCCCTGTTGGCAGCGAACCGGAAAGTTCTGCTTACCGTCTTTCCACACCGCAGCCGTGTGATGGATGGATTGTTTGGAGCCATCGGTGTATTCCACTTCCAGGTGAACAGGAACAGGGATATTGCCCTTTCGTTCTACAGCAATCACCTGACAATCGGCTGATTCGTCGCGGGTGACGCCTTGAACGCCCAATTCCGGGTAACCCCATTCGAAGAACCAGGGCTTCCAGAACCAGTCCAGGTTTTGGCCGGAAGCCGCATTCCAGGTCTGGAAAAAGTCGAACGGGGCCGGGTGTTTCCCCTTCCAGCGATCCATGTATTCGGTCATGCAGCTGTGAAACTTTTCATAGCCCAGCAAGTCCAGCAATGTGAGGTAGGCATTTTGCGGGCGCTGATAAGCAGCGTTGCGGTAAGCGACAGAGAGATTGCGCGATTTGACCATCGGCGGCACGTCGTTTTCCGTGCCGGCAATGGATGAATAATTACGCACCCCGCCAATCGTGTGGTTGCTGAGTGAATCGGAGAGCATGTAGTCGAAAAACGCCGCCCAGCCTTCATCCATCCAGGCGTAGTCCTGCTCGTTGGTGCCCATCATGAACGGGAAATAGGTGTGGCTCACCTCATGCACAGTCAGCGTCATGGGCGAGTTGGGCGCGGTGCTCACGTCATTGCACATCATGGGATATTCCATGCCATCGTTGCCGTTGAATACCGTCATGGTCGGGTACGGAAACGGGTAGCCGGGCAGGTAAGTGCTCATCAGGCGGATGCCGTCGGCTGCAATGCGCGCCACTTGCGGGTAGTCGGTGGACTTGGTATTGTACGCCGCGCTGACAAAGGTGCGGCGACCAATCTTTTCGTCCACGATGACCGAGGTGGCGTCCCAATTGTAGTGGTCGCTGCTGGCGAAAGCAAAGTCAGGCACGTTGGACGCTTTAAAATTGAAGGAATTAGGCCCTTTCTTCTTAAAGACATCGCCAGCCTGCAGTTCTTTTTCCGAAAAAATAGAAATGACATCCGTGGCGGTAAATGCCTGGCTCCACCGCTTCAAATGCGTTTTGG
>Ga0209181_10008077_pt1 | contig 14228 bp, 4 predicted proteins | sample MAT05_FD_187208 | JGI IMG/M metagenome (GOLD analysis project Ga0209181, IMG submission 187208) | Freshwater microbial communities from Lake Fryxell liftoff mats and glacier meltwater in Antarctica - MAT-05 (SPAdes) (version 2) | ecosystem: Environmental > Aquatic > Freshwater > Ice > Liftoff... | reverse complement strand
GATGTACGCCGCAGGCTGGGTCTCGGTCACGCTGTACGTGCCCGGGCGCAGGCCGACAAATTCGTAGAAACCGGCTGCATTGGTGGTGGTCGTGGCGGTGACCGCGGCGCCCAGGTCGTCGGTACCGGTCAGCGTGACCGTCACCCCGGCAATCGCCGGCTCGCTGTTGCGAAGGCCGTCGTTGCCCACATCCTCGTAGACATAGCCCGACAGCTTGGCCGGCAGGATCTCGCCGAAGTTGTTCTCTTGGCTGTGCTGACCAAAGGCGAGCGGGATACCGATGATCTGGTCGTTGGTGGCGGCCGACCCACCCGTCGTGCCTGCCGTGTCCTTGCCGTCGAGGTAGGCGACGGGTTGGGTCTCGACGACGGTGTAGGTGCCGGCGCGCAGACCGGCAAACTCGTAGTAGCCCGCCGCGTTGGTCACGGTGGTTGCGGCCACGGCGGCGCCCAGATCGTTGACGCCCGACAACGTGACGGTCACACCGGCGATGGCCAACTCGGTGTTCCGTACGCCGTCGTTGCCGGCGTCCTCATAGACAAAGCCTGAGATCTTGGCCGCTGCCGGTGCGATCAAGCCTGCGTCCAGGGTCTGGTTTGATTGGCCGACTGCCAGCGTGACGATCTGGCTGAAGCCAGTGGCGGCATCGGCGTCGCTGTCGACGGCGTCCTGGCTGTTGCCCGCCGCATCCCTTGTCGTGAACTGGTAGGTCGGCGCAATGAACTTGACCTGGTAGTCACCGGCTTTTAGGCCGTTGAACTGGTAGTAGCCCTGCTCGACCGCCGCTGTGCTGAAGTCGTCGCCGGTCACGGTGCTGGAGATCAGGTTGCCGCTGCCGTCGTACAACTGGACGATCACACGATCAACGCCCGCCTCGCCGCTGTCCTGGATGCCGTTGGCGTTGCTGTCGAGCCAGACGAAATTGCCGAGTTTGGCGCTCTGAAGCTGGATGATCAGGGGCTGGACGTTGCCGGCCGGGTCGATGATGGTCGAGAAGAAGGCGTCGGTCGGCAATACGCCGTTGCCACTGGCCACGGCTGCCTGGGCCGATGTCACCAGAAAGTCGACATCGGCCGTGCTGATGATGTTGCGGTTGTTGTCGTTCAACGCCAATGTCTGGCCGGCGCCGGCAATCTGGGCATCGGTAAATCCGACGATTTTCCAGATGGCCAGTTGCACTTCGCCAAAGTTGAACTGCCCGCCGAACTTGGCGTCGGAGGTGAAGTTTTGTGCCAGGATCCAATTGATCTGGTCCACCTCGCCCTGCGAGACCGAATTGAAACCGATCGGTACATACGACGCCGGGGTATTGCCGGCGTAGTTTTGCGCCTGGTATTCGGGCGTGACGTTGATGGATTGAATCGGGTTCAGGCAGTAGGCATCGTAGGTGCCGTTCGGAATGAGCGGATCGGTGCTGTTGGTGACGACCAGGTCAAAAAAACTCGGAGCACCAAGGTCGGGTGACTGCCCGTAAGCAGTGCCTGAAGCGTTGACTGCCGACGACGTGACTCGAATGGTGAAAGTGCTCATGGATTTTTTGACCTCGTTCTATTGATGGGTTTTGCGCTTGCCGACCGGCATAGGGGCCTGCACCGCTGCTGATGTGGACTCGACCCTTGCAGGACGCTGGGCGCCTGGTCGACTTTTGACAGGACAGGATGTTGGTGAACTGAGCGCTGTACAGGGCAATGTCAGCGCCGAATAAATAGCGACCGGATGAAAATTCAAACCGGCCGCCGTCGCATTACTTCTTCTTCTTCTTCAGCGCCACCGCGATCACGCCAACCAGGGCAACGCCAACCAGGCCGATCGAACTCGGCTCCGGAAGAAGGTTGAGACCGGCAAATGCCACCCCAGACGTTGCAACCAAACCTGCGACAACCGCACCGACGAACTTGCTGATGGATTTCATAGCTACTCCAGCTGAAAATTTTTGACTTTGAAAAGCACTTTTGACCAAATGTGCACTTGTCCACACTAGTGCGCAGACCATCATATTTAGCAATTTACGTACCAGCAAACACACCTGCTTACAGATCAAGGACTTGCGGTGGGCATCACCCTTAGGCGCTTTGGTGTTGTAAGAAAAATCGACAGTCGCTGTAGGGATTTCTCGACTCGTGAAGCACATCCAGCGTCAGCTGACAAGACCCACAAGGTCATCAGTCCTGCTTTTAGATGAACAGTTGGCGAAACTAAGCCGCATGTAGCCAGTCAATGCCAACAACATCACGATCAAAGGCGCTGTTTCATTCGATCTTGCGCACTGATCTCATGCCGCGGGTGGGCTTCGAGGCTTGTATCCAGGCGTAAGCAAATGTCGCGTTAATCAAGGCGAGGTCGCGACCTGTTGTCAGCGAAAGCCGGGGCTATGGCCAACGGCCGCGCCAGAGCGGCGTCGAGCCTGCCTGCCGTGGCTGCCTCACCTTACAATTCGCGGATGGTTGCCTTGTTCAATCTCACGGTCCGCGTGTTTGCCGCCACGCGCCGCCAGACCACGCGCGACCGAATTCAGCGCTCGCCGCTCTGACGCTGCCGCTTGCGGCAGCCAGCCGGCACCGCCCGGCGGCTGCCGCGCCAATCGCTCACCCCAAGCCTTGACGAGCGCGCCGGTCACCCCGGCGTGACGCTGCCATGACCGACGCCACCCCTGCTCAAGACCCTCAAGCCGCCGCACCCGCCGCCGCACCTGACGCGCCCGACTACCGCGCCACCCTTAACCTGCCTGACACGCCGTTCCCGATGCGCGGTGACCTGCCCAAGCGCGAGCCGGGCTGGGTCAAGCAGTGGGCCGACGAGGGCCGCTACAAGCAGTTGCGCGACGCCCGCTGCAACGCGCCCAAGTTCATCCTGCACGACGGCCCGCCCTACGCCAACGGCCAGATCCACATGGGCCATGCGGTCAACAAGGTGCTCAAGGACATGGTCGTCAAGGCCCGGCAGTTGGCCGGCTTCGATGCGCAGTACGTGCCGGGCTGGGATTGCCACGGCCTGCCGATCGAAAACGCGATCGAGAAGAAGCATGGCCGCAAGCTCAGCCGAGACGAGATGCAGGCCAAGAGCCGCGCCTTCGCCACCGAGCAGATCGCCCAGCAAAGCGTTGACTTCCAGCGCCTGGGCATCCTGGGCGATTGGGAGCACCCCTACCGCACGATGGACTTTGCCAACGAGGCGGGTGAGTTGCGCGCCTTCAAGCGGGTGATCGAGCGCGGTTTTGTCTACCGCGGCTTGAAGCCGGTGTACTGGTGTTTTGATTGCGCCAGCTCGCTGGCCGAGTTCGAGATCGAGTACGCCGACAAAAAGAGCCAGACCCTGGACGTGGCTTTTCCGTGCGCCGAGCCCGACAAGCTGGCGGCCGCGTTTGGCCTGGCCGCGCTGGTCAAGCCGGCCTCGGCCGTGATCTGGACCACCACCGCCTGGACCATCCCGGCCAACCAGGCGCTCAACCTGAACCCGACTCTCGAGTACGCGCTGGTCGATACCGAGCGCGGCCTGCTGGTGCTGGCGGCGTCCTTGGTCGAGAGCTGCCTGCTGCGCTACGGCCTCACCGGCAACGTGCTGGCCACCACGCTGGGCGAGCAGCTGGCCGGCATCAACTTCCGCCACCCGCTGCATGCGGCAGACGCCGGTTACGACCGGCTCAGCCCGGTCTACCTGGCCGACTACGCCACGGCCGATGACGGTACCGGCCTGGTGCACTCCTCACCCGCCTACGGCGTGGACGACTTCAACAGTTGCCGGGCGCACGGGCTGGCGCTGGACGACATCCTGAACCCGGTGCAAGGCTACGGCAGCTACGCCGCCGACTTCCCGTTGTTTGGCGGCCAGAACATCTGGAAGGCGGTACCGGTGATCATCGAGGCGCTGCGCGGCGCCGGTGCCTTGCTGGCCACCGAGACCATCACCCACAGCTACCCGCACTGCTGGCGCCACAAGACACCGGTGATCTACCGTGCCGCCGCACAGTGGTTCATCCGCATGGACGAGGGCGAGGGTGTGTTCACCACGGACAAGGCGCCCCAGACCTTGCGCCAGATGGCGTTGGACGCGATAGCGCACACCGGCTTTTACCCCGAGAACGGCCGTACCCGGCTGCGCGACATGATCGCCAACCGGCCCGACTGGTGCATCAGCCGCCAGCGCAGCTGGGGTGTGCCGATCCCGTTCTTCCTGCACAAGGAGACCGGCGAGCTGCACCCGCGCACGATGCAGATCCTGGACCAGGCAGCGGCCATCGTCGAGCAGGGCGGCATCGAGGCCTGGAGCCGCGCCACGACCGAAGAAATCTTGGGCATCGAAGACGCACCCTCGTATGCCAAGAGCAGCGACATCCTGGAGGTCTGGTTCGACTCGGGCTCGAGCTTCTGGCATGTGCTGCGCGGCACCCACAGCGATGCGTCGTCTGGCACTGGCAGCAGCCTGGGCCACCACGACACCGGCCCCGAGGCCGACCTGTACCTGGAGGGCCACGACCAGCACCGCGGCTGGTTCCACTCGTCCCTGCTGCTGGCCAACGCGGTCTATGGCCGTGCGCCGTACCGAGGCCTGTTGACCCACGGTTTTACCGTGGACAACCAGGGCCGCAAGATGAGCAAGAGCCTGGGCAACGGCATCGAGCCGCAAGTGGTGAGCCAGAAGCTGGGCGCCGAAATCATCCGGCTGTGGGTGGCGTCCAGCGATTACTCGGGCGACATCGCCGGCGACGACAAGATCCTGGCGCGGGTGGTGGACGGCTACCGCCGGATCCGCAACACGCTGCGCTTCTTGCTGGCCAACGTCAGCGACTTCGATGTGGCCACCGACAGCGTGGGCGCGGACGAGATGCTGGAGATCGACCGTTTTGCGCTGGCCCGCGCCAGCGCCTTGCAAGACGAGATCCTGGCGCACTACGAGGTCTACGAGTTCCACCCGGTGGTGTCCAAACTGGGCATCTACTGCTCGGAGGACCTGGGCGCGTTTTACCTCGACGTGCTGAAGGACCGGCTCTACACCACCGGCGCCAAGAGCCTGGCGCGGCGCAGCGCACAAACTGCGCTGTGGCACATCACCCAGGCCATGCTGCGCTGGATGGCGCCGTTCCTGAGCTTCACCGCTGAAGAAGCCTGGGGCCTGTTTGCGCCCGGCCATGGCACGATCTTCAAGCAGACCTACTGGCCGCTGGCCACGCCGGACGCCGCACTGCTGGCCAAGTGGGCCGCCATTCGCGAGGTGCGCGAGGCGGTGAACAAGGCGATCGAGGACGTGCGCAAGGCCGGTGGTGTGGGCTCGTCGCTGCAGGCCACGGTGGTGGTCACGGCGCCGCCCGAGAGCCACGCGCTGCTGGCCTCGCTGGGCGAGGACCTGAAGTTCGTGCTGATCACCTCGGCCGCCACATTGGTGGCGGGCGAGACCTTGACGGTGAGCGTGATACCGGCCACCGCGCCCAAGTGCGCGCGCTGCTGGCATTACCGGGATGACGTGGGCGTGGATGCTGCGCACCCGACGATTTGCGGCCGCTGCACAACCAACCTGCACGGCAGCGGCGAGTTGCGCATGATCGCCTGATGCCGCGCAGGCGGCTGGTTTGGTGGCCGGTCTGGCGGTTTCTGCGGCCAGGGTCGCCATCGGCTGCGTGGTACAAACAATCTCTTTAGCCTGATCGATGTGTTGGCAAGGGCTGCACCGCCATGCGCCACCCCCCTGATTCCGCAACCCTGTCCGTGCCGTCCGCGTCGCAACAGCGCCCACACTGGCCGGCACTGCTGCTGGCGGCCGGTTGTGTGGTGGTGTTGGCCGGTATCGGCATCAGCTGGGCCTTCAAGACCGAGCGCGCTCGCGCCGAGGCCCAGTTGCAGGCCGTGGCGGACCTGCGCCAGACCCAGGTAGAAAGCTGGCTGGGTGAAAAACTGAACCTGGCGCGCCTGGTCGCCACCAGCGTGGTCTACGCCGACCTGTACGTCCAGTGGCGGGACCGCGGTGACCAGGCCGCCTCCACCAGGCTGTTGGGCCGCCTGACCGAGCTGGGCCAATTTGTGCAGACCGACGGCGTGCTGTTGCTCGACGAGCAGGCAGCCGTGGTGCCCGGGGGCCCGCCGGGAGCCGCCACGGCGCCCGGCAGCTCAACCGCCGCCGCATCCGCCGCCGCAACCGCCGCTGCAGTGCCGCCAGAGCTGAAAGCCACCGCGTTGCGGTCGATGGCCAGCGGCCAGGTGCTGCACACCAGCCTGTACCGGGCGGATGCCGCCGATCTGCCGTTGCGGCTGGACATCGTGATCCCGCTGTTGCGCAGCGGCACACCGGCCCGGGGCGTGGTGGTGCTGCGGCTGGATCCGCGCAAGGTGCTCTACCCCATGCTGCGCAGCTGGCCGGTGCCCAGCGACAGTGGCGCCACGGCGCTGTGGCAGCGTGAGGGCGAGCAGATGCGGGCGTTGAGTGAACTGCGTCTGGACGGCGGGGCCGTCGACAGCGCCGCCGGTATCGCCGCTGACCATGCTGCCGCCTTGGCGCAGGCCGGCCGGTTTGTGCGGCCGCTCGGTGCGGTCGGCGCGCTGGTCGAACGCGCCAGGCGCGGCGAGGTGCTGCCAGACGAGGTGCTGGCAACCACCGACGCCCGGGGGCAGACCGTTTTGCTGGTGGTGCGCCTGATCGCCAACACCGACTGGTGGCTGATGACCCGGCTTGGGCAGCGTGAAATCGACGCCCCGGCCTGGGCCATTGCGGGCTGGGTGGCGGCCATGGCCACCGTGCTGCTGTTGGCGCTGGGGGCCGCCGCCCGCCTGTTGGTGCAGCGTGAGGCCTTGCGACGGTCCGAAGCCGAGGCCCAGGGGCAACGCGCATTGCTGCGCTCGCTGCAGCTGCTGCAGGCCATCTCCGACAACGCCGGCGACATCATCTTTGCCAAGGACCTGCAGGGTCGCTACCAGTTCTTCAACCGCATGGCCGGCGAGGAGGTTGGCCTGAGCGCAGATCAGGTGCTGGGCCGGGACGATACCCAGATCTTCGGCCCCGAGGTGGCGGCGCGCCTGCGTGCCAACGACGCCCGCGTTCTGGAGATCGGCCACAACCAGCGATTCGAGGAGGAGGTCGACACCCCGCAAGGGCCGCAGATCAACCTCAGCACCAAGGGCCCGCTGCGTGACGCCGAAGGCCGGGTCGTGGGCCTGTTCGGCGTCAGCCGCAACATCACGCCACAGCGCCAGGCTGAGCGTGCGCTGCGCGAGAGCGAGGCGCACTACCGCTCGGTGGTGTCAGTGCTGGGCGAAGGCATCCTGGTCTGCGACCCGCAGGGGCGGGTGCTGAGCTGCAACCCGGCGGCCGAACGCATCATCGGTCTGCGCCAGCAGGACTGGCAGGGCCGCCCGGTAGTACTGCCGGGCTGGACCTTGCTGCGGGACGATGGCAGCGACATGCCCTTTGCCGATTCACCACCCGGCCAGGTATTGGCCGGTGCGCCGGCGCAGATCGGCGTGCTGCTGTCCACCCGCAGCCCGGCGGGCCAGGCTGTCTGGTTGCAGGTCAGCGCCCAGCCTGTGCTCAGCCCGGACAGCGGCGCGCTGTTGGCGGTGGTGACGCTGTTTTCCGATGTCACGTCGCGCCAGCAGCAAGCCGACGAACTGGCCCGGCACCGGCTGCACCTGCAAGCGCTGGTGGACGAGCGCACCCAGGCGCTGCAGCAGGCCAACACCCAGATGGCCGAGGCGGTGCGCTTTGCCCGCGCCGTGGCCGACAACCTGCCGGGCCGGGTGGCCTACCACGACCGCGACCTGCGCTGCCGCTTTGCCAACCCCAGTTTTTGCACCTGGCTGGGGCTGGCGCATGACCAGATCATCGGCCGGCCGCTGCGTGAGCTCTTCGATGATGCCGCCTTTGCAGAACGTGCGCCGCTGCTTGAAGGCGGGCTGGCGGGCCAGACCCGAGTCGTCGAGCGCAAGTCGGCCGGCCCCGATGGCACGGTGTTGTTCCACCAGGTGCACTACCTGCCCGACCGGCGCGCCGACGGCACAGTGCACGGCCTGTTTGTCGTGGCCTACGACATCAGCGCGCTCAAGCACGCCGAGGCTCGGCTGAACCGGCTCAACGCCGAGTTGATGACCGCACGCGACCTGGCCGATGCCGCCAACCGGTCCAAGAGTGCCTTTCTGGCCAACATGAGCCACGAGATCCGCACCCCGATGAACGCCATCATCGGCCTGGCCCACCTGGTGCAACGCGACACCCGCGACGCACTGCAGCGCGACCGGCTGGTCAAGGTCTCGAACTCGGCCCAGCATCTGCTGCATGTCATCAACGACATCCTGGACCTGTCCAAGATCGAGGCTGGCCGGATGGCGCTGGAAGCGATCCCGTTTTCACTCGACACCGTGCTGGCCCGCAGCTTCGAGATGGTGGCCGACCGGGCACGCGAAAAAGGCCTGGAGCTGGTGCTCGACACCGACCACCTGCCCGACCCCCTGGTGGGTGACCCGACCCGCCTGGCCCAGGCCCTGATCAACCTGCTGGCCAATGCGGTCAAATTTACCGAGACTGGCTGGGTGCGGTTGATCGGCGAAAAGCTCAGCGTTGAGGGCGACCGGGTGCAGGTGCGCTTTTCGGTGCAAGACACCGGCATCGGCATCCCGGCCGAGCGCCTGGGCGACTTGTTCACCGCCTTTGAGCAACTCGACAGCAGCACCAGCCGGCGCCACGGTGGCACCGGCCTGGGCCTGGCGCTGACCCAGCGCCTAGCCAGCCTGATGGGCGGCGAGGTGGGTGTGAGCAGCGAGCCTGGCGTGGGCAGCCGGTTCTGGTTCACCGCCTGGCTGGGCCAGGGCGCAGCGCCGATGCACAACCCGACGCGCTTGAACGGGCGCCGGGTGCTGCTGGTCGATGACTTGCCCGAAGCGCTGGCCGCACTGGGCGACCGTTTGCGCATGTTCGGCATGCGGGTCGATCCGGTGGCCTCGGGCGCGCAGGCCCTGGTGTTGGCCGAGCGGGCCATCCAGGCCGGGGAAAGCTACGACGCCCTGATGATCGACTGGCGCATGGCGCCGATGGACGGCATCGTCACGCTGGGCCGGCTGCGTGCCTTGCTGGGCGACGGCCTGCCGCCAGCGGTGCTGGTCACCGCCCACGACGACGACACGATGCGCCGTGACGCCCAGATCGAGCGCTTCGACGCGGTCCTGGTCAAGCCGATCACCGCATCCGCGCTGCACGACACCTTGCTGCGGGTGCTGGGCCGTGAGACGGTGCAGCTGCATGACGACAGGGCCCCCGGTGCCGCCGAGCGTGTGCTGCGCGACCGGCACAGCGGCGCCCGGGTCTTGCTGGTCGAGGACAACCCGGTCAATCAGGAGGTCGGGCTGGCGCTGCTGCAACTCGTCGGCCTGGCGGTCGATCTGGCCGACGACGGCGCGCAGGCGGTTGAACTGGCCAGGCGCCAGCCTTACGGCCTGGTGCTGATGGACATGCAAATGCCCGGCATGGACGGCCTGACCGCCACCCGCGAGCTGCGCCGGCTCGGTGTCACCACCCCGATCATTGCCATGACGGCCAATGCCTTTGGCGAGGACCGTGCCGCTTGCCTGGACGCCGGCATGAACGACCACGTCGCCAAGCCAGTCAACCCCGAGCAGCTCTACACCACCTTGCTTCGCTGGTTGCCCGGCGCCCGGCCGGTGGCTGGCGCGGGCGATCAGCCTGCGGCGCCGCTGCTTGACCAGCTCGCGGCCTTGCCCGGCATCGACACCTTCCTGGCGCTGCGCTCGGCCGGTGGGCTGGCCGGTGGGCTGCGCCGGGTGCTGCAGGTGTTTGCCCAGCACTATGCCGACGGCCTGCCCGAATTGCTGCGCAAGGGCGGCGACGAGCGTCTGCTGGTCTGGCGGCTGGCGGCCGATGCGCTGCAAGATGCTTGCGGCGCCATCGGCGCGGTCGGCCTGCAGGCGCAGGCGCAGCGGCTGGAGGCAGCCTGCCGTGGCACGACCGCTGCAGCGGCAGCATTGGCCGACGACGCCGAGGCGCTGCAAGCCGCGCTGAAAGCCCTGGCCAGGGTGCTGGCCGATCTGTTGGCCCGCACTCGGGCCTGATGACCCCGGCGCCGGCGCCATCCGCCTGTCAGCCCAACCCTGGCCGCCCGCCGGCCCACCGGAGACCCGGCATGAGCACCCCTGACATCCCGCTGCACGAGCACCTGCGGGCCCATGCCCGCCGCCAGCCCGACAAGCCGGCCTACCTCTGGTACGGCCAAGCCATCAGCTATGCCGAGCTGGACGCCGCCAGCGACGCCTTTGCCGCCCGGCTGGCGGCGCTGGGGGTAAAAGCGGGCGATCCGGTGGCGCTTTTTTTGGGCAATTGCCCGCAGTACGTGATGGCGCACCTGGGCATCCAGAAGCTGGGCGCCGTCGTCTGCCCCTGCGGCCCGCTGAACAAGGCGCACGAGCTGCGCTACCAGCTCGACGACCTGCAGGCGCGGGTGATCGTGGCCGCCGCGCCGCTGCTGCCGGTGGTGGACGCGGTGCGTGCCACCACCGCACTGGCCCATGTGTTCGTGGTGCACTGCGCCGACCTGTTGCCCGCACTGCCCAGCATCGACGCGCCGGCCGAGCTGTTGCAGATGCAAGCCGATGCGCCGGCCGCCGCACGCCCGCTGCCAGCGGGTTGCGAGGACTTTTTGGCCGCCTGCCGCAGCGGCGCCGCCTGCCCGCCGGTGACGGTCGGCCTGCACGATGTGGCGCTGATGACCTATACCTCGGGCACCACCGGCCTGCCCAAGGGCGCGATGCTGAGCTTCGACAATGCGCTTTTCAAGACTCAGGCGGCGGCCGAGTGTCTGGGCGTACGCAACGGCGTTGCCGGCGGTGATGTGCTGCTGGCGATCGCACCGCTCTACCACATCGCCGGCATGCTGATGGGCATCAACATCACCCTGTATACCGGGGCCACCACGGTGCTGCTGTACCGCTTCGATCCGCTGGCGGTACTGCAGGCGATAGCCCGCCACCGGGTCAGCTGGTGGTACAGCATCGCGCCGATGAACCTGGCCTGCATGGCGGTGCCGACGCTGGCAACGTTCGAGTTGTCGAGCCTGCGCATCAACCCCGTCACCAGCTTCGGCGTCACCTTCACCGAGGGCCTGGCCCAGCAGTGGCGCGGGCACGCACCGAACTGCCAGAGCTTCGAGGCGGCCTACGGCCTGTCGGAGACGCACACTTGCGACACCTGCATGCCACGCGATGCGGTGCGCTGGGGCACGCATGGCCGGCCGGTCACCGGCGTGAGCGTCCGTATCCTCGACCCGGAATCTGGCGCCGAGCGGGCGACCGGCGAGCCCGGCGAAATCGTGCTCAAGAGCCGCGGCAGCTTTCTGGGCTACTGGAACAAGCCCGAGGCCACCGCCAAGACGCTGCGGGACGGCTGGGTCCACACCGGCGACATCGGCCGGATCGATGACCAGGGCTACCTGACCTTCATCGGCCGGACCAAGGAGATGATCAAGGTGTCGGGCTACAGCGTGTTCCCGGAAGAGGTCGAAACCATTTTGATCAAGCACCCGGCGGTGGCCCAGGCAGCCGTGATCGGCGTGCCGGATGCCGAGCGCGGTGAGGTGGTGCGGGCGTTTGTCGTGCTCAAACCCGGCCAGGCGCTGGACGAGGCCGGGCTGATCGCCTGGTCGCGCGACAACATGGCCATCTACAAGGCGCCCAAGACCGTGCGCTTTGTTGACGCCTTGCCCGCCACCGGCGCCGGCAAGGTGCTGCGCCGCCTGTTGAAAGACGAGACCTGAAATGTTCAAGAAAATCCTGATCGCCAACCGGGGCGAGATCGCCATCCGCATCCTGCGCGCCGCGCAGGACTTGGGGCTAGGCACCGTCAGCGTCTACGCCCGCGACGACGCCGGCGCGCTGCACAGCACGCTGGCCGACGAGGCCGCAGCACTCGACGCCACCGGCCCCGCCGCCTACCTCGACATCGGCGCGCTGATCAAAGTGGCGCGCCTGTACGGCTGTGAGGCGGTGCACCCGGGCTACGGCTTCTTGAGCGAGCGGGCCGACTTTGCCCAGGCCTGTGCCGACGCCGGCCTGGTGTTCATCGGCCCGACCCCGGCACAGCTGGCGCTGTTTGGCGACAAGGCCAGCGCCCGGCAACTGGCGGCCGAGCACGGCGTGCCGTTGCTGCCGGGCACCCCAGCGGCATCATTGGCCCGCATCCAGGCCTTTTTTGCCGACCAGCGCCAGCGTGATCCGGCCTGCGGCGTGATGCTCAAGGCCGTGGCTGGGGGTGGCGGGCGCGGCATGCGCGCCGTGCTGGACCCGGCCAACCTGCCCGAGGCCTATGCCCGCTGCGCGGCCGAGGCGCTGGCGGCGTTTGGCGTCGGCGATGTCTACGCCGAAAAGCTGATCCCCCGTGCCCGCCACCTGGAGGTGCAGGTGATCGGTGACGGCCGCCAAGTGATGGCGCTGGGCGAGCGTGAATGCACGCTGCAGCGGCGGTTCCAAAAACTGGTGGAGATCGCGCCCAGCCCCAGCCTGTCGCCCGCGTTGCGCGCGCAGTTGCTGGCCGCCGCTTTGACACTGGCGCGATGCACCGCTTACCAGAGCCTGGGCACCTTCGAGTTTTTGGTCGACGCGCAATCGGCAGACCAGCCGTTTGTCTTCATCGAGGCCAATCCGCGCTTGCAGGTCGAGCACACGGTGACCGAAGAAGTCACCGGCGTCGATCTGGTGCAGGCCCAGATCGCGATTGCCGCCGGCGCCACGCTGGCCGCCCTGGGGCTGGACCCGGCCAACCCGCCGGTCGCCCGTGGTTTTGCGGTGCAGTGGCGCATCAACGCCGAAACCCTGGACCCACAAGGCCAGGCCCGGCCGGCCAGTGGCCTGATCACCCGCTGCGACTTGGCCCACGGCCCCGGCGTGCGGGTGGACAGCCATGCGCGGGCGGATTTGTCGCCGTCTCCGCACTACGACAGCCTGCTGGCCAAGCTGATCGTCAGCCACCGCAGCGGGCATTTTGACGACGTGCTGCGGCGCTCGCAGCGGGCCCTGGCCGAATGCCGGATCGACGGCCTGGCCACCAACCTGCCGCTGCTGCGGGTGCTGGCGGCCGATGAAGCACTGCACCACAACACCGTGCACACCCGCTGGCTGGAAGAACAGTGGCCCCGGCTGCAAGACCGGCTGGCCGGCCACACCGATGCCGCACCGCCCCCTGCCACAGCCCGCGCGCCAGGGCCGGGCACCGAGCCGCCACTGCCCGACGGCCAGACGGCGCTGCGTGCTCCGATGGCCGGCCGGCTGGTGCAGTTCAACGCCGCAGTGGGCGAAACCCTGGCCGCCGGCGCCGAGGCGCTGGTGCTCGAAGCCATGAAGATGCAGCACGGCCTGGCCACGCCCGGCGCGGTGCGCGTGGCCGCGTTGTGCGTGGCGCCGGGCGACTTTGTCAACGAGGGCCAGCGCCTGCTGTTGCTTGAAGCGCTGGACGACACCCTGGCCGTGACTGATGACAAACGGGCCCACGACCCCGACCACATCCGGCCCGACCTGCAACGGGTGCAAGCCCGTGATGCCCTGCTGCTCGACACCGCCCGGCCCGAGGCGGTAGCACGCCGCCACAAGGCCGGTGGCCGCACCGCACGCGAAAACGTCGATGACTTGTGCGATACCGGCAGCTTTATCGAGTACGGCGCCTACGCGGTGGCAGCGCAAAGCCGGCGCCGCACGCAAGACGACCTGGTCCGCAACACCCCGGCCGACGGCATGGTCACCGGCATCGGCGCCGTCAACAGCGCCGAGCACGGCCCCGAGCGCAGCCGCTGCGCGGTGATGGCCTATGACTACACCGTGCTGGCCGGCACCCAGGGCTGGCGCAACCACCATAAAAAAGACCGGCTGCTGGGCCTGGCCCATCAGTGGGGTCTGCCCACCGTGCTGTTTGCCGAGGGCGGCGGCGGCCGACCGGGTGATGTGGACATGCCGATCGTTGCCGGCCTGAACAACCACACCTTCAGCCAGTTTGCCGCGCTCTCAGGCAAGGTGCCGGTGGTGGGCGTGGTGCATGGCCGCTGCTTTGCCGGCAACGCCGCGCTGCTGGGCTGTGCCGACGTGATCATCGCGACAAAGTCGGCCAACATCGGCCTGGGCGGGCCAGCGATGATCGAAGGCGGCGGGCTGGGGGTGTTCCGGCCCGAGGAGATCGGCCCGGCGGTTGATTTGCACCACAACGGCGTGATCGATGTGCTGGTGGCCGACGAAGCGGCGGCCGTGGCCACCACGCGC
>Ga0209181_10008073_pt1 | contig 14235 bp, 13 predicted proteins | sample MAT05_FD_187208 | JGI IMG/M metagenome (GOLD analysis project Ga0209181, IMG submission 187208) | Freshwater microbial communities from Lake Fryxell liftoff mats and glacier meltwater in Antarctica - MAT-05 (SPAdes) (version 2) | ecosystem: Environmental > Aquatic > Freshwater > Ice > Liftoff... | reverse complement strand
TCAGCACGGACGGTCCTCGCAAAATTCGGTCTTAAGGTAGGCGGCACAAACCACACAGTGGCGGGCACTCCGAAATCCGCCGCGACGACTTGCCAAGCGGATTGGCGAGGGCTGCCGAAAGACGAATATTGCTCATCAATGAGCAATTGTCAATTTATAAGCTCAAGAATATTTCAGCCCTATGGGTATTCGTGGGCGCATCTCGCGAACGCGTTTGCAGCTGGCAGCGACGGGGTGCATCCGACGACAACGTGGGTATTCGCGATGAAATAGCGGCGAAGGCTACAAAACCCGGTTGCAGCAAGGTTCTGAACAGCGCCCATTGCACGAAACGACCAGATAGAGGGCAAAAGCCCGCTATATCGAATGCAAAAAGCGGTCACGCACGCGTTAATATCCCTGCAATCCGCAAATACACACGACATGACACGACAACACGCACAAATGGCAGTCCTGTTCGCCGACATCACGGGTAGCACCGCGTTGTTCGACGCCGTGGGCGACACTATTGCGCGCCAGATCGAGCAGGAATGGCTCGAGCAAATAAAGGGGTTGCTGCCGTCGTTCGAAGGACGTGTTGTGAAGACCATCGGTGACGAGGTGATGTGCGTTTTTCCTGACGCCGACAATGCCGTGCTTGCCGCCAGCGCCATGCAGGCTGCCGTGGTGTCACGCCCGCCACTTGGTCATGCCATCAAACTGCACATGGGACTGCATAGCGGTGACGTCATTGCCGAAGGTGACGACGTGTATGGCAATACCGTCAACATCGCCGCCTACCTCACCGCCGTTGCACTGCCACAGCAGATCGCCATCACCGGTTCCACGTATGCAGCACTGACCGATGCGCTCAAGACACGGACGCGGCCGGTGTTCCGTACCGTCCTGAAAGGCCAAAGCGACGAGTCGATCATCTATCAGGTACTCTGGAAATTAGACAACCCTGAACTGACCGAAAGTTTTTTCTCGACCCGCCAGCAACCGCTGGTACTAAGTGACATGGGCGGCCTATTAATCCGATACGCAGATCAGGCGATACACCTCAACCATTCGAAGCAGGCCATCACCCTCGGCCGCGATCCCGTCTGCGATGTCGTCATCGACGATCGCTCCGCCTCACGCGAGCATGCGCGCATCAAACTCGAAGGAATGAATTTTTATCTGATCGATCGCAGCATCAACGGCAGCTACATCAGCTTCGACAACCGCCCGGAAATCAGCGCCCTGAGACGCGAAGTATTGCTCGATGGCTCAGGCAGGATTTCTCTGGGACGGACCTTTTCGGAAAACCCTTCGAACGTGATCACGTTTTCCTACGACCGACGCTCGCTGTTCAGGGTCTAGCCGGCGAAAGCCACCACTAGAATCCGGCGGCATGTCCGTCTTTTCGATGATCGGAGCCGGCAATATAGCCGCCTGCAGCGCGCCAGATCAACTGTGCGCCGCCAAAAGCAAAATTCACCGCTTCTGCGGTGGCGAGCCGATGACCAAGTGCGGCCAACGCATCACCAATCGACGCGGCGAGCGCTTCTTCGAGGCCGATGGTGCCGTCGGCGTTGACAATCCAGCGCGGCGCGTCTGATGCCGTTTGCGGGTTCTGTGCGTAGTCGCGAATGCGCGTCACCATCTGCACGTGGCCTTGCGGCTGCATATGGCCGCCCATCACACCGAATGACATCAACGGTGCGCCATCGGTGCCCGATAGAAACGCCGGAATGATGGTTTGGTAGGGGCGCTTCTGTGGCGCCACACAATTCGGATGTCCGCTTTGCAACACAAAGCCGTGCCCGCGATTCTGCAGACTGATGCCGGTATCCGGCACCACCACACCCGAACCGAAGCCCATGTAATTGGACTGGATGAGACTGACCATCATGCCGCCCTCGTCCGCCGTCGTCAGATAGATCGTGCCACCCTGCGTGGGAATGCCAAAGCTCGGCGCACCGGCATGCGACATATCAATCAGTGCCGCGCGTGATTTCAGATAATCCGTGTCGAGCAGTTGTTCAACGCTGATGTCCATCGCATCCGCGTCCGCGATGTAGCGGTAGGCGTCGGCAAAGGCAAGCTTCATGGCCTCGAGTTGCAGGTGAACACTTTCAACCGAGTCAACCGGATACTTCGCCAGATCAAAGTGTTGAAGAATGCCAAGACATATCAGCGCTGCCAGTCCCTGGCCGTTCGGCGGAATCTCATGCAGTCGCACGTCGCGATAGTCCACCGAAATCGGCGCCACCCAGTCGGCCGAGTGGGTCGCAAAATCTTCTTTGCTGTGCACGCCGCCAAGTGCGCGCGAATGGGCGACCATTTTTTCGGCCAGCCTGCCGCGATAAAAACTCTCTCCCTTGGTCGACGCGATATCTTCCAGCGTGTTCGCCTGATCTGCAAACTTCCATTGCGTTCCGGCTGACGGTGCCGTGCCACCGCGCACAAACTCGCGCTGGAAGTCAGGCTCATTGATCATCTCGGCCTGACGCGCCCAACTATGCGCGGTAATGGGTGCGATGAGGTGACCGTTGCGCGCATAGCCGATGGCGGGCGCGAACAATGACGCGAATGGCAGCTTGCCGAATTTCTCGGACAGCGCGACCCACTGCGACACCGCACCAGGGATGGTGACACTGTCGATGCCGCGAACCGGCATGGTCTTGAGCGCCGGGTACTTTGTCGTGATGTACTCCGGCGTCCACGTCGCCGGCGAACGGCCGGAGGCGTTGAGGCCGTGCAACTTGACACCGTCCCACACCAGCGAAAAGCCATCCGAACCGATACCGTTCGATGTTGGCTCGACGACAGTCAGGGTGATGGCAGCGGCGATGGCAGCGTCCACCGCGTTGCCGCCCTGTTGCAACATCGACATGCCGGCCTGTGTGGCCAGTGGTTGCGAAGTCGAGACAACGTTGGACGCCATCACAGGCATGCGCTGTGATGGGTACGGAAAATCAAAGCCAAATGGCGTCATTGCGCGCTACTTTCTGATTCCGTCGGGTTGGCGGCGCGCCATTGCTTCAAGCTGCGCTCGTACTCCCACAGCTCTTCTTCGTAGATATCCATCACACAAGGAATGCAGCCGGTTCCACAACACTCTTGTGGTTCGGGTTCGCGGGGCGGTACGGGTTTTGTGGATGTCGTGCTCATAACAATCAGGAATGGTTTCCATGATTTTACGGCAGCGTCAGGCTGACGGATGCATAACGAGCGGTACAAAGGCCTTCCGCGCGACGTGAAGAACATGGCCCCGGGCGTTTTGGTGCCGGATTCTGCTGGCGAAACGATGCCGCTACACACCCATCTCCACGCAAACGAATTGGCGCGGAGATTGTGCCGGGTCATTCACGCGATGGCGCAAATGACCAACCCGAGCGTCACTCCTCGACAAACGCCTCTTCGCGTTTTTTTCGGATGGCGGGCAACATGATGATGAGTAACAACAGCAACGAAATTCCAAGCAGTGTTGCCGACAGCGGCCTCGTCACAAATGTCGTGGCGTCACCACGCGAAAGCAACATCGCACGGCGCAGGTTCTCTTCCATCATCGGCCCCAAAATAAACCCGAGCAACAATGGTGCCGGTTCACAATCGAGTTTCACGAATACATAGCCGACCAAGCCAAAGCAAGCGGTAACCAAAACATCGAACGGACTATTCGACAGCGAGTACACACCGATACAGCAGAATACAAGGATTGCCGGATAGAGCAAACGGTATGGCACCGTCAGCAACTTGATCCAGATACCGATCAACGGCAGATTCAGGATCACCAGCATCAGATTGCCGATCCACATCGATACGATCATGCCCCAGAACAACTGCGGCTTTTCAGTCATCACTTGCGGGCCGGGCTGAATACCCTGAATGATCATCGCGCCGACCATCAGCGCCATCACCGGATTCGGTGGAATGCCCAGGGTTAGCAACGGAATGAAGGACGTCTGCGCGGCGGCGTTGTTGGCCGACTCGGGAGCCGCCACACCACGAATGTCGCCTTTGCCGAATTGCGATGAATCCTTGGCAATTTTCTTCTCGAGCGTATAGGCCGAGAATGACGCCAGCACCGCACCGCCGCCCGGCAAGATGCCAAGCAGAGAACCGAGCGCGGTTCCGCGCAACACTGCCGGATATGCCTGCTTGACGTCATCCCATGTGGGCAACAGTCGCCCGACCTTGTTGACGAACACTTCTCGCTCTTCACCTTGCTCCAAGTTCTTGATGATCTCGGCGAAGCCGAATATCCCCATTGCGACCGAAACAAAGCCAATACCGTCGGAAAGTTCAGGGATTGAAAAACTAAAGCGCGCCATGCCGGAATTCACATCCGTACCGACTAGACCGAGTAACAGACCGAGCAGGATCATGCCGACGGCCTTGATGACTGAGCCATGGGCCAACACGACGGCCGCAATCAGGCCGAGCGTCATCAGCGAAAAATACTCGGCCGGGCCGAACTTGAACGCAATCTGTGCCAATGGCGGCGCGGCAGCAGCTAACAACAACGTCGCCACACAGCCGGCGAAAAACGACCCGAGCGCGGCAATGCCAAGTGCGGCTCCGGCACGCCCCTTGCGGGCCATCTGGTAGCCGTCGAGGGCCGTGACGACGCTGGAAGATTCCCCGGGAATATTCACCAAGATGGCAGTGGTCGAGCCGCCGTACTGCGCGCCGTAATAGATGCCCGCCAGCATGATGAGTGAAAACTCAGGCTTGAGCGCGAAGGTCGCCGGCAACAGCATGGCGATGGTGGCCACCGGCCCGATGCCCGGCAGCACACCGATCAGCGTGCCGAGCAAACAACCGATCAGGCAGTACATCAATGCTTCAGGCGTAAACGCGACGCTGAAACCAAGAGCTAGATTCGAGAGTAGTGCTTCCATGACTTCTACTCCCTAACCGAAAAACGAAGGCCAGATCGGAAACGGCAACTTCAGGCCATAAACGAACACGCCGATGGAGCCGACCGCAAGTATTAAGCCCGCAATGAGTTGTTCCTTCAGCTTGAACTCATGACCGCCGAAAGACGCGATCAAGACAAGCGTGACGATGGCGAGGGCCAACCCGACCAGCTTCACGGTCAGTCCAAAAATGATTACCCCGCCAAGAATCCAAGCGATCGGCCGCCACGCGAACTTGCTGACGCCACCACCATCCGACACGAGGGACTTCAACAAAATGATGATGCCAAGTATTCCGAGAGCATTGCCAAGAACGAACGGGAAGTATCCCGGCCCCATGCGACTCGCCGTACCCATCGGGTACTCATAGACCTTGACGATGATGGCGAACGCAAAACCAATGGCCGCAAACATGATGCCGGACCAAAAGTCTTTCGGGTTGCGAAGATGCATGGCTCCTCCCTTGCTTTTTTGACGACTAAGTTATCGCTGGATTGTAACCTCAATACTCTCGATGCTATTCCACCCGTCGGGGGCACCGATTGACAAGCGTCATGGGCGGGGCGATCCGTCGTTAGAGAAAAACGCAAATAGTTCGTCGAGCAGAACCTCCGGCACTTCCTCTGGAATGTAATGCCCCGCCTCGATGGCGGCACCAGACACCGTGGTCGCCACGGTCGACCAGTCGTCCAGCGGCTTGAAGCATTGGTTGACCACGCCGTGTCGGCCCCACAGCACCCGCAACGGGCACGTCACTCTACGGCCGCTGGCGCGATCCTCCCGGTCATGCTGCAAGTCGATGGTCGCCGCTGCACGGTAATCCTCACACATGCCGTGTACGGTGGCCGGATCGCTGATGTATCGCAAATACGCCGCGTAGGTCTCATCCGTGAACGGCGTGCGGCCGGCACGACCGTAAGCGATTTTGCGCTCCAGATAGGTGGATGGCGAAGCCGTAATCATGTTTTCCGGAAACGGTGCGGGCTGCACCAAAAAAAACCACCACCAGTAGCCGACTGCAAACTCCATCGACGTGTGTTCGTACATCGCCAGCGTAGGAGAAATATCGAGCACCATCAGCTTGCGAACCGCGGTGGGATGGTCCACCGCCATCCGATGCGCGACGCGTCCACCGCGATCGTGTCCGCATACATAAAACGAGCCGAAACCAAGCGAGCGCATCAGCTCAACCTGGTCGAGGGCCATCTCGCGTTTGCTGTAGTTACTGTGATCGCTTAGGCCGGCCGGTTTGCTGCTGTCGCCGTAGCCGCGCAAGTCGGGCGCCACCACGGTATAGCGTTCCGCCAAGGCTTGCGCAACCTTGTGCCAAATCAAGTGTGACTGCGGGTAGCCGTGCAACAACAACAATGGCGGTCGGGGCACGCCGGGCCCCTTGCTGTGTACGCCAACAATGCGCACGCCGTTGACTGTAACGTCGAAGGGGATGAAAGACTCAAACATATCGAATGCGATAATCGCACACATGAAAAACCCTGCAAATCCAGTCGGCGTTCCGCCGCAGCACGCGCCCGACTGGATCGCCTTCGCTCCCGCGAGCTTCGTCATTCTCTGGAGCACCGGCTTTATCGGCATGCGCCTCGGTGCGCCCTACGCCGAGCCGTTCACCTTCATGGCGCTGCGTATGGCGATCGTTGTCGCCATCCTGCTGGTCGCCGCATGGGTGTTTCGCGCGCCATGGCCGACCGACCGCACGGCAATCATGCATGCCGCCGTTGCCGGCCTGTTAGTCCACGCAACTTATCTGTCCGGCGTGCTGTATGCCATTTCGATGCAACTGCCGCTCGGCTTTACCGCGCTGATCGCCGGCCTGCAGCCCATATTGTCGGCGTTCATCTCGCGGCTGTTCTTGGGAGAACGTTTGAGCAAGATTCAATGGCTGGGCATGCTGCTCGGGTTCGCCGGTGTAATGCTGGTGGTGGCAGCGAAATTTAGCGCCGGCGAAGTTCGTGCCAGCGCGCTCATCGCGGCTCTCGTCGCACTACTCGGTATCACGCTGGGCACGCTCTATCAAAAACGCTATTGCACCGCGATGGATTTGCGCACCAGTGGTGTGATTCAGTTTTCAGCAACCGGCGTGGTGCTGTTTGTTTTCGCCATGCTCTTCGAGACGCGCGTCGTCAATTGGACCCCGCAGTTTGGCTTCGCGCTGGGCTGGCTCGCCATCGTGCTCTCGCTCGGCGCCATCTCGATCTTGTATGTGATGATCCGCCACGGTGCCACCTCAAAAGTCGCCAGCTTGTTTTTCCTCACGCCGTCCGTCACCGCCATGATGGCCTACCTGTTGTTCGGTGAATCGCTGGCGCCGCTGGCAGTCGCCGGATTGCTGGTCTCGGCGATTGGCGTGGCGATGGTGACGCGAAACTAAAACTCCTTATTCCACGGCGCTCTTCAGCCATTTTTGCCTGAAACTGCCCGTCGAATAAGGACTTTGCCTATTCGTTCGACGATCGGCCTAAACCCAAGCCTGTTAAACTTGCCGCTCTATGCAAACCGCCGAACAACTCCTCACCCAATACGCCGCCTACCACCGCGACCGGCGTAACATTTCGACGCACTTTGTCGGCGTGCCGATCATCGTCTTCTCAGTTGTTTTGGGCCTTGCGCAAGTCAGCCTCGGGATGGTGCATCTGGGTTGGATTGCGATTCTGGCGGCCTCGGCGTATTACGTTTTTCTTGATCGGCAAATGGGCATGCTGATGTTCGGATTTCTGGCGCTTTGTGGCGCCATCGCCTCGCTGATTTCAGCAGTCACCGGTTGGACCGTCGGCCTTGGGATCGCGATGCTGCTGTTTGCCGCAGGTTGGGCGATCCAATTCATCGGCCATAAGTACGAAGGCGTCAAACCCGCTTTCGTTGACGACATGATCGGCCTCGCCGTCGGACCTTTGTTCGTGCTCACCGAGGTCTTGTTTTTGTTGGGTTTACGACGCGACCTCCAAGCCTACATTGAAGCGCGCGTCGGGCCGGTGATGGCGGAGCGCAACGGCCGTCTGCTTGCGCCCGGCACGTCATCGAGCGCTACCGCGAACGCAACCACCATCTAAGCCGCACCCGCCCATCCGGCGAGCCACGGAGCTTTCATGCCACAGCATCCTCAGCGCAGGTCAACAGACGCAAGCCGCAGCACCAGTCACGGCGCGGACGGGCCTGCCAACACCGGCGATACCGGCATCTATGATGCGGCCCGCCGGGAACTCGCCACCGTGCGCGACCTGCTCAGATTTGCCGTCAGCCAGTTTGTCGAACAGAAGCTCTTCTTCGGACACGGCTCTGCGAATGCCTACGATGAAGCGGTGTATCTGGTACTGCACACGCTGCATCTACCAATCGATCACTTGGAGCCGTTTCTCGACGCCCGCGTGACCGGTGCGGAACGCGATGCGGTGCTTGGCATCATCGAACGTCGCGTCCGAGAACGCGTCCCCGCCGCCTACCTTACCCATCAGGCGTGGCTTGGCGAGTACAAGTTCTACGTGGATAAGCGCGTGATCGTGCCGCGTTCGTTCATTGCCGAACTGTTGCGCGATGATCTCGCACCCTGGGTGGAAAACCCGCGCGGGGTCGGTCGTGTGCTTGATCTTTGTACCGGATCCGGCTGTCTGGCGATCCTCGCCGCGTTATCGTTCCCACACGCAACGGTCGATGCAATTGATGCGTCGCACGACGCCCTCGAAGTGGCCAAGAAAAACGTCCGCGACTACGGGTTGGATGACCGAATCAATCTGCTTGCCTCAGATATGTACGAATCGCTCGGTGCCAAGCACTATGACTTGATCATCAGCAATCCCCCTTACGTGTCGTCTGAGTCGATGGCGCGCCTGCCTGAGGAGTATCGGCGCGAGCCTGAGATGGCGCTGGCCTCGGGCGAGGACGGCTTGGATCATGTCCGCACACTCATGGCGAACGCCACCAAGCATCTCTACGCCAACGGCTTGCTGGTGGTGGAAGTCGGATTCAATCGCAAGGGCGTCGAGCGCGCGTTCCCGAATATTCCACTGACTTGGGCGGAGACCAGCGTTGGCGACGAGGTCGTATTTGTGGTCGACCGTGAAACGCTGATTGCCTACCAGTAATCACACCGGGTAGCCCACCCGATTGTTGCGTCAGAAACCATTGGCCGTTAAAGCGTATTTCCCTGTCCACCGCCGCTGCGCGGCCCGCCTCTGCGGCGGCGCGCGCCGCGGCGGGGATCGGAATTTTCCTTTGCAGGTCCACGCGGACTCGGACTATTAGAGCGATGCACTTTGTCCACTTGCACCGGCACGATCCTGTTGCCGATCGAGTCGTCGATGTCATCGTAAACGGGTTGCGGCGTCACACTGGGAATCGCGTTGCCGATGCTGTCCTCGTCGGCGCGCGGCGGACCTTCACGCACCACCGCACTGTTCGGATCGCCGCGAACAGGACGTGCCTCGCCGGCAACGCCAAGTTCTCCGCTGCCACGGCGCGAAGTTCTGCCGCGCCCGCGCCGGCCTTCACGTGGAGTTCTTGCATCCGCTGACGGCGTTGGTACGGTGCCAGCGGCATTGGCAAACGACTCAACGGCCGCATCACCAACCAGCAATGCGTCTACCGGCCCCTCGACACCCGGCGTTGAGGGAAGGCCGCGCTTGCCGCGCGCCCGACGCCCTCTCCCGCGCCGGCTTCTATCCGCCGGCAACTGCCCGGCCGGTTGCGCAGCCGGCCCCGGCGCGTCCCCGCCAACAGCTTGCTCAGACCCACCTTCGACATCGACGACCGATGACTCCCCTTGCTCCCGCTCTCGACGCGAAACATGAACCGGCCGCGCCGGACCGTTGGATGGCAGCTGTCCGATTTGCCCTTCGACTTCCATGCCCACCCAGCGCAGCACCGCACGCGCCTGCGACTCATCCAGCTCCAGCATTTTTCCCCGTGTCAAACGCGGTGGCAGGCCGATTTTGCCAAAGCGCACGCGCATCAAACGCGATACGGTAAGCCCGATCGCCTCAAACATTTTTCGGACCTCGCGATTGCGCCCTTCTTTGAGAACCACGTGATACCACTGGTTAACGCCCTCGCCGCCACGCTTGTCGATGCTGTCAAATTTGGCCGGCCGATCCTCAACCGCCGCCTCCTCGTCATCATCATCGTGGTCTTCAGGATCTAGTGCAATTGACACGCCGCTCAACAACCGTTGCGTTTGCTCTTCTGTGAGCTCGCCGAGCACTCGAACGGCGTATTCGCGCTCGACTTCATAGCGAGGATGCATGAGCCGATTGGCGAGCTCCCCGCTGGTGGTAAAGATCAATAGTCCCGAGGTGTTGATATCGAGCCTGCCGACCGACATCCATTTTCCGTTTTCAACGCGCGGCAGATTGTCGAACACCGTGATTCGATTGCCGGGATCGTTAGTCGTGACGATCTCGCCCTCGGGCTTGTGGTACAGCAGCACGCGCGGTAGTTCCTCGCTGAACTTGAGCTTGACCATCCGTTTATCGATCATCACCGCATCTGCCGGCGATACCGTGGTGCCGGTGGTGGCGACAATACCGTTGACCATCACGCGCCCGGAGGAAATCATGATCTCCATGTCGCGCCGCGAACCGTGCCCAGACTGCGCAAGCACCTTGTGCAACCGCTCGCGCTTGATGATTGCCTCTTTGGCCAGCGCCTCGGCGAACTGTCCCGACTTGGATTCGTCACCCCAACGGCGCGTTTCTGCAACTTCCGATATCAGCGCACGCGGGCCCAGCGAGGTATTGCCGGCATTGCCGACATTACCAATTGGCGCTGCTGTTCGGAACGGCGTCTTTTTCCCGCCGCGATTTTTACGCGCGCGCGGCGGCCCTGCTCTGCCGTCGCCGCGAATGCCCGGCGGCAGCGCATTCGCGTTTCCACCGAACGGTTGCTGATCACCAACCGGCGCACCGCGTGGCTTGGCGCGTCCTCGTGCATTGCGGTCTCGACCGCGACCTGTGCTTGGCGGTCCTCCCGCAATCGTGTTGCCGTCGGCAACGACTCCCGTGGCACGGCCGCCTGCCGGACGCGGTGCGCCGCGCCCGCCGCGCGGACCGCGAGCGGCGCCAGGCTCGGCTCTCGATGAACGGTTGCCACGACCTTCGCCGGGCCCACGTTTGCCGCCCGCCCCGGCAGCGGTGCCTTTGGCACCTTTGGCACCTTTGCCACCGATGCGATTGCCGCGATTGTCGGCGGCAACACCAGACTTTGCCCCAGCTTTGCCGCGCGGGCGCTTACCGCGCCCGGACGGATCAATCGCTTCGATCACCTCTTTCTCTTCGCCGATGTAGCGCCCGTCAACATACCCGCGCGCGGCGACACGAACCACCACTCGCTTTGTCATGGCGTTTGCTCCGGCGACCGGTCGGTCTCGGCCGCCTCAGCGACCTCCGCTGCGGCGGGTTCAGCGGATTCCTCCGGCAGCACCGATGGAGACACCTCGAGATGGGGGTTGGCTTCGTCGTCATTGCCACCCGAAATCTCCACACCCGGGAGTTGCGGCGATGACGGGAAAATCTCGCTGGCTGTGAGTGCTGCGCCTGCCTGCGTCATATCCAGCGTGGCCTGCAATTCGTGCAAGGGCGGCAACTCATCCAAGGAGCGCAGATTCAGGTCGTCAAGGAAGTGCCTGGTCGTGGCAAACAACGCCGGTCGGCCAACCGTATCGCGGTTGCCGATCTCGTCGATCCAGCCGCGATCTTCCAACGTTTTGAGAATATGCGGGCTCACGGCAACACCACGGATGTCTTCAATGTCGCCACGCGTCACCGGCTGGCGGTAGGCGATGATGGCGAGGGTTTCCATAACAGCACGTGAGTACTTTAGCGGCTTGTCGCTCGAGAGTCGCTCAAGGTACTTCTGGTACACGGGCTTCACGCGAAACCGGTAGCCACTCGCCACCACCGCGAGCTCAACGCTGCGATCAGTCCACTCCAGCCGAAGCTCGTCCAGTAAATTGCGGATGACGTCTTGATTCAGCTGGCCATCAAACAACCGCCTCAATTCGTTAAGACTCATCGGCTCGGACGCTGCGAGCAGCGCGGCTTCAAGAGCGTGCTTGGCTTCGGCAGCATCGATGGTCTCCATCAACGTCACATCCGTTCCGTCGGCAAATTCATCCGGACGCATGCCGCGATCTTCTGGCGCGGCGTCGGCAAGCTCCAGAGTCGCGACTGCGGCATCAGCATCGGGAGATTCGGGTTGTGCGTGTTCGTGTTGGTTCATTAATTTAACTTCCATTATCTTGCGCTTGAGTCAGTGGCATCGCGGTTCAGGTCGGCTCGAGTGGCGGCATTTCTGCGCGGCGCAGCTTCACGTAAATCAGTTCCATTGGCGCGCTTTGGGTGATTTCGATGAGCGACTCGCGGGCGAGTTCGAGTAGCGCAAGAAAGCTGACAACGACAACCGAAACGCCATCTTCCGGCTGGAACAGTTCGTCGAAACGTACAAACTCTTGGGCACCACCTTCACTCCCCAAGCGGCGCAAAATCCGGCTCATGTGTGAGCGCACCGACAATTCCTCGCGCGAAACTCGATGGTGTTGGGTTGCCCTCGCACGCGCCAGAATCGTCCGCCATGCGTCGGTCAGATCGGCGGGCAGCACGGTCGGCACCCTCTTGACGAGGCTCTGTTCCACCAACACGTCGACCAACGAGAAATCCCGGCCGCTGCGCGGCAGGGCCTCAATGGCGAGGGACGCGGCTTTCATTTGTTCGTATTCGAGCAGGCGTCGGACGAGCTCGGCACGCGGGTCTTCAGCCTCTGCCTTATCTTCGCGGGGAGGCCGCGGCAGCAGCATCCGCGACTTGATCTCGATTAGTAGCGCCGCCATCAACAAGTACTCTGCAGCCAACTCAAGCTGACCGTCGCGCATCGCTTCGACGTAAGTCATGTATTGCCGGGTCAAATCGGCCATCGGGATATCAAGAATATCCAGAGAGTGTCTGCGTATCAGGTACAGCAGCAGGTCGAGCGGCCCCTCAAACTGCTCGAGCACGACCGACAGCGCGTCCGGCGGTATAAACAGATCGGCCGGGAGTTGCGTCATCAGTTCGCCGCGAATCTTTGCAAACGGCATTTCCATCCCGAGCGAGGATTGCGAGCCGGCTTTGCTGTTATCCACAACCAGTTCGACTGTCATCGTGGGCCACCTTCCAGGTATCGCACCGCAGCGGACATCATCGCGGCACCGTCATGCGCCACGCCGGGGATGATCAGCTTGCGCCACTTGAATTCACTTTTGAGCGCCAGCGCGGCGGCTTGCGCATTGTCAAAAAAAACGTTTCCCCGCGTCAGGCGATCGCGCCCCTGCGCATTGGCACCGGAACTCTTGTTGAGACTCGGATCGTTTGCGTCGACGTCGGCGTCGCCCAACATCAGCGTGAATTCCCGCGATAACGCGTTGCGCGCCCGCGCTGCATCAACTTTCGAGCCGGCAGTGTTGTACGGAAACCGGTAGCCGTCGGCGGCGCCACCCCACTCAAACTGCGTATACCAGCCTGGATTCGCGGCAATGATCGGCTGTGCGCGGTGGTTCGGGTAAAAAAGATGCAGCCGGTGCACGAATTGCCCGCCAGCCGAGTGGCCAAACAAGCGGTAGCTGGTCGCGGAAAAACCGAATCTGGCGCGCAGTTCATCAAACAGATGCTCGGGAACGGCGAATGCCCATTTTTCGGGATCCGCCTCGGACAGGGAGCGACCGAGGCTGTAGTCCTCATCCTTCGGGAAAGCCTCCCGGGAAAATTCCGGCGCGATGACCACGAAGCGGGCGGCCTTCGCCAGCGCAACCGTGTTGTCGAGGTAGTGCTCGCCATTGCGTTTAACGCCGTGCATAACGAACTGCAATGGACACGCGCTTGCGCACCCCTCGGGGACAAACATCCAGACCTTTACCGGCTTGGCCGGTTCGCCCCGCGTATCGATAAACATAAAACTCGACTTACCCATCGGCAGCGCGGCCGGTGCCGCCCGACACACGCCGGTGGCTGAGCACAGCAACATGGCCAGCGCTATGGTCCAGCCGGATGGGACGATCGCCGTCATCAGTAATCCAGTCCCATGGCGTCACGCACGTCGCGCATGGTTTCTTCAGCGCTGGCGCGTGCTTTCTCACAGCCGTCCGCAATGATGTTCTTGACCAGCGTCGGATCATCTTCGAACGGAGCGGCGCGTTCACGCATCGGCTTGAGTTCTGCGCAAATCGCGTCTATTACCGGCTGCTTGCAATCCAGACAGCCGATACCGGCCGTCTTGCAACCTTCGACGACCCAGCGCTTTGTATCCTCGTTTGAGTAGACCTGATGGAGTTGCCAGACCGGACACTTCTCCGGGTCACCGGGATCCGTGC
>Ga0209181_10008071_pt1 | contig 14236 bp, 14 predicted proteins | sample MAT05_FD_187208 | JGI IMG/M metagenome (GOLD analysis project Ga0209181, IMG submission 187208) | Freshwater microbial communities from Lake Fryxell liftoff mats and glacier meltwater in Antarctica - MAT-05 (SPAdes) (version 2) | ecosystem: Environmental > Aquatic > Freshwater > Ice > Liftoff... | reverse complement strand
CCGAGATAAAAATCGCGCAGCGTGTGAAACTGCTGCTCGGCGAGTTTTACGGCCTCACTTTCGCCCAGCAAATCGGGGCGGCCGGCAGAGCTGACGACGAGCGAATCGCCGGTGATGACGCCCCACGGCGTGTCGGCGTGATCCTTCTCCGCGAGCAGATACGAGACGTGCTCGGGCGCGTGTCCCGGCGTGTGCTTCACGGTGAGCACGGTCTTGCCGATCGTGAATTGATCGCCGTCCGCGAGCTTCTCGTGATCGAAGCCGTAGCGCGCGCCGCGCTCGTGGCTGACGAAGATTTTCGCCGACGGCACCCGCGCGCACAGCTCGCGCGCGCCGCTCACCAGATCGGCGTGGATGTGCGTCTCGAAGATGTGCGTGATCGAGACCTTCTTCTCGCGCGCCAGCTCGACGTATTTGTCCACGTCGGGGGTCGGGTCGAAGACCGCGGCGACCCCGTCGCTGTCGTCCCCGACGAGGCAGGAGAGCTCCGCGATGCCTTCGGTCGGGATGCGTTCAAAGACGAGTGCCATCGGTGTTTCTCCGGTTAAGGTGTTGAGTCGAGCTGCTTCGGATGTGCGCGCTCTAGAATCGTGAGTGCGATGGCGATGACGACCGCGAGCCCGCCTGCCCACAGCAACGGCGAGCCGCCGACGAATTGCGGCATGGTGATTTTTCCAAGGTCCGCCATCGACTTGATCATCGGCTGCAAGGCCGGGAACGCCGCGACATACACACCCGCGCCGAAGAGCATCCCGAGCACGCCGATCATCGCGTCGCGCCGGCCTTCGCCGCATGCGGCGACGCTCGTGCCTGGGCAGAGCCCGAAGACCGCGAGGCCCGCGCCGAAAAGCACACCGCCCACGATCACACGCGCCAGCGACGCCGTTTGAATGCTGATCGAGGCCATGCCCATCGCAATCATCACGTTCACGCCGATCGTGCCGCCCGCGATCGCCGTGGCCATGATCTTCACCACGGTGAAATCCCTGAGCAAAAACTGGCCGAGGATTTTCTGAAACTTCGCGACCTGTCCCTTTTGCAGCAGGACGCCGAAGATGACGCCGGTCGCCAAGCCGAGCACGAGTTTGAGCGGTTCATCAATCATGGCTGCGGCCCCCTTTTCCGTAGATGAGGAACGCCACGAGCATCCCCGCCACGCCCATCACCGGCGCGAAGATCCAGCTCGAAAGCGCAAGCTGCAGGATACCGCTGATCGCGTGGCCGCTCGTGCAGCCCTGCGCGATGCGCGCGCCGAGCATCATCACGAGCCCGCCGAGAAAGGCGCCGGCGTAGCCGCGCGCCGCGCCGAGGCAGCCACCAGGAGGGGCTGAACGCCTACTACTTCATCTCCGACCCGCAGATTTCAGAACTCTGCGACCTGATGTGCCACCGCCTGCAGCGCGAGTTCGCGGCGAAGAAGTGGCCGTTTCAATAGCTCAGCGCAGGGAGGCGGTACGCAAAGCGCCTCGCTGCCGGCTGGCGTAATCCAACGTGCAGGACCGCGACCTCGGCGGCTTCGTTGCGGAGGGTCGAAGCATAACCTGCAAAATGCGAGGGTTGATACATCCGGTGGCTTTTGAAAGACGATTGCTTGGCGGAAGGCTCATTAATGCTTCCGCCGTGAAGAGCTAAACAAACGTCCCGTTTTGAACTCCATCCGCACCAACCGCATTTTGCGCTCGGTCATCGCCGCGGTGACTTTTCTGGGTTGGTTCGTCCTCTCGAATCACTGCGCGCTCGGTCGCATGATGCAAAGCGCGCCGCCGGAACAATCTCGCTCCTGCTGCCACAGCGAAGCACCCAAGCCGGAGCAGGAGCCGGCGCATGGGGACCAATGCGCGCATTGCTGCAAATCGCTTCACGCCGTGATGCCGGGTGTCGCGAAGGCTGCTGATCCGGTGCCGCCGATGTCCATCATCGTGGTCCTCCCGCTGCTGCTTACGCTCGAAGCCTCGACCGGCGAGGCCGTCCTGATCGCGTCCGATTCCGGACCGCCGCGAGCGGCCTCCTTTAGCGAACTCGTCCTGCACCGGAGCCTGCGTTCGCACGCTCCGCCCTTCCTCGCGTAGCGACGCGGCACCCGCCAGCGGCGGGAACTTCCAGCCGTGTCGCCACGCAGCCCTGCGCCCGTGCGGGCGCGGTGTGTCCGCGTGTTATTCACCCATCCGCACCGTCGCGACCCGCGCTCGCCTGCCCGCGTGACGCGACGATCTAAAAAAACAACGGCAGGCCAACTCAGACATCACATCAAAACATGAAAACCAAATCCACCATCGCCATCCTCGCCGCTGTCCTTCTGGGCAGCACCTTTGCCTTCGCCGATTCCACCGTCCCCAAGGGCGTGCCGAAAGATTACCCGCTGAAAAAGTGCGTCGTCTCCGGCGAGGCGCTCGGCGAGCACGGGAAGGTCGCCAAAGTCTCGAACGGCGGCACCGACGTGTATCTGTGCTGCAAGGACTGCGTGAAGGACTTCAACAAGGAGCCCGAGAAGTTCACCAAGATGGTGAAAGACGCGGCTCCGAAAAAGTAACGCGACCGTGAGGCTCTGGCCGTCCGGTGCGCGAGCGCCGGGCGGCCTCGCCCTCGCCCCTCACCACCGCCGCTTCCATGATTCGCCTCATCACATTTCTTGCCGCAGCAGGAGTCCTCGCGGGCTGCGCGACCGCACCTCCACCGCCGCTGAGTGCGGCGAGTCCCGCCAGCCCGCACGCTCCCGAGGGAGCGCGCATTGCCCGCACGACCTCGCTGCGTCCCGATGAGACGACGCGCAAAACCAATGCGCTCCTTTCCGCCGCGCAGAAGGAGCAGGAAAAGTGGGACGCTTATGGCCCGGTGTCAGGCACGCCGGAGGATGCGCCCAAGACCGACGGCAAAATGGACATGAAGAAAATGGACATGAAACATGAGCACTAAGCCGCTTTCGCTGTTCGTCGTGATCGCACTCGCGCTGCCCGCGTGGGCTGCGCCCACGGAACCGCCGGCTCGCCCCATCGAAAAGGCCGTGAAGGAACGCACCGGACTCGCGGTGCGCTGGCAGCAGGATGCCGCGGCGCGCGAGGAGGCTTTAGCGCGGGTGCGGATGATTTTGAAGAAGCCGCTCACCGTGAACAGCGCGGTGCAAATCGCGCTGCTCAACAGCCGCGAACTGCTCGCCACGTTCGAGGACGTGGGCGTGTCCTCTGCGGACTTGCGCGAGGCGGGGATGTGGAAAAATCCGAGCTTCGATTTGAGCGTGCGCTTTCCCGATCGCCCGCCGTCCGGCGCGAATTGGGAGGAAGCCGTCGCTTTCGACTTACTCGACCTGCTCATGCGGCCGCTGCGCAAGCGCGTCGCCGCCGAGCATCTCGCGGCGGCGCAGCTCCGCGTCGCGGATGAAGCGGTGCGGCTCGTCGCCGAGGTGAAGATGGCGATGTCCGAGGTGCAGGCCGACGCCGCGATGATCGCGCACCGCCGCACGGTCGCGGACATCGGCAGCGGCGCGCTCGATCTCGCCCAGCGTCAGCACGAGGCGGGGAACATCACCGACCTCGCGCTCGCGCAGCAGCAGGCGTCTTACAACACTGCGCGGCTAGAACTCGCGATGGCCGAAAACGACCAGCGCGAGCATCGCGAAATGCTCAACCGCCTGCTCAGCCTGTGGGGCGGCGATACGGCGTGGAAAGTCGCGGGCGGATTGCCGGCGCTGCCGGAAAGCGACGTGGCGCTGCGGGGGCTGGAATCGCTCGCCGTGGCCCAGCGGCTCGATCTTGGCGCAGCGCAAATGGAACTCGCTGGTGTGGTCCGTGCGCTCGGCCTCACGAAGACTTATCGTTACATCGGCGCGCTAGAATTTGGCATCAACACCGAGCGCGAATCCGACCGCACCAATCTCACCGGCCCGACCCTGCGGCTGGAGATTCCGCTTTTCAACCAAGGCCAGGGCCGCATCGCCAAAGGCCAGGCCGAACTCCGCCGCAGCGAGCGTAAGCTCGAAGCGCTCGCCATCGGCATCCGCGCCGACGTGCGCGCCCAGCACGACAAACTTGCGGCGCTGCGCGAGGCGGCGCGCTTTTACCAAACCGAAGTCGTGCCGACCCGCCGCGCGATCACCGCGGGAATGCTGCTGCAATACAACGGGATGCTCGTCGGGAACTACGAGCTGTTCGCCACGCGCGCCGAGCAGATCGAAGCGGAGCACAAAGCCATCGAAACCCTCCGCGACTACTGGACCGCACGCGCCGAACTGGAGCGCACCGTCGGCGGCAATCTGCGCGCCCGCACTTCCAACAAGACCACCGCGAAATAGCTCCACGCCCAATGATTACCCGACGCGAACTCATCACCGGCGCTGCCGCTCTCGCGGGCGCTGCCGCGCTCCCGCGCAACGCGAGCGCGCAGGAACCGCATCCCAGCGCCAAACCCAAACCCGCCGACGGCAAACCCGAGCCGCCCGCCTGGACACGCGCGCCGCACGCGGAACCGGGCGAGCCGGGCAAGCACTACACGCCCACCGTTACGCTCAACGGCTCGACGCTGCCGTGGAAACTCGTCGGTGGCGTGAAGGTCTTCCATCTCATCGCCGAGGAAGTGCGCGACCACGAGTTCGCGCCTGGCTTGAAGGCGCATTGCTGGGGTTACAACGGGCAGGTCCACGGCCCGACCATCGAGTGTGTCGAAGGCGACCGCGTGCGCATTTACGTGACCAACAAACTGCCCGCGGCGACGACGGTGCATTGGCACGGGATCATTCTTCCGAACGGCATGGACGGCGTCGGAGGACTCACGCAGCGCGCCATCCCGCCGGGCGAGACTTTCAAGTACGAGTTCACGCTCTGGCAGCACGGCACCTTCATGTATCACGCGCATCACGACGAGATGACGCAGATGGCGCTCGGCCTCCTGGGCGTCATCGTCATCCACCCGCGCGAGCCGAAGGGGCCGCGGCCCGACCGCGATTTCGTCTATATGCTCAGCGAGTGGAAAATCGTCCCCGGCACGAAGCGGCCCGACCCGAACGAGATGACGGACTTCAACGTGCTCACGCTCAACGCGAAGGCCTATCCCGGCACCGCGCCGCTCATCGCGAAGACCGGGGACCGCGTGCGCATTCGCATCGGCAATCTCTCCGCAATGGACCATCACCCGATCCATTTTCACGGACACTACTGGTGGATCATCGCGACCGACGGCGGCGACATCCCGGAGAGCGCGCGCTGGCCGGAAACCACCGTGCTCGTGCCCACCGGCAGCACCCGCACCGTCGAGTTCATCGCGGACAATCCGGGCGATTGGGCGATGCACTGCCACATGACCCATCACGTCATGACGCAGATGGGCCACGGCCTGCCAAACCTCATCGGCGTGAACACCGAGGGCCTCGACAAGCGCCTGCGCAAAGCCGTCCCCGGCTACATGACGATGGGCGAAGCCGGCATGGGCGAGATGGGTGAGATGGGGATGAAAGTCCCGCGCAACAGCCTGCCGATGATCGGCGCGAAAGGCCCGCACGACTACATCACGATGGGCGGCATGTACACGAACATCAAAATCCGCGACCACCTGGAGAGCTACGACCAAGATCCCGGCTGGTTTGAAAAGCCCGCCGGCACCCGCGCCGAGACGGCCAGCGCGGATGACATGAAGCGCGACCTCGGCTTCATCCCTGACGCCACACCCGGCAAAGGCGGCGGAGGCCATCAACATCATCCGGGATGAAGACCAGCCTCCCAAAGACGATATGACTCCCGCATCCGACGATTCCATCCTGTCTGCGCTCTCCGCGTCGAAAATGTATCGCGACTACGAGCGCGCGTTTACCCGCGGCACCGGACTGCCACTGCGTTTGCACGAACCGGACATGTTGAAGATCATCCGCTACACGCGGAAGCAGGAGAATCCCTTCTGCACGATCATGACGAAATCGGACCAAGCGTGCGCCGCGTGTTACACGCTCCAGCGCAAGGTGGAAGAGGAAGCGCAGATGCAACCGAAGACGCTGAAATGCTTTGCTGGAATGTGCGAAACGGCGGTGCCCGTGCGGGTCGGCGAGAACTTGATCGCCTTTCTCCACACCGGACAAATCCTGCTTCAGCGGCAGGACACGGCGCGGTTCAATCGCATCGCCGCGACGCTCATCAAGTGGGGCTGGGAGGTCGATTTGAAGCGACTGGAGGAGGCTTACTTCGCCACGCGCGTGCTCACGCCGGCTCAATACGAATCGCTCGTGCGCCTGCTGGCCATCTTTGCGAAGCACCTTGCCGAGTGCAGCCAGGTGCTCGCAATGCACCGGGACTGCTGGGATTCGCCAACCATGACGCAGGCGCGCAGCTACATCGAAGACCATTCCGGCGACGACCTGTCGCTCGGAGCCGTGGCGCGCGTGGTGAATATGAGCGCGACCTATTTCAGCGAGAAGTTCAAGGAGGCGACAGGCATCAACTTCGTCGAATGCGTCGCCCGCGCGCGGGTCGAGAAGGCGCGCAATCTCCTGCAAAATCCTAAGCTGCGCATCAGCGAGATCGCTTTCGAAGTCGGGTTCCAATCGCTCTCGCAGTTCAACCGCGCGTTCAAGCGGGTGACCGGGGAAGCGCCGGGCGAGCACCGCCGGAAGATCGCGCTGGTCTGAGGGCGCGATCCGAAGAAATGCGGAGTCTTTCCGGGCGGATGCGGAGCCCCGAGGGTATCTTCGCGCTATACTTCATCTTGCGGGGTCGCTTAAAACTCACGGTTCCTGCGCCGAGCGCCGCCGCGTAATCCGATCAACCAACGCCCCCATCATGAAACAACCTAAAAGCACGACTCCAAAAACTACGGTAAAACTCGACAAAGAGGGGGACAAGAAGCCGCTCAATCTTCGTGAAGATCCTCTGGCACGCGATGCCCGTGGAAAGGCTACTCGCGAAGAAGTGCGCAAAGTGGCTTCACCCGTCAATGCGCCGCGGGCATCCAAGCGGGCGTCATAGCCATTCGGCAGGAGGGATGCGGCACCGGATACCGACGTGCGGTGGACTCGCCTCCGGGGCGTGAATCAGCCGGGAGTAGCGACGCGGGCAAGAAGGCAGCCGTGGCCCGGGCCGGGGTTCATCATGGCCGCGAGCGGGATCGGCGCGAGCGACATCCTCACCGCGACCGTCGCTGGCGCGATGTACGGCCGCACGCTTTTGTGGGCGCTCGTGCTGGGCGCGTTTTTCAAGTTCGTCCTCAGCGAAGGACTCGCGCGCTGGCAACTCGCCACGGGTAGCACGCTGCTCGAAGGCTGGGCGCGGCACCTTCCGCGCTGGGTGCTGGCGCTTTTCGCCGGCTACCTCGTGCTCTGGGCGGTCGCGGTGAGCGGCGCGCTCGTGAGCGGTTGCGGGATGGCGATCGAGAACCTGAGCGGCGGCGCGATCCCTCGCTCGTGGGGCGGAGTCGCCCACGCGGTCGTCGCCTTCGCGGTCATTTACGCGGCGCGCGTGAGCGGCTTGATGCGGCTGATGAAACCGCTCATCGTGCTGATGTTCGTGAGCATCGTCGCGTGCGCTGCGATCACTTTTCGCGATCCCGTCGCGACGCTCGAGGGGCTGCTCGTCCCGGCGATTCCGCCCGCGGCCGGCACTTACGTCCTCTCGCTGATCGGCGGCATCGGCGGCTCGCTCACCCTGCTGAGCTACAACTATCTTCTGCGCGAGGAAGGCCGCGTCGATGCGCGCAATCTGCGCGCGGTGCGGCTCGATCTCGGCCTCGCCTATGTCTTCACCGCGGTCTTCGGCCTGTCCGTGATGCTCATCGCCGAGCGCGTCTTTCACGCCGCCGGGGTCGCGATTAGCGATCGGGAAGCCGTCTCGCGCATGGCCGCGCAACTCGGCGCGCTGATCGGCCCCGCGGGCTTTTACATTTATTCGATCGGCTTCTGGGCCGCCGTGCTGGCATCGCTTTTTGGTGTCTGGCAAACGATCCCGAGTGTTTTTGCCGATTGCTACAGCCTGCTGCGCCGCCTCGCGCCGGCAGAGCGCGCAGCCGTCGTGCGCATCTCCTCGCCGCAGTATCGCGCCGCGCTCGCGTTCATGGCCCTCGCGGCGGTTCCGTTCGCATTTCTCGACCGGCCGCTGCTCATCATCGTGGCGTTCACCGTCCTCGGCAGCCTCTTCATTCCCTTCCTCGCCGCGACCCTTCTTTTCCTCAACAACGCCGTTCCGTGGCCCGCGCCGATCCGCCACAACCGCATCCTTACCAACGCTGTCCTCGTTATCGTGCTCTTGGTTTTCGTCATTGTCGGTGGAATGGAAATCGCGGCCCTCTTCCCGATGTGAGGTGCAAGTCTTGGCGAGGAGGGGATTGGTCCGATCCGAAAAAACGCGGAGTCTTTCCGGGCGGATGCGGAGCGGACGGTAGCGATCTCGAGCGGACGACGGACGGCGTGATCGCGATCAATCCGCAGGATGAAAGCTATCTCAACCTAACCGAGACGACGCAGATCACGCTGCGGGTGGGCGCGGAGTTCCTCACCTTCGCACTTGTCAATGCCGCCGCGAGTTTGCGCGAGGGACGGCTGACCGTGCTCGCTGAGAAGATCCGCCAAGTCGAACCCGTGGCGGGCCGCAGATGAAAGATTGAGGTCAAAGGTCTCGCGCAGGTTTCTTGTGTTCTCTCCTTCGCCAAGGTCGAGACGCGTTCCGGTGATTCAGGACTTGGGATTGCGATCCACGTCGCGCTTTTCGCCATCGACGAGGCCCGTGCTCGGGACCGGTTGCGCGCTTTCCAAAGTCCCGAAGGCTTCGTGCTGATCGCCAGCGATCACCGCGCCAACGTCGATCGGCTTCTCGGCGTCATCGCGGACGAGGCCGACGAGCGCGGACGCGACGAGCAGGCAGGCGCCGCCGAGCATGACCACGGAGAGCGGATTGTTGTGGAAGACGTGCTTGACCAGCGGCTGAAAGGTCAGGGAGGCGACGATGTTCGGGATGACGATGAAGAGATTGAACACGCCCATATAGACGCCCATCCGCGTGGGCGGCAGGACGCCGGAGAGGATGGCGTAGGGGATGGTGAGAATGGAGGCCCACGCGACGCCGACCCCGACCATGCTGAGCAGCCAGAGGTATTGGTTGGTGATGAAATAGGTGGAAAGCAGGCTGAGGCCGCCGCAGGTGAGGGCGGCGGCGTGGACGAATTTGCGGCTCGTGAGTGCGGCGGCCTTGGGCAGGGCAAAGGCGACGAGGAAGCAGACCATCGAGTAGGTGGCAAAGGCGGCCCCGCCCCATTCGGTGCCGCGGTCGAAGAGCGGCGACTTCGGGTCGGTGGCGCCGAAGACCTGCTGGGCGGTGGCGAGGCCGAAGAACGTCCACATGCAGAAGAGTCCCAGCCAGGTGAACATCTGGACGAGGGCGAGTTGCTTCATCGTCGGAGGCATGTCTCCGATGGCCGAGAAGATCTCGCGCGCGCCGGCAGAGAATCCGTGGCTCGCCTGGCGCATTTTTTTAAACTCCTCGAGGTCGTCGGGCGGATACTCGTGGGAGGTGACGACGGTCCAGAGCACGGCGAGGAAGAAGACCACCGCGCCGATGCGGAAGGCATACTGGACGGTGAGCGGAACGCCGTTGGCCGCCTGGCCGCTCACGCCCATCATGCTGAGCAGGTGCGGGAAGGCATTGGCCAGGGTGGCGCCGAGCCCGATGAAAAAGCTCTGCATGACGAAGCCCGCGGTGCGCTGCTCGATGTTCAGCTTGTCCGCGACGAAGGCGCGGAATGGCTCCATGCTGATATTGATCGAAGCGTCGAGAATCCAGAGCAGCGACGCGGCGGTCCAGATGGCCGGCGAATCCGGCATGAAGAAGAGCGTGATGCTGGCGAGGATGGCGCCGACCAGGAAGTAGGGGCGGCGGCGGCCGAAGCGATTCCAGGTGCGGTCGCTCATCGAGCCGACGATAGGCTGCACCACGAGGCCCGTGACGGCGCCGGCCAGCCAGAGGAAGGGGATGCGATCCGGATCAGCGCCGAGCTTCGTGTAGATCGCGCTCATGTTGGCCTGCTGGAGTCCCCAGCCGAATTGGATGCCGAGGAAGCCGAAGCTCATGTTCCAAATCTGCCAGAAACTCAGGGGAGGTTTTTGCATGGGGTGAACCGTTTAACGGGATTGCGGATGCGGGATTGAGCACCTTTTGGCAGGGTGCCCGCAATTCTTTCCCCCACCCCAAACGATGAACTGTTCAATGCGTCTCCCGGCCGCCGTCCTCGCCTCGATCCTTGTCCTTGCGTTTGCCCCGCGCCACGCGGCGGCGGAGGCCAGTTGGGCCGCGGACGCGGTGTGGTATCAGATTTTCCCGGAGCGCTTTCGCAATGGCGATCCCAGCAACGATCCGACCCGCGCATCGCTCGAGTGGCCGATCCGGCCGTCGGCGGCGTGGCGGGTCTCGCCGTGGACGGCGGATTGGTACGCCCGCGCTGATTGGGAGAAGGAGCTCGGCCCGAACTTCTATGCGGATGGCGTGCTCGACCGGCGCTACGGCGGCGATCTCCAGGGCGTGCTCGACAAGCTGGACTACCTCGCCGGCCTCGGCGTGAACGCGCTCTACTTCAACCCGCTCTTCGCCTCGCACTCGCTGCACAAGTACGACGGCGACAGCTTTCATCACATCGATCCCACCTTTGGCCCGGACCCGAGCGGCGATGCGGCCTTGATCGAAAAGGAAACCGGCGGCGACCCGGCGACGTGGCAGTGGACGGCGGCGGACCGGCTTTTCCTGAAGCTGCTCGGCGAGGCGCATCGGCGCGGGATTCGCGTCATTCTCGACGGAGTCTTCAATCACACGGGACGCGACTTTTTTGCCTTCCAGGATCTGTGGCGGAAGCAGGCGCAGTCGCGTTACCGCGGCTGGTATGGGGTCGATTCATTCGACGATCCGCAAACGCGGCGCATCGAGTTCGATTACAAGGCCTGGTGGGGCTACAAGACGCTCCCGATCTTCGCCGCGTCGGCCGATGGCAACGACCTCGCGCCCGAACCGAAGGCCTACATTTTCGCCGCGACGAAACGCTGGATGGACCCGGACGGAGACGGCAATCCCGCGGACGGCATCGACGGCTGGCGGCTCGACGTGGCGCCGGAGCGGCCGGCGAAATTCTGGGCCGATTGGAACGCGCACGTCCGCGCGATCAATCCGAACGCCTACACGAGTTGTGAGATTTGGAGCGACGCGTCGAAGCTCATCGCCGAGGGCCGCTTCTCGGCGAGCATGAACTACCATGCGTTCGCCATCCCGGTGAAAGGCTTCCTGGTCGATGGCCGGATCAGCGCGCGGCAATTCGCGGAACTACTCGAACGCCGCCGCAACGCGCTGCCGGCGGGCGCCTCGAATCTGATGCAAAACCTGATGGACTCGCACGACACCGACCGGCTGGCGTCGATGATCGTGAACGCGGGGCTGGCGAAGTATTCCGACCCCGAGAAGATCGACTACAACACCAACGGCATCAGCGGCCCGCCGCCCCTCTACAAGATTCGCCGGCCGGACGCGCGGGAGCGCGCGATCCAGCGGCTCGTCGTGCTTTTCCAGATGACCTATGCCGGCGCGCCGATGATCTACTATGGAGACGAGGTGGGAATGTGGGGCGGCAACGATCCGGACGACCGGATGCCGATGATTTGGGATGACCTGAAATATGCGCCGCAAGCGATCGATCCGCGCGGAGGGCCGCGGACGCCGGATGAGGTCGCTTTCGACGGAGAGCTGTTTGCCTTTTACAAGTCGGCGATCGCGTTGCGGGGGACGCAGGAGGCGCTGCGGCGCGGCGAGTTTCGCGGGGCCGGCGCGTTCGACGAGGCGAAGACGTTCGCGTTTTTCCGGACGCGTGGTGCGGAGAAGTTGCTCGTCGTCCTGAATCGCAGCGAGCAGGCGCAGGATGTGCGCATCGAGCTGGAGCCGGCCGGTGCAGCAAACGCGGCCGGTGCGAAGATCATCTTCAACACCCTCGGCCCCGGCGCGAAGTTCGAGCTGAAGACCGGCGGGTCCGCGCTCCAGCTTCGCCTCCCGCCGATCGCGGGGATCGTCATTTCCCTCTAGGCGCCCGCCAGTCTCCCCTTACTCTGCCGATCCCCCCATGCCCCATCCCACCATCCGAGACGTGGCCCGCGAGGCGGGCGTCGCCGCCGCGACGGCGTCGCTCGCCCTGCGCAATCACCCCCGGCTGCGCAGGGAAACCTGCGCAAAAGTGCAGGAGGCCGCGGAGCGGCTTGGCTACAAGCCGAATGCGGTGATGTCGCACCTGCTTTCGCAATTGCGCGCGAGCCGCACGCCGAAATACCAGGCCACCCTCGGCTTGATCAATGCCTCGGAAAACCCCGGCATCCTCGCGGAGATTCCGACCTTCCGCGAATGGGTGGGCGGGATGCGCGAGCGGGCTACGCAGCTCGGCTACGGCGTGAACGATTTCTGGGCGAACGCGCAGAGTGTTTCTCCGCGCCGGCTTGCGGATATCCTGCGCGCCCAAAACATCGGCGGCGTCATCGTCGCCGCGTGCCTCGGCGACGGAACGCTGCCGGTTGGTTTCGAGCAGATCTGGAAGGGCTTCGCCTGCGTGGTGCTCGGTTTGCGGAGCATCCAGCCGTCGATCCACTCGGCCTGCAACGACCAGTTTGCCACGGTTCGCCAGGCCTTCGCGGAGGCGCTGGCGCTCGGCTACCAGCGGCCCGGGCTGCTGATGTGCGAAGAGGTGGATGCGCAGGTCGGCGGGCGCTTCTCCGGCGGATTTCTGGCCGCGCAAAATTCACTCCCCGTCAAACAGCGGGTGCCGCCGTTCTACTACCGCTCGCCGGTCAATCTACCGCTGAGCGCCCGGATCGGCACGGCCGAGGTTTTGCGCCGCTTCGAGCAATGGTTTCAGCGGCAGCAGCCGGACGTGATCGTGTGCATTCATCCCGAGGTGCAGGAGTGGCTGGCGAAACTCGGGGTGCGGGCGCCGCGCCACATCGGCTTGATCCATCTCGACTGGAACGAGGAGATCGAGGGCTGGGCCGGCCTGCGGCAAAACAATCACCTCATCGGCGCTGCCGGCGTGGACATGCTGGTGGGGCAGCTCCATCGCAATGAACTCGGCGTGCCCTCGTTTCCGAAGTGCATCATGGTCGAAAGTTCGTGGATCCCCGGCGGGACGCTCCGCGGCGCGAAGCCGGCCGGCCAAGGGCGCGTTACTCGCGTTCCCCGGAAATCTGGAAGCCGTTGAAGAACGCGTCGGACTTTTCGCCGTCGCGATTGAAGATGCAGAAGCTCTCGAGCGACGTGCCTGCCGTGCCGCCGAGTTTCCGGCCCTTTAACGTGGTGGTTTTCTTGTCGACCAGCGTGGTGATCTCGAGGTCGTAAGTGTCCGCGCTCACGAGCGTGAGGCTGATGGAGATTCCGCCTTCGGTGAGCGGCACGCCGCTGTCGGTCGCGGCCTCGCCGGCGAAGATTTGGTAGTTCGCCTTTCCCTCGTAGCTGCCGATTTCAAAACGCGCGCCCTCGTTGTAATTGTCCACGGCCTCGGCCGCCCGCCCGGCCCGCAGCGTGAGTCCGATCGCGCCGGTTCCGGGATCGTCGCGCTCGACCTTCCGGGCGATCGTCCCGTGCTGGAGTAGAAAGGAAAACGTCTGGCCCGCCTTGAGCGCTTTGTGGAGCGGGCGAAAGGCGGCCGCCGCTTCGAAAGCGACGCCGTTGGCGTAGATGGCGAACGCCTTACCATGCAGCGCGACCCCATTGCTCGCGGGGTTGTTTCCAGCGTCGGCGATGAAGAAGCCCGCGTGAGATTCGCCCTCGGCCGCCTTGAGCTTCTGGAACTTCCAATCACCGAATCCGCTGCCGCCTCCTCCGCCTTTCCATCCGTCACGATAGGCCGCCGTGCCCGCATCATCCTCGGCGAGAATGACCCGATCTGCGCCCTGAGCAGTGAGCGCGCAGAGAGGGAGGAGCAGGGCCGCGGAGAGGAACAGCAAGGGGAGGGGTTTCATGGCCAAGACAGACTCGATGAATGGGGCCGGAAGGCAGGCACTTGTTTGTTGAACCGTACAATCAGATGGGGGTCGAACGCGGCCGCGTTCGCGTCTCCTTTTCGCACTCCAGCCCGTCTGCGAGAAAGCCATGCTCTTCGGCCAAAAACTTCACCCGCTCAATTTCGACTATCCCACCCGCCTCGCGCTCGCTGACACCGGCCTCGAAGTCGCCGGCGACGCGTGCCGCGCCCACCTCACCTGCGCCGAGATCACCGCCACCTGCACGCGGCTGCGCTTCGACAGCGCGGCGGTGGCGGA
>Ga0209181_10008070_pt1 | contig 14236 bp, 14 predicted proteins | sample MAT05_FD_187208 | JGI IMG/M metagenome (GOLD analysis project Ga0209181, IMG submission 187208) | Freshwater microbial communities from Lake Fryxell liftoff mats and glacier meltwater in Antarctica - MAT-05 (SPAdes) (version 2) | ecosystem: Environmental > Aquatic > Freshwater > Ice > Liftoff... | reverse complement strand
GGCGCGCGACATTTCTGGGCAGATTGCCGGTGGCTCGAAGCAGGTGTTCGGTGTGATGGTGGAAAGCCACCTGAGCGCAGGTGCACAAAAGTTCACGCCTGGCAAGGACAAAACCGACAAGCTGGTTTATGGCCAAAGCATCACCGACGCTTGCCTGGGCTGGGACGATTCGCTACAGGTGCTGGAATTGCTGTCGCAAGCTGTGCTGGCACGCCGCGCGCGTTGACGCCTTGTCGGGTTTTGATGCCATCTGAATTCGCGTTGTCAGGCTTATAAGTTATAAGCTTTTTAGGCCTCTAGCCCTTATAGATAAAGCGCCAGTAGCTATAGTTGTTGTAGTGACTGTAGCAGTTTGGCATGCACGCCACCAAAGCCGCCGTTGCTCATGCACACGATGTGGTCCCCAGCGCGCGCGGCCTGCGTGACGGCGGCCACCAGCACGTCCAACTGGTCGCTGACCACCACCTTGTCATGCATCGGTGCCAGCGCGGCTGCAGCATCCCAGCCGAGCCCCGCACTGTGGCAAAAAGCCAGGTCTGCGCTCTCCAGACTCCAGGGCAAGCGGGCTTTCATGGTACCCAGCTTCATGGTGTTGGAGCGTGGCTCAAACACCGCCAGGATGCGCGCGCCTTCTGGCAGCGTGCTCCGCAGGCCGTCCAGCGTGGTGCGGATGGCGGTGGGGTGGTGCGCAAAGTCGTCATAAACAGTGATCGTGCCAGCGGAGGCGCCTTGCCCGACGGTTATCGTGCCGCGAACTTCCATGCGGCGCTTGACGTTCTCGAAGCTGCCCAGCGCCGTGGCTGCAAGCTCAGGGGCAACGCCCAGATGTTCTGCGGCGGCGATGGCAGCCAGCGCATTGAGCTGGTTGTGGACGCCGGTCAGGCCCCAACGCACGCGGCCAGCGGCTTGGCCATGATGCTGCACCTCAAAATTGTCGGCGGGCCCCACTGCAGTGAAGTCGTTCACGGCAGCGCCAAAGCTGCGAATCTCACTCCAGCAGCCCATGTGCAGTACCCGCGCCAAGCTTTCTTCCAGCCCGTTGACCACAATCCGCCCACTGCCGTGCGCACCAGTACCCGGCACGGTGCGCACCAGATGGTGGAATTGGCGCTCAATAGCCGCCAAATCATCAAAGATGTCGGCGTGATCGAACTCCAGGTTGTTCAGCACGGCAGTGCGCGGGCGGAAATGCACAAATTTGCTGCGCTTGTCGAAAAACGCCGTGTCGTACTCGTCAGCCTCAATCACAAACGCCTTTCCATGCCCCAGTTTGGCGGAAATGCCAAAGTTCAAGGGGACGCCTCCTACCAAAAAGCCGGGTTGCAGGCCTGCGCACTCCAGCACCCAGGTGGTCATGGCGGTGGTGGTGGTTTTGCCGTGGGTGCCGGCAATGGCGACCACATGGCGGCCCTGCAAGATGTGTTCGCTGAGCCACTGGGGGCCGCTGGTGTAGGGTAGGCCAGCGTCCAGAATCGCCTCCATCAACGGGAATTTCGGGCTGCCGTCGCTCAGACGCGCGCGGCTCGCCACGTTGCCCACCACAAAGATGTCCGGTTTCAGGTTGATTTGGTCCGCCGCAAAGCCCTCCATCAGGTCAATGCCCAAGGCGCGTAACTGGTCGCTCATCGGTGGGTAGACCCCCGCATCGCAACCCGTGACCTTGTGACCCGCCTCGCGCGCCAAGGCGGCCAGCCCGCCCATGAAGGTGCCGCAAATACCCAGAATATGAATGTGCATGCGCTGATTCTAGAGAACAGGACTACCTGCACCGCTTGGCCTTACGTCTGGGCAGTGGTGTGAATCAGGGCAAAATCCGCGCTCTATGAATGAATTGCAGACCGAGATCGCCGCGCAAGCTGCCCGCTGGGTGGTGGAGGAGGGGTTGGAGTATGGCCCGGCCAAGCGCCGCGCCGTGAAGGCGATGGGCTTGCCCGGGCGCACCGCGCTGCCCGGTAACGATCAGCTGGAAGATGCAGTGCGCGACTACCTAACGGTGTTTTGCGGTGACACTCAACCGCAGGAACTGCTGGCTTTGCGTCGTTTGGCCTTGGTCTGGATGGAGCGCTTGCAGGAGTTTCGGCCATACTTGGGGGGCGCGGTGTGGCGCGGCACTGCCACGCGCCTTTCAGATATTTACCTTCAATTGTTTTGTGATGACTGCAAATCTACAGAGATTGCGCTGATCGACAAAAAGGTCAGTTACCTGCCGCACAGTGTGACGGGTTTTAACGGTGAAACAGTCGACGCGCTGAGTATTCATGCGTTTTGCACAGAGTTGCAAGAGGAGATTGGCGTGCATTTGATGATTTATGACCGCGACGATGTGCGCGGAGCCTTGTTGCCTGACAGCAAGGGGCGAGCCCCACGCGGCGACCTGCGGGCTTTGCGCTGCTTGCTGGCTGAGGTGCGGGCATGAGCGCGCCAGGCGCTGGCAGTTCGCGTCGCGCCTGGCTGTCTGCAGCAGGTGTAGCCGGTATAGCCGCGGTCGCTGGCGCCGCAGCCTATGGCTTGCGCCGCCAGCCTGATGTCAGCAGGCCGCCTGGGCCGATCGAAGAGGCCTTTTGGCAAAAAGAGTTCACCCAACCTGATGGTGCCACATTGCGCACGGCAACATTGCGGGGGCAAAATCTGTTGGTGAATTTCTGGGCCACCTGGTGCCCCCCTTGTGTGGAAGAATTGCCTTTATTGAGTGCTTTTTTCAACGAAAACAAGTCTAAAAGCTGGCAAGTTTTGGGTTTGGCGGTAGACCAGCCCAGTGCCGTCAAGCGCTTCCAGGCGCAGAATCCGCTGTCGTTCCCGGTGGCTTTGGTCGGCATGGATGGCACAGAGCTCAGTCGTACGCTGGGGAATTTGAGCGGCGGCTTGCCATTTACCGTCGTTTTTGGTCCGGCGGGTGAGATCCGGAACCGTAAAATAGGGCGTGTCACGCCTGATGATCTTGCCGGCTGGGCGCAGGCCGCTTTAGTCGGCAAATGACTTTCTTGATGTAAAATACTGGTTTTTAGCTTGATTTTTAAGTCATTTACTACCAATTGGTGGATGTTGACGTAAATCCAGTCTGAATCCCCTTACTGTACGTTGGAGCGTTTATGGACCTTAGAAAACTTAAAACCTTGATTGACTTGGTGTCAGAGTCAAATGTTTCGGAACTTGAAATTACCGAAGCCGAGGGCAAGGTGCGTATTGTCAAAGGCGGCATCGCGATGACTCCGCAGTATGTTCAGATGACTGCACCAACGGCGGCGGCCGTTTCTCCTGTGGGGGCTGTCGGGCCTGCTGAGCCTGTGGTGGTGGAAGAGACGGGGCACATTACCAAGTCACCCATGGTAGGGACCTTTTACAGGTCAGCGACGCCAGGAGCCAAATCCTTTGTGGAGATCGGTGATGCGGTCAAGGAAGGTGACACCATATGCATCATTGAAGCGATGAAGATCCTCAACGAGATTGAGGCTGACACAACCGGCACCATCAAGCGGGTCCTTGCGGAAAACGGCCAAGCAGTTGAGTACGGCCAGCCGTTGTTCATCATCGAATGACGCTGGGCGCCATCCATGTTTAAAAAAATCCTGATCGCCAACCGTGGCGAAATAGCCCTGCGCATTCAGCGTGCCTGCCGTGAGATGGGTATCAAGGCAGTCATGGTTTACTCCGAGGCTGATCGTGAGGCCAAATATGTCAAGTTAGCCGAGGAGGCCGTTTGCATCGGCCCAGCCCAATCCGGTTTGAGCTACCTGAATATGCCGGCCATCATTTCGGCGGCAGAGGTGACAGACTCCGAAGCCATCCACCCCGGCTATGGTTTTCTGAGCGAGAACGCCGATTTTGCCGAGCGGGTCGAACGCAGCGGTTTCCAGTTCATTGGACCCACGCCGGAATCCATCCGAATCATGGGTGACAAGGTCTCTGCCAAGCAGGCCATGATCAAGGCGGGTGTGCCTTGCGTGCCGGGCTCGGAAGGCGAGTTGCCAGATGACCCGGTGCAGATCAAGCGCATCGCCAAAGCCGTCGGCTATCCGGTGATCATCAAGGCTGCTGGTGGCGGGGGAGGCCGTGGCATGCGGGTGGTGCACACCGAAGCGGCACTGATCAATGCTGTGGCCATGACCAAGAGCGAAGCCGGCGCTGCCTTCAACAATTCGGCGGTTTACATGGAGAAGTTTCTCCAGAATCCGCGTCACATTGAAATCCAGATTCTGGCTGACAAATTCAAAAATGCAGTGTATTTGGGTGAGCGGGACTGCTCCATGCAGCGCCGCCACCAGAAGGTGATTGAGGAGGCGCCAGCGCCAGGCATTCCCCGCAAGATCATCGACCGTATTGGTGAGCGCTGTGTGGCGGCCTGCAAGCGCATTGGCTACCGCGGCGCCGGAACATTCGAGTTCTTGTTTGAAGACGGCGAGTTTTACTTCATTGAGATGAATACCCGCGTTCAGGTGGAGCACCCGGTCACGGAAATGACCACTGGCATTGATATTGTCAAGACACAGATCATGGTGGCTGCGGGCGAAAAGTTGCCGTTCACACAACGCCAGATTCAGATTCGTGGCCATGCCATTGAGTGCCGTCTGAACGCCGAAGACCCCTTCAAGTTCATCCCGTCGCCCGGGCGCATCACCATGTGGCACCCGCCTGGTGGGCCAGGCATCCGGGTTGACTCCCATATTTACACGAACTATTTCGTGCCACCGAATTACGACTCGATGATTGGCAAGGTGATCGCTCATGGCGATACCCGCGAGCAAGCCCTGGCCCGGATGCGCACGGCGCTGGGTGAGACCGTGGTGGAAGGCATCAGCACCAATATCCCACTGCATCGTGAGCTGATGATCGACGCCAAATTCATGGAGGGTGGTACCAACATTCACTACCTGGAAGGCTGGCTGGCTGACCACGCCCACAAGTAGGGGCGATACATGTTTGAACTCCGATTGATGTGCCCGGAGGATCGGGTCGAGCCTTTGAGCGAGGCGCTGGAGGCGTTGGAGGCCTTGAGTGTTAGCGTCGAAGACGCCGACGCCCAGACCGATGCCGAGCAAGCGCTGTTTGGCGAGCCCGGTATGCCACCTCCCAAAGACGGCTGGCAGCGCTCACGCGTTCTGGCTTTGTTTGCGGAGCAGGCTCAGGCGCAAAGTGCCTTGCAACTATTGCAGGTTCAAGACTTTTTTGTCGATTGCGAAGTGTTGGGCATTGTGGACGTGCCCGAGCAAGACTGGGTTCGACTCACGCAATCGCAGTTTGCGCCCGTGGAGATCACGCCTGATTTCTGGATTGTTCCCACCTGGCACGAGCCGCCCGACGCAGCACGGGTGGTGATCCGGCTCGACCCCGGTCTGGCGTTTGGTACCGGTACACACCCCACCACTCGCATGTGTCTACGCTGGATTGCTCACCATGAGGCGGATGCTGCGCTATCCAGGGTACTGGATTACGGCTGTGGCTCCGGCATTCTCGCGGTCGGTGCGGCCAAGTTTGGTGCCTCGCAGATTGATGCGGTGGACATTGATACCGCTGCGGTCGAGGCCACGCGCCTCAACGCGCAAGCCAACCATGTGCAACTGCGCGCAGGTTTGCCAGAGTTGGCGTCTGGGAGTTACCAAACGGTGCTGGCCAACATCCTGGCCACGCCATTGAAGGTGTTGGCTCCCCTGTTATGGTCACGCGTGGCAGAAGGCGGTCATTTGGTGCTGGCGGGCATTCTGGAGCGCCAGGCTGATGAACTCAAGGCTGCTTATGCACCTTATTGCAGCTTGACGGTTGCAGACCAGGAAGATGGCTGGATTTTGATGACGGCAAAGCGTTGAGGCGCTAGACTCAACGGCCGTTACACCTCCCGTTTATGAGTCTCCTGACACGTTGCCCTGCCTGCACAACCCTCTACAAGGTTGTCCCTGACCAGTTACGCATCTCCCAAGGTTGGGTCAAGTGCGGACAATGTAGCGAGATTTTTGACGCCTCTCAGAATCTTCTGGAGGCTTCGACCGAGCCAGAAGAAATTGTCACCGAGCCGCCTCCTGATCCGTCGGCCTATCCCATCGACGAGACCATGGCAAATGATTTGACGCCGCCCCCAGAAAGTGATCAGGAAGCCGTCCCCGCGGAGAATCATCTCGTAGAGCCAGAGCCAGAGCCAGAGCCAGAGCCAGAGCCAGAGCCAGAGCCAGAGCCAGAGCCAGAGCCCATTGGTGCGCTGGTCAGTCACGAAGATGTCGTGGCTGCTTCTGCCGATTGGGAGCCTCTGAGCATTGATGCGCCCGGGACGCAACTGGCGGAGTCAAGTTCACCGCCTGACGCCAACCTGGAGCCAGAGTCGCCGAGCGACCCTGAGCTAGTTCAAGAAACTGTCGCGCCTGAACCCACCGCCGCGTCGATATCGTTCATGCGTGACGCAGCTCCCATATCAATCTGGGAGCCCGGCACTGTCAAGCGGGCCTTGGTGGGTCTTGCTGTGGTCTTGACTCTGGGCCTGAGTGCGCAGTGGGTTTACCAGGACCACGATCGGCTGTCGGCCTCACGGCCGAACTGGCAGCCTATGTTGACAAAGGTGTGTGGCGTGTTGCGCTGCTCGATCGAGCCCTTGCAACGGATTGAATCGATGGCGATCGATTCGGCTGCTTTCACCAAACTGGGCTCTGATCGTTTCCGATTGAGCTTTGTTCTGAAAAATACCGACCCGCTGATGCTGGCGGTGCCCAGCATTGAGTTGACGCTGACAGACGTTCAGGATCAGGTGGTGATTCGCAGGGTGTTGTCGCCGCAAGAACTGACAGCGGCCTCTGAACGTCTGGCCGCTGTTTCTGAATGGCCGGTCACGGTGAATCTGCGCGTCACGCCGGATGTGACTTCGTCGGCTGTGGTGGGTTACCGTTTGCTGGCTTTTTACCCCTGAGGGCACTCACGCCGATCAGGGCTTGGACCCGGTAGGAAACGGCCAAGCTGAGTGTGGGTTGAGTTTGGTCTTTGAGGCCGGTGCTGGCGGCATGGCAACTGCTGCAGCTTTGGCAGGCGCAGCCGCTTTCTTGGCTGAGGCTATCGCTTTTTTGGCTGTCGCTGGGGCAGATGCTGCTTTTTTCGACGGGGTTGTTACTTTCTTCGCTGGGGCAGGGGCCTTTTTTGCGGTAGCGGTTTTCACAGGCGCAGTCGCAGCCTTTTTTGCGGGCGCTGCTTTAGCTGCGGGTGCTGGCTTGGGCGCTGCTGTAACGGCTTTTTTCGTGGGAGCAGCGGCTCTGTTGACCACAGGTGCCGCCGCTGACTTCACCGCAGCCACAGCTTTTTTGGCTGGCGCAGAGACCTTGGTCGGGCTGGTTTTCTTGGCTGCTGGCGCAGGTGGTTTGGCCACGACAGTCGTGGGTACAGAAGCCGCTTTTTTCGCGGCGGTTTTTTTTGCAATGGCCATCAACTTCTCCATGGAGTAGCTACAAAGAGCACTTTATGTCAATGATTTGGCATAAAGCGATTCAGGTTGTTGGGGCTGCCCCAGAACCATGAATGGGAACACACAGGCACGCGAGAAAGCAGTTTGCGTCTGGCTTGTGAAAGAGGGTTGGCATGCATCGTGGGGTTCAACTCGCGGCCTAAAGCGGCAGGGGCACGGTAGCCTTGAAGGGGTCGATGCAGATCGATTAGCAATGAATCTGGCAATGCTAAAAAAGATGAAGGGTTGGCAGAGGGTGTAACTTTTTGGGCCCGAGGCGACATAGTATTTTCCAATCCACGAATTATGAGAGTTCGTTGCAAAAATTGAAAGATGTTCAAGCGAGCAAATGGTGATGGAACGTGCAATGTTGCGCGCCAACAGCGACTCAGCGCCGCTGCTGCAGACGCAGGCCTTGTTCAGACGCGTATCGTCGCTGGCAAAAGCCTCGCGTCCAGGGCCAGAGATTGCTGTAAAAGACGCCAGTCAAACCCGGCACCTGGGTCATGCTTGCGACCAGGCGCAATGTGTTCGTGCCCAGCCAGGTGCTTGATCGGGTAGCGCTGCTGGATGCTGGCACACAGAGCGACCAGGGTGGCGTACTGGGCAGCCTCAAAGAGGGTGCCCTCCAGGCCTTCAAGTTCGATGCCGATGCTGTCGTCGTTGCAATTGCTGCGGCCTCGGTAGCTGGAGGCGCCGGCGTGCCAGGCGCGGTCGTCGCAACTGACAAACTGCCAAAGCTCACCGCTACGGCGAACATAAAAATGCGAGGACACCGTCATCCCTTGGATACTTTTGAAATACGGGTGGGCTTGCCAATCCAGCTGGTTGGTGAAAAGCTGCTGAACTTCGTCACCACCATACCGGCCCGGTGGCAGACTGATGGAGTGAAGCACGATCAAATCAATACAGCTGCCTTTTGGGCGCGGGCCAAAGTTGGGCGAGCTCAGGTGGGCTGCAAACTGGTATCGGCCGTCACGCCACAATGCGTTCGAGGCGACAGCGTCGCAGCACTCAGTCGGCGGTGTCATCGGTGTTCTCGTCAGTGCCAGGGGCGTCAATTTTGAGCCGCGCCATGCGATAGCGCATTTGGCGCAAATTCAACCCCAGACCTGCTGCTGCGGCAGTGCGGTTAAATTGGGTAGCGCGCAGTGCCTGCAGCAACAAGCTGCGCTCCAGCTGGTCGAGTTGCGCCTGCAGGTCGCTGGCCGCTGGTTGCTGCGCGGTCTGTTCAGGGGGATGCAACGCAGTCGCAGTGAACTCCAGGGCATCCAGCGTGGAGTCGCTGAGCGTTGTCGTGACTTGCATTGGACGATCAAGCTGCAGGCGCTGCCCGTCTCCCAGCGCCACGGCGCGGTACAACAGGTTTTCCAGTTCGCGCACATTCCCCGGTAAGGTCAGGCCCGCCAGCTCCTGCAGCACCTCGTCGGGCAAAGTTGGCACCGGTGTGTCTGATTCCTGGGCAATGCGTATCAGCAACGCGTGACACAGTTCGGGCAGATCCTGGGCCCGCTCTCGCAGCGGCGCAATCGTCAGGTCGATCACGTTGAGCCTAAAAAACAAGTCTTGGCGGAAATGGCCGTTCTGAACCTCTTGCGACAGGTTTTTATGGGTGGCACTGACAATGCGCACGTCCACTGCCTCTTCCTGATTGGAGCCCAGCGGGCGAATGCGCCGCTCCTGGATGGCGCGCAATAGTTTGGACTGCATCGGCAGCGGCAAGTCACCAATCTCATCCAGAAATAAAGTGCCGCCACGCGCCGCCTGGAAAAACCCCTCGCGGTCCTGTGTGGCACCGGTGTAAGCGCCTTTGCGCGCACCAAAAAATTCGGCCTCCAAGAGCGTCTCGGGGATGGCGCCGCAGTTCACCGCCACCCAGGGGCCTTTGACGCGGTGGCTGTTGGCATGAATGGCATAGGCCACCAACTCTTTGCCGGTGCCGGATTCGCCGGTGACCATGACCGGCGCCATACTTGTGGCTACCTTCAGAATGCGCGCCTTGATCTGTTGCATGTACTCGGAGTGTCCAATCAGCCGGTCCAGTGCGCGCTGGCCCAAAGCGCCAGCGACAACACCGGGTATCGGTTTGCTGAAGACGGCACCGTCATCTGCTGCGCCTGGTGTCACGCTGCGCACCGCCGAAGCCACCACCGCCCGGAACTGCTTCAGATCAACCGGTTTGGTCAGGTAGTCAAAGGCGCCTGCCTTGAGCGCTTCCACCGCATTCTGAGCCGACCCATAGGCGGTAATAACGATGCTGCGTTCGTTGCGGGCCTGGGCTTTGATGTCGGTGATGAGCGCCATGCCCAAGCCATCGGGCAGCCGCATGTCAGTGATCATCACATCAAAGCGGTGCGCTTCCAGCAGCGCACGCGCCTGCTGAAGGTTCTCCGCCGTGTCAACCTGATGACCCTCTCGCAACAGGGTCAGCTCGTACAGCGTGCGCAGGTCGGGCTCGTCGTCGACGACCAAAATCCGGGCGTGGCTGGCAGGTGTGGTCATGGTGTTGCGGGCTGGTCAGGTGCTGGCTTGAAAACAACGCGAAATTCGTTGCCTGGTACCAGCTGCTGGTTCAGTAATCTGTCGCTGCGGTCGTAGGAGATGGTGGCGCCATGGCTCTCGCACAGCTCACGGCAAATATACAACCCCAGCCCGCTGGAGCGGCTCTCAGAGGAAAAAAAAGGTTCGAACAAATGCTGCTCTACTGATGGGTCAAGCACCGCCCCGTCGCTCCAGATGCGCAGCGTCAGGTCGCGTTTTGAACCCGTCTGGCCGCCGCTCTCCAGGCTGACCTGAACGCTGCTGGGCCGATGGCTGGCAAAGCGGTGCGCGTTGTCGAGCAGGTTGACCAACACCCGGCGCAGGTGCTCCACATCAAACCAGCCCCTGAGTGGCCCGGTAGGTTGGCTCAAGCTGAGCTCACCACCAGCGGCGTGCTGGTTGCGCCAATCCCGGCAAATGCGCTCGGTGCTTTCGCCGACGTCCAGTGTCTGTGCAGAGTCTGTCTGGCCGGGCTCACCCGCATGTGCGAGATGCAGCACATCCTTGACGATGTTTTCCAGACGCAAGGCGTTCTGACCAACCATTTGCGCCAGGCGCTGCTGCGCCGGGTCGGTCAGGTCTTCGGTCAGCAGGGCATTGGCCTGGGTGATAGCCGCCAGCGGGTTGCGAATTTCATGCGCCACAGCAGCCGACATGCGGCCCATGCCAGCCAGTTTCTCGGCCCTGATGCGCGCCTGAATCTCGCGCTGATCCTGCATGAACACCACGCACAGGCCCTGCACTTGTTCTTGAGTTTGGCCCTGCGGTGAGCCGGTCAACTGGGTGCGAACCCGCAATCTGCGCGGGCTGCTACCTGGCCCGTCGACGGTGATGTCAGCCTGTTGCGGGCGCTCAGTCGCAAAACTGGCGAGCACCAACTGCATCAAGGCCTGCCAGCCAGGGCGGGTGCTCAGGTCGAGCTCGTCATTTTGCGCGCTGGTGTCTAGCAGCAGGCAGGCTGCCGGGTTGGTGGAGCGGACCTTGCCAACTTGGTCGACGACCAGTACGCCATCTGTCAGCGACTTGATCACCAGCTCGTTCACCCGGCGTTGCTCGGCGGCCGCCAACTGGTTGCGCTGCGCTCGCAACTCCACACTGGCCAGGCGTGTAGCCAACTGGCTTGCTATTAATGAAATAGCAAAACACCCAGCACCAGTCAGCGCTGCCTGCAAAAAATTACCTGTAACATCGCCCGAGTGCCGGGTCATTAGCCAGGCCGCATGGGCAAACAGTAGCAAGGTGACGCCGGCCGCAGTGGCCATGGCCAGCAGCATGGTCCCCAGCACGCCAGCCATCAGCACCGGTAGGGCAAACAAAGGCGTGTAATCAATGGCACCACCTTGCACAATTTGCAGGGTGGCAAAAGCCAGCACATCCACCCCGACGGTGCGCAGCCAGGAGGCGTCAAAAGATTGCTGCAGTTGCTGTGCATGCCCGGTCAGGCGCTCTGTCAGCGAAGCTGCAAAATAAGCCAGGCAGATCAACAGGGGTGCGCTGCTCTGTTGCGGTATCAGCGCATAGATGCCGCCCTGAAACAGCGCCAGCATTAACCCCAAGGTGGCACGGGCGGTCATGAAACCGCTCCACAGGCGTTCAAACTCCTGCGGCTGGTCGGACTCAGCGCGTAAAGCGCCGGGGAGGGAAGGAGGCCAGAGGGAGTTCACTGGCGCAGCAACAAATTAGGACTCTGAAAGGTGCAGATGCTCTGCACAGCAGTAACTGCCTTGACGGCCCGCGATTGCATCCGCCGCCGGAAGGTGCAAACCACATTGCTGGCAGCGCACCATGTCTTGCAACTGCGGCTCAACCGCTCGGCCAGCACGGTCGGACTTGACCGGACTGGCACGACTTTTCCACAGCCAGACAACCACCAGCACGGCGGCCAGAAGCAACAGACCCCTCATAAGGTACGCCCCAGAACCACCTCGAGCACAAAGCGCGACCCCACATACGCCAGCAGCAGCAACCCGGTGCCCGCATACAGCACCCGCACAGCCTGCCGACCCCGCCAGCCAAAACGCGTCCGTCCGATCAGCAGCACACCAAACGTCAGCCAGGATAGCACCGAGAAAATGGTTTTGTGGTCCCACTTGATGGCATGCGCACTGCCATACAAATAGGTGCCAAAGAAGAAGCCGGCAATTAGGGTGGCTGTCAGCAGCAGGAAGCCTACATGCACAAAGCGGAAGGTCAGGCGCTCCATGGTCAGCAAAGGCATGCCGGTAAAACCGTCTGCGCCGCTGCGAATGCGTGCCTCGGCACGCGTCATCATCCAGGCATGCACTACCGCCACAGCAAATAAACCGTAGGATGCAATGCCCAGCGCCCAGTGCAGCGGCAGCCACGCCGACAAATTGGGGCTCAGTGGTTCACCCGGAAAAAACAGGGTCAGCAGCACCACCGCCGCGCCAAGGCTCGACAAAAACCAAGGCGTTTTGAGCTGTGGAAAAACAAAATTTTCAACGGCATACACCAGCCCGACCAGCCAGGCGGTAATGGACAGCGCTGGGGCGAACCCGAACAGCGGCCGCTCCCCGCCCCACAAGCCCCAGGCGAGCAAAAAACCATGCAACGACCACGCCAGCCACACAGCCACGCGCGATAGCGTCTGGTCAGTTCGAGTGGCGCCAGTGGCAGATACCGCATATGCCGCAGAGGCTGCCAGCGACAGCGTAAGCGTCAGAGGAGAAGCACTGGGTAAAATCATGTCTACAGTTTACCGTTTTGTCATTTGCCTTATCTCAAAGGCTCCAACTCAGGCTCCGCTCGCCGGACACCCCCCACATGGCTTCTGCTCTTACCGACAAACTCTCCAGACTGGTCAAGGAAATCCGTGGTCAGGCCCGCATCACCGAGGCCAATGTGGCCGACATGCTGCGCGAAGTCCGCATGGCACTGCTGGAGGCCGACGTTGCCTTGCCGGTGGTGCGCGACTTCATTGCCCGGGTGAGGGAAAAAGCGCTGGGCCAGGACGTGCTGGGCTCGCTGACGCCCGGCCAGGCACTGGTGAGCATTGTGAACAAAGAGCTCGCCGCCACCATGGGCGACGGCGTCGCCGACATCAACTTGGCCGCCCAGCCGCCTGCAGTGATTTTGATGGCGGGTCTGCAGGGTGCCGGTAAAACCACCACCACCGCCAAGCTGGCCAAGCACCTGATCGAAAAGCGCAACAAAAAAGTGCTGACCGTTTCTGGCGACGTGTATCGCCCCGCGGCTATTGAGCAGTTGAAAACCGTCACCGCCCAGGCGGGGGCCGAGTGGTTTCCCAGCACGCCAGAGCAGAAGCCGGTTGACATTGCGCTGGCTGCGCTGGACTTCGCCAAAAAACACTACTTTGACGTGCTGCTGGTCGACACCGCCGGGCGCCTGGCCATTGACGAGGTGTTGATGCGCGAGATCAAAGACTTGCACGCCGCCATCCACCCGGTCGAAACCCTGTTTGTGGTGGATGCGATGCAAGGCCAGGACGCGATCAACACCGCTCGCGCCTTTAAAGAGGCGTTGCCGCTCACCGGCATCATCCTGACCAAGCTCGACGGCGACTCACGCGGTGGCGCGGCGCTCTCGGTGCGGCAGATCACTGGCGCACCAATCAAATTTGCCGGCACCAGTGAAAAGCTCGATGGCCTAGAAGTGTTTGACGCCGAACGCCACGCCGGGCGCGTGCTGGGCATGGGCGATATTTTGGCGCTGGTGGAGCAGGTGACCGCCGGGGTGGACATGGCCAGCGCGCAAAAGTTGGCCGCCAAGGTCAAGAGCGGTGCCGCATTTGATTTGAACGACTTTTTGAGCCAGATCCAGCAGATGCGTCAAATGGGTGGTTTGGGTAGCCTGATGGACAAGCTGCCCACCGCCATGGCCGCCAAAGCGGGCCAGGTGGATATGGGCCGGGTTGAAAAAGACATCAAGCGCAAGGAAGGCATCATCCACAGCATGACGCCCAAAGAGCGCACCAAGCCGGAGCTGATCAAAGCCACGCGCAAGCGCCGCATTGCTGCGGGTGCCGGGGTTCAGGTGCAGGAGGTGAACCGCATGCTCAAGGAGTTTGAGCAGATGCAGGACATGATGAAAAAAATGAAAGGCGGCGGCATGATGAAAATGATGAAGCGCCTGGGTGGCATGAAGGGCATGGGCGGCATGGGTGGCATGCCCAAGATGCCGTTTTAAGCTGGCTTTTGGCTGATTTTACAAACTTTTTCTGCTTCCAGCCCTTATGGTATAAGCGCCAAAAGCTATCAATAAAATAGTGGCGGGCTGCTACTGAAATTCTCGTGGAAGTGTTGT
>Ga0209181_10008069_pt1 | contig 14237 bp, 12 predicted proteins | sample MAT05_FD_187208 | JGI IMG/M metagenome (GOLD analysis project Ga0209181, IMG submission 187208) | Freshwater microbial communities from Lake Fryxell liftoff mats and glacier meltwater in Antarctica - MAT-05 (SPAdes) (version 2) | ecosystem: Environmental > Aquatic > Freshwater > Ice > Liftoff... | reverse complement strand
TTTTCAGACGCTTGATCTATTAATTTTTGAATTTCTGAAATCGCCATAGGTTCGTACGCTTCATATTCCAATCGTAGCACTTTTTTACCAGAGGTATTATTCCGAACAGTTCCTATAAACGTATTGATTGCTCCGGCCTGCTGATTGGATGCGGCTGTTATTATTTTTTGAACGTCAATCGCTTGATCCGTTATTTCAATCATGTATACTTGATTAGCCACCGCTGACCGGTGGAATGAGTGCAATCTCGTCAGTTAAATATAGCAATTGATCATCGCCTGCATATTCCCGATTAACGGCAATAAAGAGCGAGTTAAGTTTTTGCACCTCCGGGAATTTTGCTGATAGGGTGCTTCTTAAATCGGCCACTGAGTTACCGTCCATCTCCAATTCAACCTCGCGACCGCCTAAAATATCGCGCGAGATTCCAAATGTTTTTACCTTTACGATCATTTAACAAATATACGTACACATTTCATTCGCTTTATTCGAAAGATCATTTCTATCTTTCAGTTCTTTAAGAGTTAAAATTTGGATGCAGGCATCACAACTATATGATAATCACGGTCGCCCGATTAACTACCTGCGTTTAGCGGTTACCGATCGATGTAATCTGCGCTGCTTTTATTGTATGCCTGAAGAAGGCATTAAATACATGCCTAAGAAGGAGTTACTCACCTTCGAGGAAATTGAGCGACTAATCACCATGCTTGCTCCTTTAGGTATTTCAAAAATCCGGTTAACGGGTGGCGAGCCTTTTGTTCGAAACGATTTAATGAAATTGATACGCAGAATTGTTGAGATAGAAGGTATCAAGGATTTACACATCACAACAAACGGGATTCTTTCAGCTCCGCATATTTCTGAACTCAAGTCGCTAGGCATTGCATCGGTAAATTTAAGTCTGGATACACTGGATCGCGGGCGTTTTAAAGTGATTACTCGCAGAGACGAATTTGAAAAAACCTGGGAGACACTTCATAGCTTGATTGAAAATGACATCCCTGTTAAAATAAATGCGGTGGTGATGGATGGAAAAAACATTGACGACATTTTGCCAATGGTTGAACTAACCAAAAAATTTCTGGTTTCCGTACGCTTTATTGAGGAGATGCCTTTCAATGGCTCGGGTCAGCTATCACCCAACCTAACCTGGACTTACAATAAGATTGTAAATCACATTAAAAGTGAGTATCCGACTTTACAACGATTGACTGATCCTCCTCATTCTACTTCGTATAACTATCAAGTACCCGGTCATCTTGGTACGGTTGGAGTCATTGCAGCGTTCAGCAGAACATTTTGTGGTTCCTGTAATCGCATTCGCATAACTGCACAGGGAGTTTTAAAAACATGTTTGTACGATGATGGCGTTTTAAATATCAAAGATCTGATGAGATTGGGTAAAAGCGATTTGGAAATTGAAGATCATCTCTTGTATACTTTTAACAATCGAGCTAAAGACGGCTTTGAAGCAGAAGCTCAAAGAAAGGAAGGTGCTCCTGCTATCGAGTCTATGTCAACTATTGGAGGATGAAATCAATATTTATTCTTTGATCTAATAGCATGGAGGTTTACATTCTGCTCATTTCATTTTTCTTCGTTGCCTTGATTTATTCATCCGTAGGTTTTGGAGGCGGAAGCAGTTACCTCGCATTAATGGCGCAACCATTTTTTGGTTTACTGCCCGATGCGATTCGACCGGCAGCCTTGCTCTGTAATGTTGTTGTAGTTACCGGAGGAACATACATTTATTACAAAGAAGGAAAAGTTAAACTGAAAGAAATCTGGCCTTTCTTAGTTGCCAGCATTCCGATGGCATTTATTGGAGGCTATTGGAAATTGAAAGACCACACATTTTTTATACTTCTTGGGTTTACATTATTGATCGCTGCATTTTTTCTTTGGTTAAAACCGAAATCAGAAAGTACGCAAACAAATCCAATCTCTGGTCAGGTATTATTGGGTGGAGGTATTGGTTTGCTATCCGGTTTGGTAAGTATTGGCGGTGGTATTTTTCTTTCGCCCATTTTGCATTTGCTTAATTGGTTTGATGCCAAAAAGATTTCAGCTTTGGCTAGTGTTTTTATTTTGGCAAACTCGATTGGTGGCTTGATCGGCCAAGTAACTTCAGGAGTAAATTTTAACTGGCAATTAATTGCTCCCTTATTAATTGCCGTTTTTCTTGGTGGTCAGATTGGTTCACGCTTAGGGGCAAAACGATTTAATGCCGTTTATATCAGAAGGATTACGGCCTTATTAATTTTTGTTGCAGCTCTAAATATTTTAAAAGACCATTTATGAAAATTTTAGTTTCCATTACCTTACTATGTATTTCTTTTTCAGGCTTCTCTCAAAAAAGAGTTAATCCAGTTATCAAAAACTACGGAGGTATTTTTGAAATTCCGTATGCGGATGAGAAACCTGACCCAACCCTTGAGTATAATATTATTATTGAAGTGGAGCGTGCCAACGCTACACCCGACTCGGTTAACTGGGCATTACATAATGTATCGCGATTATTAAACCTGCATGTAATGGGTGGTGTGCCGAAGAATAAATTGCATGTTGTTTTGGCGATTCATGGAGGTGCTTCTTATACAGCAATGAGCAATGATGCGTATAAAGCGAAGTATGGAGTTGATAATCCTAACCTTGGATTGTATCAGGAACTGCAAGATGCTGGCGTGAAAATGTTTATTTGCGGCCAATCTTTGATCGCCCGAAATATTGACCGGTATAAGATGGTGCCTGGAGTGAAGATTGCTACCTCCATGTTAACAACTATGACGACCTATCAACTAAAGGGGTATGCGATGTTGAAGTTTTAATTCCAATTTTAATTTGGTTATCATGTGGGAATGAATCTCAGAAGTTCAACTAATTCTTTGTTGGTTAGATTTTCTTTTTCAGACTTATCGTAGATAGCCAAAAGAAAAACAGTGCTTTCAGTTACAACAATGTTAGTAATAATTCTTGCCCCACCACTTTTGCCTTTTCCTTTTGAGGCAATCGCAATCCGAATTTTAAAGCAATGCATTCCGATAGATGTGCCTTGCTCGGGATTTTCTTTTAGTTTAGTTGCCAGGTCAATTAATTCCTTTTAAGGGATGGGTATTTCTTGATTAAGCGTTTTGCTTGTTTCTCAAATACCGAAATGGATTTAACCTTATAATTCATTAAGGAAATCCTCTACATTGCGAGCCTTCTTTTTTCCTGACCTAATAAGTTTCATTTCTTCAACGGCTTCTTTAATTTCTTCCACCAGCAGAGCTTTTGCGTCAGTAAGTTTTTTTGCCTTCACATATGAAATGCTTTTTAATACATCCAAAAGGGAAGATGCTTTATTATCTGGAATCTCTAGTAGTATTTTCATGATCTATTCTGATTTTAATCGCCATGCAAAAGTAAGATTCTTGAAGGTCTTAAACAATTGATAAGACGCTACCTATCAACACGTATGATCATACACCGCCACCCATTCACCATTTTTCTTTCTAAAGATTAAAGTAAACGGTCCTGTAAGTTCACCATTAATTCGATGTAGTGTGTACTTGCCAGTAACCAAATAGGCATCGGCTGAGATTTTTGATACTTGCCAGATTTCAAAATCCAACGTGCCCATGGCTTCGCGAGTCGGGTAACTTTTTTTGTAACCTTCCAGGGTGGCTTGCCAACCTTTGCGAATTCCGGAGCCTATAAATTGCAGCGAATCCGATTTCCAATATCCTTCCATAAAGGCATTTATGCTGCCCTCGTTCCAGGCTGCTTGTTGAGCAGCCAACACGGCCCGAATTTTTTCTTCAGCTTGCGGATCGTCAGCAGTTTTTTGCTGTGAATTACATGAAATGGTCAGAATAAGCAGCGGCAATAATCGTTTCATAGAAGATAATTTTTAATGATTGGGTTGAATATACAAATTCAACAAATCCAAGAATCCAATTTTAAGTAATACTTGCTATTTTGCGAACCATTAAGCCTATGTCAATGAAAAAAATCAAATTCTCCGATCACGTTCTCCCACACCTTATTGCGGTCATTGTCTTTTTATTGATAACCGTATTTTTCTTTAACCCTGTTTTCTTCGATAACAAAACTATTTCGCAGGGGGATATTGAACAATGGAGCGGCTCTTCAAAAGAGTTGCGTGATTATCGTGATCAAACAGGTGAAGAAGGCCTGTGGGCTAACTCGATGTTTTCAGGTATGCCAGCTTATCTGGTTAATTTAAAATGGAGCGATGGGGTAGTGGTGGGCATGAAGCATGTGCTATCTGTTTTTCTTCCGCATCCTATCTCAAATATTTTTCTCGCCTTCGTCTGCTATTATATTTTATTGCTTTCGTTTCGGGTGCGACCCTGGTTTGCTATTGCAGGCGCCTTGGCATTCGGACTTTCATCTTACATGATCATTGGTTTATCTGCCGGGCACAATGCGCGCATTGGGGCTATCGCATTTATGCCGCTGGTGTTTGCGGGTATACATCTCGCATTTTCAGGAAAGCGAATTTTAGGATTTGCGGTAACTGCTGCTGGGCTTGCCCTTCACTTGCGTGAGAATCATTTGCAGATTACGTATTACCTGATGCTGATTGTGATTGGATACGGAATCATGCAACTCATTTTAGCGATTCGTGCTAAACAGGTTGGTGATTTTTTAAAGAACATTGGAATCTTGATACCCGCGGTTGTTATTGCTTCGGGCACATTCTTCGGCCAGTTCTGGGCGATTACAGAATATACCAAGTTCTCGATTCGGGGACCTTCTGAAATTGTAACAAAGCAAAGTGCGGTTGATGCAAATGGACTTTCTAAGTCCTACGCATTTCAATATAAGTATGGAATCTGGGAACCGATGACGTTATTCATTCCAAATTTTTATGGTGGCAGCAGTTTGGATTTGTTAGCAGCCGATCAATCAAGCAATACCTTTAAGTCACTCAGCCAGGCTGGGGATAATGAAACGGCAAATCAATTAGCTAATTATGCCCGGGGTTATTGGGGGCCACAAAGTTTTACAGTAGGTGCTTATTATGCTGGGGTGCTGGTTTGCTTTCTTTTCTTTATCGGGATCGCTTTTGCGGAAAAGAAATACGTGTGGTGGCTGCTGCCATTGAGTGTGCTTAGTATTATGCTTAGTTGGGGCGATGCCTTCTCTTCCTTCAATTATTTTATGTTCGATTATTTTCCCGGCTACAATAAATTTCGATCAGTCAACTTTGCATTAGTAATCATTCTTTTCGCAATGCCTTTATTGGGAATGTTGGGCTTAGAAAAATTGTTAGAGAAAGGTTGGAACAAAGAAACTCAACGTAAACTTATCTGGCCTGTCTCAATTGCGTTGGGGTTGTGCTTAGTGTTTCTAACTATTGGAGGCTTTGGAAGTTTTCTAAAACCTGAAGAAGGTCAGTTGCCTGTTTGGTTAAGATTAGCGATGCAAAAGGATCGGGTTGCTTTGCTGCGGTCCGATGCCTGGCGCGCTACCTGGATGATTCTGATTTTTTGTGGAGCTATTTTCGCGTTGCTAAAAAATTACCTGAAGCCAGGGTTGATTTATCCATTGATTATAGTTCTGATATGGGCTGATCTTGCCTTGGTTGATAGTCGATACTTTTCAAAAGAAAATTATAAGCGTAAGCGCGAGAATTCTTTTGCCATTCCAAATGGTGCGGACGAAGCTATCTTAAAAGACAAAAGTTACTATCGCGTATATAATATTGAGAGTCCGTTTACGGAAGCCCGTACTTCGTATTTCCATAACTCACTAGGTGGTTATCATGGTGCAAAAATGAGGCGCTACCAGGATTTATATGACTCTTGCATTAGTTTGGAGACCGAACAATTTTTTCAGGATGCCAAACAAGGAAGCATGCAGTTTGAGAACTACTCAAGCTTGAATATGCTTAACGCGAAATACTTTGTTTACGGACCGGATAAAGGAAATGTAATTATTAACCCTAGCGCCAATGGTGCCGCCTGGTTTGTGAAGGAAGTTATAATGGTCAATTCTCCCGCAGAAGAACTTCAGAAGATTGGAGAGATTGATACTAAGGAAGTAGCTGTGATTAATGGTCAACAGTCGACAGTCGACAGTGGACCGTTGACCATTGACAGTTTAGCAAGTATTGTATTAATTGAACACCAGCCACCGTACCTGAAATATGAATCACAATCTTCAGTAAAAAGTTTTGCGGTTTTTTCAGAAATTTATTATCCAAAAGGTTGGCATGCTTTCATTGATGGCAACGAAGTGCCTTTGCTTCGGGCAGATTATGTTCTAAGGGCTCTGGAAGTCCCTGCAGGTAAGCATACCATCGAATTTAAGTTTGAACCGAAACCGTACACGATCGGTAATAAAGTTACCATGGCCTCGGGGTGGGTGCTGCTGCTAGTTGTATTAGGTTGCTTGGGTTGGACTATGAAGGAAGAGAAATAGTGTCAGGATCAGAATTAAAAGATATCCTTTAACTCAAATTGCAATAATTTGATGGTTGGAGAAATAACTTTTCCACCATCAACAATAAAGAAAACAGGCACATCCACACCACCTTTTGGAGTGTAAATTTCTATAGATTTATTGCCCGGGTCAACGATCCAATATTCTCCAACTCCAAATTTCAAATAACTATTTTTCTTTTGATTTCTATCTGTATAGCTGTTTGATGGTGAAATTATTTCTACCACAATATCAGCAGCACCTTCAATACCTCGTTCTGTCAGATATTTTTTATTGATATTAGATAGGTAAAGTAAATCAGGTTGAAAAATATTTTTATTATCAATATATAAATCAATTGGAGCGAAAAGCAATTCCCCCGGAAGATCAAGAGAATCGAAAACTCTAAATAATTCTCTTAGAACTCGCTGATGATTTGGGTGGGGTGCAGGGCCCATAATCAATTCTCCATTAATTAGCTGACAAGGCGTTTTAATTTCACCTAGCAATAGGTAATCATCTACTGTCCATTCCTTGGTATTATCGATTGTAAGGATTCTCATTTTGATATCTATGATAAAGATAAGAAAAATGAAGTAGAAATTGTAAACTACTCATCCTTCAACACATCAACCGGATTTGTGAGCGCTGCTTTTACGGAATGATAGCTGGTTATTAAGATCGCTGTTATCAATGTTCCGGCACCGGTTAGCACAAAGATCCAAATTGAAGGCGTGATTTTATAAGAGAAATCGCTCAGCCATTGTTGCATCATCCAATATGACAACGGAGCAGCAATGACAAAGGCAATCACGATTAGTTGCGTGTATCCCCTTGAGATTAAAGTAAGAATATCAAATACGGAAGCTCCGGATACTTTACGAATTCCAATTTCTTTCGTGCGTTGCTCCAGAGCATAGACAATCATTCCTAATAATCCCAAGCTGGCAATTAATATTGCTAATGTGGCCATAACTGAAAGTACACTTCCAAATTGTTGTTGGGTTTTGAATGTTTCGGCAAAAGCCTGATCAACAAATTCATATTGAAAAGGATAATCGCCCGCTTGCGTTTTCCATAAAGTTGTTAGTTCTCCAACTAAAGTTTCCCAACCTTGAAGTCCTTTTGCTTCAACGCGTAAAGCAATAAATTGATTTTCACCTACGCCAAATGCATTTTCTCCTTTTATGTGAAAGATGGCCATCGGTTCAATCGGGCTTTGCAGCGACCAATAATTGAAATCCTGCATAATGCCTACAACTTCATATTTGATTTCACCACCTGGCGTTGTAATAAATTTTCCAATTGCTGATTCATCCATATCCCATCCAATTTTTCGGATGGCCGATTCATTTAAAATCACCCGGTCTTCATCGCCAGGAATATCTCTAGAGAAATTTCTTCCAAATTTCATTCCTATCTCAAGTGTTGGAATAAAATTTTCATCAGCAGTTGTGAAATTGAGAGGAAAGGTTTCTTTGTTCATGCCATCGGCACTAAATTTATCACCGCCATAAACATTGGGTGGGAGTGAGGTGCACCAGGAGGCAGTCGATACGCCAGGTATGGTGAGTGCGGCATTCAGTAAACTTTCACCGTTTTTTAAACTTTGCACATCTTTAATCACCAAAAGATTTTCTTTATTGAAGCCAAGGTCTTTATCTGAGATATAATTGAGTTGTTGATAAACAATAGCTGTACAAATAATAAGTATAATTGAGACACTGAATTGAAATACAACCAATCCATTGCGAAAGGTTTTACCTTCTTTGCCTGTTTTTAATTTTCCTTTTATTGCTTGAATCGGATTGAAGCCGCTTAAAAAGAAAGCCGGGTAGCTGCATGATAGCAAGGCCATAGTCAACATCAGTCCACCTAACGCGATTAGAAGCTTGCCGTCAGAAAATAAGTTAAACTCAAGCGTTCGGCCTGTGATTGCATTGAAGCCGGGCAATAAAAGTTGTGTGAGACTAAGGGCGAACGTTAAGGCAATTAAACAAAATGCTAACGCCTCTATAAAATAATTCAAACTCAATTCCTTTTTGCCAAGACCAAGAATCTTACGAATACTTGCCTCTTTGATTCGCTTGGTAAACTGCGCGGTCGATAAATTCATAAAGTTTACACACGAAAGCAAAATGATAAAAATAGCGGCACCCATAAAGGCATAAACAACTTTCTTGTTTCCGGATTCATTCAGGCGATTGTAAACAATAGTATCAGGTAAATGAATTTCTGTAAGCGGTTGGAGAAATAGGTCCCACTTTTTCCCGGATTTGAGATACTCATCATAGGATACATTCATAATCCGCTGCAGCGTTACCTCGGCATGCTTTCTTGGAATCGTTGCCAACTTGGTTCGCGTGTTCTCAATATCAGTTCCTTCTTTAAAAAGTATATACGTTTCTAACTGCGTCCATATCCAACTCCAATAGAGTCTCTTTACTTGAGGGAAACTGTTCATAGAAAGAAGTGCATCAAACTCGATATAAGAATTTTCAGGTAGGTCAGCAGCTACTCCCGTTATTTCATAGGTCTGTTGGTTTTCTTGTTTGCCCAGTCGAACAAGTTTGCCCAGCGGATTTTCAGTGCCGAAATATTTTTTAGCAGTCGATTCAGTTAGTACTATACTATTTGCTTGTTGCATGGCAGTTAATGGATTGCCAGCCAGTAAGGGAAAGTTGAACATTTGAAAGAAATTCGAATCTCCGGCCAGCACTTTATCTTCTTCGAAATAAATCACATCTCCTTTTGGGTTGGTGTAGGAGATCACAAAATTGCCGGGAGTAAAAATGCTGGTAAGCTTTTCAACTTCAGGTAATTCTTCGCTGAGAGCTGTTGCAACACCGGGGCCGGTAGAAGCAAATTGAGCATCGTCACCTTCGCCCCAGATAAAAGTTTGGTTTACCCGATAAATGCGATCGGCATTTGCATGAAAGCGATCGTAACTAAACTCGTTGGTTACATATAAATAGATCAGCACCGTACTGGCGATGCTGACGGTAAGCCCGAGCAGGTTAATGGTAGAGAATAATTTTTGTCTTCTGAGATTTCGAATGAAGAGCACCAGATAGTTTTTCAACATAGTTCAGAGATTTATGCTATAATGCTTTCAAAGGTTGTACCAAGCCCATAATCATTGATTTACAGCATTTTTCAAGCTCTTTGGTTACAAACAATGTTCGATGTTGGAGAGTTTTGTTCGATAGCGGTCACCAACGAAATGCCTTAATCAATTTTTTGATCAGCCATCAAACCATTACTTTTAAAACCATTATTATTAAAAAATGACTCTTACACATTCTGTCACTAAAGTTTTTCAAGATAAATTTGGAAGCGAACCCTTGCTAGTAATTGCTCCCGGGCGAATTAATTTAATTGGCGAGCACACCGACTACAATGACGGATTTGTTATGCCAGCTGCAGTTGATAAGTGCATTGCTTTTGCTGTGGCCTCAAATGGTAACGATCAGTGTAATTTTTATTCAATAGACTTCAAAAATTCATTTTCATTTAAACTTTCAGAGTTGACTCCTGGCGGATCTTGGTTCCATTATATGATGGGTGTGGCCGATGGGTTTATGAAAATGGGTTTACCCATTTCTGGGATTGATTGTGTGTTTGGAGGAAATATTCCTACAGGTGCAGGTATGTCTTCATCGGCTGCATTGTGCTGTGGTATTGCTTATGCATTCAACGAGCTGTTTCATTTAAAATTGAGTCGATTGCAACTTGCTAAAATTGCTCAACAGGCAGAGCATGAGTTTGCCGGGGTGCGTTGCGGCATCATGGATCAGTACGCAAGTTTATTTGGACAAGCACACTCAGCTTTGTTACTCGATTGCAGAAGTCTTACCCATGAAATTTTACCCATCAATTTTGTGGATGCTGAGATTTTATTGATTGATACCAAAGTAAAACACGAACTAGGTTCATCCGCTTACAACGACAGGCGGGCTGCCTGCGAGGCAGGAGTTTATGAGCTTCAAAAGATAAAACCTACCATTCAATCCTTACGGGATGTAAGCAATGAAGACTTGGTTCTTTTAAAAACGAAGGTTGATGCCGATGTTTTTATAAAATGTCAATTTATCGTAAATGAAATAGAAAGAACACAACAAGCGGCTCAACTTTTAAAAGCAAATGACTTGGTTGGCTTTGGTAAGAAAATGTTTGAAACCCATTGGGGTTTAAGCAAAGAGTATGAGGTAAGTTGTGCGGAATCAGATTTGCTCGTTCAATTGGCACAGGATTCTCATAATACTGTTTTCGGTGCCCGTCAAATGGGTGGTGGCTTTGGCGGATGCACGATTAACCTGGTAAAGAAAGATGCCATTGAAGAATTTAAGGATCAGATCAAAAAGAAATATGTTGCTTCTTTCAAAAAAGAACCTGACTTTTATTCGGTTGACCTTGTAGATGGTGTTCATGTTCAGCAAACATGACGTTCTATAAGTAAACGTTGAAGTATTTACCTAATTCTTTAAAGCCTTATGAGTTTAGCCCCACTTGATATTATTGTGTTTGGAGCCTACTGCGCCCTTATCCTTGGCATCGGCCTTTGGGTGTCGCGTGAAAAAGACGGTCACCAAAAAAATGCAGAAGATTATTTTCTTGCTAGCAAGTCGTTGCCCTGGTGGGCGATTGGTGCCTCGTTGATTGCGGCAAACATTTCGGCCGAGCAATTTATTGGTATGTCGGGATCCGGCTTTGCGGTTGGGCTTGCCATTGCAAGTTATGAGTGGATGGCGGCTATCACGCTGCTTGTTGTGGGTAAATTCTTCCTCCCGATTTTTATTAACAAAGGCATTTATACCATTCCAGGATTTGTTGAAAAGCGTTTCAGTAAAAACTTAAAAACCATTCTTGCGATATTTTGGATAGCGCTTTTTGTATTCGTGAATCTTACCACAGTTTTATACCTGGGAGCGCGTGCGATGGATACTGTAATTGGTACTGGTGATGGTAGCTTGATGATGTACAGTGTAATTGGATTAGGCCTCTTTGCCGCAGCGTATTCGCTTTGGGGTGGACTTTCTGCTGTTGCCTGGACGGATGTAGTACAAGTAGTATTGCTCGTATTTGGTGGACTAGTAACAACCTGGATTGCCTTGGGTCATGTTTCACCTACCGGAAATGTAATTGATGGTATGGTGTATGTGTATAATACCGTCCCTGAAAAGTTTTCAATGATTATTTCAAAAGGAGAGATCATAACGCCCGATGGCAGAGATGCCTGGTGGGACTTACCGGGTTTATCTGTGTTGATTGGTGGGCTGTGGGTGGCTAATATTTATTACTGGGGCTTCAATCAATATATTATCCAGCGCACATTGGCAGCAAAAAGTTTACAAGAAGCACAAAAAGGAATTGTGCTAGCTGCTTTCTTGAAGTTGATTATTCCATTGATTGTTGTGATTCCGGGTATCATTGCTTTCGTAATGAATTCTGATGCCGGACATTTAACCACTGAATCGCTCGACCCAAGTTTTCTCAGCAAAGAGGGTACAGTAATAAATGATAATGCCTTGCCTTGGTTGATCCGCAGCTTTGTTCCCGCAGGTATAAAAGGATTAGTGATGGCTGCCTTGGCTGCTGCGATTGTTTCTTCATTGGCTTCCATGCTTAACTCTACGTCCACAATCTTTACGATGGATATCTACCGTCCCTATATAAATAAAAATGCTTCTGATAAAGTGACTGTTAATGTAGGTCGCATTAGTGGCGCAGTTGCCTTAGTGATTGCCATGGTAATTGCGCCCCTGCTTGGAAACTTAGGGCAAGCCTTTCAGTTCATTCAGGAATATACGGGTGTAGTGAGTCCTGGAATCTTGGCAGTGTTCCTCACAGGTTTATTCTGGAAGCGTGCTACCAACAATGCTGCTATCTGGGGCGTTATTCTTTCCATACCCATTGCTATGTATTTTAAAGTGGCACCAAACGGTTGGTCTGATGCTGCCATTTTTGTTACGATTCCTTTTATGAACCAAATGATGATAACCGCATTGGCTTCTATTGGAATCATTCTTCTCATTAGTTACCTGGAAGGCAAAGGCAAGGTGAATGAAAAAGGAATTAACCTAACTGCAGAATTATTTAAGACAACTCCGACATTTAACATTGGCGCGATTATTATCATGATTATCTGTACGCTATTGTATGCCATTTTCTGGTAGGCTCAATTTAAACGCGTTCATCACCAATAAAAAAAAACCCGAATTATCGGGTTTTTTTTATTGGTGATATGAATAGCAGCTATTGTTTTAGAAGGGACATAGCCATTCAAACGTTCTTATAACTCTGTTCAGTGAATGCGAGCACCTAATGTGACGAACTTGGTTAGCGTCATTTATGTACTTTTGCAAATGCGCATGAGGGAAAAGGTTGCAGCCGTTAATCTACTGTTTGAAAGCTTGGATCAACAGATTTCGTCTTTTCAAACCACCACCACAATACATTGCAAAACGGGATGTGGTAAATGTTGTTTCAAACCCGACATAGAGGCCACCGTGTTAGAGTTTTTGCCCTTCGCTTACCACCTCTACCAAAATAAACTGGCCGATCAATGGTTGGACAAGCTCGATGCCGCGGATTCAACTTTATGCGTTATACTTAGTCCCACCCAAAGGGGAGCCGGACTTTGTTCGGAATATCCGCATCGGGGTTTAATATGTCGTTTGTTTGGATATTCGGCTCGCACGAATAAGTATGGCAAAAAGGAATTTGTGACCTGCCAAATTATTAAAACCGAACAAGCTCCTGCCTATGTTGAAGCTAATGCCAAAATCGAAGCAGGTATTTCTGTGCCAGTTATGAATCAGTACTATCTTCAACTCCAGTCAATTGATTATGAACTTACCCGAGTTTTTTATCCAATTAATGGGGCAATCAGGCGTGCTATAGAACTTGTTCAGCAAGATTATTATTATCAGGATTTGTCATCGTTGTGAGGTAATCTTCCGAATCCTTTATAATAAATTGCCACACCTAAGCTTGTACTTTTAAACCGTTCTTGTAATTATTCTCTTAAAGACGAATGTTTTTTTACCGATTTTGTTATCCATCCTATTCCTACTTACTTTGCATAGTATGATTAGCAGAAAAGCAGATTTCAAAACTAAGAACAAAGCGATCTCATTGCTTTTGGTTCTGTTTTACCTGCTTGGGTTTCTAAATAGTGATGCCGTTCACACCTTTGTTCATCCTGATGAATTTCAACCATCGCACGCGGTAGTTGCTGAGAGCGACCCCTGCCACATTAATATTTTCCATCCTGGTAAGCCAGGTGGCTGTTCACACACTTCACATGTAAAGTCTGTAAAAAAATGCTGCTTCGATAGTCAGGCTTGTAGCAAGCTTTACATTACTACTACTCTCGTCTTTAGCACCGCAACTCCTATAAGTAATCATGAAGTTACCTTACTTCTTGAATCGGTTACTGAGTTAAGTTTTTCATTTTCGACATCGAGGGCTCCTCCTCGAGCCTAAGTCACATTCTCCTATTTTTTAGTTCTGAGTATTGAATAGTTGGCGCTATTCAAAATCATTTTGTTGTTCATCCTCAATCAGGAAAATGAAATCGTTATTACTTTCTGTTTTAGTAGTTATCGGCACAATGTGCTTTGCCCAAACGGCAGCGGACGGGTGGAATGTGTTTGCTCGGGTAAAATTTAACTCACAATACTTTAAAGAGCTGAAAGAATATTTTCTGGTTCCTGCATTCGATGCTACTACCAAAGCTAAGGAAGGTACAAGTGTTACGTTGAAGGGATATTATTTGCCTATGGATCTGGAAGATGTTA
>Ga0209181_10008068_pt1 | contig 14240 bp, 12 predicted proteins | sample MAT05_FD_187208 | JGI IMG/M metagenome (GOLD analysis project Ga0209181, IMG submission 187208) | Freshwater microbial communities from Lake Fryxell liftoff mats and glacier meltwater in Antarctica - MAT-05 (SPAdes) (version 2) | ecosystem: Environmental > Aquatic > Freshwater > Ice > Liftoff... | reverse complement strand
GCAAAGGTCACAACTATATCGATACCTCGCAAGATGGCCTTCGCCGGAGGCTTACCTTTGACGAGCAGTATCCGGCAGTGCTTCCCCTTGCGCACCGGCCATGCCCGTCCCCTCGTCATTGCACAACGTGACTATCTCATACCCCTCTGCCACTAAATATTTCCAATGCGCCGACCAACTTTCGCTTTTCCGGTCTTTTGACAATTCGATCTGTAGGATCACCAAACTGACGGGATCAACCGTTATTAAAATCGTCTGGTTTTTGGCAAAAACCTCATCGCTACAAATGGCTAAACGCACTACAGGCCCTTCAAATGCCAAAACATTGCCTTGAAGAGTGCCTATACGCTCCAACTCTTGGCTTATAAAGCCAACGGAACGGTGCGATACATCCATCCATTCAAGCATTGTGCTGATCCCTTCCATCGAACCCTTTGTTTCAAGACGCAACATCAAGATGTACTCCAAACGCTTCCTTTTAGCGACGAGGGATCAACCACAACCGCCCCGCCAAACCCTTCTTCCCCAAAATTTTTAAATTCATTGCGCAAATTGTAAATGAATTGGCGGGAGACCTTATATTTGCCCGCTAATTTGGTGATATCACCGTGTAAAGAAAACAACAATGCAATACTCGCTATGCTTAGACGGACCATCGTTGTCAAATCTTCTCTCCGGTAAAACTGTGAGGTAATAACTTGTGTGGGTATAAGATGCGTTTTTATTTTTGTTAAAAAACATAATACATCTTTTTGCTCACACTTGTTCATTTGTAAACTGATTTATGAAGGATGCCCATTAATTTTAGCCATTCTGATGCAAACCAATTTTATTAAATCATTCAATTCATGAAAAAAGTATTTGACAAATTTTTGTCCGAAGAGTTCAGGGAAAAAACAGAGCGTATCATTATAGGGATTGCGATTATCAGTTTTCTGCTGCACCTGCTCCTCATTTTTCTGGTTAGTCAAAATATAATTCATATTTCTTCAAAACTCACAAAAAGTCCCATTGCTGCTGTATATACACCCTTTTCTTTCATTCTGGTGTATGAAGTGTTCTTGTTGGTGTTTTACCTGCCGAGGTCCATCTCAAGTTACATAGGTAAACAATACGAAATCATAACACTGATTGTAATCAGGAGGATTTTCAAAGACATCGGCAATATCGAAATGTCCACCAAGTGGTTCGACTTAGAAAATGACCTGCAGTTCACCTACGACGTGGTCACTACCCTGATTTTGTTTTTTTTAATCCATCTATTCTATCAAAAAATAGAAGAAAAAAGTGGCGGAGAGACTACTAAAACGCTTGATGGGAAAGTCGGAATAAATAAGTTCATAAAATTAAAAAAACGTATCGCTACGATTTTGGTTCCTGTTTTGGCCGTGCTTGCAGTATACTCGTTTATTAGATGGATCGTTGCCTCCACACAAGATCACTTAGATAATATAGTCAATTTCAAAAATATTAATAACATATTTTTTGAGGATTTCTTTATGCTTCTAATCATCATTGATGTAATATTACTCTTGTTCTCCTTTTTCTATTCTGATAGTTTTCATAAAATCATCCGGAACTCGGGTTTTGTCATTTCTACTATTTTAATAAAGTTATCATTTTCGGTGGAAGGTTTGGTCAATAACGTCTTAATTGTGGGAGCCGTGCTTTTTGGCTATCTGATTCTGGTGATTCACAATTTATATAAAAATAGCACTGCCTCAAATTATTAATAAGTAGGTGAATAGAAATAATCGTGGTTCTGAATTTCATTAATTACCTTATTATCAAAGGTTTGTGAGACTGTGGACTACCGACTATTGACTGTGGACTATTTACTTACTCGTTCCTAAAGAAATAAAAGAGATTAATTACCGCCTGCTACCCTTTCTTAGTACCTTAGTTTTCAGCAGGTTTTATTCGTCTCAGGCTGTTGTACATATCATGCATAATTTGCATGTGCGGTGCCGTCAATACAGCGAGGCTTAAAAAGATGTAACCCACTATGGCATCGCTGCTGACAAACATGAAACCGGTTAGGCCAAACAAACAAATTCCAAAAAAGGCAAGCAAGCTGTACAGTACTATTTGTCCGGTAATGCTTTTTCCGGAATAAGTATTATCCTTTTTTAAATAAGTGATGATATTATAAAGTGACAAAACAGAATGCCATACAACAAAATAGAAGGTAAAGCCAAGCAACATGGGCAGGTTGAACAGAATAAATAAAATGACAGCAAAGCGGATTAAGAACTCTCCCTTGTCCTTTATATCCGAATCATTATTCCGCAGAAAATATATAAATGTGATGGTAAAAAACAGTATTCCCGAAGCAGAGATGATGTTGTAACGGTGTATCTCCAACCAGTTGATAATGACCATATTTTCCTTAACTGCCCCAAACATTTGAATCAAAGGTTTCACTTCTTCAAAATGATGCAGCAGAATAACTGAAAGGAGTAGTAATCCGTAAGAGGTAACGAATAATTTGCCAGTGAGTGTATTGGTTTTGAATTGATATAAATCGGTTTCGCCAAAATGATAAGCAGCGAACAGGATAAACAAAAGACTACCAATAACCGGGAAGAACCATAATGTAACGGCAAATAAAAGAAGGCGGCCGATATACACCGCGAGGAAACGGAATTTTGAAAAGGGTTTTTCAGTATCACCTGCATTTTGGGTGGCTACCAACAAATCAGCGGCGCCATGAGGTACGCCGAGCAAAAGAATTCCTATCAAAAAAATGAAAAATTGTGTATTGGTATCAACCGGTAAAACATATTGCTGAAACAACAACAGGATACAACCTGAAAGTAATAGTGCAATCCTTAACATACGCAATTTTTTAAAAATGACTTTTAAAAAACAAAGAGTACAATACAATTAATTGTATTGCACTCTTTGTTATCAACTAAGCTTAGGCAATTGAAGTTTCCCTATCTGATTGGGCCAGTGCATAAATCACTAAACCAAATCCGATTTTGTTGATGGCATCACCAATGTTGTAAACAACATCCATGGAGAGACCTTCAAACATACGCATACCAAAGAATCCGCCAGCGGTACCAGCGATGTACCCAACTGGGTAAATAGCCCATCCTACCAGTACAAACCATCCCAAAGTTTTTACTGCCTTGGCAACAGCGGGACTTGAACTGGCAGCAAGTTTGGCTACCTCTCCAAACCAAACGAGGTAAACAATGTAGAAATAAGCCAATCCGCTAATCAATCCCCAAATCCAGCTTTGGGTTTCCTGACCGTAAATGGCTTCACCAATGTAACCGGTTACCAGCATTACAACGGAAGCAGCAATGAGTTGCCACAACAAACCTGATTTGCCGCCGGCTTTTCTAGTGATTAGATAAAACTCCACACACATCAATGGCACAGTCAAAATCCAGTCAACGTAGCGGAAGAATACGGGGGACTGTCCTGTTTCCAGGTTATAACCCCTCATGTAATAATAGTGTACGGCGGCAATAAACGTAATTAACCCCGATACAAGAACAGATGTACGCCATTTCTGCGGTACGTTATTCAGTTCAAAGAAAAAGAATACACTAGCGGCCATCATGGCCATAGTGCCCACAAAAAATGTGAAAGCCACATAATTAGTGTTTGCGATTGGGATAACCCCTTCGAGTGTTGAATGCATAAAAGTGTGGTTTAGTTAAAAAAAATATACTTGACGTTTTGTAATGATTTACACTTTTTTTGTTTAGGAGTTTTTAATAAAACGTTACGTAAAGTCAAACAATTTACTTTTTAAATGGTTTAAAAATTTAAAAAATTATTTGAAATTCAATTTTTTATAATGGTTCTTGAAAGAAATTAACCCTACTTGGCCTTTTTTTTCTTCAACCCCTTGACAATCAATGGATTAAAAAATTAATGGCACACTACATATTTTAACTTGTTAATTATTAAGCGGTAAAGGTATGAATTTAAGTATTATTACCAAATTTTTTTTGTTTCTCAAAAAAAATATTTAGTTTGATCGTTGCAGGGTTGCCTTTCGTTTAGAAATCACTAACTCTTTGTCAATTTAATAGTTTTCTGGGCATCCTTCATATTGCTTGCAAAGTAGTTGACAGTTTTTTTTAAAAAGGGTCATAAACATTTTATCCCGTGTTTTGCACGGGGGTGAAATTTGGTTTAGGATTTGGAGAGGTTTGGTTTATGCTGCTTTATCGAGCATCAAATCAAGCCATCCTTTTTCTTGGATAGTACCCATCAGTATTTCGAAGGGTGTTTTTGCTTTTCGTTCACCCGCCCTGAACCGCCTATGGTTGTGATAAGCCATAAATAGGTTAAGGGCAAATTGGGTGGTGACATGGTTTTTGGAAGCGTTCAAATAAGGCCTTAAAATGGAGTTGATGCATTACACACTCATATTCCGCCTCAATATCATTAAAAGCCGCCGCTTCAAGACGCGAGGCCCATATACCAAGGCGGTGTGCCACCGCATGGAACGTGTCGCTTTGACGAGCAGTATCCGGCAGTGCTTCCCCTTGCGCACCGGCCATGCCCGTCCCCTCGTCATTGCACAACGTGACTATCTCATACCCCTCTGCCGCTAAACATTTCCAACGCGCCGACCAACTTTCGCTTTTCCGGTCTTTTGACAATTCGATCTGTAAGATCGCCAAACTGACGGGATCAACCGTTATTAAAATCGTCTGGTTTTTGGCAAAAACCTCATCGCTGCAAATGGCTAAACGCAATACAGGCCCTTCAAATGCCAAAACATTGCCTTGAAGAGTGCATATGCGCTCCAACTCTTAGCTTATAAAGCCAACGGAACGGTGCGATATATCCATCCATTTAAGTATTGTGTTGATCCCTTCTATCGAACTCTTTGTTTCAAGACGCAACATCAAGATGTACTCCAAACGCTTCCTTTTAGCGACCGAGGGATCAACCACAACCGCCCCGCCAAACCGTTCTTCCCCAAAATTTTTAAATTCATTGCGCAAATTGTAAATGAATTGGCGGGAAACCTTATATTTGCCCGTTAATTTGGTGATATCACCGTGTAAAGAAAATAACAATGCAATACTCGCTATGCGTAGACGGACGATCGTTGTCAAATCTTCTCTCCGGTAAAACTGTGGGGTAATAACTTGTGTGGGCATAAGATGCGTTTTTATTTTTGTTAAAAAACATAATACATCTTTTTGCTCACACTTGTTCATTTGTAAACTGGTTTAAAGGATGCCCGATACTGGATACTTTTTTCTGAAAAAATTGGCTGTATCGCCCGTTGGGCAGCATTTTTTGCCCTTTGCCGTGCAGCAGATTTATGCCGCCAATGGCACCGTGGGTATTGACTGCCTGACGACTCAAATACACGCCAGCCGCCGTTACGTGGAAAAACTGTTTATAAAACCCTGCAACCGTCCGGCTGAAAATCGCGCTCCAAAACACCCTCTTTTAACTTGTACTCATCCATCATGCTTTACAATTATCTGACCATTGCCCTGCGAAAACTTGCCAAACACCGCGACTATGCCTTGTTGAATGTCCTCGGTTTGGGGTTGAGTGTGGGTTGCAGCATTCTTATTTTTGCGTTGCTCCGGCACCACCTCAGTTTTGATACTTACCACAAAAATGCCGACCGCATCGTGCGCATTGTGATGGATGTAAAATCGGAAAATTTCTTTCCGTTTTCCGGCATCCCCAATCCTATGGCAAAAACCCTCCGGGAAGAATGTCCCTTCGTAGAAAAATCCGCTATGCGTTCTGAAGAAGAGGAAGTGCTCATCAGTGTGGTCAATAGTGCGGGGATAAAAGATAAATATAAAGAAAAAGAAAAATTTGCGTGGGTGGAGCCGGATTATTTTGACATCCTCGACCTGCCGCTGCTGCGGGGCGATGTCGGCGCATTAAAAGAGCCTAATACGGTATTGCTTTCAGAAAAATTGGCAAAAAAATATTTTGGAGACGCAGAACCCATCGGGAAAACCATCCGAATGGACAATAAAAGGGACTTCCGCGTAGTGGGTGTGCTGCAAAATTTACCCAAAAACACCGACTATAAACAGGAAATACTCGCCTCCTGGGAATCGCTAAAAACCAGCCCTGAAACCAGCAAAAGTTTAGATTCCTGGGCGGGTGCACGCAGCGGCACCTATTGTTTTGCGCGCCTGAAAGCGGGCCACCAACTGCGTGAAATGGAGGCAGTGATGGCCGATTTTCGCCAAAAACACCCACACCCGGAAATAAAAGACTTGTTTCAATACAAATCGCTGCCCATGCTTGGCCTGCATTTCGACACCGATTATGGTTTTAACATGGATAAAAAATTTCTCTGGGCGCTCGGTTTTATCGGACTTTTTTTGCTGATCACTGCTTGTGTCAACTTTGTCAATATGGCCACCGTGCAGGCGCTTTCACGCGTCCGGGAAGTGGGCGTGCGCAAATCCCTGGGCAGTACCCGTACCCAATTGTTTTGGCAATTCATGTCCGAAACGGGCCTCATTGTTGCCACTTCCCTGATTGTTGGTTTTTTGTTGGCTTGGGCAGCCCTATCCTACCTGAACACGTGGATGAAAGAAGACCTCCAATTTGAGGCGGCCTTATTGGCCACAATGGCAGGGTTTATCGTGATCTTGGGCATTGCGCTGACCTTTCTGGCCGGGTTTTATCCCGGGCTGATGCAGGCTCGGTTCAATCCTGTCATTTCGATGAAAGGGGCAACGGAAATGCCCGTCCGGGGCGGTTTCCCGTTGCGGAAAGTATTAGTGACCACCCAATTCATTATTTCTCAGGTACTCATCATCGGTGCCGCAGTGATTACTGCGCAAATGCAATTTGCCCAAAATGCCGACTGGGGCTTCCGCCCCGGTGCCATTCTGACCCTTGAAGTACCCGAAAACAATAAAATGAACACCCTGAAGCAGCAGATTGCGCAAATTGCCGGGGTTAAAAGTGTTTCCCTGTGTTATCGGCCGCCCGCTTCCAGCTCCAACAATCAATCAGGAGTGGTGTATGATAACCGCCCGCAACCCGAGCAATGGATCGTGAATGACAAGCCGGCTGATGCTGATTACCTCGCAACGTTTGAGCTGCCATTGGTGGCAGGCCGCAACCTTCAACCAAGCGACACGGTGCGGGAATTTGTTGTCAATGAAACATTCGTAAAAAAACTCAACCTCGCCTCACCGGATGAAATCCTCGATAAAACGATACAAATTGGTGAATTTAAAGCACCCGTAGTGGGAGTCGTCCGCGATTTTCACAATTGGGCTTTATCGCAAGCCATTTCGGCCATTGCTTTCAGTTCTTATTCCAATGGATACAGTACCTGTGCGGTACAACTTGCTCCCGGCAATCCCGCTCCGGTGTTGCAGAACATTAAAGAAGTATGGGAAAGCAATTATCCCGATCATTTTTATACGCAAACTTTTATGGAGGAACAATTGGGAGAATTTTTGGAGACCGAAACCATGCTGCTGCGGTTGGTGCGCGCTTTTGCCGGCATAGCCATTTTTATCGGCTGCCTCGGGCTATATGGTTTATCTTCGTTTATGATTACCCGAAAACGCAAGGAAGTGGGCATCCGCAAAACGCTGGGGGCCAGTATACCGGGTATTCTTTGGCTCTTTGGAAAAGAATATGCCCGGCTGATTGTACTTGCTTTCGTGTTGGCTGCTCCTATTGCGTGGTGGACGATGAATGCTTGGCTAAAGGATTATGAGTATCGGATTTCGATGGGAGCCGGCGTGTTTTTAGTTGCTCTGCTTGCCACCTTTAGCATTGCAGCACTGACGGTCGGTTTTCAAAGTGTACGGGCAGCGCTGGCAAATCCGGTAACATCGTTGAGGAGTGAGTAGTGGCGCGGGAATGAATTATTTGATAGTACTTGCGTAAATTTTTTTTACAAAAAAATTTACGCAAGTACTATCAAATAATTCATTTACAGATAAAAACGCGTAACAAATTTGGCATCCTTCATTTTGCGGGAGAAGTAGTTGACAGTTTCTTTATACAATTATTTCAAATTTTCCTAATAAATAATTGATTATCAATGTTTTAATTCAATTTATTTTTATTTGCCGAAAATAAAAGTGTCAACTACTTATGAAGGATGCCACAAAATGATTGAAATATATTCTTTTAAAAGGTATTGACAAATTGAATTTTACCAGTATATTTGCGCCGAACTAAACAATCCGTCATGGCTCCTCGTAACGCCAAATAAATGAAAGAAATCCCCGTTCGTACACAACGCCCGTGTGCGAACGGGGATTTCCTGCGTACAATGGGCAGTATCAACGCAACGGATGGCTAAGTGAAAAAGGCAATGCGGGTTTTGGTGGGTTGTGGTGGTTAACAACAATTAGGACACGATAAAAGGTCATAGAAGACCTTAGATAACGAGGGTAATTGACATAAAAACCACTTTTCAAAATGTTGAATATCAATAAATCGTGAGCCATTAGTTAGAATTAAAACTGTTAATAAAAGCATGATCACAATGCTTTTTTACTGAAAATTAATCATTCCGAAAACAGGGCAGTCTAAAGCCAGTTTTGTTAACTTTACGACCAAAACAGTATGACCTTTAATTTATACGATTTTTTATCACAAGTCATACCTGGCTTTGTTGTTTACCTTTCCTTAATAAGGATGTTCGGTATTCCCTGGGATAAAGACTATGTGATCGCAGCCACAGTGCTTGCTTTTCTGACTGGCTACTTTGTCAATGCAATAGGTTGATGGCTGGAAAATCTATATTTTTGGACTTGGGGTGGCAAGCCTTCAAGTCAATTGCTTGCAGGAAAGGGCATTAAATCAGCTGCTTTTTATGATGCATAAGAAGTAAAAAAAATGCTCTCAGAGGAGACCGAGAACGCAGATCCAAAGCCTGATGAGTTATTCAATATAGCCATGAGGTACGCAAATGGGATCAAAGACACGCGGATTGAAGCATTTAATGCGAATTATGCTTTTCCCGAAATATTTTGACCGCCTGTGTTTTGTCCTTTTTTTTATTGTATAAAGAATACTACGGAAATTTCAATTATGTACTGCTGCTAGTATTTGCAACACTGATCGCTTGGCAGCGTTGTAAAGAAAGGGGATATTATTTAGCCAAAGAGGTGCTTCAAGTATATTTACGCCTAAAAAAGCCACCTAAAACCATTTAAAAACCAAGATTATGCCACTCATTAGTCCCGCTAAAATACTCATTTGGTTGGTTATTTGCATTCCCTACTCCCTCATGGCTCAAAGAGGACTACGAATTTCGCAACCTGACAATCAATGACGGCTTGTCACAAAGTTCAATTTCAGATGTGATGCAAGATCGTCAGGGCATGATCTGGCTGACTAACCAGACTGGCTTAGATAAATATATTGGCAGCAGGATTCTACCCGTTACCGGTTTTCAAAAAGGACTTACTGAGACCATTTCTTACCTATGTGATTGGGACGAAAACTATGTTTTGGTATCCACAGACATAAGTAACTATTTGATCCATAAATGGGATTTAGACAAGCAAAGCATTCCGTTAAACGCCCGACTTAAAAACATCAAACATTTAGCGACAGTAGGCCGTGATTCTTTTTTGATCTTTACAAACGATAAGATAGCATTGGTCAATCGCAGATTAGAGTTACTCAATCCGAAACCAATTGAATTGAAAGAGGCAACAATTCTCGAAGTGGTTCAGCATCCTAAGGGTCAATTTTATATCGGTACGATCAATGGATTACTGTATTTTGATTATTGGAAAAACACCTCTCCGCATTTCCTACCGGCCTTATTAGATGTTAAAATAAACGCACTCTGTTTCAATGCCGAGGCTTCCATACTATTTTGCGGATCAGTAAATAGCTTTGTTTATAAATTTGATGTTAAAACTGAATTAGCACCACGGATGCAGATCCAGGAAAAGGGACTGCCCTCAACTTTGATAACTTCTTTGCTATACAGGGATCAGAAACTATGGGTCGGCACCGAAGAGGATGGCTTGTATATTCTTGATAGTAGTCAGCAATATAAAATTATAAAACATTTTCATCCGCAGGAAAAATTTCATTCAAATATCCATTTCTCCAGCAAAAACGTCACCTGTCTCTACCAATCAAAAGATAATGTAATATGGGTAGGCACAAAGATCGGGGGATTGAATGTCTGGCACCCGGGAAGGCAAGATTTTCAACATATTTTATGGCGCGGAGCCAATAGCGATGATAGAATATTGAGTGGCAACGATGTATGGAGCATTTATGTTGATACTTTGAGCAATAGGACATTGATCGGGGTCAAAGAAAGCGGAGTGGCAATCATTGACAACAACGCCAAAACAATTTTAGGATGGCTCTCTCCGGAAGATAAAGAAAATATGGCAGCTGCTTCAGTCATGGTCATAAAACGACTTGATAATGAATTATTTATGGGTACTAAAGATGGAATTTATAAATATAACATGCAATATTTAGCCGGAGAGCATACTTACCGGAGGGTAAGGAAGGGTATTGAAATACTGAAAGGATAAACGGTATCAATGTTTCATTATGATATGGCACATCAAAAATGGCTTGCAGGGGCACGAGGTGGAAAAGTGCTTCATTCGTACAGCCGTACTTTTGAGGGATATAAAGCAATACCCCTAAACGACAGCACGGAAAGACTGAGTTTTATCAAGGCCATTGTACCTTACACGATTGTTGGCACCAATCATGGGGTCTATCGTTATGATTATCCAAACGGAAGTTTGGTGCGCTTGTCCAATACAGATACCATACATTACACTTGTGCTTTACAGCAGAACGACACCCTCTGGTTGGGCACGGATAGGAATGGGTTACAGAAATATGATTCAGTGAGTGGGCAATCTATTGATAATTTTGCCTCAAGTGAAGGATTGCCCGTTGAAGTAATATATGACATCCAAGAGGACAAGTTCGGCGACCTGTGGCTTTCGACCAATCATGGACTTTACCAATTCAGGAAAAAAATTAAGACCTTTAATCATTATGATGAAAAAAATGGGTTGAATCTGAGCGAGTATAACAGTAATGCAACAGCGACATGGTCAAACGGGTCGCTACTTTTTGGCGGCATAAATGGGGTAAATTATTTTACGCCTGTTGACAATAAATTGTCAGATACCCTCCCATTTAAGTTGGTATTGCAATGCAAATATGTTGCCGGTGATTCTCTTTATGTATTTGATTTCAATAACAGTAACGTAGACACAACTTTAAATTTACCCAACCAAATAGGGTATTTAGAAGTGACCCCTATGCTGGGGCATTATTTGGACACAGAAAACAATCGATTCGAATTAGAGTTTAACGGCAGACCCATCAAATTAAGTAAAGATGGTCGCTATATTATTCCTGAATCATGGTTTGTCAGCAACCTGTGGCCTTCCAAAAAAAATGAACTAAAGGTTAAGTATCGGTCGGAAGGCAGTAAATGGATAAGTGCGCCAACAATAGATGTAAATAGGGCATTTTTTAACCACACGAACTGGTTGTACATTCAATTATTTTTTGTAGGGCTTGCTGCCCTTATTTTATTTATACGGAGCCAGAGAACCAGTAAAAAACTAAGGTTAGTACAAGTCAAAATCAACGAAATATCCAGGTTAGATGGCGCACACAACATTTGCACGATGGCCTTGGACCATTTAGTAAAAGATTTGCAATATGACTATGCTGTAATTTCGGTCGTAGATTTCAATAAAAAAACAATCAACACCGATTATATAAGAGATGATACGAGATCAGAAACCGACATAGCCGACTGGAAGAGCAAATCAAGATACTCTTTAGAAGATGACGATATACTCGCACATGTGGCTACATTGGGGGTGCCGGTTACTGTGATTGCCAATAAACTAATCTCTAATGCCAATATCCGGTTAAGTGAAAAAACTTTTAATAAAAACATTTCCGAACGACTCAGGCATCATGATTTGGCTCGCGTATTTGTTCCAATCATTCACAAAAGTTTAATTTCTTTCAAACAAAATGAAAAGGAAGATACGGTACTAGGGGTAGTAGAAGTGGGATTTAGAATGAATAGGATGAACCGCTACTTCGTAGCATCAAAAAATTCTATACTGGCTCCGGCACGTAAGATATTTAACATCCTGAAATACATACAAAATCAGCAATTGCATTTGCAATTACACATTGATAATTTAGATTCACCCTATTATAAAGCCTATATAAAAGACCAAAAGAGAGCACTTCATGAATTTATAGAAAATGCTGAAAGGGAATCTGATTTGCAAAGATGGGATCATACTGGTTTTTTGGAATATGCTTTAGCGCAATTGGCAATGCGCATGGGCGCAGATTATGGTGATGTTTTTTTGAGCACTTTCAATTCTGAGGGTATTGATTTTCAGCATAGTCACATTGCGTATGGTTATAAGCGCGACAATGCTTATGATTATGCCAAGAGCGTGGCAGAAAAGCATAGAGATAAAATTGGGATCATCAATTATGTAGCGAACAGAAAAAAATTATACTACAGTGGGGATATACAGAACGACGGAAAATATCTTGAATTTATTCCGACTGCAAAATCGGAATTGGCTATGCCCATGTTGTTTAAAGGTTATTTGGTGGGCGTATTAAACCTGTTGTCCAATAAAGAAAAATATTTTAATATTGCGTTGGCAGAGATATATCAGATAGGCGCAAACAGGCTAACCGAAATTTATATGCAAAAAAAACAGTTCGTGTCCTTGCAAGACATTGGTACCCCTGTAGATGCTTTTTCTCAAACAGAGGAGAAATTATATGCGAGTATCACCCACGGACTGAGAAAATATTTTAATTCTGACTATATCAATGTTTGGGTAAGAACATCATCAGATTCGAATATTTTTTCACTTTTTCAACCTGCAACACTGCCCCGGATGTACGCGTTGTTTGAGGAGGAAGGTTTTACAAAATTTGAAATTACCCCAAAATATGAACAAAATATCAGTAAGGAAGAATTGGTAGAATTGATAACACCGGAAACTATTAAAAATAAAAATAGTATTATTTATAAATTTTGCATGAAGCATAGTTTTAAGGGCTATATTGTCCTTAAGATCATCATCGACAATAAATATCAAGCGTTTATTAATGTCTTTTCAAAGCGCAATATTCATAGCGAAGAAATTACAGGCTACTCCAGATTATTATTGCAAGAAGTATCCAAAAGGGTTGCAATGGCTAACTGGAATATCACCCTGGCCAATTCGATTGATGTGATTTCTAGATCCCTTGCTAAAGGAGAAACCAAAAGCACATTGGAAGCAATTGTAGATCAGGCATACCGTATGTCTCCATCGGCATATTCAGTGATTTTATTTCCTTATAAACAGGGAAAATCAATTATATTAAAAGATGCCATTGTAGGCGGGAGAATGCGCCCTGAAATAAGCGAGGATACAGAAAGTGAGGTTGTTTTTGCTAATTACATTATTGAATATGGTTCACAGTGGATAGAAAATGAAGAACAGTTTGGCCATCTTTTAGATTTAGCGGGAACATGGATATATAAGTAGAGAATCTTACTGGATACGCCATGCTCTAAAGTCTATGGCCGTCATCAGGCTGGAATATAATGAAAGCCCTGTTGGCGTTATGTTTTTCAATTATGCCGAAGCAAAGAAATTTAGTGACGGAAGTACAAGGCAGCTCATAGAGGCTTTTACTAATTTTGTGACAGTGGCTTTAATCAATGAGGGTTATATTGCAAGGATTCAAGAGGAGCGAGAAAAAATAAACAATGAAAATGAATTATTAATAAGCAATCAAGCAATTTTGAAAGCAGAAACCCAAAAACTTAATGCCGAAAAAGAGAAAATACAATTTGCGTATGAAAAAGTATACCAAAAAATGGAGGAAATGATACCAAGGGCGACAAAGGCTTCATATTACGCAATAATGCAAGGCGTAAGCCATGATATCAGGAATCTTTTGCTGGGCCTCAATGCAACATTGTATAGCATTCAAGAAGAGGGAAGTCCTCCTTCTGTTTTGAAGAAAAGAACAGATGAAATCAATGCAAGTGTTAAGTATATAAACAATCTATTAAACCTTTTTTAGACTTTTGACACATCTCCCCTGCCCCGCACGTATAGACAGGGTAGGAGTCATGTAAAGTTGACAAACTCGGGATTTTTGCATTGGTTTTTTCGATATAAATTAGACCCTGAGATTGATTTTGGGTTGTTTTTTAGATTTTTTTAGGAAAGGTTGGGGTTGTCTTTTCT
>Ga0209181_10008064_pt1 | contig 14245 bp, 12 predicted proteins | sample MAT05_FD_187208 | JGI IMG/M metagenome (GOLD analysis project Ga0209181, IMG submission 187208) | Freshwater microbial communities from Lake Fryxell liftoff mats and glacier meltwater in Antarctica - MAT-05 (SPAdes) (version 2) | ecosystem: Environmental > Aquatic > Freshwater > Ice > Liftoff... | reverse complement strand
TGATAAATTTTTTTTTTAAAATTTGAAATTTTTTTTGTCAAAGGTGAATTGTCAATGGGCAATGGGCATTGAGTCAATGGTCAATAAGTAGAACTCCTTAATTAGATTCTACTTGGCAGAATGGCACCCACATTTGACTTTTCTTTTGACCTTTGACTTTTCACCTTTCACCTTTGACCTTTCTCCCTATAAACCCTATCCTTATATCAAAACCCCAATTAGTTGTTTATGCAACTTTATAGACCAAAGTTAAAAGAATGCTTTTAAAAAATTGTACTTTTACCAAAACATTTTAAATGACAGAAATCCTCAGCATCAAAATAAAAAACAACAGCGTACTTCAGGTACCCGGGGACCGGTAAGAATTAAAAATGATCAAAATTATCAATGAGCCTTTATTGAATTTTGGCGGCTAAAAGAAAAAGCAGGCAAACCATTTTTTAGCAACAGCAAACCAGGCAAAAGTGGCGGAGCAGGAGTAATAACCTGTCTTAAAAATGAAGACAAAAAAATCACACTTTTGGATATGTATGATCAGAAAAAAAAGATACCCTTACAGATAAAGAACCAATAGCCTTATTAAAAAAAGTTGAATAAACATGTACAAACTCTTACGTTCCTTTCTCTTCCTCTTTGACCCCGAAAAAGTTCACTACTTTTCTATGAACATGCTAAAAGCATTGTGTAGTATAGGTTTCACTAAAAAAATCCTGGAAGGATTATACCAGCCAAAAGGAAATTTATCTTTTCGAATTTTTAATCTCAGCTTTCCAAACCGGGTGGGGCTGGGTGCCGGTTTCGATAAAAATGCTACCAATCTCCGGGAGTTAGAGGCGCTTGGATTTGGTTTTGTAGAGATAGGAACCGTTACTCCCCTTGCACAGGGTGGCAATGAAAAGCCAAGATTGTTTCGCCTGCCACAAGACAAGGCTTTGATAAACCGGATGGGTTTTAATAATGATGGGGCGCAAATAATTGCAGCAAGATTAAAAGAATGGAGAGAAAAAAAAGATTATGCAATAAGCATAAAGCTGAACGAATCAGAAAGTTTGGAACGGGAATCTAAACTCATCATTGGTGGCAACATTGGCAAAAACAAAATCACCCCCAATGAAGATGCCTGGAAAGATTATGAGATTTGTTTTAAAGTACTGCATCCTTATGTAGATTTTTTTGTAGTGAATGTGAGCAGCCCCAATACACCCGGCCTTAGAGAACTGCAGGAAAAAGAGGCCCTTCGCAAAATTTTTGCCGTACTGCAATCACATAACTCAACACTGGAAAAGCCAAAACCAATTCTGCTGAAAATTGCACCCGATCTCAGCTCCGAACAAATAGACGATGTAATTGATCTGGCAATGGAAATAAAATTAGACGGACTGGTGGCAACTAACACCACAATCAGCAGAGAGTCATTGGGTCAAAAGTCAAAGGTCAAAAGTCAAAGTATGGGTGCAGGTGGATTAAGCGGTTTGCCGGTGCAAAAAAGAAGTACCGAAGTAATACAATACATCCATCAAAAAACCAACGGGCAAATTCCTATTATTGCCAGCGGCGGCATTTTTACAGCAGCAGATGCAAATGAAAAAATTAATGCAGGAGCTTCACTCGTTCAGGTTTGGACAGGCTTTATCTACGAAGGTCCTGCCATTGTGAAGCATATCTGCGAGGGCCTGGATGCTTGAGTATTAATATTGTGAATGGTCTTAAAGCTGAGTTTTTAAAATGTCTTCAACCCCTCAATCCTCCACCAACCTTAAACCCTTAAACCTTGAACCCTTAAACCCTTAAACCCTCAAACCCTTAAACCCCTTTTCCTTATTTTTGCGGCATGGAACATTTATTTACATCAGAAAGTATCATTAGCTTTTTTGTTTTGGTTGTATTGGAAGTAGTACTGGGCATAGATAATGTAATTTTCGTAAGCATTATCATGAACAGGCTTAAGGATCCTAAGGACCATAAAAAAGCCAGGAGAATATGGATGATCACGGGCATTATCTCCCGCACTATAATGTTGATGGGCTTGAGTTGGTTGCTGAGTCAAAAAGGTAAATCGGTGTTTAGCTTATTTGGCAAAGGCTTCGACCTTGCGAGCATTGTGATGATACTGGGTGGATTGTTCCTCATTTATAAGTCTGTGAAAGAAATTCATGGCAAACTGGAAGGTGAAGACCCGAATGAAAAAACCAAAGGCAGTGTGGGACTTTCCCTTGGCAAGGCCATAGCACAGATCATGATTATAGATGCTGTGTTTTCTTTCGACAGCATTATAACAGCAGGTGGTACTGCCAGGCATTTAGAGATAATGATAGCAGCAGTAGTGATAGCTATGATCATCATGTTTTTATTTAGTCCAAAGATTGCCGGCTTTATTCATAAACATCCTACACTAAAAATGCTGGCTTTGTCGTTTCTTGTAATGATAGGTTTAAGCCTTGTGATAGAAGGCTGGGCGCCAGTGCAGGCGCATGAGCTGGGCATTAAAAATTATATCTACTTTGGTATGGCATTTTCATTCTTAGTAGAACTGCTAAATATGACCATGCTGAACAGGCAGAAAAAACGCAGGCTGGTAAAATTAAATGATCCGATGCTATCTGAAGAAAAACAAGCAGAGAATGATATGTCTCATTAAATATTACACATCATAGCAGCAGCAACAATACCGGCTGTTTCGGTTCGTAATCTTGTATCGCCAAGTGCCACCGGAATAAAGTGATGCGTGAGTGCCAAATTTATTTCTGCTTTGGTAAAATCACCTTCCGGGCCAATTAGCATAAGTTTATTGCCCTTATTGTTTTGCAGTTTATTTATCAATGAAACTTTATTGGTTTCATCTTCGCAATGCGCAATATATTTTTGAAAACCTTGTTCATTCTTTGTATCCACTACATACTTTATAAACCTTACAGGCTCGTGTAACACCGGCAACCAGGCCTGTTGAGATTGCAGCATGGCACTTACCAGAATACCATACATCCTTTCAAATTTAAAATGTTGTTTTTCGGTTCGTTCGCACAGCAGTGGGATAATTTCTGTTACGCCTATCTCTGTTGCCTTTTCTAAAAACCACTCAAAACGGCTGCTGTTTTTTACAGGTGAAATAGCGATAGTGATTTTGGATTTTGGATTTTGGATTTCAAATTTTTGCAGAATGGTTACCTGGCATTTTTTTCGGTTATCATCTGTAATTTCTACCGTAAACAAATTTCCCTTGCCATTGGTAAGTTGCAATTGTTCGCCATTTTTCATACGAAGTACCTGAATGATATGTTTGCTGGCAGGCTCATCCAGCACCACATCAATATCAAGTGTATTAATATCCGGCTTATAAAATAATGGTAGTTTCATTCCTGTTTCAAACTTAAGTAAAATAAAAATGGAGAATGAAATTAAGACAATCATTCTCCATTTTACATTAAAATGTATAACAATTAAAACGGTGCTTCATCATCAAAGCTGCCATCATTCATTTTACTCCCTTTTTGAATATACATTCTTGCGCCATCATCTCCTCCGCCTGCAACAGGCTTCCAGTTTCCGCTACCAGCACCTGGCTTTCCGCCGCCAAAATCACCTCCATCTTCTTCCACAAATTTTTGAATATGAAGCAATGCTTTTAGCTTAATTGTTTCAAGGCTACCATTTCTATGCTTAGCAATTTTTACATGCGTTTCTCCTTTATTGCTTTCGCCAAATTCGTCAGTAGTTACTTCATAGTATTCCGGCCTGTAGAGGAACATTACCAAATCGGCATCCTGCTCAATGGCACCGGATTCTCTTAAATCACTCAACTGCGGCATCTTGTTGCCTTCTTTTCTTTTCTCCACTTCACGGCTCAACTGGCTCAGCGCAATGATGGGCACCTGCAATTCTTTTGCAAGACTTTTTAAATCACGGGATATTTTACTGATCTCCTGTTCCCTGTTACTGTTCCTGTCTGCACTGCCGCTCATTAACTGCAGGTAATCTATAATAATAAGGCCTACGTTATGTTTGTTTTTTAGCCTGCGGCATTTGGCACGCAGTTCAAAAATATTCAGTGCGGCAGAATCATCAATAAAAATGGGCGCCTTGCTCAACCGGTCAAATCCATTTTTATACAATTGTTTCATTTCATGTTCTTCCAGTTTGCCCCGGGCAATTTTTTCCAGCCATATCTCGCTCTCGGCACTTAAAATACGTTGCACCAACTGACTGCTGCTCATCTCCAAACTAAAAAATGCAACGGCTGTTGGCGGCCTGTCATCACCCTTTGGGCGAATGGCTGCAGTACGTGCAAGGTTTAATGCAAAGGCGGTTTTACCTACGGAAGGTCTTGCCGCCAAAATAATAAGATCGGTAGGTTGCCAGCCATAAGTAATTTTATCAAGCGTAGGAAAACCGGTAGGCACACCCGTAATCTCATCCTTACGGTTACGCATATCCTCAATCCGGTTAAATGTTTTTACCAAAACCGAATCTATATCATCAAAGTTTTTGCGAAGGTGATTATTGGTAATTTCAAATAATTTTCCTTCGGCATTATCCAATAAATCAAATACATCGGTACTGTCTTCATAAGCATCTCCAATAATTTCACCGCTGATGCGGATCAATTCACGCTGAATAAATTTTTGTAAAACAATTCTTGAGTGTGCATCAATATTGGCAGAAGAAACAACAGAATTGGTTAGTTTGGTAACATAATAAGGGCCACCGATAATTTCCAATTCTTCCCTCAGTTTCAATTCTTCCACCACAGTAAGCATATCTATCGGCAAACTTTTAATGGCCAGCCCCTGCATGGCTTTAAAAATTTTTTGGTGCGCATCTACATAAAAACATTCCGGCTTTAAAATTTCTATCACTGTATCAAAGGCACTTTTCTCCAACATGATGGCACCCAATATGGCTTCCTCCAGTTCTTTTGCCTGGGGCGGCACTTTGCCAAAAACCATACTCCCCATGTCTATCGGGCCGGTCCTTCGGGCTTTTCTGTCTTTATTAAGATTGGTAAATTCCATCTCTATTTTTTTCTTTTGATTTTAGTTCTAAACAATTCCCGCATAACGGCTATTAATAAACGCTTCTTAAAACAAATACTGCATTTGAATCCTTTATTATCTATTTAAGATTAGCGGGCGGCTAAGGTAATGGCAATTCGGTAATGTTAAATTAACATATCGTTGTTATCAACTTTATTTTACTCATTATCCACCCTATATCCACCTGCAAAGGTAGCTTATTCACCAGTTATAAACAGTGCTATGCACATGCAATATGCAAACTGTATGTAATTTCGGGCCTATTTATCAACATAAAAAAGGAGCCGGTTTTCTTTTTGTGCACCGCCCCTATTTTTATTTTTATTGCATAATTGATGGCAAATAAGTAGCTTCCTGATTTTTGTAAATGAGCTTGTTTTTGAAAGTGGAGATAGGCCCGAAAAAACTATCTTTGCTGCCCAAATAAAAAATGCGTAATGATTATTTCTTATAATTGGCTGAGTGAATACCTGCCCACGAAAATGGAGCCTGAAAGACTGAGTAGAATACTGACATCCATTGGGCTGGAAGTAGAAAGTCTGCATAAATTTGAGACCATCAAGGGTGGTTTACAGGGCTTAATAACTGCAGAAATAGTGGCATGCGAAAAACACCCGGATGCAAATAAATTAAAGATCACACAAGTAAATACCGGAACTGAAATATTGCAGGTAGTATGCGGTGCCCCCAATGCAGCTATCGGGCAAAAAGTAATACTGGCTCCTGTTGGCAGCACCATTTACCCTCATGACGGCGAGCCCATTACCTTAAAAAAAGCCAAAATAAGGGGTGCCGAAAGCAATGGAATGATTTGCGCAGAAGATGAAATTGGTGTAGGCAAAAGCCACGACGGCATCATGGTTCTGCCGTCAGATACCCCTGTGGGTCAGCCTGCAGCTTCCTTATTTGAGTCTTATGACGATTTTATTTTTGAAATTGGCCTTACTCCAAACCGCATGGATGCCATGAGCCACCTGGGTGTAGCAAAAGATGTATGCGCATACCTTAGCCATCATGATAAAAATGGAACCATTGCAAAACTGCCTTATAAAAACGGTTTCAAACCAGACACTGGCGGCAAACCCATTGAAGTATTTATTGAAGACAGCAATGCATGCAGGCGTTATGCCGGCATCAGCATCAGCAATATAACGGTAACGGATAGCCCAAAATGGCTGCAACAAAAATTAACCAGCATTGGCCTTAAGCCCATCAACAACATAGTAGATATTACCAATTTTATTTTGCATGAAACCGGCCAGCCATTACATGCTTTTGATGCAGCAAAAATTACAGGTAATAAGATTTTTGTAAAACAAATGCCGGAAGGCACCCTGTTTACAACCCTTGACGATAAAGAAAGAAAATTAGCTGCCGGCGACCTGATGATTTGTAATGCAGCGCAGCCTATGTGTATTGCAGGTGTGTATGGTGGTGCAGAGAGTGGCGTGAACAGTAATACTAAAAATATTTTTTTAGAAAGTGCCTGGTTCGATCCCATTGTAATCAGAAAAACATCCATGTTGCATGGATTAAGAACCGATGCTGCCACCCGTTTTGAAAAAGGAATAGATATCAGCAATACCATCAACGTTTTAAAAAGAGCAGCAGAACTGGTAAAAGAAATTTGCGGCGGAGAAATATCAAGCGATATTATTGATGTATTTCCCAACCCTATTTCTCAAACCTCCATTGGTTTAAAATATCATTACTTAAAAAAACTAAGTGGTAAAAATTATCATGGAGATTCCATTAAAAATATTCTTACAGCGCTTGGTTTTGAACTGATGAGAGAAGGGGCAGATGAAATGTGGGTGAATGTTCCATTCAGCAAACCGGATATTACCATACCGGCAGATCTTGTAGAAGAAATCATGCGTATAGATGGATTGGACAATATCGAAATTCCTGCAACCATCAGCATTTCGCCGGCTCATGATATGACTTCTCAAAGCAATGTACTGAGAGAAAAAGTGGCTGATATGCTTACGGGCAATGGTTTCTACGAAATCTTCACCAACAGTATTACCAACAGTGCTTATTATGATGAAGCAACCCTGGAGCATGCCGTAAAAATGATTAATAACCTGAGCGCCGATCTTGATATATTACGCCCATCGCTGCTACCAACAGGTTTGGAAGTGATTGCTCATAACATCAACCGGAAAAACGCTGATCTTTGCCTGTTTGAATTTGGTAAAACTTACCGCAAAGAAGCCGATGGACAATATGCAGAAGAAAAACACCTGTCGCTATATGTAAGTGGCAATATAAAAGAAACATCCTGGAACCATAAAGAAGAAAAAGCAGATTTTTATTTTGTAAAAGCAACCTGCGAAAAGATTTTTGCTGCTACCGGTATAACCAATGTAAAATTTGAGCAAACGGATAACAACGATTTTGAAACAGCAGCCCTGGTAAAAATAAAAAATAAAACCATCGGCATCCTTGGTATTGTTTCTCAAAAAAAGAACAAACAATTTGGCATTAAACAACCGGTTATTATTGCAGATATCCATTGGGATGATATGATCAGCACCATAAAAGCACAGGCATTTTCCTATACAGAAATAAGTAAGTTTCCTTCTGTGCAACGTGACCTTGCATTGGTTGTAAATAAAAAGCTAACTTATGCCCAGGTAGAACAAACAGCGGCTGCATTAAATATCCAGCACCTGCAGGGAGTAAAGCTTTTTGATATTTTTGAAAGTGAAAAACTGGGAGAAGAAAAAAAATCAATGGCAGTAAATTTTACTTTTGGGGATACCAATAAAACACTCACCGATGCGGCAATAGATGAAATGATGAATAAACTGGTTGGGGCATTTGAAAAACAACTGGGAGCAGAAATAAGAAAATAAAACAACCCTGCAGGCGGCTACATGCCCCTGCGGCGGTTAAATAAACAAACATATTTGTCAGCACTCATCCATCATATAAATCTTATTCAAACAAAATTGCTTCAATTGCTGAAGCAATATGAATTGCTGCAAAAGGAAAATGCAAAGCAGCATCAGCAGATTGATCATTTACAAAAGGATTTATTACAACATAAAGAAAAAATGGATGAACTGCAGCAACAGAATCTTATTTTAAAAGCTTCTGTTACCAACATGGATGCTTCAGATAAAAAAGAGCTGGATCTAAAAATTCAGCAGTACATAAAAAATATAGATAAATGCATTTCCTTACTCAGTAAATAAGCTCATGCCCGAACTGATTCCTGTAAATATTGTTATTGCCGACCGCACTTACCGCATTAAAACCTTGCCGGAAGATGAGGAAGTGATCCGCAAAACCGTAAAGCTCATCAATGATAAAATCATTGAGTTTAAAACCCAGTTTGCCGGCAAAGACATGCAGGATTATATTGCTATGGTTATCATATGGTATGCTACGCAGGCAGTATCGCAAAACAACAACAGTGTAGAGGAAAATGAAATTGTAGCAGGGTTAAAAAAGTTAGAAGATCAACTCAATAAAGTACTTTAAATCTATATTTTTGTGTGCCGAACTTCCAAAATAACCCCTATCATCAATTCTACACACAAAAATCTTATCTTCGCATATTAACCTAATTGCTCGGGCCATAAGAGTAGAATAGGACATACAATATTGTGAATCAGCTTAAAACATTATTATCAAATGGATATAATTCCAATCATCATAGGTGCGGTCGCTTTAATAGTGGGCGTCATCCTTGGTAAAATAATTTTTGCAAAAAATACTGGTCAAAAGATACAGGAAGCAGAAATTCAGTCACAAAAAATAGTTGCAGAAGGCCAGCTAAAGGCTGAAACCTTTAAAAAAGAAAAAGAACTGGAAGCCAAAGAAAAGTTTGTTCAAATGCGGGCCGACCATGAAAGAGACGTTTTGCAAAGAACACAAAAAATTAATGAAGGCGAAAACCGCATTAAACAAAAAGAACAGGGTTTAAATGCAAAAGAAGGCAATCTTGAAAAGCAACTAAAAGAAAATGAGACTATCAAAGAAACCCTGAACCGCCAGATAGAAGTGGTGAACATTAAACGCACCGAACTGGAAAAGCATCAGGAAGAACATATTCGCCGCCTGGAAAAAGTGGCCAGTCTCTCTGCCGAAGAAGCCAAAGCCCAATTGATTGAGAGCCTTAAAGAGGAAGCCCACAGCAAGGCCCTTACCCTGCAGCAGGAAATTATTGAAGATGCCAAATTAAAGGCCAATAAAGAAGCCCGCAAAATTGTTATTCAAACCATTCAGCGTACCGCTGCAGAAACGGCCATAGAAAACTCTATCACTGTTTTTAACCTGGAGAGTGACGAAATTAAAGGTTCTATCATTGGCCGTGAAGGCCGGAACATACGTGCCATAGAAGCGGCAACCGGTGTAGATCTGATTGTGGATGATACCCCGGAAGCTATCGTACTTTCTTCTTTTGATCCGCTGCGCAGGGAAATTGCCCGCCTTTCTTTACAACGCCTTGTGGCCGACGGCCGCATTCACCCCGCCCGTATTGAGGAAGTGGTAGAAAAAACCAAACGCCAGTTAGATGACCAGGTAATGGAAATTGGAGAACGTACCGTAATAGAATTAGGTATTCATGGCCTTCATAAAGAACTGGTAAGAATGGTGGGCCGTATGCGTTTCCGCTCTTCTTATGGTCAGAACCTGTTAATGCACAGCAGGGAAACTGCCAACCTTTGTGGTATTATGGCTTCCGAATTAGGTATGAACCCCAAACTGGCAAAAAGAGCTGGCCTGTTACATGATATTGGTAAAGTGCCGGATGAAGAAACAGAATTGAGCCATGCACTGTTAGGTGCCAAATTAGCCGAAAAATATGGTGAAAATCCTGCCGTGGTCAATGCTATTGGCGCTCACCACGACGAAATGGAAATGCAATACGTGATTTCTCCTATCATACAGGCTTGCGATGCCATTAGTGGTGCAAGGCCCGGTGCAAGAAGAGAGATCATGCAGCAATACATTCAGCGTATAAAAGACCTGGAAAACATGGCATTGGCTTATAACGGTGTTGAAAAAGCATACGCTATACAAGCTGGGCGGGAGCTGAGGGTAATAGTAGAAGCAGATAAAGTATCTGATGCCGACAGCGATAAACTTAGTTTTGAAATTGCGCAAAAGATTCAGACCGAAATGACTTTTCCCGGACAGATTAAAGTAACAGTAATCAGGGAGAAAAGGGCGATTAATATTGCACGATAATATTCAAATTAAAATATATCATACGGGATGCCAGCAACAGCATCCCGTTTTTTATATATAAAACAAGCTGCTGAAAAAGTAATTGCGCTTTTTTTGAAAAAACTTTCAACTTACAACTTTTAACTTATAACTTTTCCTTACCTTCGCCCTCCGAAAAATAAATTTATATGAACGCAATAGATTTTGTTCATGAGCAGTTGACTACAAAACCAACGCTTCCGACATTCAAAGCAGGTGATAACATTACCGTTAACTACAAAATTGTAGAAGGTACTAAAGAACGTATACAGAGCTTTAAAGGCGATGTAATTAAACGCCAGGGAACTGGTGCTACCGCTTCCTTTACTGTTCGCAAGATCAGTGATGGAGTAGGCGTAGAACGTTTATTTCCTTTTTTCTCTCCTAATATCGAGAGTATCATCGTACACAAAGTAGGTCGTGTACGTCGTGCAAAACTTTATTTCCAGCGTGAAAGAAGCGGAAAAAGTGCCCGTATTAAGGAAAAAAGAATGGCAGTGGCTAAAAAAGTTAAATCATAACGATTTCAATACAAGTGGAAAATTATATTTTCCGCTTTTTTTTGTCCTTTATTTTAAGCTCCTCTTCAATCGCTTACTCCTTCATTTTACCAGCGTAACCATTTCCTTAAGTTTACTTTTTTTTCTGCCAATTCAATCAACATTTGCAGCTTGAAGTGGCAAATCATTTATTTCTATTGATAACATAGGCTTCATTTACACATTTGGCTACTTAAGGAGATTTACATTTTTTAAGTATCCGAAGGCAAAGTAAATTGAGCCTGGTTTTGCAGTTAATCAAGCAACAGTAATTTTTTATTAACTGTTAATACTCATAAATCGAATAATTGTATAGTCTGATGTTGACCAAAAATGGTTTACATTTGTAGCATAAATTATTAGCTATGTTTCTAAATATGATGAACCCGGTTTTATTATTTTCCTTCCCTGGTGGAGGAGAATGGATACTGATTGTTTTGGTAGTGCTCTTATTGTTTGGAGGTAGAAAAATTCCTGAACTGATGAAAGGTATTGGCAGAGGCATACGTGAATTTAACGATGCCAAAACTACAGTGAAAAATGAAATAGAGGAAGGAATGAAAGAAAAAACCACTCCTAAGCAGGACGTACCTCAACAGTAGTTTTAATATTATAAAAATTGCAAGGCCGAAGCGTGTTACAACCCTACTGTTTTATTACAGATTGTGTAACGTTCTTCGGCTTATTATATTAACCCAATGATCCCGGTGGCCCGGGAGAATAATTTGTATGTATTCTTATAAAAGCATCCAACAATACCACGATTTACTGCAGCAACAGCAGATTAAATGCTATGAAATTGTACAAGATTATCTTTCGCAAATAGAGATTAATAAACCGCTTAATGCATTTATAGAAGTATATGCAGAAGAAGCTTTGCAAAAAGCCACCCAACTGGATGCAGCCCGTAATGCAGGGGAACCAATGAAAAAATTACATGGGGTGGTTATTGCCATCAAGGATGTAATCTGCTATGCAGGCCATACCGTTACTGCATCTTCGGGTATTTTAAAAAATTTCCGTTCCCTTTATACAGCCACCGCATTACAATTTCTGTTGGATGAAGATGCCATCATTATAGGCAACTGCAACTGCGACGAATTTGCAATGGGCAGCACCAACGAAAATTCGGTGTACGGCAAAGTGTTGAATGCGTTAGATAAATCAAAAGTTCCCGGGGGTTCTTCGGGAGGTAGTGCAGTGGCTGTGCAGGCAGATATGTGCATGCTGAGCCTTGGCAGTGACACAGGCGGATCTGTAAGGCAGCCCGCAGATTTTTGTGGCATTATAGGCGTAAAACCCTCTTACGGGCAGATATCAAGATATGGGTTACTGGCATACGCTTCCTCCTTTGACCAGATAGGTGTTTTTGGCAAAAACCTGGACGATGTAGCACTGGTTTTATCACTCATGAGCAGGAATGACCCAATGGATAGCACCATGTCTGCTAACCCGCCACAAAATGGGTTCCCCATACCGACAGCAGCAGGCAAAAAATTCAGGTTTTGTTATTTTCCACAGGCAATTAATCATTCGTCATTGGATAAGGAGATACAGGAAAATATTAAAGCACTTATTCATCAGCTAAAAAATGACGGGCATACCGTAGATGAAATTGATTTTGACCTGTTGGATTATATCGTGCCTGCCTACTATGTTTTAACAACAGCCGAAGCGAGCAGCAATTTATCAAGATATGATGGCATACGCTATGGCCATCAAAGTAATATTGAAGCAAAAGACCTGAATGAATTTTACCTTAACAACAGAACCGAAGGTTTTGGAGATGAAGTAAAAAAGAGAATTTTGCTGGGAACCTTTGTACTAAGTACCGGATATTACGACGCTTATTACAGTAAAGCACAAAAAATAAGAACCTTGCTGGTGCAAAAAATGGATAGCATATTTAAAGAATATGATGCCATCCTGATGCCCACCTGCCCCGAAACAGCTTTTAACATAGGCAAGAATGATAAAGACCCCATTGCTATGTACCTGGCTGACATTTACACTGTTTTGGCAAATCTTACTGCTGTGGCAGCCATTTCGCTACCCTTGTTTTCACACAGTAATAACATGCCCTTTGGCATACAGGTTATGGCAAATAAGCAGGATGAATTAACTTTGCTTCAAACTTCAAAACTGCTGATGCAGCAATATAAAGTTAAAAAGGTTCTATCTGATACATGAAAGTAAGGTTTGCCATAATATGTTTTTTAATGTTGATAATGATGCACATTCAATTGAATGCGCAACAGGTAGCTGCTTCACAAATAAAGATAGCTGCCGATACGGTTATACAGGATTCAGTAAAAGAAGATGAGATCATTAGTGAAATTGTAAGCAACAAAAAAATTCCTAAAAAAGATAAAGTTGAATATTTTAGCCAGCTTACGAGGTATGGTTTTAAAGATCTTTTTAATAAATATTCCTACAACTCAAAACTTCCCTACAGCAGCCAGGTAAATCCAAATGCAGAAGTTTATATGCAGGGTTACCTTAAAAATCATACAAAAAGCTTAACGGGGATGAAGGATTGGGGAATCCCTTATTTCAACCTGATAGATAATATTTTTGCCCAATATGGTTTGCCCAGGGAACTAAAATACCTGGCGGTAATAGAAAGTAACCTGAGCGCCAGCGCTACCAGTTGGGTAGGTGCAGGTGGCCCCTGGCAGTTTATGCCTTACACTGCAAGGGAATTTGGCCTGGTAGTAAACAGCAACTTTGACGAACGAAGGGATTATTACAAAAGTACCCACGCAGCCGCCCGATACCTGCTTACGCTTTACAAACAAATGCACGACTGGCTGTTGGTAGTGGCAGCCTATAATGGTGGCCCGGGAAGGGTTTACAGCGCCATTAAAAAAAGTGGAAGCCGCAATTTCTGGAACCTGCAATATTACCTGCCTGAAGAAAGCCGCAACCACGTAAAAAAATTTATAGCTACCCATTATATTATGGAAGGTGCAGGAAGCACTGGCAGCAGTGCCGCATTTAATGCCGGTATGAAAACCTATAATGGAGGCATTGGAAACAACAGCAATCCTTACAATAATAAACCTACTTTATCTGTAGCTGAAATGGAAACGGCTGAAACGCAAAATGTTTCAGGAAAATTCAATTCTGTGGTGATTGCCAAAAATATAATGATGGACATTGCTATTTTTAACCGCTACAACCCACAGTTTGATGCGTTATTAAATACCAATGGGCAGTTTGAACTTATTTTGCCTGCAGATAAAATGCAACTCTTCCTTGCTAATAAATACCAGATTTTAAATGAATGTGTGCAATTGCTTTTGGGAGATAATGATATACCCAATAATAAAACAGTTTATCCTGCCCGATATAATAAAGGCAAAAAGAAAAGTTCGTAGGTTTTATTTTAATGATGCATTTATTATCCTGAAAAAAAATTATCCCTCCTTCAGCACTTTTACAATTACACTT
>Ga0209181_10008063_pt1 | contig 14246 bp, 9 predicted proteins | sample MAT05_FD_187208 | JGI IMG/M metagenome (GOLD analysis project Ga0209181, IMG submission 187208) | Freshwater microbial communities from Lake Fryxell liftoff mats and glacier meltwater in Antarctica - MAT-05 (SPAdes) (version 2) | ecosystem: Environmental > Aquatic > Freshwater > Ice > Liftoff... | reverse complement strand
TCGACAAACCGTTCGAACACGCTATGTTAAAGACCGTGCATGGCGTCGGGTTTCGGCTCGCCAACGAGTCGAACGAGCTCTCATGAAGCGCGGCATGCGCTGGCGGCTGATGGCGGCATTTGCGGCGTTTACGCTGGGCGTCACGCTGCTGTTCGGATTGTTTGCGATGTTGTTCGTGTATGCCGTCGAAGACCGCTTCTTTGAGCAGTTGCTGGCGCAGGAAGCCCTGCGTCAGCGGCAACACCAAGCGGCGCTTGGTAGCTGGCCCACGCCGCAAAGCCCCTCCATGCAGCTGCACCTTGCAGCCGCGACGCTGCCCGCCGATCTGGTGGATCAATTTACACGCGAACCAGGGCGCGAGGAGTACTCCGGCACGGATGGGCGCCACTATCACGTGCTGAGCCTGACGGAACGGGGCAAGCCGCCACTGCTGGTGGCGGAAGTGAGCCAGATTCTGCTCGTGCGCCCCATGGAAAAATTTATTTTTGGCTGGCTGGTCGCGTGGGGACTTGGCTTGGTGGTGCTGGCGCTGGCGTTGGCGTGGTGGCTGGCGCGACGCTCCAGCGCACCGTTGGAACGCCTGGCCGCACAGGTAGCGCGGGCCGATCCGGCATGCCTGCCTGAGGCGATCATCGGTCAGGATCGCCGCGACGAGATCGGTACGGTTGCGCGCGGACTGGATGCACTGATGACCCGCACCAGGAGCTTCATCGAGCGCGAGCAATCCTTCACCCGCGATGCCAGCCATGAACTGCGCACACCATTGGCGGTGATGCGTGTGGCACTGGAACGCCTGCAGGCCGATACGCGTTTAACCGTCGACCTGCGGGGGCAGCTCGGTGCGGTGCAGGCGGCCGTGCTGATGATGGACCAGACAGTGAACACGCTGCTGTTGCTGGCGCGCGAACAAGAACCTGTGCCGCAGGGTGAGGTGGCGGTCCTGCCGCTCATCGAGGAATGGGTGCTGGTGCATGAGTCGTGGCTCGACCGGCAACAGTTGCGCGTGTCGCTGCATGTAAACCCGCAGGATCGGATTGCGCTGCCCGCGCCGGTTGCGCAGTTGCTGCTGGCGAATCTGCTAAGCAATGCCGTGGCGCACGGCACCCACAGCGGCGAAATTCGCATCAGCATGGACAGTGGCGTGCTGTGTATTGCCAACCCGAGTGCGGCGATCCCGGATGGTGCCGGCGCGGCTTACACCAAAGGCGCCGCCAGCGCCGGGTTCGGGCTGGGCTTGTCGATCGTGCGGCGCCTGCTGGAGCCCTACGACGGCACGCTGGAGATCAGCCACCAAGATGGCGTCACGCTGGCACGTGTGTTGCTGTCATCAAACGGCAATCCGAAAAATGCCTGAAAGTACTTGTGAATGCGCTGGTTTATCCAGCAAACCAGCCCGACTTGCCCGGTGAAATTGTCTGCCCCTTGCAACGCATCTTGATCTTTTCTTGACACTGTTTCGCTAGAGTGCGGCCTCCTAATCAATTACGGAGTGTCACGATGAAACACAAAAGAGCGTACCAAGCAGCCGGAACTCTTCTGGGCTTGGCGGGCGCCGCCGCCGCGATCTGGTTTTTTGTCTGGCTCAAACCCTACAGCTTCACTGCCACCGAGTTGCAGGCGCGCTATGCCTACAAAGAGGAGATCACCCCAGGTGACGGCCATTCGGTCGATATTCGTCTGAAAAGCTTTGATGGCGCGCTGCTTATTGGCCGTATCGTCTATCCCAGCGACCCGGCGCTGGCCACCAAGCCCTTCCCGGTGCTGATCGGCTTGCACAACATGGGCGCCACCCACTTGCGCTGGTGGCAAGCGGAGGTCAACGGAAGACCCACCATCGCGCAGACGCACCGGATCACGCAGATGGCGCTGCAGCAGGGTTACGCCGTGGTCGCCATCGATGCGCGTGAACATGGCCAGCGCAGGAATCTGGGTCAGCCGCATCCGATGCGTATTGCCATGCGTGAAATGCATTGGTTCGGAAAGCGTCAAGCCTATGAACAGATGATCATTGACACGGTGCGCGATCACCGCGTGCTGCTCGATTGGCTGGTCACGCAGCCCCATCTGGACGCCAAGCGCATCAGGGCAGCCGGCTACAGCATGGGCGCACAGGGCGCGCTGCTGCTGGCCGGGCTGGATGAACGCGTACATGCCGTAGCGGCCATGGTGCCACCGCATCTGGGTAACAATGTTGCGGTCGTCGCGCCCATCAATCTGGTCGCCGGACTGCGAGGCAAGCGCGTGTGGCTGCTGACGGGCGACGAGGATGACGAGGCCAGCCCGAAGCAAAACCAGGCCCTCTTCGACGCCATACCCAGCCAGGACAAGAAGCACCTGCGTTTTGAATCAGGGCATTTGTTGCCACAGGATTATGTCGAGCAGTTGTCGGACTGGTTTAAGAACTGATGCGCAGAGTCAGACCCCGTTGAAATTTTCTCAAAGACCCGCATAAAAATTAGACATCACCAACACTTAAGGACAGAAATAGGATGATTGTCAGACTCCAGCGCGCAGCGTTCACTACGCTGCTTGTTGAGCTTTCTCCAGCGTCTCAAGCACAAGACGCAACGCCTACGGCAAGCGCCATACAAGACTTTCTATTGGCATCACGTGCGGCAGACTTTGCGGCGAACGAACAGAAGCGTCCCGTTAAAGTCAAGGGTGTGCAGCTTCAGTATTCTAAAAAGGAAAACGGGGACAAGGTCTTCATGCTTTGCGGGAAGTTTCGGCCAAAGAAGCAGGACAAAGCATTACGCTGGACGGAGTTTGCGACATTGAAAACCGGCGGCTACGAGCAGTGGTTGGTATCCCAAGCCGGTGCAATATGCAAAGACGCATCGCCAGTCTTTGCCGCGAGCAAAGACTTATCCGCGCAACTTGAAGCTCGACTAAAGATAGAGCCAAATCCGTCGACGTGATCTGGGGGTTCAACACCAAGCCAAACCGGGGTAAAAAGCTCAGACTCGATATTCTTGCAAACGCTACCATCCACGGGTGGTTCCAGCGATTTTTGCCTGAAACTGCCCGCCAATAGGCGATGTTGGCATCCAACTTATTCCGTGATCACGTTGCAGCGCCAGGGTCGCAACGTGATTCGAAAAAAATCAAAGGGCCCCGCGTCAATTTTTCTGCTGAAGCGCGAGGCCAACACCGCTGACCCTTTGATTACTCGGATAACGCCCGTCTGGCTTGCGCTGCGCGTTTCCGCTTATTTGCCACCAAGATTTCGCGCCAAGAAGCTGATCGACTTTTCCCACGCCTCAGCTTGCGCGCGCGCATTTGCCTCGGGCGTGCCGCCGCTCTTGCTCGGGCCGGCGTTGTACTGCGTGCTCGGCGACCAGCCGTCGCCGGAAAGATAGTGTCCGGCGTCGGTGTAAATCAGCGCCAAGGTGTCGAGCTTGGCTTCGGCACGACGCTCGGTGATGTTGTGCGCCATCATCGCCGAATTCCACACTTGGTCGTCATGGCCGCCGACGACCATCAGCGCGCCTTTGTAGCGCTCAATGGGAATGCGCGCCGCGACCGCTGCGGCCGGATTCTCGGCACGCCCGTTATCTTGGGGGCGACGAATTTTGACGTCCGCGCCAGTTTGGAAGCCGATGAATTCCTTCTCGAAATCTTTGTATGGCGTGAAGGCGAACGGCTTGCCGTTGAATGCGAACGACGCGCGCTTGCCAGCCTCGATGTTCGGGCCCCAGCCTTCCCACACCACATCGGTCGGCACCATTGCAACAACCGCCTTCAGCCACGGGTACTGAGTCGCGCCGAGCAAGGCAAACTCCGCGCCCTTTGAGACGCCGTACGCGCCGATGTTGTTGCCATCGACTTGCGGACGTCCGCGCAGATAATCACGCGCGTCGCTCAGACGATTGATCTCGATATCGGCGAACGCTTCCGGCAGCCCGATGACTTCTTGCTTCATGTCTGGCCACTGTTTTGGCGAGTAGTACGGCAGCGAGAGTACCGCGAAGCCGCGCGAAGCGAGACGCTGTGCGAGGTCGTTGACGTTGCCGTTACCACCCTCGGAGCCGCCGAGGACAATCAGACCCGGCCGTTTGGCTGTACCGGGTTGGTAGGCATACACGGCACCGGGAAATTTTTCCGGCTTCTCGACGACGAGATCGGCGGCTTTGGCCAGGAAGGTGAGTGTGGTTTTTGCGAGCGGCTTTTCGCCAGTAAATGCCGAGAGCGTCACCTCGCTTGCAGCGGCATCCGCTGCCGCCTCGGTCTTGGTCGGCATCATCGACCAAAACAGTCCGCGCACATCCGCACCTTTGTAGCTACCAGACTTCGGTGTGGCGGTGGCGAGGTCGAGCTCACCGCGCTCGTTGCTCGTGTAGGTGGCTTCAGCGCGATACATCATGCGCTTCGCGCCAGGCATCCAGCCGCGCACGGCGCGCTCGGCAACGATGCGGACTTCAGAAGTCGGCGGCAAGTCTTTGAGCGCAATTGAGACGGGTGCGCCTGCGACGACGGTAGTGCTTGGGGCCACGACGAAGCTTTGCGCGAATGCGCTGCCAGAGCCGAGTACTGCGTAGCCGATGGCGATGGCAATGGCAATGGCAACGGCAACGGCAGCAAAGACAACGGCGGCGGCCCGAACGATAAGCCTGATGCTGACGCGCAGGGGCTGCTGGATGATGCTGTGAGTGATTAGGAAAGCGCTGGTCAAGGTTTGCATGGGATCTCCGCGGAAAGGTGAGGTATCGCATTAAAGCGGGCCGTCACCGTTCTGGCTCGGCCGACGCGACGAAATGCCGAATCAGCGCGTGAGCTGCGTTCAGTGGGTGCCAATGCAAACCGAGGACGCTCGAACGAAAGCCGCGAAATACGGGAGCAGAAGGGGCCAGCGCAAAGAAAGCGCGAAAGGCACCGATTTTTCAACAAGCCCCAGCATCCACGGGCACTTCCAGTTATTTTTGCTTGAAGCTGCCCGCCAACAGGCGTCGATTTTCAGAAAAAACAAGCTAACTGAATTGGCGCCCACGGCATGGACGAGTTTTGAGATGGTTCGCCTTGATGATCCGAAACTTAAATGGTATTCACCAGCTGAAACACGAGAGTGGCAGGAAATTTTGGTTGAGGATCTGCCTGGAAATTAATTGGCTTCGGCTCACGTGTCAGCAGCAGCTGGGTAGATTGGGCAAACGGCTTTATTGTTTGCCTTACAACTTCGGCAAATTCAACATCAACTTTGCGCAGATGGCCCTAGACCACCCCGTGAAACGGGTCCATGCTGCCACTTGTCGCTTTCACAATCCCACAAGTAACGCTTGCGCCTCTTTCGTTGCGGTCGCCTGATCACCAACTGAGTTGCGAAGCTGATCGAGCCCCTCAAGCAGCGTTACCTTTGCTGCGCTATCGCTTTGCGCTTTCTGGATGGCACCTTGGGCGAGCAGCGCCTGTCCCAACCAAACACTTGAGGCAATTCCTAGCGATGACTGCCTCGCGAAGGCAGCGCCTTCGGCAGCATGCCTCTTGGCCGCTTCCGAATCACCAAGTTGTTGTTCAGTACGAGCAAGCATAGAGAGCGTGCGGCCAAGATTGGGGCCTTTGTCAGGAGCCAGCCGAAAGATGTCAAGTGCTCGCTGGAAATGCAATCGTGCCTCGGTGGGTTGCAGATGTGCAAGCGCCCGTTGGCCAGCGAGATTTGCCAATGCACCGAACACAACATGTCCGGGCGGGAACATAGGCTGTAGCGTTTCCTGTGCCGCGATAAAAAGTTCGTCACAATATCTCAGATCGCCCGTAACACACCAAGCCTTTGCCGCCTTCAGTGACGTGAAGCCTATTAAACGAGGAACTTTTCGTAGCTTGGCCTCTTTTAGTGCGCGCTCGAACCATTGTTTAGATTCTTCGATCCGACCCAATTCGAATAGAATCTCCGCAAAGTTCATAATTTGTGATGGTGAAATTTCATCACTGCCGCTGGCCGCCTTTGCAATTTCAATCGCTTGCTGATAGGCTTTTTCCGCGCGGAACAGTTGGCCAGCATTGGTCAAAACAACACCATAGTTGTGAAACGGTGCCAGTGCACCTGAAGTGTTTTGTCTGCCAAGTCTAGTGAGGTCGTTTATTGTTTGCGCGAACTCGTCAACTGCCTTTGCATGCATGCCAAGTCGTCCGGAGACTCCCGCCAAACTCACGCGAGCGTTGATCAGCCGCGTCCACTGGTCAGCGCGGGGTGTTCCAAGAACAGCTACGGCCTCTTGGAAACTAGCTTGCGCTTCACCAAGGCGTCCAGCTTGCTCAAAATATTCCCCGCGTGCGGCGAGGCACGCGGATAGAACGGAGCTGTCTATATCAGGCTTCGCCTGAAGTCCAGAGATGGCCGGCTCAAACAGACGAGGCGCTAATTCGGGTTTGCCAAGATAGATATGCGCAGCAGCTATTCCGCACTCAATGCTGATTTGAAACGCACTATCGTTCGCCGCTTGTGCTGCCGTTCTTGCCTGCTGAAATAATAGTTGGGCACGACTAAGGTCGCCAACGCTAGCGTAATTCTCACCAATCGTTGCAAGAATTCGCGCTTTAACTGCCGGATCATTTGCAAATTGATTATTAACCATTTGTTCGGCGCGTTCTAATAGCTCTTGAGTTGTATAAGACTTGCGTCCACGTTCTCCGAGGAGAGTTCTAACAAAATCAATCGTGGATGCAGAATATGCATACTGGCTCATCGCCATTCGCGCCTGTTCATTTGCCCGCTGTGTCTGGGTGATGGTGCCAATCACACCCGCCCCGATTGCTACAATCGTCAGCAACCCCACCGCCACCCCCCCCCGATGCCGCCGCACAAATTTACCGGCTCGGTAGCCGAATGATTCGGGCCGAGCGGTAACAGGTTCGTGTTCTAAGTATTTATGCAAATCGTCAGCGAACGCACTAACTGACGCGTAGCGCTCGGCCGGGTTTTTCTTCAGTGCTTTGGCAATGATGTTGTCCAAATCGCCACGCAGTAAACGTTTCAATTTATCAGTAGTCGCGGCGCGGTGGGCGGCGTTTTTGCTGAGTGTTTCCAGCGGAATGGTTTTGGTTTGGCTTACGGCATCTGACACTAACGGCGGTGCCGTTTCGACAATCGCTTTTACTAATTCGGCCGGTGGCAAATTGGTGTTGCCATTCGGATGCTGGCCGCCAAGCAGCAAATACAACAACACGCCGAGCGAGTAAACATCGGTGGCTGTTGTAATGGGTTGGCCGAGTAATTGCTCGGGTGCGGCGAATTCAGGTGTCAGGGCATTGCTACCTTCGCGGGTGATGGCGCTCACTGATGGGTCATCGACAATCAGTTTTGCGATACCGAAATCAAGTAGCTTAACGTTGCCATCATTGGCGATAAGCACGTTCGACGGTTTTAAATCCCGATGCACTATAAGGTTGGTATGCGCGTGCGCGACTGCGGCAAGCACATCCAAAAATAGTCGTACTCGGGCCTCGATATCTAGGTTCTTCGCATCGCAATAAGCATCAATGTGTTGGCCATCAACGTACTCCAGAATCAAATACGGCTGGCCCGTTTGCGCGATCCCGGCATCAAGCAGGCGGGCGATATGTGGGTGTGCGAGCGTGGCTAAAATGGTGCCTTCGCGCTTAAAGCGGCGTTCACCATCTTGGCCGACGAGCGACATATTGAGGAGCTTCACCGCCGCCTTGCCTTCAAAGCGATTATCCGCTCGCCGTGCAAGCCAGACTGCGCCCATGCCGCCTTGACCCACGGGGGATTCCAGCACCCAATCGCCAATCGCCTGACCAACCAGCGCGGGCGGGGCCATGCCGGGTGGGGTGGCTAAAAACCCGGCATCGTCAATCGCGGCACGAGAATCAAGAAATTGTTCAACATCACGCGCGAACGCGGGATCATGACCGGCTAATTCGGCTAACCATCGAGCGCGGTCGGCGTCGTCTAAATCGAGAGCCTCATCGAGTGCGGCACTTATTTTTTGCCAGCGGTCTTTATCGGCCTGGGTGGTGTAGATATCGTTCATGTTTTCCCTTCGAACAATCTGTTGCGGAGCTCTAACGCTATCAGCGTGGGATTCTGTGAATCCTCTTTTAGTTAATCGCAATTGGCGCCGCGAACCAGACATCGCGGACACTGCGGCCAGCGCAGATAGCGCAAACGACGTTAGCTTCCCTTGCTGTCCGAATCGCCCTTGTTGTTTAGACTTCGATACAAGTACATGCGCGCTTTTTCCCAATCACGTTGCACGGTGCGCTCTGAGCACCCGCGCATGGCGGCGATCTCGGTGTGCGATAAGCCGCAAAAGAACTTGAGATCAACCACCTCAGCCAACACCGGTTCGAGCTTGGCCATTTCATCTAGGGCATCGCCGATGCGGGCCAAATCGAGGTCTTCGTTCGGGATTTCGCCAAAGTCTGTTTTAAGAGACGTGATATTGAATTCACCGCCGCGTTTTTGCGCATGATGGTGGCGTGCGTAGTCGATGATAAGCCCGCGCATAGCTCGTGCTGCATAAGCCATGAAGCGAGCTCGATCCGGGAATTCCAAGCCGGGGCGATTCGATATTTGTAAAAACGATTCGTGCAAGACCGTGGTTGCACTCAGCGAGAAGGGCGATCCGCCGCGTCTGAGTTCGCGACTGGCGAGGCGGTGTAGCTCGTCATAAAGGCTTGCGAATAGATGTTCTCTAGCGACTGCGTCGCCGCGCTCTGCCGCTTTTAGCAGCGCTTCTAATGGTGCATCCAGCATGGTGCTCCCCCACGGCCCGCCTCCCAAAGCGTCAATCACGTTACCACGGCGACGGCCCACTGCTGGGCGCGAATCTAAGCAATGCCCTTAAACGCGGTATGCATTATTTTCTCTAAGCTGTCCGGTTCGGGTTGCGGAACTCGATTACTAGGATAGAGCCCGATTTTTAATGCAACTGCCTTCACGTTTTTCTCACGCGCCAGTGCAGGCGTGCAGTTTTTACCGCACATGCGCCCAACGGCACGACAGCAACCGGGTTCCATATTTTTCCGCAACAACAATTTCGTTGCAAAACAACGTCAGCATCAGTGAGGTCCGTCATGCTTAAAAGCATTATTACTGCGATTATTCGACGCCGGTTTTGGGTCATCGCTGTCATTTTCCTGATGACGGCATTTTTTGCCGCTCAGGTACGCAACTTGAAAATTGTGATTGACCCGAGCACGATGCTGCCGAAATCGCATCCCAATGTGGTCGGCACCAATGTGGCGGAAGCCTTGTTCGGCTCTAAATACGTGGTCGTCGTCGGCGTTAATGCGACCAACGGCAGCACTGCATTGAGCACCGATGTTTTGTCAACCGTTGCCAGGCTCTCAACCCGGCTCGCCGATATTCCCGACGTGAAGCGCCACACTCTGATTAGTGTGACAGCGGATAAAGCGAAATCGATTTCGGGCACCGCAACCGAGATGAGCGTGCACCCTTTGCTGGATTCGCCCGTCACGGTAGAGGCCATCGCGCAACTGGGCCAGCGCATTGTCGACAATCCTGTGTATGACGGCACATTGCTGTCGGCGGATAAAACAGTTGCCTCAATTTCTTTCGCGGTGCAATCGGGCCCGCGGGGCTTTCGCGCCATCATGGATAGAATCGCCGCAGTGATTGATTCGGAAAAAACCGCCGCCATTAACATCAGCGCAAGCGGCACACCGGTTTACCTGGCTACAGTTGAACGCTTCTCCCAGCGGATGGCGTTTTTGTTTCCGATTGCGTTGTTGCTGATCGGCCTGATTCACTTCGATGCGTTTCGCACATTTCAGGGGATGATTTTGCCGCTGGTCACCGCATTGTTGGCGGTGGTGTGGGGCTTGGGCATTATGGGCTTGGCCAAAGTGCCGATGGATGCGTTCAATGCGACCACACCAATTTTAATTTTGGCCGTTGCAGCCGGTCATGCGGTGCAAATTTTAAAACGATATTACGAAGAATACGACCGCACTGTTATCGCAAACCCAAGTGACAGCCCGAGCATTGCAAACGACAAAGCCATTGTTGAATCGTTGAGCAAAATGGCACCAGTAATGCTGGCGGCAGGCTTGGTGGCGACAGCCGGCTTCTTTTCACTGATGACGTTTGACGTGGCGACGATTCGTACTTTCGGCATCATCACCGGGCTGGGAGTGTTGAGTGCGCTGACCATTGAGCTGACGTTCATTCCAGCACTGCGCAGCTACCTGCCGGCACCACCGCGCGCGCCATCAGCGCTCAAGACCATGGCGCCGGCAGCTGCAAATCGCGTGTGGGTCAAAATTTCGAATGCGGTTGCCGACACCGTTCTTGCGCGCCGCAATATGATTGTCTACGGCTTCTTGATCGTTGCCATGGTTTCAGCGATTGGCATGCTGTTTATGAACCGAGAAAACTCGATCAAAGATTATTTTGGCGAGAACGTACCGGTGCGCCAACAAGATAAATTTTTGAACAGCAAATTGGCGGGCACCAACACGCTTTACATCGTGTTTCAGGCCGACCGTGCGGACCGCATTAAAGATCCGGCCGTACTTAATCTGATCGAAGGTACCCAGCGCTATATCGAGACGTTGCCCGAGGTTGGTAAAACGATTTCAATCGTTGATTTTATAAAGCAGATGAACCGCGCCATGAATGCTGGGGATGCAAAATACAACGCGCTGCCGGTTTCACAAGACCTGGTTTCACAATACCTGCTGCTGTATTCGATGTCAGGCCAGCCGACCGATTTCGATTCCTATATCGATTACGAATACCGCAACGCGAATCTGATCGTCTGGACTAAGAGCGACAGCAGCAAATACGCGGCCAATATGGTTGCACGCATTCATGAATACGTTGATGGAAAATTGCCCCGCGGGATCACTATTCAGATCGGTGGCAGCGTTCCGCAATCGTCTGCGTTGAGTGAGACGCTAGTGCACGGGAAAATGCTCAACATCGCCCAAATGATTGTGGTGGTGTTTGTAGCGGGCATGGTGATCTTCCGCTCGGTGGTCGCGGGTCTCTATTTGATTGTGCCGCTATTGGTCACGGTGCTGGTTAACTTCGGCATCATGGGCTTGACCGGGATCCCGCTCAACACGCCCAACTCAGTGGCATCGGCGATGGCGATCGGTATCGGCGCAGATTACGCGATTTATATTTTGTATCGCATGCGAGAAGAGCTGCAGCGCCTCGGCGATTTTGATTTGGCACTGCGCGAAACGATTCGCACGGCGGGTCGCGCGGTCGTATATGTCGCCACTGCGATTGCGGGCGGCTATGCAGTGCTAATGCTGTCGATAAATTTTTATGTGCATGTTTGGTTCGGCATTTTGATTGTGTTGTCGATGATTGTTAGTGCGGTTTCTGCGTTGGTGCTGGTGCCCGCTTTGCTCAAATGGCACCCGCCGAGCTTCCTTCGACGCTCTGCATTGCGGCCACTTGCTCCGGCGCTGGCTTCGGGCACCGTAATCATCTTGATGGTCGGGGCTGCGATAGCGCACCAAACAGGCCACGCGCAGGAGGTAAAGACGGAACTACATGCCCAACTAACTGCAAATGAAATCATGGAACGTAATTACCAATCGACTCGGGTGGAAAACTCCCAGTCGGAGGCGACATTTCATTTGCTGAGTGCAACCGGGCAAGAGCGGGTGCGCAAAACATTCAACACCACCAAACTACAAACAGATGGACTAGCCAATCGCCGCGTCATTCGATTTTTGTCGCCTAGCGATGTGCGCAACACCAGCACGCTTTTGGTAGAGCATGCGGCGGCGGCTGACGATGTATGGGTTTACCTTCCAGCGCTAAAAAAAGCGCGGCGGCTCGCCAGCAATAACCAGAAAAATAGCTTTGTCGGCACAGATTTGTCGTATGGCGATATTGTCGGGCACAAGCCCCAATCTTGGATGCATAAAATCGTGCGGCAAGAATCACTTGCCGGGGTCGCAGCCTACGTGATGGAGTCGCTCCCGGCATCAGCCGAGGTCGCGATGACGTCCGGCTATTCCAAACGGATCAACTGGATTGCAAAAGACAACTTCGTTTCCGTCAAGACTGAATTCTACGACGCGGCCGGTAAGTTGCTAAAAACAGCCGACAACACCGACATTAAGTTGGTCGACGCAAAGGGCAAGAAATTTCAGGCAATGCTTGTGCTGATGACGAACCATCAAACCGGCCATGCGACCAAGGTGAAGTTAGAAAACTTCAAAGCCAATGGCTTGGTTAGCGATGAGTTTTTCAGCATGCGCTATCTTGAAAAGGAAGAGTAAGCATATGTGCATTGACGTGCGTCTGCAAACTCTTTTCTCCGTTTTGTTTGTTTGCGCTGTGGTGGCTCACGCGTTGCCCGCGGCCGCGCAAGCGCTGCCGTTTGGCGAATGTCGTGCCGGCTATTGGTCGTCAAACCGTAATTTGGATGACAACGACGTCGGGGGGGCGGGAACTTGTTTCGTAAACTGGCGCCCCGTGCTGGCAGATGGTGTGAGGCTTGGTGTCAACGTGCGTGCTGGGCTACGCAAAGCGGCCACCGCTACTGACAGCACAGCGGGTGGCGCGCGCTTGCGCGAAGGTTTTCTGGAGATCGAAACAAGCCAATTTACGTGGCGGGTTGGCCGCCAGATCATTGCGTGGGGCCGCGCGGATCGCATCAACCCCACTGATAATTTGTCGCCGCGCGACTTCACCACGCTCACGCCAGAAGATGATGAGCAGCGCAACGGGATTAATGCCGGCTTGGTACGCTATCAGCTGCGTGGTGGCAACCTGCCCGCAATCACAGCTGTCGTTTTACAGTTTGAGGAGAACAGAATGCCACAAGGTGCACTGCCGCCCAACATTGTTCGTGCGCAGCGGCCTAAGCCGCACCAAGCTGAATTTGCACTGAAGGTTGATCGCTCAGGCAGCGGGCTGGATTGGTCTATTTCATATTTCGATGGTTTTGAGCGTTTGCCGCGTTACGGCCTGGATCTCGCGTCACCTACCTTGCCGGTGTTTCGCAGCGTATACCGGCGGGCGCGGGTGCTAGGTGGCGACTTCGCGTTTGCGCGAGATGCCTGGACAATGCGTGGCGAGTTTTCAGTTTCTCGTTACAATCAGGCCTGCGATAAATTCATAAGCTGTGAGCAAAGCGGCAGAAAAGCGAATCGCGCCGTACTGGGCGTTGATCGCGATTTTTGGTCGACGACAAACATCAATGTCCAGCTGTTCGCCGTCGCGCATGACTATCGCGCTCCCGCTCCAGGTGGCACCGCACAACAACCGGTTGGCATACCCGTGCCTTTGGCCCTCGCTTTAAATCGTCTCAATTCAGAATTCGCCAGCCACGAATGGGGCATGACGTTTCGCGTTTCAGACCGCTTGTTCAATGATCGCCTGAAACTCGAACTGGCCGCCGTTGTAGACTTCACCAACCAAAGCAGCATATTGCGTCCGCGCGCCAGCTTCGCCTTAAGCGACAGTGTAAAAATTAGTGCGGGGGCGGATCTCTTCCATGGCGACAAACAAACCTACTTTGGCGTGCTGAAGAAAAACAATACCGTCTACGTCGAGCTGGGTTTGGTGTTCTAACATCTGATAAAGCAAGCGTGCGGCAAACAGCGATCTTGTAGCGGCGGATCCTGCAATCAATGGGGCCAAGCTGTTTTTCTCGTGGAGAAGGAAGAGATGCAAAATGCCTGGGCTTGATATTTTGACAAACCCGTCATCCACGGTTTTTTCCAGCCGCTTTTGCCTGAAACTGCCCATCGATGGCCGAGCTTTGATTTTAGGAGCTAACGTTATTGATTCTCGACGCTGACTCGCACAGCCGGTAATCTTGGAGCTTCAACTTCAACTCGACCCGCACACCACCATATGCGAACACTCCTCACGCTGCTTATCTTGCTTTGCGCTGAGACGGTTAGTTTTGTTGCTGCTGCCCAACCTGTACCCGTCCCATTAGCGAAACGCGTCGATGAATTCGTCGCCTCTGAAATGAAGCAACAGAAGATCCCCGGCATGGCGGTGGCGATCGTGCGGCGTGGCGAGGTGTTCAAGGCGCAAGGCTATGGCCTCGCCAATGTCGAACATGAGGTGGCCGTCAAACCAACGACGATCTTTCAATCCGGCTCGGTGGGAAAGCAAATCACGGCAATGGCGGCGATGCTGATGGTGGAAGACGGCAAGCTTGCGCTATCGGACCCAATCAAGAAGTATCTGAAGGATGCACCCGCATCGTGGGATGCGATCACGGTGCGGCACTTGCTCACACACACGTCAGGCATTCCGGATGTCGACGAGAACAAGGTCGACT
>Ga0209181_10008062_pt1 | contig 14246 bp, 6 predicted proteins | sample MAT05_FD_187208 | JGI IMG/M metagenome (GOLD analysis project Ga0209181, IMG submission 187208) | Freshwater microbial communities from Lake Fryxell liftoff mats and glacier meltwater in Antarctica - MAT-05 (SPAdes) (version 2) | ecosystem: Environmental > Aquatic > Freshwater > Ice > Liftoff... | reverse complement strand
GGTGGCGCGGTTGACCACCCGGCGCGGCAGCAGCGGATGCACCAGCGGATGGGCCAAAAAACGGCCGGTGACGGAGTCGGGATTGGCCGACAGGTCCGCCGCCACGCCCTGCGCCACCAGGTGGCCACCGCGCTTGCCGGCACCCGGGCCGATGTCGATCAAATGGTCGGCGCGACGGATGGTGTCCTCATCGTGCTCGACCACCACCAGGGTATTGCCCTGGGCCGACAGGCGCGCCAAGGCTTTCAACAACACCGCGTTGTCGCGCGGATGCAGGCCGATGGTGGGCTCGTCCAGCACGTAGCACACCCCCTGCAGGTTGCTGCCCAGCTGCGCTGCCAGCCGGATGCGCTGGGCCTCGCCGCCCGACAGCGTGGGCGCGGCGCGGTCCAGCGTCAGATAACCCAGGCCCACTTCTTCCAGAAACTCCAGCCGGCTGCGGATCTCGCTGACCACGTCGCGCGCAATCGCGGCGTCGCGGCCCGCCAGCGCCAGCCCGCCGGCCCAGCGCCGGGCGTCACCCACCGCCCATTGCGCCACGGCCGTGATGGTGTGGTCGTCGAAGCGGATGGCGCGGGCGATAGGGTTCAGGCGCGTGCCCTGGCAGTCCGGACAAGGCTCGCCGCTGACACCCTCGACCTCGGCCTCTTCGGACGGAAAGCTCTGCTCGCGGCCCTTCTGGTCGTCGTCCTTGACCGAGTCGTCGTAGGCCTTGCGCTGCTCACGCGTCAGTGTCAGGCCGGTGCCCACACAAGACGTGCACCAGCCATGTTTGCTGTTGTAGCTGAACATGCGCGGGTCCAGCTCGGGGTAGCTGGTGCCGCATTGCGGGCAGGCGCGCTTGGTCGAGAACACCTTGAGCTGGCCGACGCCGGCGGTCGAATCACCCGCAGCCATCGCCTCGACCAGGCCGTCGAGCGGGCTCAGCAAGTGCAGCACGCCCTTGCCCAGGTCGAGCGCCTTGGCCAGCAGCTCGCGCAACTCGGCCTCCTTGGCCGGCGTGATCAGCAGATCACCCACCGGCAGCTCCAGCGTGTGCTCCTTGAAGCGGTCCAGCCGCGGCCAGGGGTCGACCTTGATGAACTCGCCGTCCACCCGCAAATGGGTATGGCCGCGCGCCTTGGCCCATTTGGCCAGGTCGGTGTACAGGCCCTTGCGGTTCACCACCAGCGGCGCCAGAAAGCCGACATGCTGGCCGCGGTGCCCGCCCTTCTTGGGGTCTTGCAGCAGTTGCGCGGCGATGCTCTCGACACTCTGCGGCCGCACCTCGGCGCCGTCGTGGATGCAGGTCTGGGTGCCCAGCTTGACCCACAGCAGGCGCAGGAAGTGCCAGACCTCGGTGGTGGTGGCCACCGTACTCTTGCGGCCGCCCCGGCTCAGGCGCTGCTCGATCGCCACGGTGGGCGGGATGCCGTAAACCGCATCCACCTCCGGCCGCCCGGCCGGCTGCACGATGCTGCGGGCGTAGGCGTTGAGGCTCTCCAGATAGCGCCGCTGGCCCTCGTTGAACAGGATGTCGAAAGCCAACGTGCTCTTGCCCGAGCCCGACACCCCCGTCACCACCGTGAACTTGCCCCGTGGGATATCGACATTCAGGCTCTTGAGGTTGTGCTCACGGGCGTTGACGATGCGGATGTCGTTGCCGGCTGCGGCACGCGCTGCATCGCGCCGCGCCTTGGCGATCAACTGCAGCGGCCGGCCCTCCTCAGCCGTCAGCGCGCCCATGCCCAGCGCGCTGTCGTACTCGCGCAGCGCTTTGCCGGTGTGAGAGGTCGGGTGCGCCTTCACGTCCTCCGGCGTGCCGCTGCACACCAGTTCACCACCCGCATCCCCACCCTCTGGGCCTAGATCGATGATCCAGTCGGCACTGCGGATGACGTCGAGGTTGTGCTCGATCACGATCAGCGAGTGGCCGGCCTCCAGCAGCTTGCGCAGGCTGCGCATCAGCTTGGCGATGTCGTCGAAATGCAGGCCGGTGGTCGGCTCGTCGAACAAGAACAGCGTGCCGCGCTTGGCAGCAGGCTGGCGTGGGCCTTGGGCTGCGTCCGCCAAAAAGCCCGCCAGCTTCAGCCGCTGTGCCTCGCCGCCCGACAGCGTGGGCACCGGCTGGCCCAGACGCACATAGTCCAGGCCGACATCGACGATGGGCTGCAGCCGCGCCGTGACCGCCGTGTCGCCTGAAAACACGATCATCGCCTCGGCGACGGTCAGCTCCAGCACATCGGCCACCGACAGCTGGTAGGCGCCGCGGATCAGCTTGACCTCCAGCAGCTCGGCGCGAAAGCGCTTGCCGTCGCAGTCCGGGCAGCGCAGGTAGACGTCGCTCAGGAACTGCATCTCCACATGCTCGAAGCCCGACCCGCCGCAAGTCGGGCAGCGGCCGTTGCCGGCGTTGAAGCTGAACATGCCGGCGGTGTAGCTGCGCTCGATGGCCAGCGGCGCCCAGGCAAACAGCTTGCGGATCTCATCAAAAGCGCCGACGTAACTGGCCGGGTTGCTGCGCGCGGTCTTGCCGATCGGTGACTGGTCGACAAACACCACCTCGTTCAGCCAGTCCATGCCCAGCAGTGACTCGAATGCACCCGCGCCCTCGGTCGGTTTGCCAAAGTGGCGCAACAGCGCCGGCACCAGCACATCCTGGATCAGCGTGCTCTTGCCCGATCCGGAAACGCCGGTGATCACCGTCAGCCGCTGCAGCGGGAACACCACCTCCAGGTTTTTCAGGTTGTGCTCACGCGCGCCCTGCAGGATCAGCTTGGGCGTGGACTCGGTGACAAAACGCCGCAGGCCGATACCCACATGCTTGCGCCCACCCAGGTAGGCGCCGGTCAGGGTGTTGGCCTCTCGCGCCTTGTCGGGCGTGCCGTCGAAGACGATCTGGCCGCCGCGCTCGCCCGGCCCAGGGCCCATGTCGATCAGCCGGTCGGCCGCCAGCATCACGGCCGGGTCGTGCTCCACCACCACCAGGGTGTTGCCGGCGTCGCGCAGCCGGTGCATGGCCTCGACGATGCGGCTCATGTCACGCGGGTGCAGGCCGATGCTGGGCTCGTCCAGCACAAACAGCGTGTTGACCAGGCTGGTGCCCAGCGCGGTGGTCAGGTTGATGCGCTGCACCTCGCCACCTGAGAGCGTGCGGCTCTGGCGGTCTAGCGTCAGATAGCCCAGGCCGACATCGCAGAGGTAGCGCAGCCGGGTGCGCATCTCGTCGAGCAACAGCTTGAGGGCGTCGTCCAGCATCGTTGAGGGCAGATTCAGGCCGCGCCGGGCCGCCCCAAGCGGCCTGATCCCCCCCGGGGGGGCGACGCCAAAGGCGTCTTGGGGGCCAGGTTCGCCATCAAAGAAGCGCCGCAGCCGGTCTATCGGCATCAGCATCAGGTCATGCAGGCTCAGGCCGGGCAGCGCCTCCAGCTGCTCGCGTGACCAGGCCGCGCCTACCGGCAAGAAGCGCTTCTCAGGCGCCATCACGCCGTCGGCATCGGCCTTGTCTCCGAGCCGCCACAGCAGCGACTCCAGCTTGAGCCGCGCGCCGCCGCAAGTGCCGCAAGGGGTGTAGCTGCGGTATTTGGACAAGAGCACCCGGATGTGCATCTTGTAGGCCTTGCTCTCCAGGTAGCCAAAAAAGCGCTTGACGCCGTACCACTGCTTGTTCCAGTTGCCGGCCCAGTTGGGGTTGCCCTCGATCACCCACTCTCGCTGGGCTGGGGACAGCTGGCTCCAGGCGGTATCCCGCGGGATGCCGGCCTCGCCGGCGTACTTCAGCAAGTCGCTCTGGCAGGACTCCCAGGCCGGTGTCTGGATCGTCTTGATCACGCCGCCGCGCAAGGTCTTGCGGGTGTCCGGGATCACCAGGCCCAAATCCACCCCGATGACACGCCCAAAACCGCGGCAGGCCTCGCAGGCGCCAAAGGCGGAGTTGAAGGAAAACAGCGCCGGTTGCGGGTCGGCGTAGCGCAGGTCGCTGTCGGGGCAGTGCAGGCCGGTGGAGTAACGCCACAGCTCGGGATCGCCGTGTTCCGGCGCCGGCGCCGGGCCGCCCCAAGCCGGCGCGCTCCCCTCGGGGGACGACGGCTGCGCAGCGGCCGTCTGGGGGCTCTGCGTCAAGGCGTAGACATTGACCCGGCCGCTGCCTCGTTTTAAGGACAACTCCAGCGCCTCGACCACACGCACCTTGTCGGCACCTGCCAGCCGCACCCGGTCGGCCACCACGTCCAGCACCTTTCGATGCTCCACCACCCGCTCCGCCTGCACCCGGGTGAAGCCGCTGGCCGACAGCCACTGCTCGACCTCGGCTGGCGTCACGGTTTCGGGCAGCTCGACCGGGAAGGTGATCACCACCCTGGGGTCGCCAGCCGCCGCTGCCTTGAGCATCAAATCGGCATAAATCGTCTCCGGCGTGTCGTGCCGCACCGGCTGCGCCGTCTGCCGGTCGAACAACTGCGCCGCGCGCGCAAACAGCAGCTTCAAGTGGTCGTTCAGCTCGGTCATCGTGCCCACCGTGCTGCGGCTGGTGCGCACCGGGTTGGTCTGGTCGATGGCGATGGCGGGCGGCACGCCGTCCACCCGGTCCACCGCCGGCCGGTCCATGCGGTCCAGAAACTGCCGGGCATAGGCGCTGAAGGTCTCGACGTAACGGCGCTGGCCCTCGGCGTAGAGCGTGTCGAACACCAGGCTGGACTTGCCCGAGCCGCTGGGGCCGGTAACCACCGTCATCTCGCCGGTGCGGATGTCGAGGTCGAGGTTCTTCAGGTTGTGCTGGCGGGCGCCGCGGATGCGGATCAAGCCGGTGGCCGGTCCGTCGGCGACGGGCTGCCCTGCTATCCGACCCGGCCCCGGTGGGGTGGCCGTGCTGGCCTGCTCGCCCTCGGCAATGCGGCGCGGTGCGCCTGGGGGCGAGACGATGGGACCGTTCATGCAGCTGGCTCCTGGAGGCAAGGCCCGGTATTCTAGGGAGCGCACCCTGCACAGCCCGGCAAGGGGTGATCGCCGATGCCCGTCCGCCGCGCCGCTGCTGCCCCCGGGTTCTGGCGCATCTGAAGCCCTGCTCGGACTGGCCACAATAGCGCTCTCCCTCCATAGCCCGTAGGATTCGACATGCTGTTGCGCCGCACCCTGCTTACCGCGCTGCTGTCCTTGGCTGGCCTGTGCTGCAGCCCGGCGCACGCCCAGATCCGCATCGGCCAGACGGCGGGTTTCACCGGCGCGGCAGCGTCGGGGGTCAATGAGGCCACCGCCGGTGCCCAGCTCTACCTGAACGTGGTCAACAGCAAGGGGGGCATCGCCGGCCAGAAGCTGGAACTGGTCTCGCTGGACGACAAGTTCGAGCCCAAGCTGGCGGTTGAAAACGCCAAGATCCTGATCGACAAGGGCGTGATCGCGCTGTTCCTGACCCGCGGCACACCGCACAGCCTGGGCCTGCTGCCGATGCTGGCCGAATCGCGCATCCCGCTGGTGGCGCCCAGCACCGGCGCAATGGCCTTGCACGAGCCGGTCAACCCCTGGGTGTTCAACGTGCGTGCCACCTACCAGCGCGAGGCCGAGCGCGCCGTCAAACACCTGATGCAGACCGGGGTGCAGCGCATCGCCATCGTGCAGGTAGCCGACAGCTTCGGCGAGGACGCTGTGGTGGGTGCATTGCGCGGCTTTGGCAGCACGCTCAAACCGGTGGTCTACGACAAGTACGACCGCAGCAAGCCCGACTTCGCCCCCATCGTGCCCCGCATCCTGGCCGCCGACGCCCAGGCCGTGCTGGTGATCGGCTCTGGCACCACCGCCGCCGACGCGATGAAGGCGCTGCGCGCCGCGGGCTCGCGTGCGCAACTGCTGACCTTGTCCAACAACGCCTCGGCCGGTTTTGTCAAATCGCTGGGCGACGTGGCCCGCGGGGTGATCGTCAGCCAGGTGCTGCCCCCCGAGCGGTCACTGGGCACGCCGATGGTCAAGGAGGCGCAGGATCTGGCGCGCGCCGTGGGCTCGGCCGGCCCGGATATCACGCCGGCCCTGCTGGAAGGCTTTGCCGGCGCCAAGGTGCTGGTCGAAGGCCTCCGGCGCGCCGCCGCCAAACGTGACCTGACACGCGCCGGCCTGCAACAGGCGCTGGAGGGCATGACCCGCTTCGATCTGGGCGGGCTGGAGCTGAGTTACAGCGCCACCGACCACACCGGTCTCGACTACGCTGATCTGTCGATCATCGGCGCAGACGGGCGCTTTCGGCGCTGAGCCGGCCACCGGACCGTACCCTGGCCAAGCCAACGCCGCCCTGTTCAGCCCCACCGCACGGCAGTTCGCGGGCATGACCGGCGCGTCATCGGACGATCTGCAGCGCAGCCAGCGTGTACTGGCGGCCTCGAACGACGGCTTCTGGGAGCGCAACCTGCGCACCGGCACGGTCTGGTATTCGGACAGCTTTTTCAGGCTGTTCGGGCTCAGCGAGGGCGCGCTGAGCGGCAGTCGCGGCGAGGCCACGGCCCGTGTGCATCCCGACGACAGTGCGCGCTTTGTCGCCGCCTACGAGGACGCGTTGCGCAGCCTGGGCAACTTCGACTACGAGATCCGCTTCCTCGACGGTGGCGGGCAATGGCGCTGGGTGCGCGGCCGCGGCCAGGTCTGGCCCAACGCGCAGGGCCGCGCCGAGTTCATCAGCGGCGCCGTGACCGATGTGCACCACAAGCACACCGAGCTGCAGCTGCTGGCCCAGCAACAACACGCACTGCAGGCACTGGTGCAAGAGCGCACCGCCGGGCTCGAGGCGGCCTTGGCCTTGGCCGAGCTGCGCCGGATCGAGGCGGAACGGGCCAACGCTGCCAAGTCACGGTTCCTGGCCCACATGAGCCACGAGATCCGCACGCCGCTCAACGGTGTGCTGGGGCTGACCGAGCTGGCCCTGCGCGGCGCCACCAGCACCGACCAGCAGCGCTACCTGACGGTGGCCCACCAGTCCGGCCAGGCCTTGCTGCGGGTGATCAGCGACGTGCTCGACTTCTCGCGCATCGAGGCCGGCCGGGTCGACCTGCGCCCGCAAACCCTGGACCTGCCCACGCTGTTGGCCGACGCGTTGCGTGCGTTGATGCCCCTGGCACGGCAACGCGACCTGGTGCTGATGTACGACTGGACCGGCGACTGGGACCCGGTGCTGGGCGACGACACCGGCATCCGCCAGATCGTCACCAACCTGCTGGGCAACGCCATCAAGTTCACCCGCCAGGGCCAGGTGTCGCTGACCACCGACGCACGCCGCGACGGCCCCGCCCACCTGGCGCTGGCGATCCAGGTGCGCGACAGCGGCCCGGGCATTCCGCCGGACATGCTCAGCCGGGTCTTCGAGCCGTTCGAGCAAGGCGACAACAGCCTGGCGCGAGGCCACGGCGGCACCGGCCTGGGCTTGGCCATTGCCTACCGGCTGGCCGCAGCCATGGGCGGCGCGATGCAGGTGGAATGCCCGGTCGCAGGCGGTACCGTCTTCACGTTGGCGCTGCGCTTGCCGCTGGCCAACATCGAGAACAACGCCAGCGTCCAGGCCTCGGCCGCCGTCGCCCGCCCCGCCGCGGGGCGGCGGGCCTGGCTGGTCTACCACCGGGAGGCACCGGCGCTCTGGCTGGCCGGGCGGCTGGAGCGGCTGGGCTGGCTGGTGATCCCCTGCATCGGTCTGCCCGATGCCATGCAGCGCGCGCTGGACCCCACCGAACCCCGCCCCGACATGGTGCTGCTGGCCGATCCGGCGCTGGCGCCCGGCATCGACCTGCGGCCCTTGCGCGCCGCGCTGCCCACCACGCGCATGCACCTGCTGATCCGGGCCGACTGGCACGATCCGGCGCTGGAACAGCAGGCCAACGCGCTGGGCCTGAGCTCGATCGTGGCGCCGCTGACACCCTCGGTCCTGCTGGGGTTGGGCCAGCACCTGGACCCTGTCCCGGCCCAAACCATCGCCACCGGCGACATCGGCATACCGCCGCCCGATGCCCTGGTGCCGCTCAGGGCCGGCGCATCGGTCTTGCTGGTGGAGGACAACCCCGTCAACCAGATGGTCGGCCAGGCCTTTTTGCAGGCACTGGGCCTGCGGGTGCGGGTGGCCGACGGCGGCAGCGAGGCGCTGGCCAGCTGCCAGGACGACCCGCCCGACCTGGTGCTGATGGATTTGCAGATGCCAGGCATGGACGGCCTGGAAGCCACCCGGCGCCTGCTGGACCTGGCGCGCGAGGGCCGCTGGCCCGGTGCACCGATCGTGGCACTGACCGCCCACGCCAGCGACACCGACCGCAGCGCCTGTCTGGCGGCCGGCATGGTGGGTGTACTGACCAAGCCGCTATCGCTGGACGGGCTGCGGCGGCAACTGCTGCCCTGGCTGGCCGCCTGAGGGGTTGGCTGAGGGGCAACTGAAAGGCGGCATCACCGCCCGCGACTCAAGCGTTGAAAAACCGTTCCACCAACGCAAACTGCGCCGGGGTGTTGAGCGCCGGGGCGTGGCCGCAATCGGGCAACGTCACCACCACCGCGCGTGGCCCCCGGTTGCGCATGGCCTCGGCCACCTCGGGCAGCAACAGGTCACTGTGCGCACCGCGCAGCACCAACACCGGGATCTGCAGCGCGTCCCAGGCCAGCCACTGGTCGTAGTCGCCCGGGTGGGCCTCGAACTGGCGCACCATCGCCGGGTCGTAGTGCGGCGTCACCCGGCCGTCCGGCAGCCGGCGCACGCTGGTCTCGGTCAGGCGGCGCCACTGGGCGTCGCTCAGCGCGCCGTAGGGTTGGTAGATGGTGCGGAAGTACTGCTCCAATTCGCCGACAGTGGCAAATGCCGCCGGGCTGCCGGCATAACTGCGGATGCGCGCCACCGCAGGCGCCGCCAGCTCGGGGCCGATGTCGTTCATCACCAGCCGCTGGATGCGGCCGGTCAGCACACCGGCCGCCGCATGCAGCCCGATGGCGCCGCCCATCGACGTGCCCAGCCAGTGGCATTGCGCGATGCCCAGTTGGTCCAGCAACGCCAGGGCCTGGGCGGCGTAGAACGACAGCTGGTACTCCTGGTCGGGCAGCGGGCTCCATTGCGACAAGCCCCGGCCCAGCGCGTCCGGGCAGATCACCCGGTAGCGGCTGGCCAGGTGGGCGGCGATGTCGTCCATGTCGCGCCCGGTGCGCGCCAGGCCGTGCCAGGCGACCACCACCTCACTGTGTTGCGCGCCCCACTCGGTGTAGTGCAGCTCTCGGCCCTGGCAGGCCCGGTAGTGGGAGCTGGGGGTCATCGCATCGCGCGCCAGGGCCGGGCTGCCAGGCCGCTCAGTTCGGCACCACCAGGGTCGTGCCGCTCATCGTGATGGCGTCAGCCGCCCCCGGCGCGGCCGAGATTGCCGGCACGTTGGCGGCGGTCAGCGCCGGCGCGGCACCGCCCGTGCCGCCACGCGGCAACGTGCGCACCACCTGGCTGGGTGGCAGCGCGGTACCGTTCTTGAGCTTGGCGTACACCGCATCCAGCGCCCGGTTCAGGTAGACATGCAGCGGAATGAACCGGCTGTCGTAACCCGGCAGGATCGTCGGCAGGCCGATGAAGCCGTCGAAGTGCTGGGCGTTGTCCACCTCGATGTAGCTCAGCTGGCTCTTGGCGCCGTCGGCCACCTTGCTCAGCGCGGTGTAGGGCCGCGAGGTGTGGTTGACCGGCAACAGCGCGTCGTTGCGGCCGTGCACGATGACCGTCGGCCGGCCACCCAGCTTGCCGTTGCGCCGGGTCTCGTCCAGCCCGGTCTGCAGCGCCTTGGCAGCGGTATCGGTGCCGGTCAGCAGGTTGCGCAGGCACAGCGCGCCGTCGAGGTTGAAGTCCTGCTTGACCGTGCTGGGCGACAGCGAGAACAGGTCGCGCAGCGGCCCGCCCACGCTCAGGTTGTTGATCAGTTGCACCCCCGCCGACGGTGGCACACCGTTGCCGGTGGCAAACATCGTCGGCAGGCCGGCGGCCAGCGCATTGGGCAGGCCGGCTGCGGTGGTCGAGCCGAAGCTGAAGCCGCAGAGGTTGTCTTTGACACTCGCCCGGGCCAGCGCGTTGGCAAACGTGACGGTGACCGCAGGCGCCACTTCAAAAGCAATGTGCGAGGCGTGCAGCAGATCGGACTCAGCCTCCCAGCCGTAGTCGCGCAGCTTTTGCAGCGCCTCGTCGGCCTGCAGCGCCGGGATGGCCGCTGTCAGCAAGCCCTTGGCCTTGAGCGTGGCGCAACGGTTCGCCGCCCAGGCGGCGACGACGTAAAAACCGCCCGGTGATGTCGCCAGCTGTGCCGATTGCGACGCGCAGGCCTGGTACAGGTTGGCATAGCTGGTGAAGTCGACCAGGGTCTTGGCCGTGGTGCCCACCAGCACACCACCGCGCTGCACCGACACACCCGGTGCAGCCGGCATCTCGATGGCCGGCTCGGCCACCGCCACGCCGTTGATCAGGCCGGTGCTGTCTTGCTCGGCCGCCGCGAGGGCAGCGCCGCCGCCATTGGACACGCTGGACGCGATCACGATGGTGTTGCCCGGGTTGATGTCGTAGCGGTGCTGGCCGCCGGGGCTGGTCGGGCTGTATTTTTCGTTCAGCACAAAGTACGCCAGCTCCACCGCCTGCAGCGTAAAGCGGCCCCAGTCCTTCTCGGGGTTGCGCTGCGAGTGCGCGTGCTTGACGGCAAAACGATTCGGCGTGGCGGTGTTGAAGGCGGCCAGCTCTGCAGCGGTCAGCCCCGCCTTGAAGTGTGCGGCGTTACCGGCGGCGGCTGCGCTGCTGCGGGTGCCGTCGATCAGCGGCACGGTGTCGTTTTGCAAGTCGTGCGGTGCAGCGCCGGTGCCCTTGTCGGTGTAGGCCACCGCGCAGCCGCGCTTCAAGCCCCACTCGCCCGTGCTGATGGCGCCGTAAACGCCGCGTGAGCCCGAGCTGGTGGCAGTGATGATGCAGGCCTGCGCCGGGTTGAAGTTGTCGGGCACCTGCACCATCAGCACCACGTTGCGCGCGCCGGTGCCGTCGTCGCTGTAGGCGATGTACTCGGTGCCGGCGATCTTGCCCTCACCCGTGCCGGCCACGCCGGCCGCGTCCACGTTGGGGCCGTAGAACACGCCATAACCGCCGGCGGTGGTCATGTCCAGCAAGGCGCGGTAGTTGTTGTAGATCGCAAGCCGGCGCAGCTCGGCCGCCGTGGGCGTGGCCGAGGTGGTGGGCGCCACGGCGCCGGCCAGGCCGGTCTTGCCCAGGCCGGCGGTCAGCAGGTCGTCGCTGCTGCCGTCGTAGCGGATGCTGGCCACCGTGCCCACATAGCTGGGCTTGGTGTTGATGACGCCGTCGCCCTCGTCGTTCCAGGACAGACAGCCGCCCAGCAGCAGGCTGGCTGCGGCCACGGCCGTCAGCGGGAAGGCACGGTGCAGATCAAACGCGGTATCTTTTTTCATCTCATCTCCTTGGGGTTGAAACACAGCTTTGAATCACCGGCGCTGGCGGGTTGCCAGCAGCCGCAACCTGCCCACCACACCTGTGGGAAAGTGGTACACCGACAACACAAACAGCACGCCCAGCCACAGCAGCCAGCGGTCGGGTGAGACCAGCTGGCCCAGCAGCGGCACGCCCTCGAACGCGCCCGCGCCCAGCTTGAGCAGGTCTTGCAAATAGTTTTGCGCCAGCACAAACAGCACCGAGCCCAGCACCGCGCCATACATCGTGCCCATGCCGCCGATCACCACCACCAGCAGGATGTCGAGCATGATCTCGAAGCTCAGCGTGGTGTCTGGCCCGGTGTAGCGCAGCCACAGCGCCAGCAGCGCGCCGGCGACGCAGGCAAACAGGGCCGCCAATACATTGCTGAGGGTGCGAAAAACGACGGTGCGGTAGCCGATCGCCTCGGCCCGGAAGTCGTTTTCACGGATCGCCTGCAGCACCCGGCCAAACGGCGAGTTGACAATGCGCAGCAGCGCCAAAAACAGCACCGCCACCACGAAAAACAGCAGGTAGTAGCTGAATATCTTGCCGTCGATAGTCACGCCCAGCACCGGGTTGTCGAACGGCTCGAACGCCGGGCTCAGCCACAGTGGCGGCTTGAAGCTGAGGCCGTCCTCACCGCCGGTGACATCACTCAGCTGCGAGGCCAGGGTCTGAAAAGCCGAGGCCACCGCCAGCGTGATCATGGCGTAGAAAATCGCCTTGACGCGCAGCGAAAACAACCCGATCAGCAGCGACAGCACCAACGAGATCGCCAGCGCTGCGCCCAGGCCGATCGCTACCGCGCCCCAGCCGGCGCCCACCCGGGTGCTGGCCACCGCCACGCCGTAGGCACCGATGCCGAAGAACATGGTGTGGGCAAAACTGACGATGCCGGTGTAGCCCAGCAACAGGTCGTAACTGGCCACCAGCAGGATGAACACCAGCATCTTGGCCGCCACCCCCAGCGCCTTGCTGCCCGGGAAGGCAAACGGTGCAACCGCCAGGCCGATGACCACCACCAGCAGTGCCAGTGCCAGCCAGCGGCTGCGTGGCAGGTCGTGAGAAAGGAGTCGATTCAACATATCAGCGCTTCGAGTGCGGCAACCTACCCAGCGGCCGCCGCGGAACCGGCTCTGCCGGGCCGCTGGCGGCGCCCCCTGGGGGGAGCACCGCAGGTGCTTCGGGGGGGGTGTCGGTCATCGATTCGTCACCGGATAGAGCCCCTGCGGCCGCCACAGCAAGATCGCCACCATCAGCCCGATATTGGAAAACAGCGCCACCTTGGGCGCCAGAAAGCCGGTGTAGTTGGCCATCAGCCCGACCAGCAGCGCGCCGACAAAGCAGCCCAGCGTCGAGCCCAGCCCGCCGATGATGATGACGATGAAGATCAGCACATTGACCTGCGCGCCGATCTGCGGCGTCACGTTTTGCTGGTACAGCCCCCACAGCACGCCGCCCAGGCCGGCCAGCGCCGAGCCGGTGACGAACACGCCCACAAACAGCCGGCGGATGCGGTAACCCAGGCTCTCGACCATCTCGCGGTCTTGCACGCCGGCGCGGATCAGCAGGCCGACCTTGGTGCGGTTCAGCGTCCACAGCAGCAGCGCAAACACCAGCAAACCGATGGCGGCGGCCAGCACCCGGTATTTCTCGATCGACGCACCGCTGCCGATGCCCTCGATCAGCCACGAGCCACGCAGCACCGACGGCAGCGGCAACGCGATCTGCTGCGGCCCCCACAGCACCTTGATGACCTCCTCCCCGACGATCATGCCGCCCATCGTGATCAATATCTGCTTCAGGTGCAGGCCGTAGACCGGCCGCACGATCACCCGCTCGAAGGCCCAGCCCACCGCGCCGGCCACCACCATCGCCGCCAAACAGGCCGCCGCCACGCTGGCCAGCTGCGCAGCGCCCGACTCGCCCGCCCAGTCGGCCAGCCCGCCCATCACGGTGGTGGCGACAAACGCGCCGAGGGCGATGAACACGCCGTGGCCAAAGTTCAGCACGTCCATCAGGCCGAACACCAGCGTCAGGCCCGAGGCGATGACAAAGATGATCAGGCCCATCGCCAGGCCGGCCACCGTCAGCGTGAGCCAGCTGCTGGGGCTGCCGATGGCGGGCAGCGCCAGCAGCATCAGCGCGCCGAGCAAGGCCAGCGGCCGCCAGTCGAACTGGGCCTTCGGGATGGCGCTGGCAGCAGTGATCGGCGCCGCAACCGCTGCGGTGGGGCTGCTCATTGGTGCGCTCCCAGCGACAAGCCCAGCAAGCGCTGTTGCATCACTTCATCCTCGGCCAGCTCGGCCATGGTGCCGCGGTGCACCACCCGGCCGTTGTCCATCACCGCCACCTGATCGCCCAGCGCCTGGGCCACGGCAAAGTTCTGCTCCACCAGCAGGATGGTGGTGCGCTGGCGCTTGAGCTCATGAAAAGCCTCGATCAGGTTGCGGATGATCGACGGCGCCAGGCCCTTGCTGGGCTCGTCGATCAGGATCAGCGCCCGCGGCTCGATGATGGCGCGGGCCACAGCCAGCATCTGCTTCTGCCCGCCGCTCAACTTGCCTGCAGGAAAGAGCCAGAACTTCTTGAGCGCCGGGAACAAGCCGAAGATCCACGCCAGCCGCTGGGTGTCCAGCTCGTCGGCACGCCTGGCCTGGCGCGCCGCCAGCAGCATGTTGTCCTTGACCGTCAGGTCGCTGAAGATGCCCATGCTCTCGGGCACGTAGGCAATGCCCAGGTTGGCGATCTCCGGCGTGGCCAGGCCCTTGATCGACTTGCCCTGAAAGCGCAACTCACCCGCACTGGCCGGCCACAAGCCCATGATGGT
>Ga0209181_10008061_pt1 | contig 14246 bp, 9 predicted proteins | sample MAT05_FD_187208 | JGI IMG/M metagenome (GOLD analysis project Ga0209181, IMG submission 187208) | Freshwater microbial communities from Lake Fryxell liftoff mats and glacier meltwater in Antarctica - MAT-05 (SPAdes) (version 2) | ecosystem: Environmental > Aquatic > Freshwater > Ice > Liftoff... | reverse complement strand
CGCGTCGTAGCGAGGATAGAGCCCGTTGTCCGGAGGGAACATGCCGAGGCGATGCAGTTGCAGCCATTGCCGCGCAAAGTCGTCGACGAAGCGGTTGATCCTGCTGTCTGCCAACAGCCGGTCCACCTCTTGCGTTAGTACGACGGACATCTCTGTCCGTCGCGTGTTGATTGTGTCGACGGACTGGAAGTCCGTCGTACAAAGGGTGCCGTTTTGGGCTGCGGTGAACAACCCTTCATCCGGCATTGAGCTCCAGAGGAAATACGAGAGACGCGAGGCAAGTTCCCAGTCGGTGAGACGTTCGCGGACATCGGGCTCGCCCTCGACGAGGTAGATGAAGTTTCTCGAGGTCAGCACGCCTAGCATCGCCACACGATAGGCATCGGCCGTCTTTTCGCCCGCCTCACGTTCGGCGCGGTAAGATTGCAGATAGTCCGTCAACTCCTCCTGCTTGACCGGCCGCCGCCAGGCGCGTTCGGCGAAACGCTGGAGATGTTCCGCGACCACCTCGGGGGCGACGTCCGCAGAGGGCGCCAGGCCTTTGCGACGTGACTTCTCCGCCTCCGTCTCCAGCGGCCCTTCCCATTCAATCCAATCGACGAGCGCCGTGGAAAACAGGCCGTTCCCTTCGCCATCGAACATCTGCGGGGCGTTTGGATTCAGGAGCAGGGTCTCGCTGCTGTGTGTAAAAATATAGAATGGGCTGGCGAGCGCGCCACGGAAGGCAGCGCCTTTCCTTCTGTCCACAACATCGGTGGCCACCACGCAGAAGTCCAGCGTAGTTGGCATCTCCAGGAACACCTCGAACTCATGGACCTCCGGTCTGTCCTCCGGTGCCGTGATGTCAAATTCGATGAGGCCATCCACGGTCTCCTCACCGGTCTTCTTGCCGATGCTCAGGTGTGCCGGTTGGCCGCCAGGGGGACGAATACCGCTGGCCTGGAGGCGCATGCGATAGAGCCCGCTGTGTTCCGGACCGGTTTTCCCGAGCCACCCAGGCGAGAGCGCGGTCTGGACTCGACCGGGGAAGAGTAGGTAGCGCAGCGGTCGCTTGATGCCGAGCCGGTCCAGAGCCTCCTGCTGCGCCTTCCCGCCGCCGTAACGCAACTCGGCCGCCGTTTTGCGGACTTTGCGAGCTTGGCCGGACGCGGCCGGGAACGCCCGGTCGAGGACGAGTTCCGCAGCGCGGTAATAGCGATCGACATGCGATGGCGAAAGCGACAGCTCCGATCCGATCCGCTCAAAACCGTGCCACAGCGTGTCTTCGTTCAGCTCCCCCGGCTTGGTGGGATCATAACGCACAGCGAGCAGGTCGTAGACCGTGTTCTGATACTCTTTCCGGCTCAGACGGTAATGCGCCACTGCCGGACGTGCCGCCATCCGCGCCGCCCGCCCCTCCTTGATCAGCGAGTCGAGACTCGTGACGAATTTTGCGATCTCGTCCTGCGTCGGTTGCTTCTCCTGCTTCGGAGGCATCTCTCCGGAATTGATTCGTTCGATCACCTCTGCCCAGCGGTGTGTTTCCACACCCAACTTGAAATCGCGTGAGAGCCGGTCGATGCGGAGATCACCCTCTTCCTTGTTAGGCCCATGACAGCTTAGGCAATGCTTCGTAAGGAAGGCTTCCAACGGTTCCGCTGCGCGGACGGCACAGGGAACGCCAAGGCTGGCGACGAGGAGCAGGAACGATCGGGTAAAATATTGTAGATGGAACATGGTGATCACAAAACAAAAGTATTAGCGGTTAGCAGTTAGCAATCAGTTGTGGATTTGCCGGGGAAAGCGTTTCAAAAACAAGCTAATAGCTAACCGGTGGTTTGGAAGCAGATAAAAGGCGTTGGCTCAGTCCACCCACAAACGTACAAGGCCGACGGGATGAAAGGCATCGCCACCTGCTGTGAGATCAAGCGTGACCTGAGCTTGGCGGCCATTTTTGCCGATCATGTTGACCTTGGCGGAAACTGGAGCTGAGGTGGGCTTGCGATCTTCTCCTGCGGGCGCAATGCGGACTGCACCGCCTTGTTTGAGGCGTTTGATCTGCTCACTGCCTTCGTTGAAGAGCGTGAGGACGACTTTGGAGGCGCTGGCTTCGTCAATGTAACCGGGTGCGCCTTCTTCGAGGATGCGTTTGGCGTGGACGGTCTTTTGCTCGGTCTGGAATTTGAGCAGACTTTCGTCGTCGAGGAAGACTTCCCACGGCAGCCTATGTTTCCCACTGCCCGTGCCGTGCGTTTTGGTTCGCAATTTATCGCCAACGCTTATGTCGCTGAACTTCGCGAGTTGTCCGTTTTTCCAGTAGCGCGTGTCCTTATCGGTCTCGATGACGACGCCCTTTTCACGCACGAAGGTCATGTCGCCCTTCGCCCACGTCGTAATGATCTTTCCGGCGGCGGCATCGACTTGATCCACGAAGAAGTATTCGCCGTGGCCGTTCATCATGTTCATCTCGTCCTGAATATAGGTAAGCCACACCCACTCTTCTTTCCCGTTTACATGCAGTCGAAAGATCGCGCGCTCGCCGACCTTGAAGTCTTGTAAGTCGCCAAGCGTGGCATGATGCAGCAGCTCGGCATAAGGCATCACGGTGAAGCTCATCACTTCGTCCGTGCCCTCGTTGCGAAACTTGCCTGTGCGAGTGGCGAAATCGATGCTGATGAGTTCCCCCCAGATACGGCGCATTTTCTCGGTGGGGATGATCACCTTCCCAGGGGTGATCACAGGGATCGGCTTCGCGGGCGGTTCATCGGCGGCGATGCCAACGAGGGAAAGTGCGGAGCTGGCTGCGAAAGGCAGGGCGAGGGAGGCAAGGAGAATAAGATAAGGTTTCATGGTGTAGGATTTTACAGTGGTTTGGAAACTTGTTCGCGTGAATGACAGTTGGCGTTACTCGCGTCCGTGGAACTCTTCTTCCTTCGGGAGCGCGAGGACTTTCCACGTGGCCGGATAAAAGCGCACGATGCGGCGCGGGCGGTAGCCTTCGAGCAACATGTCGCACTTCACCCGGATCTGCACGCCACTGCTGCCGGGTTCGATAAGGATTTGTTTAATGTCGAGAATGTTGCCTCCCTTGCGGTCGTTAATGGGGTCGTAGGTCATGAGGCTTTCGCGGGCGACCGCAATGGTGCCTTTCGGCGCGGACTGATTCTCGGGCTCCTTGGAGAGCGGCCAGCCGATTGGTATGCTGTTCGTGTGCGTTAGCTCCTCCAACAATGCAGCATCCACTCCGCCGAAAAACGTAATGGTGACGATCTGCGCGTCGTCATCGACGGCATTCACCCAGCCGGGTAATCCGTGCTGGCGGATGTGGTTGCGATGGCGTTCGAGTTGGTTGGCGGTGAGCCACGCGCGGGCGGTTTCGTCGATCCAAATGTCGGTGATACGACCGGGGCCGTAGAGAGTAGCCCAAGTGAGATTAAAGAGCACGGTCTGGCCGGGTTGCAACGCTTTGAGATCAACGAAGCCATTGCACTGCATCACGCGCGTGCTGGTGAGGAGATCGAATATCTTCGGCTGGCCATTGGGCTGACCGTTCTCTTGCAGCGTGGCGGTGAGCTTCTTTGCGTCGAAATCCACGCTGTCGATCTTCCAGAGCTGCTTCTGCCGTGCATGGAACGAGAAATCATCCTCAATTCGAAAGCAGCGACGAAACTCCCACTCGGGCGTCTTGCGCTTATTAGAGGTGTCCGGCAGTGGCGTCTGGTCGTTGGGATTGCTCAGATAAAATAAACCGTGCAGGTGCGTGCCGAGCGGAATGTCCTGCAAGGCAGCCGGGGCTCCCTGATACCATATGTAGCCATACGGTAGCATCGTCGCATCCAGCGGCAAGTCCCATACACCGCGTTGCTGACTGTCGTTCCGATCAACGCGAATCTGAAAGCGACGCTCCAGATGATCGACTTGGATGAGTTCACCCGTGACCGCGTGCGCGGAACCCTCCGGCGGGAACTGGCCTTCGACGAGTTGCAACCAATCGGGTTTATCTTCAGGTTTCCTGTCCTTGGGAGTTTTTCGCTTCTCATCTCCCGTCACTGGACCATCGGCGTCGGTACGAAACTTCGGCGGCTCGGCGAAGAGAAGTGCCGATGAAAGGAATAGGCCAGTAAGACAAAGTCCAATGATATGTCGCATATGGAATCCGGTGATGAATGAGCGGCGTTACGCAAGAATCTGAGAGATTACTCCCACACTGTCCTGGAACGTGTCGGTTTTGACATCGACACGTTGGAGCATGGTGAGCAGCAGGTTGCTGACGCGGGCGTCGCTGTCGACGGGACGGCTGCAAATCTTGTAGTGGGCGGTGGCGTTGGTGACATCGTATTTGCCGATCTTGGGCAGATTGAAATCCACGTGCGTGCCGTGCTTGTAGCCGAGCGCTTTGCCGCCGGCGAGGATAGTGGGCAAGTTGGCGTTGCCGTGGCTGTGGCCATAAGCCATGCCGCTGCCCCAGAGAACTTGCGTGGTGTCGAGCAGGGGAGTGTCGCCTTCCTTGTGCTCCTTGAGCTGGTCGAGGAAATAACTGAGCTGGCCGACGAGGAAGGTGTCGGTTTCAGTGAGACGACGAAGCTGTTCGGGGTCGCCGTTGTGATGCGAGAGACCATGGCGTGCCTGCAAAATTCCGATCTCGGGGATGCCACTGGCGTGACCTTCGCCGCCGATGCCGCAGGTGATGACGCGCGTCGAATCGGTGCGCAGCGCCATGACCATGAGGTCATAAAAGAGGCGATAATACTCGCCCGCTTCGGCCATGCTAAGCTTGCGCTGAAGACGAGTGGCCTCGTCGGCATGCACAGCGGGCTTGGGCACATTCAGCCATTCGTCGGCGCGGCGGGTGCGTTCTTCGACCTGACGCACGGCGGTGAGGTATTCATCCAGCTTGCTGCGGTCCTCGCTGCCGAGCTTGTTATTCACGCGTTTCGCATCGTCGGCCACGAGATCGAGGATGCTGCCGCGCCGGCTGAGACGGCGGCGAATGGTCTCCTTGCTGTCCTTCTCGACACCGAAGAGCGCATTGAAAATCTGCTGCGTGTTGCGCTCCGCTGGAATCTGGATGCCGTCCTTTGACCAGGCCAGTGACGTGCCCTCGATGGCCATCTCCAGCGAAGAAAAACGCGTTGCATTGCCTTGCACCTCAGTCATGAGCTGATCGGCGGACACCGTGTTGCGGAAGGCACCGCCATCGCCTGGAACGTTCGCGCCCGTGAGCCAGACCTTCTCGCAGTTGTGATGCTTGCCGATGACCATCGGGTGATGCAAGCCACTGATCGGCGTGATGTCCGCACGATGTTTTTCGAGCGACATGAGCGGCTTGGTGAACTCGTAATCCGCGCCCGCTTTCTCGATCTGCCACGTCAGCGTGTTCACACCATTCGGGATGTAAAGAAACACGCTGCGCTTCGGCCTCGCGGTCGCCTCGGCAGCACGCGAATTGGCGGGCAGCATGGCGTTTAGGAGTGGCAGCGAAATGGTAGCGCCAAGTCCGCGCAGGACCTCGCGGCGGCCAATTTTCCAGCGATTCATGTTCCGATTGCTCATGGGTTGTTCCTGGGTAGCGGTTAACGTTTTTGGAAAAGATCGGAGGTAACAAGCTCGGTGACGATGTCGGTCACCCGGTAGTCTTTGGTCTTGCTGGCGACGGCGATGGCTTTCAGGTCATCGCGGTCGTCGAAGGACAAGCTGCGGCGCAGGGCGTAAGTGGCGAGCTTCTCGATGAAGGTCTGATTGAAGGCGTCGAGGTCCGCAAGGAGAAGTTTCTTGAATTCATCGGCGGTCTCATAGCCGCGACCGTCCGGCAGTGAGCCGGCGGCGGTGACTTTCGGGTTCGCGCCGATGCCGTCGGTGACTTCCTCGGTGCGCCAGCGGCCGATGGCGTCATAGTTCTCAAACGCAAGGCCCAGGGGATCTATCTTCGCGTGGCAGACAGCGCAGTTGGCATCGTGGATGTGCGCTTCGAGCTTCTGGCGCAAGGTGGCTTTCGGACCGGTGGGATTCGTGGCGATGGGTTCGACGTTTGCTGGCGGTGGCGGTGGCGATTTGCCAAAGATAGCTTCGCTCAGCCATACGCCGCGATGCACGGGGCGATGTCGCACGCCATCGCTGGTGAGCGAAAGGATGGACGCCTGCGTGAGCAAGCCGCCGCGATGGCTGTCGGCGGGCAAGGAGACGCGTTGGAACTGGTCGTCACAGAGCTTCACCTCGGGCAAGCCGTAGAACTGCGCCAGCAGCGGGTTCATCATGCTCCAGTCCGAGTGGAGGAACTCACGCAGCGTAAGGCCGCTGGTGAGTACTTCGCAGAAAAACGCTTTCGTCTCGCCGACCATGCTGTTCTCAAGCGTCTTGTCGTAGTCGGGGTAGAGCATCTTGTCCGGCTGGAACATGCCGACTTTTCTCAATCGCAGCCATTGCGTGGCAAACGAGTCGGTGAAGCGCTGCGACCGCGCATTGGCCAAGAGCCTTGCGACCTGTTGTGCGAGCACGGACTTGTCGCAGAGCTTGCCTTGCTCGGCGAGCGCGAACAACTCGGCATCCGGCATCGTATTCCAAAGCAAGTAGGACAATCGCGACGCGATCTCCCAATCATTGAGCGTTTGACGCGACGCGTTCTCATCCCCCTCGGCGATGAAAAGGAAGCTCTTCGAGTTCAGGATAGCGAGTATCCCGGCTTTCACGGCATTGCGGAAGGTCTCCTTCGCATCGAGTTCGCTCTGCACGATGCGCATGAAATGGCTGATCTCCTCGTCGGTGACGGGACGACGAAAAGCTCGCTTCGCGAGTGTGGCGAGACAGACGCGTGCCTGCTCCAGGTTGCCCTCTTGGCGCGGCATGTAGTCGTCGCGGAACTGCTGCTCGTGATCTTCGATGATCGGTCCCTTCCATGTGATCGAGTCCATGATGAGGAAGGGATAGCGTGGCTTGCCCGCTTCATCGGTGAGCTTCATCTGCCAGGGAATGCGACCGATCTTAGTGCTGATGAAGGGCACCTCGCCATGACGGCCCGAACGCGGATTATTCGAAGGACCGGGTACATCGTTAAACACCTCGATGTTCGGCCTTCCTTTGGGCAGGTGCGCACGAAAGGACACGGTGACCGGCTTGTCCTCGGGCGCGACGATGTCCTGCTCAAACAACACGCGGTCCAGCTTCGACTCATACACCTTGAGTCGCGGCGCACGGCCTTTATCCGGCTTCAGGCCGCTAAGCGTGTAGCTGATCTCATAGATGCCCGACTCCGGCAGCGGGTCCTTCAGCAGCGAATACCGGAAGATGTCGCCCGGCCACATCTCGTATCGCACTTTGTCGAGCAGTCCCAACTCGCGCAGCCGCTCACGATGTCGTTCGCTGATCTGGTCTTCGTAGAGCACCGGTTTCGAGCCGCCGAAGGGGAGCGCGGGTTTCGAGTTCTTCGGCGGCGGATCAGGATACGCTTCGTTAAGAATGGTCTCTGCCGCGGTGAGATACTTCTCGATGTTCGACGGCGAGAGCGTCAGCACGGAGCCAATGCGTTCGAAGCCGTGCCACTCCGGGTCATCGAGCAGCGCGCCGGGGTCTTTTGCGTCGTAATGCACACCGATCAGATCGCGCACCGTGTTCACATACTCGTCACGCGTGAGGCGGTTGTAACTGACTCGTCCGCGTGCGGCCATGCGGGCGGATTCGCCTTCCTTCATCCGTATGGCAATCCACTCGACGATCCCGGCGTTTTCCTCGGCTTTTGGGCGCACTTTCGCTTCTTCCGGCGGCATCTCGCCAGAGTTGATGCGCTCCATGATTTCCAGCCACTGCGGTGTGTTCTCGGTCCCCACCTTGGGCGAGAGATTGTCCACGCGGAAGTCACCCTTCTGCACATCCTCGCCATGACACTCCACACAGTACTTCTTAAGGAACGGCTGCACGACCTTCTCTAAGTCATGCGGTGCGGCCGCCTGCAATGAGGTCGAAGCAAGCAAGGCAAAGACAATGAGAAGACAGCGGCGGGATTGGATGTTACTCATGGCGTCTTCTGGGGTTCATCTAAGGGTTTGTAATTAATCATTCGATATAAAGCAGTTCGTTCGCGTTGAGCAGCGCTCGACAGAAAGCCGTGCGTCCATAACGTGCGATGAGCTGTTCGGCCGCGGAGCGTTCCTTGGCGGTCGGCGGGCGCTGAAACACGAATGCATAGGCTTGCGTGACGGCATCGCCCTGCTCGATGCGGACGGCAATCGCTTTGGCCATGTCGAGCGTGAAGCTGTGGTTCAGCAGAGTGAGTGCCTGCAGGGGCGTGTTCGTGTTCGCGCGTTTCGGCGCGGCGAACGCAATGTCAGGGAGATCGAAGTCACTGAGCACATCCACGACGCTGGCCCGAGCGTTTTGGTGATAAACGGCGCGGCGATACGTGTCCGGGCCGTGGGTATCGAGCGGGAAGTAAGTGCTGACGTTGTTCTGTGTGTATTTGTAAAGACGGAATCCGAGGCCGCCCATCGGTTCTAGCCGGAGTTTACCTGCGACGGCCAGCATGGTGTCACGAAGTTCCTCAGCACTAAGGCGGCGCGGAGGGAAACGCCAAAGGAGACGAGCGTCCTTGTCTTCGCTCGCGGCTTCCATGCGGAAGTCGGCGGATTGCAAGTAGGTTTGCGAGAGTAGGATTTCGCGGTGCAGCGGCTTGAGTCTCCAGTCATTCGCGATGAGTCGGCTGGCAAGATAATCGAGTAACTCGGGATGTGTAGGCTTGCTGCCGAGGAAGCCGAAATCGCTCGGAGTATCGACGATGCCGGTGCCAAAGTGATACTGCCACACACGGTTCGCAAGCACGCGCGGGGTAAGCGGAATGTCGTCGCTCGTGATCCACTTCGCGAGCGTGAGGCGGCGTTCGCCTTCGGGCGCATCGGCTTTGAGTTCGAACGGTTTGGTGACGTGATCCAGGACGCTCAGGCTTGCGGGTAGTACGGCATCACCGGGCTTCATCGGATCGCCGCCTTTGTGGACGAAGGTGTGCTCCTTCGGCTGCGAGTAATTGCCAGCCCAGACTTGCGGGAGCTTGGGCACCGCGTCGATCTTCGCTTGCACTTGCGCGAGTTGCTGGTCGAGCGCTGCGAGTTGCTGGTCCTCCTCGGGCGTGGTGACCTCGCGTCGGACGTTGGCGATGCCGTGTGCGGGCGTCCACGGCTCGCGTCCCTCATCACTGGCCACCGTGCGCCACGTCCGTCCATCCGCGGACACCTGGACCTCATATTCGCACGGCGTGGCTCCACGTACTTTTTCTTCGTCGATGTTGCGGTCGCCGCGCGCGTTGATGAAGGTGATGCGATTGATCCGCTCGGGCTTTGAGAAGGTGAGCGTAAGCCCAGCCGGATCGCCGATAAACCATGCCTCGCCCAGGGCGCCGTCGATGCAATATTGCGGGCCGTAAGCTTCGGGAAAATCCTCGGCGGTGGCGGACTTCGCGCCCGTCGCCGTGGTACCGATGCTGGCGAGGGCGACGTTGCGGTCCGGTTCGTCCGCGCTCCAGACCTGGAACTCCGTGAGTTTACCGCCCCCGCCGGCCAGCCGTTTGCCTTTCTTGCCCGTTTGATGGTCGCTCGTGAGTCCTTGGATGGCGAACTTCACATGCCGCGCCTCGACTGTCGCGAAACTCTCGCTCGTGCCTTGTTGGTCAATCTTCGGCCGTAAAGGCTTCGTCTTGGCAAAGGCGGCCTTGGCGCGGGCTTCGATGGCTACATTGAGAGAGTCGCGTTCCTTCTCTAGTTTCTCCTTCTCGTCATTGAGCGGTTTCATCGCGTCGGTGAAAGCCACGCGCTGTTCCTTCGTTGCAATTACCCGTCGCCCGTACTTGATCCCTTCAAACGCTGCGCGGATTCGGTAGTAATCCTCCGTTGGGATGGGGTCGAATTTGTGATTATGGCAGCGGGCACAATTGATCGTGAGCCCGAGAAACGCGCCGCCCGCGGCGGTGATGATGTCGTCCAGCGTGGCGGCGCGAATGTTCTTCTGCGCAACCACATCCTGATTCCCCACATCGTCGTAAGGCCCTGCGACAAGGAACGCGCTGCCGACCTCAACCTCCGGCTGATCCTGGCCGATGACGTCACCAGCGAGGTGCTCGGTGATGAACTGGTTGAACGGCTTGTCGTCGTTAATGGACTTGATGACGTAATCGCGGAAGGGCCAGAGGTCGTCGATGACGACGTTGCGTTCGAAGCCATTGCTCTCGCCGAAACGCGTCACATCGAGCCAATGGCGTCCCCAGCGCTCGCCATAGCGAGGCGAGGCGAGCAGACGGACAACGAGTGATTCGATGGCTTGGCGTGAGTCGGCGGCATGAGATTTAGCAAACGCCTCCACCTCCTCCATCGTCGGTGGAAGTCCGGTTACGTCGTAAGTCATGCGGCGGATGAGCGAGCGCGGATCGGCTGGCGGATTGAGCGCGAGTTTCTTCTGCGCAAGTTGTGCCGTGACGAAGCCGTCAATGCTGTTGTGCTGGAACTGCTTCGCAATCGGTTGCAGCGACCACCATGATTTCTCACCGCGCTTGGCCTCTATCTTCACGCCATCGCGAGGGTCGGGTGCGCCCATCTTCACCCACGTCACCAGATCGGCGATGACCGCATCCGGCAGCTTCGGTTTTTCCGGCGGCATCTCAAGACCCGACTCGAGATGTTGCACGACACGGATGAGCAGGCTCCTGTCCGGCTGACCGGGAATGATGGCCGGTTCGCCGCTGTCGCCTCCCTTGGCCCAGCCAGCTTTCGAGTCGAGGTACAGGTTGCCCTTGAGCTTCTCTGCTTCCGCACTGTGGCAGGCGTAACAATGCTCGACCAGCACCGGACGCACCTTTTGCTCAAAGAAGGCATTGCTTGCTGGATCGGCGGCGATTGCGGACGAAGCAGCCAGAAGAATAATCGAAAGTGATTTCATAATTGGATTCACGCGAGGATGCTTTTGAGAACATGCCCGTGCACGTCGGTGAGGCGGCGGTTCGCGCCGTTGTGATAGTAGGTCAGCGTCTCATGATTCAGCCCGAGCAGGTGCAGCACGGTGGCGTAGAAATCATAGACGCTGGTGACATCCACAGCGGCTCGGCGGCCAAAGTCGTCGGTTTCGCCGTAGCTCACGCCCCCGTTCACGCCTGCACCCATCATCCACGTCGTGAATGCATCGGGATTATGGTCGCGACCGCTCGTCCCTTCTTGATGCGTGGGCATCCGGCCAAACTCCGTGCACCAAACGACGAGCACGTCCTTCAACATGCCACGTTGTTTGAGATCGGAGAGCAGCGCCGCCGTGGGTTGATCGAAGATGGGGCAATGACGTTCGTAGTCGGCCTTGAGCGTCTTGTGGGCGTCCCAGTTGAGCAGGCCATCCACCGCGCTAGCGCGGGAGGCGCAGTAAAGGCTCACGTATCGTACGCCATGTTCTAGGAATCGGCGCGACAGGAGGCAATTGCGGGCATAGGCGGCCTTGAGTTTGTTGCCGTCGTTCGTGCCATAGAGTTCGTGAATGTGCTGCGGTTCGTTTGCGAGGTCGCTTACCTCGGGCGCGGTAAGTTGCATCTTCGCTGCAAGCTCATACGCAGCCATGCGAGCTCGCAGTTCGTCGTTGCCAGGATGCAGCGCGGCATGCTCGGTGTCGATCAGCTTCAAGAAGTCGCGAGTCGCCTGCTCTTCGTAGGCGTTGATGGACGAGGGCCGTTCGAGGTTGCGCAGCGGCTGCTGTGCGGCCATCGCCACGGCCTGATGCTGTGCCGAGAGAAACCCGTTGCCCCAGTTCGCTTTGCCGTTCGGCGGTTCGCCACGCAAATCCTGCACGGCGATGTAAGTCGGCAGGTTGTCATTCATCGACCCGAGCGCGTAGCTTACCCACGAACCTGCGCTGGGGAAACCTTCTCGCGTGAAGCACGAGTTCATATAGATGCAGCCCGGTCCGTGCGTGTTCGTGCGCGAGGTCATCGAGTGAATGAACGCCATGTCGTCCACATGCTTCGCCATATGCGGCAGCATCGTAGAGATCATCTTTCCGCTTTGGCCCGCGGGCGCGAACGGCCACGGCGACTTCATCAGATTGCCGTTCTTCCCTTGAAACGTGACCTCCGTCTCCACACCCGGCAGCGGCGTATCGTGGAACTTCTCCAGCATCGGCTTGTGGTCCCACAGGTCGACGTGGGACGCCGCGCCGGGACAGAAGATCTGCAAGACCTGTTTGGCTTTGGGCTCGAAATGCGGCTGTCGTGGTGCGGCAGCCGCTTCGTTCGCGAGTAATCGAGACAACGCGACCCCGGTCAAGCCGGTCGTCATTTGGCCGAGGAATCCGCGGCGCGCCAGTTCGAAACGGTTCATGCCAGGATCTCCCTCACGACCGAACCATGCACGTCGGTCAAGCGAAAGTCACGACCGAGGTGGTTCCAGGTGAGTCTCTTATAATCGATGCCCAGCAGATGCAGCATCGTCGCGTGGAGATCGTGAATGTGAATCTTGCCGGCGACCACGCGGTAGCCCATGTGATCGGTTTCGCCATAGGTGAAGCCGGACTGGATGCCGCCGCCATCGTGCATTGCGAAGGCTCTCGGGGCTTTGGAACGAAAGAACCCCGCCTGCTGAATTGCCGGACCAAGCTTTTTGATTTGCTCGGCCAAGTTGTCGTGTCTTTTAATCAGTGCTTCCTTCTTCGCCGGAGCATGACTGACTACTTCGGCCAATGCTGTTGTTTCACCGCGGACCGGTGTCGCCTCACTCACGCTCGCGTCGGCCACAACCTTCGGAGCCTGTTCAAGCTGTACGAGTTCCAGTGCAAGTTCCTCGGCGACCGACTTCTTTTCGGCTTCCAGCTTAGCCCGCTCGGCCTTCATCTCCGCGAGTTTCGCCTCGTGGTCCGCTTCGAGTTTCTGACGTACGGCAAGTTGTTCCGAGGTCTCGGGGAGGACAGTCGAGTTGAGCAGACTCCATACGCCGAACGGAATTTTGTGCGTTGAGGGCGAGCTTCGCAGCATCCCCGCGATGCCGTAGTAATCGGACAGTTCCAGCGGATCGAACTTGTGATCGTGACAACGCACACAGCCGAGCGTCATGCCCAGAAATGTCATGCCGATTTTGCTCACCTGTGTGTCGATGTGGTCCGCTTCCAACTTCGCCTGGTCGGGCTCGACAATCTCCATATCGCCCACCATCAGAAATCCGGTGGCAGTAATCCGCTCAGCCCGCTCTGTCGGAGATCCGGCGGGCAGCAGGTCTCCCGCGATCTGCTCACGTACGAAGCGGTCGAAAGGTTTGTCTTTCTGATACGCCTCGATCAGATAGTCGCGGTACCGCAGCGCCTTGATCAACATGCTCTGATCGGCCTTGTGGGCCACCCGTACCGGACGAATCTTCGACTCGAAGAAGGTTAGTTGCTCGTCGTTGAACTGGCGGGGTCCTTCAGCGACAGCCGACGACATCGCGCCGAGCAGGATCAGGAAGAGTGTGCCCTTTCGTTTCATGATGGCTCCCTTTTCAGACGGTCGAGCACGGCTTGCATGTGCTGGTGCATGGCGTCTGCCGCCGCGTCCGGATCGTGTTCTCGCACCCCCTGCAGAATCGCCTTGTGCAGTTTTCGCCCCATCGCGTTCTCGCGTTGTGACGGAGTCGTGCGGACCATTTGAGTCAGCACAAACTCGTAAATGACTTCCATCATGTTTTGCATCAACGGATTACCAGCCATGTCGAGCAACTTGCGATAGAAGCGAAAGTCAATTTCAAGCGCTTCAGGATACGGTAGTTCGTCATCATCGAGTCGCTTCAACAAGGCAGACAGTTCGGCGACATCGTCATCGGTCGCCAGTTCCGCCGCCTGCACTTCGATCGCTGTCCGCAGTTCCGCGTACCGGCCTACTCACCTTGAGTTGCTCGACCAGTTCGTGCTCACCGGGAAGCCGCTCGCCGGTTGACATGTTCCGATCTTTGATGACCCGAGCAATCCGCTCGACCACCAGACCCGCTGTCGTCTGCCGTTCAATCGCTTCGATTTGCATCAGTTCATTTCTAAAACCCTTATGTAAACATGTAAGACATGTTAGCCGAGTCGGCGGCGACGTCAACCTGCTTCATGGATCTGGCGTGGTGATGGGGGAACCCGGGGAACCCGTGAGGGGACGGAATTCGATTTGGTTGAATTCTCCAATGGTTTTGAGGGTTGTTCGCCCCCCGTCGGGGTCATTTCATAGGGTATCACAAACCCTCTAACACCATCAGCACTCAGCAATACGCTGGGTTTTGTTGTTTTTAGGATTTCCCTAGAAGGTT
>Ga0209181_10008060_pt1 | contig 14247 bp, 11 predicted proteins | sample MAT05_FD_187208 | JGI IMG/M metagenome (GOLD analysis project Ga0209181, IMG submission 187208) | Freshwater microbial communities from Lake Fryxell liftoff mats and glacier meltwater in Antarctica - MAT-05 (SPAdes) (version 2) | ecosystem: Environmental > Aquatic > Freshwater > Ice > Liftoff... | reverse complement strand
AAGGTTGGCACAACAATCATCACTATTATGAAACGGCTGCGCGCCAGGGTTTTTTCTGGTGGGAGATTGACATTACCTATTATATTTTAAGAGCACTTGCTGCGGTTGGACTAATTTGGGATTTGAAAGGAGTTCCCAAGCATATCTTGAATTCGAAAAATAAAACACACGCTGCTGAGCTTAGGAAGAAATATGAGGCGGAAACTCCCCGGGTTCCTATTTCAAAAGAAAAAGAACAACCTGAACGTGTCGAAGTCGAATGACGAAATATTTCTAAAAAGTGCCATCAAGCTCTTTCGCTATTACAAAAAGTTAGGCGAGGGAGCAATTGCTCAATTGAATGACGCTGAAGTTCTTCAGCAACCCAATGGAGCCAGCAATAGTATCGCGTTGATTGTGCATCACCTCAGCGGTAATATGCTTTCCCGCTGGACGGATTTCCTTACGGCAGATGGCGAAAAGCCCTGGCGAAATCGCGAAGCTGAATTTGCAGAATCTTATCCCAACAAAGCCACGATGATGCAAGCCTGGGAAATAGGCTGGAGTTGTTTGCTGAATACTCTTGAGAATTTAAAACCAGAAGATCTTTCTATAATTATTTATATCCGCAATGAAGGCCAATCTGTGTTGGAAGCTATTCAACGACAGTTGGCACATTATTCATCACATGTTGGCCAAATCTTATTTCAGGCGAAAGCAATTAAGGGAAATGATTTTAAGTCGCTCTCTATTCCTAAAAGTGCCTCGGATTCATTCAACAAAGAAAAGTTTAGTCAGCAGAAATAGCGAACCCGTTTTACCGAAGGATTGAAATAGGATTATTCAATCATATTAAAAAAGCTGCTCCATTTTACCTTAGACAACAAGTCTCCCCTCTTTGTCGCATATTCTCGATGGAAGACGCAAGAACTAAAAACACTTATACAGTATTTAAATGGCAAAAATTATTGAGTTGCGAACTCTTGAATTTCTACTTTTTTTTTAATTCGAGGCTTTATTTTGATGTAGTTGATTTCTTTTTCGTATGAATATTTTGCATTAAGGGTAAGAAATAACCCAGTTTATTTTTTAGATGAATCGTGTTAAAATCTGTTTCGAATTTATTCTTTTTGTATGTAACAAGAACACACTGCTACCGTTAACTACACTAATGAAAAACTTCATTTCATTACTACTAATTGCCCTAAGTCTTCTTGCCGAAGTATCAAGTGCAGCTGTCAATAATGGCTGCACCGTGTGTTCAACGCTTGGAACCAATAGTTCAGAATCTACAGAAGGCTGCGAAACTTCATTGCAAGTTTTTAAGTTAAGAAACGAAGAGCGTACAACACTGGCTAAACCACAGGCTTTGGCAGAAAGGTATCAATCAGATGAGTCACTCGTTGCTGTATCCAACAAAACAAATCAGAAGTTTCAACATCATCGCGCAAAGCAATACAATTCTCCAATTTATTTAAGTAATCGTGTTTTTATGATTTAGGATTGCCCCTCAAATCAAACCGTCAAATATTTACTTAACTATAAATTAATAGATCATGAAATTGCACTTAATAGTATTTTTTCTTTTTGGATCATCAACTCTGGCAGTCACTGCTACTGCACAATCTAAAACAAACAGTCCCGGTTGGCCTGTGTCTAAAGGGGTAAGCCAATATAGCAATAAAAGCTTAGCTGATTTTAAGCCTTTAAAATTAGAGGTTCGTGGCACACCTTCCTTTGTTCAATCAAAAAGAGTGAGCACAAAAAGTGAAACAATCGAAGGTAACGTTAAATCAAAAGGTACTCCAGATTGGGTAATTTCAAAACCTGTTAATTTAATTAGTAAATAGCAAGAATCGAAAAGGCTGCAGTTGCAGCCTTTTCTTTTTAATGTTCCAGTTAAATCCAACGAAAGCGAATATTTCTTAAATAATTGATTTTTTAAATCAATAAAATCTACTCCGATCTCAAACTTTTTACGGGATTCATTAAAGCTGCTTTTATTGCCTGAAAGCTTACTGTTAATAGAGTAATAACCAGCGCTCCTATTCCGGTAATTATAAAAACGTTCCACGAAATAGTAGTTCTGTATTCGTATTGCCCAAGCCAACTATTCATAAAGTAAAAGGAAATAGGAATAGCGAACCCATACTAGATGACAACCAGTACTACAAAATCCTTTGACAACATTTTCCAGAGACTGGTTACGGAAGCACCCATTATTTTACGAATGCCGATTTCTTTTGTACGTTGCTCAGCCATAAAGGAAGCCAACCCGAATAATCCCAGACAGCTGATGAGCAACGCAAGTCCACTGAAAAGTGTCGCTAGTTTTCCGATTCGTTCTTCTACCTTGAACTTTGCTCCGTAAGCTTCATCGGCAAACGAGTAATCAAATGGAGCTGAGGGAACAATGGCAGCAAGAACAGATTGGATTTTTGATAAAGCTTCGTGTGCGCTCACGGTTGGTTTTATTTTTATGTAAAGCCATTGCATATCATTTTCCGAAAGAAAAATAATAGAAGGATCGGTTGGTTCATAAGGCGAGCCTTTCACCATATCTTTTACCGCTCCTAATATTTTATAGGTGCCCCTATCCGTTCCACCAGGCGCCCAAGTAAGTAATTCGCCAACCGGATTTTCCAAGCCCAAAATTTCAAGTGCAGATTCATTGATTACTATTCCAGATAAGTCGCTGGGAAACTCACGTGAAAAGTCGCGACCGTCTGTAAATTCCCAACCAACAGTTTGGCCATATTCATGCGTAACAAAAATTGTATTGAACGATGGGTCAAATTTTTGATCGTGCCACGAGAATCCGCCATTATTGCCACGGGTATCTATTATAGAGTAGTTGGCTTCTGCGATTTCTTCTACGACTCCTGTATTTTTAAGTTCATTTCGCAACGCGTGATACTGGCCTTTATATTCAGGGGAAGCAGCTCGCAGGCCAATCAGATTAGCGCGTGAATAACCAACGGGTCTGTTTTTAGTAGCGTGCCCAAACCGGTCACAAGGGAGGTATTAGCTTCTCGTTCTCCACCCCAGATTTGGGAGCGGTAAACTTGCGCAAGAGTCCCATGGTTTTCATGATATTTATTAAAAGACAGTTCGTCATAAACCCAAAGACTAATGAGCACTGCTACAGCCATGCCCATAGCGAGGCCACCGATATTAATAAATGAATAGCCCTTGTTCTTTACTAAGTTGCGCCATCCGATTTTTAAATAACTTTTATACATACCGTAGGTGTTTATTTTTTGAGTTTCTTTTTTTGCTTTTATAATACCGGGCCTAAAAAATAGCAGTACATCGATTATAAATTCTCTATCTGCTTTTCGTTTTCCACATTCATTTACTTGTTCTTCATACAACTCCATCAAATCCCCTTCAATTGAATCTCTCAACTTCGGATGACAGAACCAGCGGAAGAAGCGGAGGGCTGCTTTGGGCGGAGTATACTTTTTCAATCGAAGATTAATTTAAAAATTTATCCACAGACCACAGTCGACCGTGGTCTGTGGACTACTCAGAGCGCAACGAATCAACCGGATTAGCCAGCGCAGCCTTCACTGTTTTAAAACTCACGGTGAAAAGTGCAATCAGCAACGTACTTAATCCAGCAACAATATAAACCCACCAGTGGATGTCAATCTTATAAGCAAAGCCTTGAAGCCATTTGTCCATTAAATAAAACCCAAGCGGGAAGGCGATGATGAATGAGATAGCCACCAATACCATTAGGTCTTTCGAGAGTATAGAAACTATTTGAAAAACATTTGCGCCTAAAACTTTCCGAACGCCAATTTCTTTTACTCGCTGCTCGGCAGTAAACGTTACTAAACCGAATAGCCCCAGACAGGCAACCAAGATGGTAAGTAATCCAAAAATTTTTAGGATACTGCCCATGTTTTGCTCAGCGAGATAAGTCTCATTATATAACTCATCAAGCAGCCCATACGTAAATGGTTCTTCCACATCAAACGCTTGCCACTTTGCTTGTATGCTTTCAATAAGATCAGCCATTTCAGCCGTTTTTGTTTTTATAATCAAACCGCCATACGGATCATTTCGCATCATCAAGGGAGCAATCGGTTCGTGCAGCGACCGGAAATGAAAATCTTTAATAACGCCTACTATGGTTAAGGAACTGTAACCGCCTTCGTTATCGGTTCTTTGATTAATTGATTGACCTAAAGGATTTCCTTCCAGCGAGAAAGCTTTAACAAAGGCTTCGTTAACAATAACTTTATCATTCTCACTTTCGGAACCCTCCGAAAAATTTCTTCCTGTAACTAATTGCATACCCATGGTTGGGATATAGCTCGGGTCAATTCCATAAATAACCGTCCTTCTGAAGTCTTCTTTAGTATCACCGACCCAAACACCGGTCATATTATTGTCGGTGGGGCCCGCAGGAATGAATGCAGACATCGTTACGCTTTCAATCCGCGGATCAGCTAAGAGCTGATTCTTAAATGCGTTTTCATTCTTACCTAACAAGTATGATTCTCTAAGTACAATTCGTTGATCGCGATTGTAACCAATATTTTTATCCTGGATGTAACTCATTTGTTGACTTACGATAATGATTGCCAGAATGAGTGTGGCTGAAATTACAAATTGAAAAACAACAAGAATACTTCGGATACCTTTGCTCTTACCCCCGTTAGAGAATCTATTTTTAAGAGCTGCAATAGGTTTGATCGATGAAAGAAAGAATGCCGGATAGCTGCCCGCTAACAAACTGATGAAGATACCTAATGCTAAAAGTGCCCCTAGTACTTTGGGATTTAAGAGAAATGCTGCTTCTAGTGCTTTACCTGAAAGTTGATTGAATAGTGTTAAGGAAACGGTTACAATCAATACACCTAAGATCATCGCGACAGCGGTAGAGATGAAAGACTCGATTAGAAATTGGTGTACTAATTGATTTTTTCGGGAACCCAACACTTTCTTTACGCCCACTTCTTTGCTGCGCTTGGTTGCTCCGGCTGTTGATAGATTCATGAAATTGATACAGGCAATAAGCAGCATGAAGAGTGCCACGGCTCCAAAAATGTAAATGGAATTGATATCACCTCCAGGTTCCAATTCACTTGAGCCAACAAAATCGGAAAACAGGTGAATGTCTGTAAGGGATTGTATAAAAAGTCCAATTTTGTTTCCGCTTTCCTGAAATTTTTCAAAGGTCATTCCTAGCTGAGCAACTTGCGGCCCCATATATTTTTTAATGATGGCTGGCATTTTTGCTTCAAACGCTTTGATGTCAGTGCCTTTTTCAAGAACCACGTAGGTAAAATAATTTGACTCCAACCATTTATCTTCTTTTGAGTGCGCCAATCCTTCCATGGATGCGAAGAGATCGAAATGGAAATGTGAGTTGGCTGGTACGTTTTCGATTACGCCTGTTACTTTATACTGCTCCTTTACATCTTTAAATTCCAGAAGTTTATTAATAGGATCTTCCGTTCCAAAATATTTTTCTGCTTGCTCTTTCGTAATTACGATTGAGTTAGGCAGGAGCAAAGCGGTTTTCGCATCACCTTGAATGAAAGGTAGTGTGAATACGCTAAAGAAATTTGGATCAACAAAAGCGGCTTGGCTGTTTCTAAAGGTATTGTTCTGATAGCTTATCTTCGGTGTACCTACTCTTCTCAAGCGCGTAGCTTCAAGCACTTCCGGGAATTCGTTTTTTAATGTGGCGGCAACGGGCGCTGCAGTTACGGCCTCCTTAATAATTTCACCATTTACCTTTCCCTTTAGAACAACGCGAACAATCTGATCGGCTTTTTTATTGAAGCGATCGAAACTTAATTCGTCCGCAACAAACATCATAATCAGAAGGCAGGTGGCAATGCCGATGGCAAGCCCTGAAATGTTTATGGCAAACAAGCCTTTGTTTCTTAACAAATTGCGCCAGCTGATTTTGAAGTAACTTTTATACATACCGTAATTGTTTAATTGTTCGTATCCCTCTATTGGCCTAATGATGCTTGGCCTGAATAGCAATAACACATCACCGATAAATTTTCTGTCCGCTTTTCGTTTTCCAAATTCTTTTACGCGTTCATCGTGCAACTCTATCAAATCACCTTCAATGTATTTCAGCAACTTCGGGTGGCAGAACCATCGGAAGAAGCGAAGGAGGAGTTGGGGTGGAACGTTATTTTTTAATTCCATACTTTTTCGTCCACTAACCACGGTCGACTGTCAGCAGTGGTCTGCGGACTCATGAATTTCCAGGCCACCTTCGGTATCGCACTCCACAACTCATCCCTGGTACTCTTTGAATACTCCATCGCCTTTTTCCCTAAGGCTGTTATCTGAAAATATTTTTTAGGGCGACCGGCTCGTTCTTCGGTGGCCTCACCTTCAAAAGATTTTAAATAGCCCTTATCTTCCAATCGTTTTAAGGCGGTTTGAAGCGCACCCACACTTACCGAGCGTGATAGGCGCGACTCAATTTCTTTTTTGATTGAAACTCCATAGGCGTCTTTATATAAAACACCTACCGTAAGCATAACTACTTCTTCAAATTCACCCAGTTGATATTTTTTCATAGTTGAAATGTATTTCGCCACTAAGACTCTAAGCCACAAAGTATTTTTTTATTATTTCTTCGTGTTATAGCGCCTTCGTGGCAACGATTAATAATTAATTCCTATTTGTAGTATTAATTACTGTGCCAAAAAGAAAACCCTAAAATCAAGGCAAATTGGAAGGATGGGATTGTTTGGAATGTTCACTGGCGAACAGTTTTTCCATAAAGCGGACAACCTTACTATTGAGGTCGGTACCTCCAAATTAAAAAAGATATTGTGCTTAAATCAGACCATAAAAAAGTAATTGGTTGGGTTACCGGTATTTAACTGTTAAATTTATCTTACGTTAACTGCACGGTTATGGCACATCTATCTTTCATCCTTTTCTTACTTTATTCAATTTTAAATTCTCCAGCTGATCCGAAATTTGAAACACAAGTAATTGATGCTAATGTTTCAATCGGGTATGGGCTTGCCATTGGCGATGTAGATGGTGATCGCAAACCAGATATTTTACTAGCCGATAAAAAACAATTTGTGTGGTATCGCAATGGAGATTGGAAGCGATTTGTTATGATCGAGAATTTAACCGAGTCTGATAATGTGTGCATTGCTGCGCGCGATATAGACGGTGACGGGAAAGTGGAAGTGGCGGTTGGCGCTCAGTGGGTTCCCTCTGAGACGAGTGATACAGTAAAGTCGGGATCGGTTCATTATTTAATTCGTCCCAAAGATCCTACTCAATTATGGAAGGCTGTTGAACTTCATCATGAACCAACCGTTCACAGAATGCGATGGGTGAAGACCGAAGGGAACAACTATCAATTGATTGTATTGCCGCTACACGGCCGTGGCAACAAAGATGGAAAAGGAGAAGGCGTGAACGTGATTGCCTATGAAAAACCAAAAGAACCATCTAAGAAATGGAACTATACAATCATCGACAATTCGATGCACCTTACCCATAATATGGATATTGTAACCAAAGGAAATCAGGAATGGATTTATGTTGGCGGAAAGGAAGGCATTAAAATGTTCTCCTATCAAAACGGCAAATGGAGAACATCACCTGATGGTGAATGGTTTGTTCAGGGAAAAAGTTTTGGCGAGTTGAGAGTTGGTCAGATGAGCGGGCAGCTAGTCGGTGTCGCTGGAATTGAGCCCATGCACGGAAATGAACTTAATGTGTACAGTCAAAAAGGAAGTGTTTTGCATACCACGCTTACTTCAGATCTTAATCAGGGACATGCTTTGGCCATGGCAGATTTAATTGGAACGGGATATCCACAGATCATTGTGGGTTGGCGCGAACCCAATGCTGAAAAGAAGACGGGTATTAAAATCTATTCACAGGAATCAACAGGCAGTTGGAAGGATTTCTGGATTGATGACAATGGCATTGCCTGTGAAGACCTGCAACTTGCCGACCTTGATGGGGATGGCAAGAAAGATATTATAGCAGCCGGACGCGCGTCACACAACCTCAAGGTCTACTGGAATAAAAATTAGTAAGCGGCTTGCCATGCTGCAGTTCATGGAGAAAGTAAACAACATCAAACATACTGTCACTTAAACCACGAAATGCAAACCCAACAAAGTTGCCCGTGAGTTTATCTTGTCCTTTAATATCCGGATCAATTTTTCCATTTTTAAAAGTGAAGTCATGTAGCCGAACTAATCCATCGCCTTCTTTAGAATCAAGATGGACTCCTTTAGTGTTTGAGGTAACTGCTCAATTAAATATTAAACCGTTATCTCTCAAAGAGTCAGGTATTGTTGCTAAAAAGGTCAATTATTTATTCAACAATTTGCAAGGAGAAATTCATGATGATGAAGGTTATTCTTATAAAGAGTTCTCATCAGAATAATTTTCTTAATTTCAAGTACACTAAATACCGAGTGCCATGCTTAATCAAGATGAACGAACCTTTGATGCCATTGTAATTGGTTCAGGTATTTCGGGTGGCTGGGCTGCCAAAGAACTTTGTGAGAAAGGATTGAAGACGCTTGTATTGGAGCGCGGCCGCAATGTGGTACACAATAAAGATTATCCTACCGCCACCAAACAACCTTGGGAAATTCCGAATGGAGGTCGGCTTACGGCAGAATTTCTAAAAGAGAATCCACTGATCAGTAAATCAGCAGGCATTGCCGAAGATAACAAGCACTTCTTTATAAAAGATAAAGACCACCCGTATGTGCAGGAGAAGCCTTTCGATTGGGTACGCGGCTATCAGGTAGGTGGTAAATCGTTAACATGGGGGCGGGCAACGCAGCGCTGGAGCGAATATGAATTTTCTGCACCCGCGCGCTTTGGTTACGGACTTGATTGGCCTATTCGTTATAAGGATGTGGCGCCCTGGTATTCGCATGTAGAAAATTTTATTGGCATCTGTGGAAACAAAGATGGCATCGAAGCAATGCCGGATGGTGAGTTCCTTCCACCATTTGATTTCAATTGTGTGGAGGCGCACATGCAACAAAAGATAAAAGAAAACTTTCCGGATAGGTATATGGTGCAAGCGCGCTGGGCGCATCTTACCAAACCTAAAGAAATTCATTTGCAACAAGGTCGTGGGCGATGCCAGGCGCGCAACTTGTGTATGCGTGGCTGTCCGTTTGGTGGCTATTTCAGTTCGGTGTCTTCCACCTTGCCGTGGGCCGAGAAGACGGGTAACCTAACTGTTCGTCCGCACTCAGTAGTGCACTCTATTATATATGATGAGAAATTAGGAAAAGCGTCAGGGGTGCGCATCATTGATGCAAACACAAACGAAGTGATCGACTACTCAGCAAGAATTATTTTCGTGAATGCATCGGCACTCAATAGTAATTTGGTATTGCTCAATTCAAAGTCAAATCGTTTTCCTAACGGACTTGGAAATGATAACGGACTATTAGGCAAGTATGTAGCGTTTCATAATTATCGTGCTTCTGTTAATGGCGTGTTGGAAGGCTTTAATGATAAATATTATTTCGGGCGCAACCCCACTGAACCCATCATTGCTAACTATCGCAACCTTAAAAAGCAAGACACCGATTATGTGGGTGGGTTTACCACCTTCACCGGTGCTTACCGCGAAGGATGGTGGGCCGATAAAAACAATAAGACCATTGGTGCGGAGCTAAAATCACAAGTTCAAACGCCAGGCCCGTGGCGCGTATATATGTATATGCAAGGAGAAACCATTCCGAAAGAAAAAAATCATGTTCGATTGAGTGAATCCGAAAAAGATCAATGGGGTATTCCGTTGTTAGTTACCTCGGTTGATTATGACGACAACGATGAAAAAATGACCAAGGATTTTTTAGAACAGTCTGTAGCTATGTTAGAAAAGGCCGGTGTTAAGGAAATTAATCAACACGACACCCATCAGGCACCGGGTTTGGATATTCACGAAATGGGTGGCTGCCGCATGGGCCATGATCCAAAGACTTCTTTATTAAATGAATGGAACCAAATGCATTTATGCAAAAATGTATTTGTAACGGATGGCGCATGCATGACAAGTACCGGCAATCAAAGCCCTTCTATATTATACATGGCGTTAACGGCAAGAGCTACCAACTATGCAGCGGAGGAAATGAAGATAGGGAATTTGTAAAATTGGAGCATACAGAAAACATTTAGACTGTCTCAGCTAAATCTTAATGGCCAAAATACTTTAACAATCAATAGTAGGTTGTGTAATTATATACACACAAAAATTTCCTGAGTATTTGAAATTGGTTCTAACAGGTATGGATAACACATTGGCATTATATTCTCTATAGAAAAAACCCTAACCAATTGCGCATGGAATTATTTACTACCGAGATTTTAATCAGCTTCCTGACACTCACCTTCCTTGAAATTATTTTGGGAATAGACAACATTGTTTTTATTTCCATTATTGGCTCGCGCGTGCAGCCGTCTGAACAAAATAAAGTACGAATTATTGGTCTTTCCTTAGCGCTGGTGGGTCGACTTTTATTATTGCTGGGCATTAGCTGGATAATAGGGTTGAGCAACCCACTTTTTACCATTAACAATTTTGAACTAAGTTTTCGGGATTTAATTCTGATTGCGGGTGGGATGTTTTTAATTGCAAAGAGTACCTCGGAGATGCATAAAAAAATTGAGGGAAAAGGAGAGACCGTAAAGTCTTTGAAAAAATTGTCGTTGAAATCGGCTGTGATTCAAATTTTCATTTTGGATTTGGTATTTTCTCTCGATTCAGTTATTACCGCCATCGGACTAACTGATCACGTGATTGTGATTGTGGTCTCGATTCTCATTGCACTAGTGGTCATGCTTATTTTTTCTAAACGTATCAGTAATTTTATTAATAAGCATCCAGGCATGAAGTTGTTGGCTATTTCATTTTTGCTCATGATTGGTACTGTGCTAGTCATTGAGGGCCTTCACGTACACGTTCCTAAAGGCTACATTTACTTTTCCATGGCTTTTGCGTTGGGAATTGAAGTGCTTAACATGAGAATAAGCAAAAATGGTAAGCCTGTGAATCTTGCTAAGAAGCAGGTTTGATTGAAAACATGAAAACAAAAAAGCCCGATGCTTTCACATCAGGCTTTGTACCCGGGACGGGAGTTGAACCCGTACAGATATTACTATCCACAGGATTTTAAGTCCTGCGTGTCTACCAATTCCACCACCCGGGCAGATTTAATTTCGAATTCGAAATTTCAAATTCTAAAAACAGCACCTCTTTAAAAAAACAAGCCCCTCTCCAAAAGAGAAGGGTTTGAAGTGTGTTGAGCGGGAAACGAGACTCGAACTCGCGACCCCGACCTTGGCAAGGTCGTGCTCTACCAACTGAGCTACTCCCGCTTATACTTAGAGCTTCCAACTAACTACGGGTGCTCTACCTCCCGATAGCTATCGGGAGAGCTACTCCCGCTTAAATCAATAAAAAAGAGGGTTTGACTGTTCTTTTCCCCTTTTTAGAGCCCCTATTAGTTATAAGGGACTGCAAATTTAATAGCCCCAATCAAAAAACCAATACGGCCATTGCAAATTCAGGCATTTAATCGCGCATTGAAATTTTAGTACTCTTTAAAGTTTGCAAGTAAGCAACCAGATCGACCAGTTCTTGTTCGGTCATTAGGGTTTGTAAATTAGATGGCATCAACGAGGTTTCCTGCTTAGATCGTGAGACAATATTTGTAGGGTTAAGGGTTTGCTGTGTGGTCATATACTGCAACTCAACTTTATCTTCTGTTTCGGAGACAATCATCCCAAAGGCTTCACTGCCATCTTTCATTTTAAATAGGTAGCCTTCATATCCAAAACTGATACCTTGGTCGGGATATAATATTGATGTGTACATGGCTTGCTTAGAAAGTTTTGTACCTATCTCACTTAAGTCGGGACCAAACTTAAGGCCTTCACTATTTATTTGATGGCAGCTGCTACAATTGTTTGTGAACACACTCTTCCCATTTTCAGCTACACCAACCTTATCAACTAATAAATCAATTGAAGGAAGAGCAGCGCCTTCTTTTTGGGCAGGCAACTTTAAATATTTTGCACCGCCTTCGCGGATGTTTGCGCGCCAGGCGGTTTGAAATACTCCAGCGGCTGCAATATGTAAATCGGCAGGAATTTTATTTTCGCTAGCCAATTGCAATAATCTGTCTTCCGATTCCCACGGTCCGCGGAAAGTGCGAACCGCTAACTTTCGATTGTCAAGCGATTGCGTGCTGTCGATAAAAATTTTTTCCATCAGACCCATTGCGTTAACATAGTATATATAGGGTCGCATGGATTTGATAATCGCCTGAACTTCCGCAGGATCTTTTTTATTGATTACTTTTTCAATTAAGTCTGTCCGATTCCAATCAAGAAGCGCTTTCATCGATTCCTTGCCGGTAGTGCTGTCAGGAAATTGTAAACTCTCAGCTAGTAAATCGGGAGCTTTGTTTTCCAGTTTGAATCGTGAAACCAATTCTACAAACTCAAGCTTGCCTTTATATTGATCGAGAGTTTTGTTTAAGGCGGTGCGCACGGCTGGTGTTAGTGTTGTGTTTTTTGCATCCATGTGCTTGAGCGCAAGCATTACCTTTTCACCTTCCGATTGTGTTACCAATTTTGACAGCACAGTTTGTTTTGAAGCATCCGTTTGAAAATCAAACGCCCTATAATACCGAAGCATTTCTTTTTCATCTGCAGCTTTGATTAACTCAGCAAGCATGGGCATGGCTTCTTTGCTACGCATGCGCCAAATAATGTCGCGGCCGCCAGGTGTGTTCCAATTTGCACTAACTTCTTTTTTCCAAGTAGTAAAAAATAAATTCTCGTTTCCGATAGCGCCAATTCCTAATGCTTCGAGATACCAGCGATCACTTCCATCATGCTGCAGGGCAAGCTTAGCCCACAACTCAGCCGCTTTTGCTGAACTATTTCCCCGTAAAGCAATCACTGCTTCGCGCCTGACTTGTGCCGAAGGATGCGTTGAAAGTTTTTCAACAACGGGCAGCACATCTTTATTTAATAGGCGGGCAATCCGCAAGGATGCAATAACAATGTCAGGGTTTGAGTCTTCCAGACCTGCATTCAAATAATTTTCAGCAGTTGGTAGTTTTGTTAGCAACCAAAGTGCTTGCGCGCGTTGAAATTGATTCTCCGAGTTCCAGAGTTTTGTTAGCGCTGGTTCTGCCTGCGTTCCAAAATTTGCAAGCGCCATCCAACCTAAATATCGCGTTGCCGGATTTGGATTTAAAAAGGCAGCGATAGCATCATCTACGGAAGTGGGGTTAGCTTTTTTAATTTCATATTTTGATTTGGCAGGAGCGACCCGATAAATTCTCCCTCTATCTAAATCACCCACCTGGTGACCACCCACTCCCGGATCGTACCAATCAGCAACAAACAAAGACCCATCAGGAGCAACGGCCACATCGATCGGGCGAAACCATTGATCTTTCTGACCTTCAAGAATATTTACAATAGTTGCTTTATAACCAGCACCGTTTTTTTCAACAGGATACGAACGCACTACATTATTGCCCGGCTCGGCATGAATCATTTGCCCGCGAAATAATTCTGGTAAAAGCTTGCCTTCATAGATTGTTATACCAGAGGGCGATCCACCACCGGTTTGCAACAGGTTAGGCATACTACCGGGATCACTCAAATGCCAATGTCGAAGTGGAATTTCCTGTTCCATGTTTGTTCTGCGCGCATTCCAGCTGGCACCTGTCATTTCATCTTTGTATCCGTAGTTGCCTCCTTCCATTACATAATTAATGCGCGTGCCTTTGTTGCCATCATCATCATTGTCCGATTGCCAAAGCGTGCCGAATGGATCAATCGTTACTTCATAGTTATTTCTGAAATTGTGAGCCAATACTTCTATATTTTTTCCATCCAAGTCAGCGCGCATTACCAATCCTTCCCGAAAGGGCTTGCCATCTGTAACTACCTTTCTTCCACGTACATCAACTACGGTATCACCTGCAGGTGTCAGCAATGATTTGCCTTCGTTACCAAAATTGAAATACAATTTTCCATCGGGACCAAAAACGAAACTGTGCATGCCATGATCGTGCTGCACACCTTGCACGCCTTTGAAAAACACTTCTTTCTTATCGGGTACATCGTCTCCATCTTCATCAGTAAAAACAAAAACATTCGGGCTACATGAAACAATAACTTTATTTCCTAAAAGTGTTATTCCTAATGCTGAGTTTACATCTGTACCTTGATAGAACACTTTGCTCT
>Ga0209181_10008058_pt1 | contig 14247 bp, 9 predicted proteins | sample MAT05_FD_187208 | JGI IMG/M metagenome (GOLD analysis project Ga0209181, IMG submission 187208) | Freshwater microbial communities from Lake Fryxell liftoff mats and glacier meltwater in Antarctica - MAT-05 (SPAdes) (version 2) | ecosystem: Environmental > Aquatic > Freshwater > Ice > Liftoff... | reverse complement strand
GCAAATGACTCTAGCGATTCACCACGCCCTTCGTACCTCAGAGCGTGCCACCCAGTTTAAGCGTGCCACCCAGTTTAAGCGTGCCACCCAGTTTATAGGTAGATTTCAAACTGCCCCTCGCCTTAGTACGCCAAAACTTCGTCCGTCGGAGGCAAGCTCCGAGCGGACGAAAATGCTTTACAGCGTTGACAACGGGCCTAACAGGATTTAACAATCATCCCATGTTTGGAGATCTAGATAATCCGATCGGCGGAGCCAGCGGCTGCAATGTCCTGGTAAGGAGTCATGTCCAGGCCATCGATGAAACTGGTCAATGACTTGCTTCTTTGTGGATGTTGCAACTTCTTGACCGCTTTGCTTTCGATTTGACGAACGCGTTCGCGGGTCACTTGGAAAATCTTGCCCACTTCTTCCAGGGTGTACGCGTAACCGTCAGCCAAGCCGTATCGCAACTTGAGAATCTCACGTTCGCGATAATTCAACGTTTGCATGGCTTCGTGGATCTGTTGTTTGAGGGTTGCTTGATTGGTTTCGTACAACGGATCGTCATCACGGTAGTCTTCGAGAAATTCGCCAAAGAAACTATCTTCATGGTCGCCCACAGGTTGATCGAGCGAAAGTGGCTGGCGAGCCATTTTCAAAACGACTCGTGCATCGTCCAGCGAAAGGCCTGCTCGCTCTGCCGTCTCTTCGACCGAAGGTTCGCGGCCCAATTCTTGAGTCAGGTCCCGCGTCACCTGGCGGACTTTGCTCATCGTATCGATCATGTGAACCGGAACGCGGATCGTACGGCTTTGGTCGGCGATCGCCCGAGTAATGGCTTGGCGAATCCACCATGTTGCGTAGGTCGAGAACTTGAATCCTCGCTCGTACTCGAACTTGTCCACGGCTCGCATCAATCCAGTGTTTCCTTCTTGGATTAAGTCGAGGAAACTCAGGCCACGGTTTCGATACTTCTTTGCAATCGAAACGACAAGTCGCAAGTTGCCAGCGGACAAGTCACGTTTGGCTGCATCGTATTGAACGCGGTGCATTTGGACTCGTTGGCATCGTCGAGCCAATGTCTTGGGTGTTTCGAACGTGATTCGCATCAAGTAGAAGAGCTCTGCTCGAAGCTTTGCGATTGGCATCCCGTCCGAAAAACCAGTCGCTTGTGCGGCGTCGATTCGATCTCGCAATACCACCATCTGACTCTGAATCGTGTTCAACTTCTGAAAAATGGGTTCCAATCGGTTGGTTCTCAAGTTCATTTCTTCGATCAAACGAACGGCTTTGTTTCGGCGGCAAACCAATCGCTTCCACGCTTGGCGTCGTTCGTTCATAGGCAGGCTTTTGTCGATTGCTGTGAAGTAGTCTCCATGATTTCGCAAAAGCAGGTGGCGAAGCGTCTTGATATTGGGGCCGATGCGTCGCATGATCGCAATTTTTTCAGATGCGTTGGTGACACTCACTTCGATTGTTCGATCCAAACGCAGTTTGCTATCGCGAACCTGCTCGAGCAACTTAGTTGCACCCTGTAGCATGAAGTCGCTAGCCAACATCCAATTGCGGTAATCGGTACGGGTCATTTCGATCCGTTTTGCAGCACTGACTTCTTCTTGACGGGATAGCAATGGAATTTCACCCATTTGCATCAGATACATGCGAACCGGATCTTCAGTGGCATCCACCGACTCGTGTCCGTCCTCACCGGGGAGAAAATCGTCGCCAGATTCATCCTCCAGAAGGCTTTCTTCATCGGCCGAGTGATCGTCATCAGCGTCTTCTTCTTCCTCTTCTTCCTCGAAGCAAAAACCTTCGATTTCGGCACCCAAGCTGTCGCGATCTTCGCTAACATAAGACGATCCTGATTTTCGGCCTGAGGATTTGTTGGATCGAGGATTGAATCTCTTGGTCATGGCTGGGTGTGCGTCTCGTAGGAGTTGACAAGGGTAAGATGCGTGGGTTTCGCATCAAGTTCCGACTGATAAAGGAAATAGATTGCATTCGGTGTGCCGACGGATTAGGAAGCCGGACGAATCGACAGTTGACCCTTGTTATTCGTTGATGCATTGAAAGCTGGACCGCAGCAGAATCATTCCCGTGATGCAGGAAATCCACATTTCGGACGTTTCCCAATCGCAACATGTTTCCAAAACGCTACACCCTGAAGTCGATATTTAGATGGTCGCGAAACCGCGGCTACCGGCTTTGGGCTAGATTTCCCATGGTGGCGGTGCTCGGCATCGCCCTAGTCGCCATTCCCGTACAGGAGTTTTTGGGAATCATCTGGTGCAGCCTATTGTTCATATGCACGGTCCTTTCAGCCACCAAAGCATTATTGCAAACCTGGGTTCGGCCGCAAACTCGGATGATTTGGACTCAGCTCAGCATCGGGCTTTCCATGGCACTTTTCTTCAGTTTCTATCACTCTCTGTCCCAGCGAGATGCCCAGCTTCGTTTAGACAGTTGGGAGAGGAGCTTGAAAGGATTCTCCCAGAATGATTCTCTTGCGTCCATTTCCTGGAACCCCATTGCCTGCCGAGGAATCGTCGATTCAGCATTTCGATATCGAAAATCGACTCTTCCCGGGAAAACCACCGACCCGAACGGGGTTGATTGGCAATCCATTACGACGATCCAGGTTGAGGAGATTCGCACGGATGGGGTTTGGGAACCCAGGTTGCTGCTCATGCCACTTAGTGTCGACGGAAGAATCGAAGGTCTTTTTCCCGGTGACCGCATTGAGCTTTTTGGACAATGGCGTCTACCCAGCCCACCTTCCAACCCTGGCCAGTTCGACCAAGCACGCCGCTTTGCCGAGCTAGGATACGCGGCACAGGCTAGAGCGGAGTCGGTCAATCAAATCAAAAAACGGATCCAGCCAACCTACCTCCGACTAGATCGCTATCTGGCGATGGTTTCCGCCACGGCTCTGCGGTCCATCGAACGCTATGTCGTTTTGGACCAAGCCGAACTGACAGCAGCTCTCGTTCTAGGCCAACGCGAACAAGCAGAATGGCGATTGCAGGAAGAATTACTCGCTACCGGAACCATCCACATGCTTTCCATTTCAGGCATGCATATTGAAATGGTGGCGTTGTCACTGCTGCTGATCGGCATGTTGCTACAGTTGCCTCGCAAGCCTCTGCTTGTGGGCATATGTGTCTTTGTGATCGCCTACGGTTTGCTGTGCGGAGCCAACCCGCCTGTCGCTCGCGCGACGATTATGCTGACCGGGCTATGCCTAGCCCGGTTGATGGGATGGAACTTTTTCAGTCTGAATTTTCTGGCGTTTGCAGGTGTCCTGCTGATACTCTACAGAACGACGGTTGTCTTCGAAACGGGCACGCAGCTTTCCTTCATGGCGGTAGCCGTCTTGATATTGTCCACCCAATCGATGGTGCACCGAGTACCACCGCTCGAGCGACTCATCGAATTGAAATCTAGTCTTTCGGTGCGAACCCTGCGACAGTTGCGGAAGTGGTCCATGGAAATGCTACGAACCAGTTTTTGGGTCTGGTTCATTACGGCCCCCTTGGTGTGGTCCGCCTTTCACGTTATCAGTCCAATCGCTATCGCGCTCAACCTAATCTTGTGGTTGCCTATGCTCCTGGCTTTGATGGCGGGACTGGGTCTAATTGCGTTCGGCTGGTTTCCACCCGTTGGTTGGCCCTTGGGGGTGATTTGCGGAGTCTCGCTTTGGTTCGTTCAACTATTTGTTAACTGGGGAGAGCAAATACCCCTCGGGCACTTTTGGCTGCGATCGCCACCCGCTTGGTGGCTATATGGCTTTTACACGCTGGGGATTCTTACCACGGTCTGGACTGGTGTCAAGAAAGCATCGAGCCGCCGCCGACTGGGCTTCGTGCTGGGAATATGGTTCGCATTTGGGCTGTCGATTGACCCGATAACGGATCGCTGGAATCGATTCCTAACAGGTGACAACGGCAAACTCTCCTTGACGTTTATCGATGTGGGGCACGGTACGAGCATCCTCATCGAGACTCCCGATCATGAGTCCTGGCTTTATGACGCAGGTAGGTTGGGTGATCATCAAAGAAGCTATCAAGTCATCGTCGACGCACTATGGGCGATGAAGCGTTCCAGGATAAAAGGACTGATCCTTTCCCATGCGGACTCGGACCACTACAACGGCATCGATGGGCTAACGAAGCGGTTCACGGTCGAACAACTGTTTTCGACAAGCAAAGTTTACTCGCACTCGAGCCCACTCTTGCAACAAATTCTCGCTGCGACCCGGCGCCGAGGTGTGAAACACATCACTTGGAAAAAAGGAGCCGTTCTACAAGGAAATGGCTGGAGCATGCTCGCATTGCATCCGCCGGAACAAGGTGTAACGGGAACCGACAATGCAAACAGTCTATGTGTCTTGATGGAATTTGCAGGCCGACGAATCTTGCTCCCTGGCGACCTTGAACCGCCAGGCATGCAAATGCTTGTTTCGCAATCGGCAACCTCTGTCGACGTTTTGATGGCACCTCACCATGGATCGCTCAATTCAAAATCCGACGCACTTTTGAAATGGTGCAGTCCCCAGACGGTCGTGATTAGTGGTTCGACTCGAGCGGTCTCGCCAAGAGTACTAGATGCATTTGCTGCCGAAGATCGCGAAGTCTTGGTGACAGCTCGAGATCACGCGATACGCATCGAGATCGCCAAGGATGGCTCCATTGTAAAAAAACACTGGGTGGCCAATCGGTGGATGGAACTATAGCTTATTCAAATCGCAAATGCTTCACCGACTCACCCGAATTTTGCAACTCGACCAAGGCTGCAATACCGATGTTCAAATGCGCAGTGACGAAACGTTCGTTGACCGATCGATCACTGGCCGATGTCTTGACCCCCTCGGGTGTCATCGGATTGTCGGAGACGAGCAGCAAGGCACCCTTCGGGATATGATTTGCAAACCCGACGACGAACAACGTTGCGGTCTCCATGTCGATGCCGATCGCTCGAGTCTTGATGAGGTACTCTTTGAAAACTTCGTCATGTTCCCATACTCGCCGATTCGTGGTGTAGACCGTTCCAGTCCAATAATCAAACCCCATCTTTGCAATGGCGGCGGACACGGATGCCTGAAGTCGAAACGATGGTAGCGCAGGAATCTCTGGCGGAAAATATTCGTTGCTGGTTCCCTCGCCACGTATGGCGGCAATCGGCAGAATGAAGTCGCCGATCTTCGTTTTCTTCAGACCACCGCACTTTCCAAGAAACAGAACCGCTTTCGGCTCGACCGCCGAGAGCAAATCCATAACGGTCGCAGCCATCGGACTTCCCATTCCAAAGTTCAGAATGGAAAGATTACCCGATGTCGCCGATTGGATGGGAAGCCCCTCACCGACGACAGGAACGCCAAAACGCTCGGCAAATACCTCAACGTACTGGGAAAAATTGGTAAGAAGAATGTACTTCCCAAAATCGGGGAGCTCACGACCCGTATAGCGAGGCAACCAATCCCGAACGATCTCGTCCTTTTCCTTCATCCGTCAGGCTCCAGGGGCAGGCTCCAGGGGCAGGCTAAAGCTTAAGGCTAAAGGTTTAAGACTTACAGACTGTTTGATCAATAACTGTCCGATTTCCCGTAGCGGAAGTCGCCAAGACTTTCGGAAGGAGCGGGCGCCGAAACTCTTGGCGAGTTTAACTACAACACTAATTGATCGAGTGATCCTCAAGCGTCAAGCCTTAAGCCTACTTACTTCTCGCAATTCCCGCTTCGGCCAACAGCTTTTGTACTTCCTCTGACTTGCCCGGGAGCTTGTCGGCGATTGCCAACGCTGTTTGCTTCGCGTCCTCTTTCAGCTCCTCAACTTTCACGGCCTTGATCGCAATCTTGAGCATTTCGACATCCGGAAAAAGTTTCAAAAGTTCTAATACCAACTTTTGCTCGGCAGGTTGGCGAGCCGCATCGAACGCGTTCTGGCACATCGTAACTCGCTCAGGTTGGCTCTTCGCAAACTGCTTCGCCATTCGAAGATAACCCTTAAAGAGTCGTCCTTGAAACTTGTCTGTAGGTCCGTTCTTGACCAAGTCCAACAACACAGGTGCAGCGTCAACCGTCAACCATTCACCCAGTAACCGACTGCTGGCATCTCTTAACTGCGGATCGGAGCTCTTGGCTGCCGCGTCCATCGCTTCCAAGGATTTGGTTCCACCCACAGCCCCTAACACGTCCAGCATGGCACTCTTGGTCGGTATCGATGCCGTATCCATGGACTTTACGATTTGAGCAGCGCAAGCCTCGCGATCGGGCATGCGGACTGCCGCTGTCTTGAGGGCTTGCTTGGCTGCCTCAAAATCCTCTGCAAAACCTGGACGTTCCACTTGTGAAATCAGCACCGAAAGGCTCTCGGGCGGAACCGTCGCTCCGAGCGACTTGAGGGCGGAAGCACGTACCGATTTATCCGAATTGCTCAACGTCGCGACGAGTTCCTTGGTCGCTTCAATGCGTCTTTGTCCCACCACCGCGATCAAGACGGAAAGTACTTGGCTCTCGGCTTTCGGAAGCCGAGCTAGGATATCCTTATTGATGCTTTGGTCTGGCAGATCCGCCAATGCAGTCAAAGCGGCATCGGTTAATTCCGCATCTTGTTCCCCTGCGATTCCAACGAGAGGCGAAACGCAAGTTGCGTCACCGACACGGGCAAGGGCATTGATGGCTGACAATCTTACTGGTTTCGGACCTGCGGTAGCGGCTTTCACGATAGCAGCTAAATTGACGGTTGCTTTGCGATCCGCCATGGCTTGAATGACCAATCCAGCTCGATCCGGTGTTGCAAGTGCCAGTTCGGCGGCCAAAGCACGATCGACCTCTTTTCCAGACATTTCACGGGCCGCTTTTAGTGCAACTTGGAACAGCACTTTTTCTGGACTTCGAAGGTTTTCCAGCAAAAGCGGGAGACCATCCTGCTTCCTGGCGAGAATGGCGCCGCGCGTTGCTTCAACAATCCTTTGCATTGGCACATCCGCTTTGCGTACTTCGTCGTAAATGGAGGCCGCAAGTGTCGCATTGCCCTCCTGAATGGATCGCTCAGCGCAAAGGACACAGCCCTCTGCTACAGCCGAACGAACATTCGCAGGTGCACTTACGATCGCCTTTCTAAGGATCTGTGTGGCGGCGGCATTACCGATTCGTCCGAGGGCCACAGCCGCTGCCGACGCAACCTCGGCGTCCTTGTCTTTCAAACGAGTGCTCATCACTTCGACCGCACCCGAATCTCGGCGGACACCAATCGAATTGATCGTCCCGATAAGCAGCTTTCCTTCCAAGGACTCACTCGCTTTTCGCAGTGACTCGTCGACCTTCTCCCCTGGGATGGCTTCCAACGCAATCCGAGCCCAGGATGCGAGCTTGTCGTCCGACAAGAGTTTGACCAATTCCGGTGTTGCTTCGGCTGTTCCATAGATGGCCAAACGCTTACATGCAATGGCTTTGTCGGCGCCTGGGCTATCCGCGGACTTCAGAACGCCAATCAAGTCGCTCTCTTTCTCCATGGTAAGGACTTGGCACAAGCCGATTCGGCTCGAAGCGATTGTCATCGCCATACAAGTTGATAGGAAAAACAAACCACGTTTTAATCGTCTATTCATTATTCTGTTCCGATAGTAATTTTTTGAGGGTGATGAGCGAGCAGATGAGCCGACGCTGGCAGCGTCGGCCACGTTCAGCGTCGGCCACGTTCAGCGTCGGCCAGGTTTAGCGTCGGCCACGTTTAGCGTTGGCCAGGTTGGTTGTGTTCTAGACTCGCCATGGTTCTCGCAACGCTTCGGAGCGCAAGCGATTGGCCGGTTCATCATTGATGAATTCGTTTTTGGCCAAGTCATATTTCACTTGATGATTTAGGAACAATGCGATGTTGGCCGCGTGGCACGCGATGTGCGCGTTGCAAGCTGCCTGAGCATTTCCCTTTGGCAATCCTCGAGTCTTCACGCAATCGATGAAGTCACGGACATGGAAGGTGGCTGGGTAACCACCGATTTCTTCGACTTCCCTGCCCGCGAGCAACGCAGGTGAACTCAACACCATCTTGCCGCTGTCACCTGCCTCAACCCAGCCCGTTTCGCCTTCGAACCGAACCGGGCAAGACCCCAGTGGAATCCAGCCCTTCTCACGGAAGATGAGCTCGACACCGCTCTCGTAGCGAGCGACCAACTCACCATTGCTCGGAGCATTGTATTCGATCGGAGGGGGACAATCGTCGACTGCCCATTGACACAGGTCCACGCAATGCGACCCCCATTCCAATACTCCACCGCCAACGAGGCCACCACCCTTCTCAAAATTGAAACCGTCCTTGAGTGTCTTGGTGTTAAATGGACGCCAAGCCGCTGGTCCAAGGTACATATCCCAGTCGGCGATCTGTTTGTCCGGTGCGGTTTCAGCCGGCAGCCAACCGCTCATCATGGCTTGCATGCCTGCCGGATGCGCGTACACCTTCTTGAGCTTGCCAAGCTTTCCGGTTCGAGCCAGATAACAAGCGAAGGCAAAGTGAGGCAGGTTGCGTCGCTGAGTCCCTGCCTGAAATACACGTGCCGTGCGACGGATGGTGTCGGCCAAAATCAAGCTTTGGGAAATGTTCTTGGTGCAAGGCTTTTCGCAATAGATGTCCTTACCAGCACGAGCGGCTTGCATCGTCATCGTCGCGTGCCAGTTTGGTCCTGTCGCGATCAAAACGGCATCGATATCTTTCCGGTCCAAAAGCTCACGAAAGTCGGCGTACATATCGCAATCCACGGTGCTATATTTGCCGTCAACCTTTTTCTTTACGTTGATGCGTTGCGATTGCTTAACGTCGCATACAGCAACGAACTGAACATCCTTTTGTTGCAAGAAGCAATCGAGGTCATAATTCCCTCGGTTTCCGATGCCGATGCCACCCACGACGACCCGTTCGCTAGGTGGAACGGCACCATCACGGCCAATGGCTGAACTGGGAATAATGGTTGGCGCGAGGACGGCGGCGCTGGCTGCCGTCAAACCTGTCTTCAAAAATCGACGCCGTTTAAGTTGCTTTGCTTTTTGTGTCATCGCTGCTCTCCGAACCCAAGGCCGTAAGAATACCGCTAAACTGCCTGAACGCGTTTCAGGTCACCCTACAAGATGGTACCATAGTGCCGCTCTACGTGTATGCTCCATCCGTTTTTTTCAGTTTCGATCCAGCAACAAAACCGCAATCATGAGTCTCAACATGGATAAGCCAAAAAACATCCTAATTTCGTTGCTCGGTTTGCTCTGCGCGATGATCTTTTCGCTTTCGCCCAGCATCGCAGAGGAAACCTTGAATGTGTGGCCCGATTTGGCACCCAATGAAACCAGCCGCGAAACAGGAACACTCTTGCCTTCAAAGGCTGGCGAGGTCAAGCCAATCAGTCGAGTCTCTGACGTACGACGCCCAACCATCGATGTTTACCCGGCAAAGAAAAACCCGTCTGGCACAGCAGTCTTAATTCTGCCAGGTGGCGGGTTTACGTATGTCGTCCCTGACCTCGAAGGCTCCGAAGCAGCCCCTTGGCTCAATGATCTCGGCATCACTGTCTTCGTCCTGCGTTATCGCACCAAAGAATCGGCTCTGCCCGGTGAGCCTCTTTGGCAAAGGCCCCTGCAAGACACGCAACGAGCCATGCGGCTTATTCGCAGCCAAGCCAAGCACTGGCAACTCCAAACCGATCGAATCGGTATCCTTGGTTTTTCAGCCGGCGGCCAAGTCGGTGCCGTCGCGCATTCAAAGGCAGACCAAGCGTCCTACCCAGCCATCGATGCCATCGATCAACTATCTTGCAAGCCTGACTTCTCCTTGTTGATCTATCCATGGCAAGTGCTCGACCCCAAAACCGGCGAACTCCTCGAACAGATTCAAATAACGGATCAATCGGCACCAGCGTTTTTGGTGCACACGCATGACGACGCCTCCAGCTCAGTTGGCGCTGCCAAACTTTACATTGAATTGAAACAACATAAAGTACCCGCCGAATTGCACGTCTTCCAAAACGGCGGCCACGGCTACGGGATTCGCGAACGTCCCGACTCGGTCATTTCTTCCTGGCCTGATCGAGCCACCGATTGGCTCAAAATCCGGAAGCTACTCGACCCGAAAAAATTGTAGAACAGTTGTCCTCAACTGTTCCCGCGCTGCGCCACGAATAAAACAAGTGACTCGGGAACCTGTGGCACACGTGGTTATCGTGGCTGAGCTGTTAGGCAAGCGGCAGACGGAAGACTACCGGGCTAGGCCACCGTGTGGCACGCCCAAAGCGATTAGCGATGGGCGTGGGAAGTGTGGCAAATGACTCTAGCGATTCGTCAGCATCAAGAATTAGGGTTACTTGTGAGCGGCAAGGCACTAGCTAGCGCGGATTATTCACAATCCGACGCGTAAGTTTTGAAGTTGCACCATTGTGCTTAGGGCCGAAGGCCCGGTAGTTTGCCTAGCCCAGGCCAACGGCCTGGGACTAGGCAAAACGCAATTATGTTAGGGCTGAAGGCCCGTCCGTTTGTCAAATTGCCGGGCCTTCAGCCCTAACTAGTCTCGTGTTTGCGTGTCACCCAGGCCGTTGGCCTGGGCTAGGTAAACGAATGGGCCTTTGGCCTGAAATACATCTAAGCGTGCAACTTCAAAACCGGCGGCTAGCGCTTTGCCGCTCACAACCCTAAAATTAAACATTGACGAAGCACTAGCGATTCACCACGCCCTTCGTACCTCAGAGCGTGCCACCCAGTTTAAGCGTGACACCCAGAGCGAGGCCGTCGCTCAGGTTTTGAGTCCACCGAGCGAAGGGCCTCGCTCGGCCACCATTGTCGCCTTTTGCTCCGCAAAAGTGCGTTAGAACGGCGCACTTTCGCGGAGCAAAAGGCGATAATAATAAAGGCGACAATAATATTAATAGAGTCATCGCTGAAGCCAATGGGACTGTATGCCCACTCGCTGTTCCCAACCCTTTCGTTCAAGCTCCGGCACCTCATCGACCGCATCCTCCGGAAAACCGATGCACAAATAAGCAATCAGTTGCCAAGTCGAGGGGACATCCAGCAACTCCGCAATCACTTCGGGGCGAAGAATCGAGACCCACCCCACCCCAACCCCTTCGCTTCTCGCCGCAAGCCAGAAATTCTGAATGGCCGAAACCACCGAATAGGCAATCGATTCGGGCATCGTCGCTCTACCCAAACCTTGGCCCTGCTGCGGATCGAGATCCACAAATACAGCAAGCTGCTCTGGCGATTCACGAAGCCCTGCTAATTTCAAGGCCCGATAACGTGTGGCTGTTTCGTCGTCATATCCAGTGGCCGCCATCTCGTTCTGCTTCTCAAATTCGGCGACAATCTTTGCACGCCTGTCAGATGACGAAACGGATACGAAACGCCATGGCTGTGAGAGACCAACTGAGGGTGCTAAACAGGCCGCCTGGATCCATCGCAACAGCGAGCCTTCCGGTATCGCGTCCCGCCGAAATCGTCGGACGTCACGACGTCGACGAAACAACAAATTAAGCCCATCGCGAAAGTCTTCATTCCATTCCGCTGTCTGCTGCGGTTGCGATAATGCGGTTCTTTCGACTGGCGAGTCCGGCGTAGAATTTTCCACGAGCATGCCGGTCGCGTTGATTCCCCGTTTCAAATCTGACATCGCATGCACCAGTCGGAGATTGTGGACCGGTTCATGTACCGCAATTCGCAAATGATTTTCGATGCCAAACGATTGACAGTCCCGAACAAACAAACCATCTCGAAGCAATGCATTGCGAACAACCGCGGGATCATCCATCGGAAGCAAAAAGAAGCAAGTGTCGCTCTCTAGCGGCTGAAATCCATTACGTTGGAAACTCTCCAGCATGGACTGCTTTGCATCGTGAAGCCGGCTCATGGCGTCCACATAATAAGCCTGATCCTGAATTGCAGCTAAACCCGCTGCTTGCGCGATCGAATTGACCGACCAGGGTGCGCGCCGACCACGAATCGTTTGGTGCAACGAGTCGCACATGACTGCGTAACCTAGCCGCAAACCAGCCATCGCGTAGGCCTTCGTCATCGACCGAAGCACAATCAAGTTCTCAAATTCACACTCGATCATCGACTCGAGGGGATCGGCAAACTCGATATATGCTTCGTCAATAATAAAGATCGTACGCGGGTACTCTTCAAGCCACCCAACCAATTGCCCACGAGTGACGCTTTGCCCCGTCGGGTTGTTCGGATTGCAAATCCATACACCCTTTATCGCCAACGTCTTCAGTGTCAAATCGATGGCGTCACAAGGACATGCAAACCGTTTCTCGGCGACGGCCAAACACCGGTGCACGATCCCATTTGCCAAATGCGTGGCCCGTTCATACTCCGAAAACGTTGGCGCCACCACCAACACTGGATCACCAGGCCGGATAATGGAACTGGCTATCAAATGAATCAACTCGCTGCATCCATTGCCAACTAAGATGCGATCGACATCAATCGAATGCAACTCCGCGATGGCTTTCCGCAGCAACCGACACTTGCGGTCTGGATACCGATCGATAGGAGTCGTCCGAATCGCCTCAAGCACACGCGGTGAAGGTCCAAAGGGCAAAATATTGGAGCTAAAATCGATCGCGCAATCCGGTTTGATACCAAGTCGAACGAGTTCCGCTGGGTCGATCCCGCCATGGTATGCTTCGACGGACGGGTCATACGGCTTGCTCATCGTGTTTGCCCCCAACCGCAAAGGGAAACCGTTGCAATAAAAAGCAAACCGCCGGCGAGTGTCGTTTTCCAAAGCAATCCAATCGCTAGTTCGATCGTGGCGGCCGTAGGATTAGGCTCACCTGCTCCGAGGACATAATGCCCCTCTTTTTCCAAAACCACCCCAAGCACACCCGATACGGCACTCATCGGATGCCCCGCGTTTGGACTGGCGGTCAAACGATGATCGCGCATCCAAATCGCCGTCGCTTTGCGAAACCGACCCTTCCGTATTCCTCCTACCAAAAGAATCAGGACTGCGGTGATGCGAGCCGGAAGCCAATTCAACACATCATCGGTCCGAGCCGCCGCCTTTCCAAACCATTCAAGCTCCGCAGTGCGATAACCAATCATGGCATCGCAAGTGTTAACAAATCGATACACCAGAGCGCCCGGCAAGCCTGCAATCGCAAAATAAAACAGTGGCGCAATGACCGAATCACTCGTGTTCTCAGCTACCGACTCGATTGTTGCAGCCGATAGTTTCGATGCGTCCAGTTTCGAAACATCACGGCTGACAAGATGATACGCGACTTGATGTCGCGCTGCATCGGAATCCTCGTTGCGAAGCGCCGTGCTGACACCTTTCGCAGCCTTGGCCAGCGAACTTATACTAAATGAGCATTTCAACACTACCGCTTGAACAACGATGCTAACCAATGCAGGACAGTACTGGCAGGCACGTTGGACGATCCAACCAAGGACACCCATGAAAACCATACCGCCACAGACCAACGCCAATCCCCATCCAAAACGAACGCCGTCTCCCGATTTGGGTGCCGAGCGTCGGACCAGTCCGATCGCGTTGCCCATCCAAGCAACCGGATGAAACCGGTTTGGCGGGTCCCCCAAAAAGATATCAACCAGGAAAGCCAATACCACCACGGCAGCAAAGTGAAACTCAGTCATCTCGCACCGTAGTACCGCTCTCGGTGTCAACTCGTTGAATGTCACCGCATGTGGGATACATCGGCACCACAAACGGAGTCCCATGTACCGGATGATCGATAACCGTTACCGAGACGTCAAACGCTTGTCGAATCAAGCTAGGTGTCAATACCTCTCGGGCCGTGCCGATCGCGATCAACGCGTGATTGAATAGCAGCGCCAATCGATCACCAAACATGGCCGCATGATTCAAATCGTGAAGCGTTACGACGACGACCAAGTCGCGTTCCTTGGCCATCCGACGCACCCTGTCCAGCACGTCGAACTGATACTTCAAATCGAGACCGGCCGTGGGTTCATCCAAAAGCAGTATTGGTGCGTCTTGTGCGAGCGCCCTGGCCAAGATCATCCGTCGCCACTCGCCCCCAGACAGTTGCGTAATGCGGCGGCGACGAAATTCCGATAGCCCAGTGGCCTTGAGCGATTCTTCTACGACTTCACGATCGTGCTTTGAAAACGGCATCCACCATCCAGAGTGGGGCGTGCGACCAAGCGATACCACATCGTGGACTGTCAATTCCGATTGGCGATTTTCGTGTTGTGGCATGAAAGCGATATTCTGTGCCAACGAACGTCGCGTAAAA
>Ga0209181_10008057_pt1 | contig 14249 bp, 16 predicted proteins | sample MAT05_FD_187208 | JGI IMG/M metagenome (GOLD analysis project Ga0209181, IMG submission 187208) | Freshwater microbial communities from Lake Fryxell liftoff mats and glacier meltwater in Antarctica - MAT-05 (SPAdes) (version 2) | ecosystem: Environmental > Aquatic > Freshwater > Ice > Liftoff... | reverse complement strand
TTTTATATGCGCTTCACTCCTGTTCCACCAATAAATGGTATTGCCATTATCGGTTAAAATTTTTGCCAATGCAGTTCCCCAGCTTCCGCTTCCAAGTATCCCGAAGGTCATTTTAATAATTGATAATTGATAATTGGTTAATGGATAATTAAGCCCGTTTAAATTTACACAACATTATTAATTATCCATTATTACATTATCCATTGGTTAAAGTCCTAATTTATCCACCGCCAACTGCGCTGCAATCTGGCTGGCATCTTTTTTATTATAGCCTTTTGCTTCGGCAATCAGTTCTCCATCCACCGTGGCGCCAATGGTAAACAATCTTCTTCCGTTTTCAAATTTTTCATCCAGTGTTTCAAATTCCAGTGCTTTGCCGTTTTTATTTGCCCAGCCATACAACCTGTTCTTAATATTAATTTCCACGTCTTCCAGGTCATCCATAAACATATGTGGCATAATGATGCGTTTTTCAACCCACTTGTGTGTACCTGCATACCCCTTATCCAGGTAAACTGCTCCTATCAATGCTTCCAGGGTATTGCCGAATATCTGGGATATTTTCAGTGCATTATCGTACTTGTTATAAAAAGTGATTTTTTTAAGTCCCATCTTTAAGGCAATATCATTAAGCTTCTGGCGGTTAACCATTTTGCTTCTCATCTCGGTTAAAAAACCTTCGCCCTTGTAAGGGTATTTTCTAAAAAGATAATGTGCCACAACAGAACTTAAAACTGCATCACCTAAAAACTCCAGCCGTTCATTATTTTCATCGGCACCTTCCCTTACGCTGCGGTGGCTTAAGGCTGTTTTGTAAAGTGTAATTTCTCCGGGTGTAAAGCCAAGTACATTACTAAGTTGTTTTTTAAACTCCCGGTTATGGGATTTGCTTTTAAAAAAATCTTTAATGAATTGCAAAATGAGAAATAGTTTCTGTGAAATTAATGTTATTTACACCAACTAAAATTAAGAAAATTTTGCTTTGCTGTGAGGGTTGAAAAAAGGTATCTTAAAAAGATACTGAATAAAAAAATTAGGCAACATATTTTTTTACAATAACAGAAGCATTATGCCCGCCAAAACCAAACGTGTTACTTAAAGCTGCATTTATAGTGCGGTGTTCTGCTTTGTTGAAAGTAAAATTAAGTTTAGGATCCAGTTCAGGATCATCGGTAAAATGATTGATCGTTGGTGGAACAATATCTTTTACCACAGCCATAATGCAGGCGAGCGCTTCCAGCACACCAGCGGCGCCCAGGCAATGGCCGGTCATACTTTTGGTAGAGCTGATATTTAGATCGTAAGCATGTTCGCCAAAAACACTTAGTATGGCTTTTGTTTCGGCCAGATCGCCTAAGGGAGTAGAAGTACCATGTACGTTTATATAATCAATATCTTCCGGTTTCATACCTGCATCTTTCAATGCCACATTCATTACATTTTTTGCACCCAAACCTTCGGGGTGTGGAGCGGTAATATGATGAGCATCGGCAGTTGCGCCACCACCCGCTATTTCGCAATAAATTTTTGCACCCCGTGCAAGTGCATGTTCCAAACTTTCGAGCACCAGTACCCCAGCACCTTCGCCCATAACAAAACCATCGCGGTCTTTATCAAAAGGGCGACTGGCAGTTTTAGGATCATCATTTCTTTCACTGAGCGCTTTCATGGCATTAAAACCACCAACACCCGGCGAGCTTATAACAGCCTCGCTGCCACCGGTTATAATAATATCTGCCTTACCCAGCCTGATTGTGTCAAATGCATCAATAACCGCGTTGGTACTGCTTGCGCAGGCACTTACAACTGCATAATTAGGACCTCTAAAACCATAACGCATAGATATTTGCCCTGCGGCAATATCCAATATCATTTTAGGAATAAAAAAAGGATTGTATCGTGGTGTACCATCGCCAAGGGCAAAATTGCTCACTTCTTCGTAAAAAGTGGTGATACCGCCAATGCCGCTGGCAAAAATTACACCTACCCTGTCTACATCAACGTTTTCTTTGCTGATGCCGGCATCTTTAATAGCTTCATCGCTTGCGATTAAAGCAAATTGGGTAAAACGGTCAATTTTACGGGCTTCCTTGCGTTCAAGGTAATCGGTGGGTTCAAAATCTTTAACCTCACAGGCAAACCTGGTTTTAAACTTGCTGCAGTCGAATTGTTTGATAAAGTCACAACCACTAACCCCGTCAGTCAAACCCTGCCAATAAGTTTCAACAGTTTTGCCCAATGGAGTCAATGCTCCCAATCCGGTAACTACAACCCGTTTTAATTCCATAAAATTTGCCTGTGATAGTTAAGTTAATTACTTGGCATGCTCTTCTAAGTAAGCATTGGCCTGACCCACAGTAGTAATGGTTTCAGCCTGCTCATCGGGAATAGAAATGTTGAATTCTTTTTCAAATTCCATAATAAGTTCAACGGTGTCCAAGCTATCGGCACCTAAATCGTTGGTAAAAGAAGCTTCCGGCGTAACCTCCGCTTCATCTACTCCTAATTTGTCAACAATTATTTTCTTTACTCTTGTTGCAATGTCTGACATGATAATAAAATTTAGTTTGTATTGGTTGCAAAAATATACATTTTGCACTAATTGCAAAGAAATAGATATTGTTTGATAAATACCCATTTATAGCAATAAAATTTTCCAATTTCTTAAATCCGGTTTTTGTAACCCTCGTTTAAGCATTTAAAAATGTCTTTTACAATAAATTGTTGATTATAGAAATAAGCCTTGATTAAAAAACCTGTATATTGTATATCCGTCCCTGCCAAAATTCTTAACCTTTATCAAAAAAATATCCGCTTATGGCCTTAAAGCAAATAGACCACGGCACTAAAGAATACCTGCAAATGGTAAAACTCAGAAACGAGATATTGAGGCAACCACTAGGCCTTTCTTTTACGCCCGATGAACTGGCCAGGGAAAAGGAAGACATATTGATTGGTGCTTTTGATGATGATGTTTTACTCGCCTGCTGCATACTTACAAAAGCTGATAATAATAGCCTTCGCCTGCGGCAGATGGCTGTGCAGAATAATCAGCAGGGCAAGGGCATTGGCGCCAGTATGATGAACTTTGCCGAGCTGGTAAGCCGTGATAAAGGATATAAAAAACTGATTATGCACGCTCGGGAAACGGCTGTTGGTTTTTACGAAAAGCTGGGTTATAAAGCTGTTGGCGATCGGTTTACAGAAGTAACCATTCCTCATTTTGTGATGGAGAAAAAACTATGATCGTGAGTGATGAATCGTCAGTCGTGAGTTTTGCAACCTGCTGACTCTGTCTACTTACGTCTCACCACTTACCTTTCACGCCTCACCTTTTCACGATCTTAGCCTTAAATATCTTCCTCGCCTCATGCACATCATCTCCTTCAAATGCATCTTTGGGTACAATAAAAAATGAGCGGCTGTTAAAATACAAATGGTAAAAATGCGGAGTCTCGATCCAGGTACTGAATTCGCTCCAATTCCAGCTTCTGCCACCACGGTCATTTTCAATTCTGAAAACATCATCGGCTAAAATTGCTTTAAAACGGTCACGGAAAGTTGCGGCTTTGCGGTAAACCATATAGGGCATTGCAAACCAGAATATAATCATCAGCGTAAACCACAGCAACGAACTTACCAAAAATGCAAAAGGAGAAATTTTTTTAAAAAAGAACAACCCGGCTGACAGAATTGCAAATACATTTACCAGTATCATCATCACTTTTATTTCCCGGCGGGTTATAAAATGATAGCGCAATGCCTGTATTACTTTATTCTTATCATAGGTAAAAAACTGTGATGTCATCAAACAAAGATAAAGGATACGCCCCCGGCGATTGTCAGCTCCCCAAAAAATATTACCAAATCATCCGCAAAGGCAATTAATAATATATCCGGCTAAAAAAAAGAGAGATTTTCTGCAGTTCATTCCGCCTTTTCTGCAACTCATTCTTTTTTGATTGCAACCTCCATAAATTGATAGTACTATTGAATATCGAAATTTTAAACTCAAGAATAATTTATCAATTCTAAAAACTACAGTCATGAAAATTTTAAAACTATTATCAGCAGCTGCATTAAGCCTGCTTTTTTTAAAAACAAATGCACAAGAAGCACCAAAAGGTTTCAGTAAAGGAAAAGTTACCCTGACCGATAATACGGTTATCAGCGGTTTTATTAAAGACAATATTCGTAAAGATGCGTCGGTAATTTTATTGGTAAATGGCAAAGAAAAAAAATACCATGGTGCTGATATAGCAGCCGCTGAAATTGATACCACCACTTACAATTGCATAAAAGGTGATTTTTTTAAAGTGGTTTGTAACGGCGAATTAACCTTTTTACAAAAGGCAAGTGATGCTTCTTCTAAACCAACAACAGTTGGTAATGAGGTATACTTTATTAGCGGTACCGAAGGCAAACCCGGAGATTATTTCATTTATGAAAACAAAAGCCAGCAACTGAAATTAGTTTCGAAGAAAACTTTAACCACTGTGGTTACCGGCAGTTTTGCAGGATATGCCCCTGCTATTGAAAAAGCAAAAGCAGCGCAAACCGATATTGCCCAGTTGAAAGGAGCTGTTGAATCTTACAACAGCCGCAGCTCTAACTAAGAGATTTTTAATAAATCAAAACCGGCAGTCGCTTATCTGTATAAAACATATGGATAACCTGCCGGTTTTTATATCTTTACTACATGAGGCGAGCCAATTGCAAAATAGGATTTAACGACGGGCCGTTGATATTATTCACCATACCGGTTCTAAGCCTTATTGTACCTATTGTTTTTTTAGGATGCCGTTTCGACAGGGTGCCTTATTTTGGCTGGGATAAATTTTTAACCACTCTGGCCGTCACTATTCCTTTGTGGGCCGGCGACAGGTGGATCATGATCTGGAGCCGCACCAAATTTCCATTGTTTAAAGATGTACGTAAGCGGTTAACACACCAGTCGGTAAGCATGTTCCTGTTTACCATAATTGGCAATAACCTGGTTGGCTGGATAATGGATGACTTTATTTTTAAGGATAATGATGGAGGACATTTTAAGACTGATACGCTCATCAGTTCTAATTCGGCCGCCATTTTCTGTACTATTATGATCATCGCCATTTATGAAAGTATTTACTTTATGAATGAGCTTAAAAAATCGGTGGAAGAAAAAGAAACGCTGAAACGGGAAAGCCTGAAAGCCCAGCTGGATGCACTTAAAACACAGGTGAATCCACATTTTCTTTTTAATAATTTAAATACACTTACCGCCATTATACCTGATACGCCCGACCAGGCTATTGAATTTGTGCAACAAATGTCGAAAGTTTACCGGCATATACTGGAAGTGCAGGATGAAAAAACAATACCGTTAAAAGAGGAGCTGGATGTATTGAAGGCTTATGGCTTTTTATTAAAAACCCGCTTTGGTGATAATATAGATATTGACATTGACGTTCCAGATGAAAAATTAAAACAGCAGATAGTGCCGTTATCACTTCAACTATTGATGGAAAACGCCATTAAGCATAATATTGTTTCATCGGCTAAGCCTTTAAAAATAAAAGTATTTGCCGAAAACGGTCACCTGGTGGTGAGCAATAACCTGCAGGTAAAAAATCAACTGATAGAGTCAACCGGCATTGGTTTACAAAACATACGCAACCGCTATAAATTATTAAGTAATGATGAAGTGAAAGTGGATGAAAGCGGCGACAGTTTTACGGTTTCCATTCCACTTATACCCAACTAACATGAAGGTAATAATTATAGAAGATGAAACACCTGCGGCCAACCGGCTGGGCAAATTGCTGCAAACTATCAGCGATGAGATTGATATTGTGGAAAAAATAGACAGTGTTGCATCTGCAGTATCATACTTTCAATCTGCCAAACAGCCCGACCTTATCTTTATGGATATTCAACTGGCAGATGGTTTAAGTTTTGATATCTTTTCGCAAGTGCAGATAAAAACGCCTGTAATTTTTACCACAGCGTTTGATCAATACACTTTAAAAGCTTTTAAAGTAAACAGCATTGACTATTTACTGAAACCCATTGATGAAAACGAACTCAGCCTGGCCGTTAAAAAATACTACGAACTCTATCACAAAAAACCCAATGATTACCCCGACAAGCTGATGAAAATGCTGGCAGATGTAAACACCACAAAATACAAAGAACGCTTGCTGGTAAAGCGTGGGCAACAGCTCAGCTTTATAAAAACCGAAGCCACCGCATTTTGTTATGCTGATGGAAAACTTTGTTTTGCTGTAGATTTTAATAACAACAAACATTTACTGGAAATAAATCTTTCGCAACTGGAAGAACAATTGCAGCCCAATAAATTTTACCGCATTAACCGGCACCTGCTGGTAAATATTGATGCCATTAAAAAAGTGCATACCTGGCTTGGTGGAAGATTGAAACTGGAAATTTTACCTTCCACAACGGCAGAAACTGTTGTAAGCCGGGAACGGGTGAATGGGTTTAAGGAGTGGTTGGGGCAGTAAGCACTATTCAGATAAAATCTTATTCATTTCAAAAAAGCTGTCAGCCTGAGCTTGTCGAAGGCGGGTTCATAACGATATACCGGATTCGACAGGCTCACCCTGACAGCTTTTTGTTATTTGGTACAACATTAAATCAACAATATCAATTACAAAGCTCACCTGCAAGTTTACCGCCGCCATCAATTGGCATACCACCAATAACATGGCCTCTTAAAGAAACATTTACAAAACTTACCCTTAGGTTTTCAGCCTTTCCTTCTAGCGTGCTGTTATCTGCAACGGGTTTGGAACCTCCAAAGCCAACAGCAATTAGCTTGGTACAATCCACACCCAGCTCAATTAATTTTTTGCAAACAACCATGGCTCTTTTTTCGGTAAGCGCCTGACAAATATTAGCATCGCCGCTATTATCGGTATGGCACTCCACCCGCAACTGGCTAATGTAGGTTTTATCGATAAGGTATTGTTTGATAATTTCCAGCGCTGCGATGCTTTCAGATTTCAGCTTAGCTGAGCCACTTTCAAACAAAACTGGTTTAGCAATTTTCACCTCATTCCCTTCTAGTTTATAATCCTGTGCCTGCATTGAAATTGAAAAAGCAGCAATCAATATTGTTAAGAACCATTTCATAACTGATGTTTTATTTAACCAAATGTCAGTTATTAATGTTGAATGTAGATACCCAATGCGGGGTATTTTATTCTTTTAGCATTTTATCCTGCCTCAGGCTTTTACTAAACCCTTATTTTTGGAAATATGTTTTTAATCAAGCCTGAAAAATTATCAACCTGCAACTTTTTAATTTTAAAGTTAATGGCTGTTTTAATATTCAGCATTATCTCCTGCAAAGAAAAAAGAGAACCAAGGCAGATTGAGCCTTCATTTTATTACTGGAAATCAGTTTTAAATCTTACAAATTTTGAAAAGCAAAAACTGGATTCTCTAAAAGTAAAAACCATTTACCTTAAATTTTTTGATGTGGATTGGGATGAAGGAAGCCGCAAACCAAAGCCAGTGGCCAAATTGCAAGCCGCCGACTACAAGTTACCAGCTGGCTTTCAGATTATTCCAACAGTATTTATTACCAATGAGTGCATTCAGAAAATTGATTCGTCGCAGGTTAAAAAATTGGCAGAAAATATTTTTAGTCTGATTGCAGAAATAAAACAGGCAAATGGTTTTGATTCCATTCCTGAAATTCAAATTGATTGCGACTGGACGCAAGCCAGCAAAGAAAAATACTTTCAGCTTCTCAACAACCTCAAACTACTAACCACTAACCACAAACTGTCTGCTACCATCCGTCTGCACCAAATCAAATTCCTTGCTAAAACCGGCGTACCGCCTGTTGACCGTGGTTTGCTGATGTGTTATAACATGGGCAACTTAAAAGACCCGGCCACCAAAAACTCAATTTTGGAGCTTCAAGAATTAAAAAAGTACATCCGCAATCTTTCTGCTTATCCGCTGCCGCTGGATGTTGCTTTTCCTTTGTTCAATTGGAAAGTTTTATACCGTAATCATATTTATACAGGTTTGATACAAGGCTTGCCGGATAATGCTTTCAGCAGTTCGTTCTGCAGCAAAACCGGTAACCTTTACCAGGTTTTAAAGGATACTTTGTTGCAGGGATACGATCTACGCAAGGGCGATATGATACGGGATGAACAAAGCGATATAAAGGAAGTGCTTGCCGCAGCTAATGAAATTGGCAAGCACGTGAAAAATACCCAGCTCAGGGTATCACTCTACCATCTGGATTCTGTAATTTTAAGCAAATACTCAACACATGAACTGGAAAGCATTTATAGCAGTCTGCATTAGCACGGCCATTGTTTCGTTTCCGCAAAATATAATCGGTTGCGGCCCCGAAGCCGACCCTTATGATTATTATACTTCCTTCTTTCACCAAAACCTGCCTGATGCCAAAGGTTACCGGCCATTTTATTACATAGGTTACCAATCATTTTACGATGATACTGAACCAACCGAAGTGGCAGATGTTTTGGCAGATGAGTGGGCAGCATATTGCGGGCCATCAGTAAAAACAGCTGATGCAAAAAAATTAGTAAACAAATTTGCCTGGAAGGATCTAAACAACCTGTATTACAATCTCGAAAAAAATCAGCCATTAAAAATACCCGACTCAGTAAAGCAAAACAGTATGACGGCTTATTTCATGCAATCGAAAGATCTGGAGGCACTGGGTTATATTTTGTACGCCAAACAAGTGGAACCATTTGTTATTGGCAACGAAGGCGATTGGTACGTTCCTGAAAGAGACAGTATAAAAATGGCCAAGCTTATTAAAAACGGGCAGCAATTATATGCAGTCGCTAAAAAAGATATTTTTAAACTGAAGTACAGTTACCAGTTTTTACGGCTTGCGCATTACAGTGGCCGCTATGCCGATGTAATTAACTGGTACGATGAATATGCAGCCAAAACCACCGGCAATAGTGTGTTGCAGCCGTTGAGCCTTGCACTAAAAGCCGGAGCTTTGTTTCGCAGTGGCCAGGGAAAAGAAGCAGCGTATCTCTTTAGTAAAGTATTTGCTGCCAGTACAGCAAAACGTATTTCTAACTATTTGGGTTTTATATGGAGTGTAGATTCTAAAGCTGATAAAAGAGATTACCTGGCCCTGTGTAAAAACGATACCGAAAAAGCAGCCATGCTTTCTCTGTTTGCATTAAACAGCAGCGGCGGCAACCTTGCCGATATGAAAGAGATACTGCAGCTAAACCCATCGAGCGAAGAACTGGAGGTTTTGGTTGTACGGGAAATAAACAAGCTGGAAGAAAAATACCTTACACCTGCTATGCTAAAAGTACCCGGCGGCAAACCATTTTATTTTACCTGGGAAGATGAAAGCCGCGACAGTGTGATGAGAGAAAGCGAAAAAGAAGTAACGGCTCTGGCATCTTTTTTAGATAATGCCGCACAAACAAAACCGGTAACCAATGCCGGACTGTTTGAAACGGCTGCAGCGTACGCCGCTTACATGACCCGGGATTACAGCAATGCAAAAAAATACCTGGCCGCTGCCGAAAAAATGCCGCTCACCCAAAAAGTAAAAGATCAATGGGCGTTGACTAACTTGCTGGTAACCATTAACGAAAAAGAAAAAATAGATGCTGCCTTTGAAGAACAATTGCTGCCTTCGCTGCAATGGCTGGAAGAAAAAGTGAAGGCAGAGAAAGCCGTTACGATGGATTACTGGCAGGTGCAGCAATGGCGCAACATTTATCGCAACCTGATGAGTGAGATACTGGCTAAGCGTTATCACCAGCAAGGCGACCTGGCTAAAGAAGCTTTGTGCATTGGCAATGCCGACTGGATGATGAAAGGCAAACAGGATTATTATGGTTCGATGAACGGCATTGAGTTTTTAAGAAACAACCTGATGAGCAAGGATGTGGAAATTCTGTATGCCCTGGTAGATAAAAAACAACCTGGCAAATTTGAAACTTATCTTATCAGCAAAAACTCGGTTACCAAAAAAGAGGTGGTAGATTTTGCTGGCACTTCTTATTTACGTGAATACGATTATGCAAAAGCCATTGACTGGTTTAAAAAATCGGCTGATAAGAAAGTGATAAATAAAAACCCTTTTGCCGATTTGTTGTATGACCGTGAAGAACAATTGGTCAGCGAAAAGAAATTCAGTACAACCAAACTTGCTTTTGCACAGGAAATGCTAAAGCTGGAGCAAACTGCAAAACAACCTGCCACAGCAGCAAACAGTTATTACAAACTGGCATTGGGCATGTACAACATTACCTATTATGGTCATACCTGGGAAATGGTACAATACTACCGCAGCGGAAGCGATGGTTATTACATTCCTAAAAATGCCACCGACTTTCAAAAAGAATATTATGGGGCAATTAAAGCGCAGGTTTATTTTGAAAAAGCCCTGAAAGCAAGTACCGATAAAAACTTTAAAGCCCGCTGTTTATTTATGATGGCTAAATGTGTACAGAAGCAGGTACATCAACCGCAATACGGCGAGTACAGCAGCAACTGGGACCAATATGATATTGCCAGTAAAGCGTACTGGCCTTTATTTAAAAACAACAAATATTTTCCGCAGTTTGTAAAAGAATATGGCAGCACGGATTTTTATAAAGAGGCTTATAGCAGTTGCAGTTATTTGAGGGATTTTGTGAAGAAGAAATAAATGCAAGGCTACTTAAATTAAATATCAGTAATCACATCAAAGCCTTTAAAACTGCCTACAATAGCGAGTCCGGTTATTTTTTTTGCAATACTCTTTTGCTTTAATTTACCGGCAATCTGGTTCATAGTAGAGCCGCTGCCCACAGCATCATCAATTAATAACAGGTTATTGTATTTTACTGTTTCTGTTACGGCAAATGTATTTTCGGCATTATTAATCCGTTCTTCAATTTTATTTAATGATTTTTGAGGAACAGGTATAATCCCTGAAATTTTCTGAATTTTAACTTTAGGCAGGTTTATTTTTAAATGTGTTTCCAGGTATTTCATAATCTGCACCTCCCGGCGGATAGTGGGCGGCACAAAACCAACGGCATCATAATTATTTTTTTTGAGCAGCAATTCTATTTTTGGCTTGATTTCGGCCAATAATATTCTCATTAAAAATTTATTTTGCCCCTGCTTGGCATAATGCAGTAAAGTACCCAGCCGTGTTTTACCAAACCGTTCAATGGCGTAAAAATCCAGGTATAATACTTCATCTAAAAAAATTGCATTATAGCCTTTAGTGTTCACTATTTTTTCTTTCCCATCAATTATTCCTGCTGCATTAAAATACCGGTCGTACTTCTCTCTTGTTTTTAAAAATTCTGTGAGTGTTTTCTCCGGTGGCAGGTCGCGTTTTTTACACCAATAGCTAAACCCTTCAATACCCTCCATCATTTCACCAATTTCAGTGATCAGTAAAAAATTTTTGGATAGATAGGTTCTGCTGTCCTTATCAACTGCTTCAAAGCTTTCAACTACGGCAGGGCTGGCGGTCTTAAGTCTGTAAATTGTCTTCGGGGTTCTTCCAAATTTTGAAACAATATCCTGCTCCAAAAGCTGGTTGATTGCGATGTGTATAGCCTGTTTTGAAACATGCAGCATATCCACCAGCTCTTTTACACTTAAATCCCCTTTTTCCTGTAACGCAATTTGTATTTTTTCTTTAATTTTCATTTACTTGACTATTTACTATCAATAGTCAAAAGTAATATTTTTTCATTAACCTGCAACCATCCTAAATTATGGGACAGGTTATACCGACTATACATTATAAGAGCGTCAACAGTTATTCTGTCGGTATAATACCATCTAATATTTCAACGGAGTCCGCCGTGGCGGACTACTTATGAAATAAAAATGGCATTACTTTATGATTGCAACTTCTATACAGTGCATTGGATTTTGACAAAGACCAAAGGAAACCTCAAAGAAATACCATCAGGGTTTCCTTTTTCAACTGTACTATTTTTTCGTACACCTAACTATCTTTTCGTTGTTGGTTATAAAAGTAGACGGCGTCGAAGATTGTGGAGAAGACCGGCGGCGATGAAAATAAACACTTTCCGCAGTTTGTAAAAGAATATGGCAGCACGGCTTTTTATAAAGAGGCTTTTAATAGTTGCAGTTATTTGAGGGATTTTGTGAGGAAGAAGTGAAAAGCATTTAATTCTTCCAGTTTTTGTCAAACAGTTTTTTAAGTTTGATTTTAAATGTTTGATTAAAAATTTCCTCAGTTTTAAATGTAGAGTCGGCCATATTTACTTTATAATAAACAAGTTCATCATTTGCATCAAATTTTTTGTCCTTATTACTGTCTCTTATTCCAGACAATAAAAGAAACGGATTGTTTTTGGGAAATGCTTTTTGTGTAATTGAAATGCCGGGCGGCGAGACCTGCTTAAAACCGGAGCCATCGGGATTACTAATAAAGAAATAAGCCGGATCGCTTCTTCCTAATTTTTTATCGTCATTATAATCGTCGGTATAAACAGTATAAAAAACATATCGGGATTGCTTGTAAGTTTCCACCTTTCCTGCTGAGTATGAATCACTGCTGTAATAACCGTTATTGTAATCATATCCGCCAATCAATATTTTCTTTCCAGGCTCCAGCAAAGTATTTTCACTTGTTTTATAATTGTGAAATATAATATTCCAATACATACTTCCTTCGCCACGTTCTTTACTGTAAAGCGATACTGATTCTTCCTTATCCTTTGCATTTTCTATCTGTAATGGAAAAAGTATATAGTCATTAATAGTATCTGTAACCTCATACCCACTTATTAAATTTATTGCTTCGCCATCTTTTGTTTGTAAAATTTGAGTAGAATCCTGTGCAGGTGCAATGGATGCCTGTTGCTTCTTGTTGTCACCCGCATGGCAGGAAAAAATACATACTAAGAGAAAAGGAATAAAATGTTTCATACCGATTGATTTTTATCAAATGTAATTATTGTTCTTAATGCTGGTTAGTGATAGTTGTCTTTTATTTGTTAATTTTTTTCATTCATATAAATTTCATCCCGGTTTGTTACATTCAAAATTATCAAATCAATTGCCCCGGGCTTTAGCCCGGGATTAACATGCACATAGGATTGGCTTTAGCCAAACAAAATTTATAAAGCGATTTACTGTTTGGCTAAAGCCGGGTAACAGTTTTATTTAATCCCCGGCCTGAAGGCCGGGGCAATTCAGTGATGAAGGAGTTTTTAAACTACCAAAAGCCGCCTCAAAAAGGGAAAGCAATCATTCATCGTTGGTTATAAAACCAGGAGGAGAAGATTGTGAGGAAGAGCTGCGGCGGCCAAAAAATATTTTCCACAGTTTGCAGTTTGTAAAAGAATATGGCAACACGGCTTTTTATAAAGAGGCTTTTAACAGTTGTGGTTATTTGAGAGATTTTGTGAAGAAGAAGTAAAGTGAATTTTAGTTTATCTGCCGTTTTACAATTTTATCAATTTTAGCATTTCATAGTTATGAGGAAGTGATTCTTTTATAGACTGCCACAGTATTTGATAATCAATTCCAAAATAGTGATGTATCAGTATATTTCTGAAATCAGCCATTAGTTGCCATTCTATTAGTGGATTCGCCGACTTTACATCAACAGATACGAGCTTAGAAGCTTCACCAATTATTTCAAAAGCCCTCACTACTGCGTAAACTTTCATTTTGTCATTCACAAATTCCTCATAATCACTATCTCCTATAAATTGAAATACGGCTTCGGCATTTTCAGTTATGTCATTGAGTAGTAGTTGTATTTCTCTTTTAGGCATATAACAAATCTGGTTTAACATAAACAAAGTACTGCGGCCTTATAGCTCCTTTGCTTACAATTTGAATTTTTTCTCCCGGAAATAAATCTTCAAGTGCATGTGCTATATGACTTAAATTTCTAAAATCGGGTATTGCCATACTTACCATAATATCAATATCGCTCTCTGCTGTTTGCTCGTTACGGGAGTAGCTGCCAAATAATGCCAGTTCAGTTAAATTGTATTTTGCTGCCAAAAGGGGTTTTATCTCTTTCAGTTTTTGTAATATAATTTCTTTGTTGATTTGCATACATGCACCTTTGTACAAAAATAGTGATTTTAAATACGTCGTTGGTTGTAAAACCAGACGACGGGAAGATTGGGGGGAAGACTGGCGACGAAACTATCCCAGATTATTGAACAATTTATACAACGCCCAAATCAATTGCCCCGGGCTTTAGCCCGGGATTACTA
>Ga0209181_10008054_pt1 | contig 14257 bp, 10 predicted proteins | sample MAT05_FD_187208 | JGI IMG/M metagenome (GOLD analysis project Ga0209181, IMG submission 187208) | Freshwater microbial communities from Lake Fryxell liftoff mats and glacier meltwater in Antarctica - MAT-05 (SPAdes) (version 2) | ecosystem: Environmental > Aquatic > Freshwater > Ice > Liftoff... | reverse complement strand
CGGCAGGGGGCAGGCGGAACGACTCACTCGCGTGGGTCGGGGTCGCGAGGACCCGGCAAACCGGAGACCAGCATCAAAAGCGGCCCTCGCGGCACGGCACTTGGTGTAGGCCCCGCCAGACATCCGCGAGCCCGCTCAATCCGACGAGACGCGAAGCTGTCCACACGTCGTGAGGAGTAATTGAAATGAAGCATTCACTGCTTGGCGAAACTCGTTTGTCAAAGCCCAGATTTGGCAGAATCCTGCTGGCACTGGCTTGTGCATCGGCGCTTTTTGCGTGCGCCGATGACACCGAGACGACTCCGGCCCAGACCACCGGCGCGCTCAACGTCACTGTCAATCGCGACGCGGCGGTCGTCGCGGTCACCGGGCCCGGTGGCTTCTCGACCACCTTCACCGGCAACCAGCTCGTCCTCGACCTCGTGCCGGGCGTCTACATGGCCAGCGCCACCGCCGACGGGTTCGACCCCGCGAACGGTAGCATCAACGTGGTCGCCGGCTACACCTCCGGCATCTCGCTGGACCTTCAGGGATCGTCGGTGGCGTCGACCGTCGGCTCGCTGAACGTCAACGTCAACCCCGCATCGGCCGAGGTGACCGTTACCGGACCCGCGGGCTACACCCAGACCTTCATCGGCAACCAGTTCCTCACCGGCCTCTCGCCCGACCAGTACACGGCGACGGCGCGCGCGGACGGCTTCGGCGACGCCGCGGGCGCGGTCAACGTGGTCTCCGGGCAGACCTCGAGCATCTCGCTCATCCTCCAGCCCAAGCCCATCGTCATCGACGCCCCGCGCGCCGTCTATCGCAACAGCGACGGTGACCTCATCGCCATCAACGCGAGCAGCCTCCAGTCGGGCAAGTTCGTCTTCTACGCCTGGCTCGAGGACAAGCCTGGTGGCATCGACACGAGCAAGCTCATCGCCACCATCGACAGCGACCCCGGCAAGCCCCTCACCGACGAGCAGCAGGAGTCGGCGCCGAGCTTTACCCAGAACCTGGCGGCCGCGTGGGTCGGCTACACCGACACCGCCGGCGTCGTCCATCCCGTCATCGGCGCCGACGTGCGCTGGGAGATCGACCAGTGGTGGTCGGACCGCGTCAACAGCACCCAGTTCGGCACCTCGGACGACAATCGCGTGGCGCTCGGCTACGGCGTCTTCGATGACCAGGCCGACACGCGCACCAACAACTCGCGCCTCGCGGCCGAGGGCTTCCCGCTCATCGCCAGCGAGTATCCGCTCTTCAATGTCACCGGCGTCGGCTCGCCCTTCGTCGACGGCTTCACCTGGGTGACGATGTTCTCGGCCGACCCGCGCGCCGCGAGCCGCATCATCGTCGTCGCGACCATCAACGGCGAGGAGATCGGCAAGCAGATCCTCTACAAGCGCTTCGCCCCCACGCCGGTGCTCAAGATCAGCAAGTCGGTCGACAAAGACGTCGTCAATCTCGTAGATGGCAAGGCTACCATCACCTGGACTGTCAAGGTCGAGAACGTCGGCACCGGTGACGCGGACAACGTCGACCTCGTCGACACCCTCGCGAGCGGCTCGGCCGCGGCCTACACCCTCGGTAGTCCGCCGTCCGGCGGCACAGCCGTCGGCGACGGCTTCACCACGTCCTTCCCGCTCCGGGCCGCCAACGTCGCGGGCCAGGGCAAGACGATGAGCTTCACCGCCACCGTCACCGAGCCCGGCACCTACTGCAACAACGCCAAGGTCGTCGCCTACAGTGACGAGGACAACGAATGGACCCCGGTCGGTCTCTCGGCCGAGGCGTGCTTCACGGCGCTCGAGTCGGACGTGTCGATCGTCAAGGACTTCGTTACCGACGACGGCGTGACGAGCCTCGGCAAGGCCCGCTCGGCGGCCGCCAACCAGGTCGTCAAGCTGCGTGTGCGCGTCGTCAACGGCGGCTCGGGCACCGCGACCGGCGTGAAGGTCAATGACCAGCTCACCAGCGGCGACGGCACCAAGTACGAGGTCGTCAGCGTCGTGACCGGCACGGCCAACAACAAGGACGGCTTCGACACCAACATCGGCGACCTCGCCCCCGGCGCCACCACAACCCTGCTTTTCACCGTCAAGGGCACCGCGGACGGCGTCTTCTGCGACACCGCCAGCGTGACCGTGACCTCGGGCACCATCGGCATCGGCAGCGACAGCGCCTGCCTCACCGTGTCGACCCCGAACCTCACCATCACCAAGGTCGACGCGCCCGACAGCGTCATCCCGGGGTCGACCTACACCTCGACCATCGTCGTGCGCAACGGCGGCACCGCTACGGCCCATGACGTCATCATCAGCGACGCCCTCGGCCTCAACCCAGACGGCAACGTGCGCGCGATCTACGTGAGCTCGAGTCTGAACGGCACCGCCGGTACGCTGACGAACGGTGTCATCACCGCCGGCCGCATCGACATCCCGGCCGGCGCCAGCGTGACCTTCACGGTCGTGAGCCGTATCGCGCCGGGCGCCGGCAGCGGCACCTACTGCGACACCGCGACCTACACGAGCAGCGATGCCGGCACCAAGCAGGCCTCGGACTGCGTCGATGTGCCCGCCTTCTCGGCGCTCCAGGATCAGTGCATCGACCTCAACGACCCCGTCGCGGTCGGAAGCAATGTCACCTACTTCTCGGTGCTCTACGTCGAGCCGCAATCGAACGAAGGCGTGACCCAGAACAAGCTGGTCTTCAGCTTCGGCGTCACCGATCTGAGCAAGATCGGCCAGGCAGGCCTTTTCCGCCTCGTCTCGGCGAAGGTCTACTTCGACACCGCTCCGGTGCGCGATGCCTCGACCGGCCTCGTCATCTCGGACACCCTGAGTCCGACCGCCGCGCTCCTCGTGGCCGGCACCGACTACACGGCCGGCAACGGCACCCCCGGCATGCAGACCATCGACATGAAGCCGAGCTTCATCATCCGACCGAACACCGCGATCTACATCGTCGACGTGGTGAACGTTCCGGTCGGCACGCCCGCCAACGTGCAGTACACCACGGGCTACACCTGGGACTCGATCGGCGTCGAGGACGCGTCGCACGCCTACCAGGCCGGCGGAAGTGAGCCGACGACCGTGCTGCCGTAAGCGACTGCCGTGAGCGACTCCGCTCGCGGTCATGGACGATCCGCGGTGCCCGCAAGGGTGCCGCGGATTTTTCGCATTCGGGGCTCGCGCGCACGACGGACAGAGCCGCCCCTCGCACGAACACGGCACCACGTGTGGACCGCGACACCGGCTGTACATTCGGTCGCGTGACGAGCCATCGAGGCTGTCGTGGAATAGCTGACGCTCGGCACGGACAAGGACGACCCGGACAGCGACGAAGACGGCTGGGGGGGAACGTGAGGTTCGGCTGGTGCATGGTCTCAGACACTCGGGTAGGGTGCACCGGACTGCGAGGCGGCATGACCACGACCACCATTGACGAGCTCCTCGGGCGACACGGCCGCGACCCGACCCGGCTCATCCAGATATTGCGCGACCTCGTCCTCGCCCAGAACCGCATCACGCCGGGCGACCTCACCGCCATCGCCGCGGGCCTCGAGCTGCCGCGCGCGCGCGTCCAGGGCGTCGCCGAGTTCTACGCCTTCCTCGGCAGCGGCCCGCGCGGCCGCTACCACGTCCTCTTCTCGGACAACATCACCGACGTGATGGCCGGCAGCGGCGCCCTGCGCCAACGCCTGCTCGACGCCTTCGACCTGAAGCTCGGCGCCGTGACCCCCGACGGCCGCCTCTCCGTCGGCCTCACCTCGTGCACCGGCCTCTGCGACCAGGGCCCGGCCCTGCTCGTCAACTGGGTCCCTATCCCCCGCCTGACACCCGCCCGCATCGGCGCGATCTCGGCTCTCATCCGCGCGGAGGTGCCTCTCGCCGAGTGGCCCGAGAACCTCTTTCCGATCCACGCCCACATCGAACGAAGAGACCTGCTGCTCGCGACCCCACTCGTCCCCGGCCAAGCGCTCGCCACCGCCTTCGCCGTCGGCCCCGACGCCGCGCTCGCCACCCTCGCCGCGTCCGACCTCCGAGGCCGCGGTGGCGCCGCGTTCCCGGCCGCCCAAAAGCTCGCCGCCTGCCGCGCCACAGAAGGCGCGCGTGTCATCGTGATGAACGCCGACGAGGGCGAGCCCGGCACGTTCAAAGACCGCGTCCTGCTCAGCGAGTACGCCGACCTCGTCCTCGAGGGCATGACGCTCGCGGCCTTTCTCGTCGGCGCCCATGAAGGCTTCATCTACCTGCGCGGCGAGTACCCCTTCCTCATCCCCCACCTCGAAGCCGTCCTCGCCGAGCGCCGGCGCCAGGGGCTGCTCGGCCCCCACATCGCCCCACTCGGCGGCTACGCCTTCGACCTCCAGATCCACGTCGGCGCGGGCGCCTACGTCTGCGGCGAAGAGTCGGCCCTCATCGAGGCCCTCGAAGGCAAACGCGGCATCCCGCGAAACCGCCCACCGTACCCGGTCACGCACGGCTACCTGGGCCGCCCGACCGCCGTGAACAACGTCGAGACGCTCGCCGCCCTGTCCCTCATCGTCCAGCACGGCGCCGCCTGGTGGCGCTCTCGCGGCACGCCGCGCTCGACGGGCACGAAGCTCCACTCCGTCTCGGGCGACGTCGCGCGCCCAGGGGTCTACGAGCTCCCGCTCGGCACATCGGTCCAGGAGATCCTCGACCTCGCCGGCGCCACCCACACCCACGCGGTCCAGGTCGGTGGCCCTTCGGGCACCTTGCTCGCAGCCAACGAGTTCCACCGCCGGGTCGCCTTCGAAGACCTGCCCTCGGCCGGCGCGCTGATGGTCTTCGACAGCTCCCGCGACATCCTACAAATCGTAAGCAACTTCGCCCGCTTCTTCGCCCACGAGAGCTGCGGCTTTTGCACCCCGTGCCGCGTCGGTACCACCCTGGTCGCTCAGATGATGGACCGCCTCACCACCGACCGCGGCACCCGCCGCGACGTCAAGGACCTCGCCCGCGTGGCCCACCTCATGCGGACGTCTAGCCAGTGCGGGCTTGGCCACACCGCCGGCAACCCCATCCGGGACGCGCTCGAGAAGTTCCGCCCCGCCTTCGCGCAGGTCGCCTCGCTGCACGAGTTCCTGCCGATGTTCGACCTCGACGCGTCGCTTGCGCCCGCGCGCGAGGTCACCGGTCGCGAAGACGACGAGGCTCACCTCGGCCAGGAGGGACCATGAGCGCGCACACCTCGACCTTCACCTTTGATGGCCGCGAGGTCCCCTTCGAGCCGGGCCAGAGCATCCTGCAGGCCGCCGCCGCCGCCGCAATCTACATTCCCCACCTCTGCTACCACCGCGACTTCAAGCCCCACGGGAGCTGCCGCGTCTGCGTCGTCAAGGTCAAGGGCCACATGGTGGCCGGCTGCACGACGCCGGCCTCGGAGGGGGACATCGTCGAGTCCGACACGCCTGAAATCGCCGATATCCGCAGAAATCTCGTCCAGTTCCTCTTTACAGAGGGCAACCACTTCTGCCCCTCATGCGAGCAGAGCGGCGCTTGCAAGCTGCAAGCGGTCGGCTACGAGCTCGGCATGCTCTCGCCGCACTACAGCCCCATCTACCCCGACCGCCCCATCGACGCCTCGCACCCCGACGTCCTGCTCGACTTCAATCGCTGCATCCTCTGCGAGCTGTGTGTGCGCGCCTCGGGCGAGGTTGACGGCAAGTTCGTGTTTGCCCTCGCCGGCCGCGGCATCACCAAGCACCTGATTGTCAACTCCGAGTCCGGTCGCCTCGTCGACACCGACCTCGCCCTGACCGACAAAGCCATGGACGTGTGCCCCGTCGGCGTCATCCTCCACAAGCGCCGAGGCTTCGCTGTCCCGATTGGCCAGCGCCGCTACGACCAGCGCCCCATCAGCGAGGTCGACGGCGCGCTCGCGCAGGCAGACCCCAAGCGACGTGCGCCATGACCGCAACCCCCAAGAAGAAGCTGCGCGTCGCCACCGCCTCGCTCGCCGGCTGCTTTGGCTGTCACATGTCGCTCCTCGACATCGACGAGCGCCTGTTAGAGCTCTTGGAGCTCATCGAGTTCGACCGCTCGCCGCTCACCGACATCAAGCACTGTGGCCCCTGCGACATCGGCTTTATCGAGGGCGGCCTCTGCAACGCCGAGAACGTGCATGTGCTGCGCGAGCTGCGCCAAAACTGTAAGGTCCTCGTCGCCGTCGGCGCCTGCGCCATCAACGGCGGCCTGCCCGCGCAGAGAAACCACCTCGACGTGCGCGAGTGCCTGCAGACCGTCTACCTCACCGGCAAGGGCGTCTCGCGCGGCTTCATCCCCAACGACCCCGAGCTGCCGCTGCCGCTCGCGAAGGTCCACCCGCTCCACGACGTCGTGCGCATCGACTACTTCCTACCGGGCTGCCCCCCATCGGCCGACGCGATCTGGAGCTTCCTCACTGACCTCATCGCCGGCCGCACCCCGACGCTCGGCCACGACCTGCTCCACTACGACTGAGGCGCCGCCATGGAACCAAACAGCCTCGAGAAAGCCGAACACCCCGAGTCGCTGCGACGCATCGCCATCGACCCCGTCACGCGGGTCGAGGGCCACGGCAAGGTGACGATCCTGTTGGATGAGCAGCACCGCGTCCACCAGGTGCGGCTGCACATCGTCGAGTTCCGCGGCTTCGAGCGCTTCATCCAGGGTCGCCCTTATTGGGAGGTCCCGGTGATGGTGCAGCGGCTCTGTGGGATCTGCCCGGTGAGCCACCACCTCGCGGCCTCCAAGGCGCTCGACGCCGTCGTCGGCGCGACCTCCATCCCCGAGACGGCCGAGCTCACCCGGCGCCTGATGCACTATGGGCAGATCCTGCAGTCCCACGCGCTCCATTTCTATCACCTCGCGTCGCCCGACCTGCTCTTCGGCTTCGCGTCCGACCCGCTCGCGCGCAACATCGTCGGCGTGATCTCGCGTTTCCCCGATATTGCCAAACAAGGCATATTGCTGCGCAAATTCGGGCAGGAGGTGATCCGTATCACCGCCGGCAAACGCGTGCACGGGACCGGCTCGATCCCCGGCGGCGTCAACAAGCGCATCAGCGCGGCCGAGAAGGACGAGCTCAGCGCCCCGCTGCCCGACATCCTGACCTGGTGCCGCGGCGCAGTGCGCCTCATCGCCGACCTCCACACGCAGCGCCGCGACATCTACGACGCTTTCGGCACCGTGCGCTCGAGCATGCTGAGCCTCGTCGCGGCCGACGGCTCGCTCGACCTCTACGACGGGGTGCTGCGCGCGCGCGACGCGGACGGCGCGTTGATCTTCGACGGGGTCGCTGCGAGCGACTATCACACCCTGCTGCGGGAGAATGTGCGCTCCTGGAGCTACATGAAGTTCCCGTTTATCCAATCGCTCGGTCCCGACGCCGGCTGGTACAAGGTCGGCCCGCTCGCGCGGCTTCAGAACTGCGACAGGATCCCCACCCCGCTCGCCGAGGAGGCGCGCCAGCAATGGCTCGCGACCAGCCACGGCCCCATCCACGCCCCGCTCGCCTACCACTGGGCGCGCATGATCGAGATGCTGCACGCGGCCGAGGTCATCGCCGACCTCCTGCAACGGCCCGGCCTGCTGGGCGACCAACTCACCGCGAGCGGCCCCCGCCAGCGTGAGGGGATCGGCATCATCGAGGCCCCGCGTGGCACGCTCATCCACCACTACGAGGTCGACGACGACGACCTCGTCTCGATGTGCAACCTCATCGTCTCGACGACCCACAACAACCAGGCGATGAACGAGGCGATCCGCCAGGTCGCCCGCCAATACCTCGACGGCCACGAACCCAGCGAGGGCCTCTTGAACCACATCGAGGTCGCGATCCGCGCCTTCGATCCCTGCCTGTCGTGCGCGACCCACGCGCTGGGCAAGATGCCGCTCGCCGTCGACATCGTCGGCCCGTCCGGCGCGACGCTCACGCGCCTCGTCCGGGACGGCGGTTGAGGCCACGCCCGCCCATGCTCATCTTCGCGCTCGGCAACCCCGTCCGCGGCGACGACGCGCTCGGCTGGCACTTCAGCGAGCACGCGCAGGTGCGCTGGTCCGACCTCATCGCGGCCGGCGCGCTCGAGGTCCTCACCGAGTTTCAGCTCCAGGTCGAGCACGCCCTCGACCTCGCCGATCGCGAACGCGTCCTCTTCGTCGACGCCTCGGTATCGGCCCCGGCCCCCTTCGCGCTGGCGCCCGTCGGCGCCGAAGCCGCCTCGCCGCTGAGCCACGCGCTGAGCCCGGCCGCCCTGATGCGCACCGTCGACGACCTCGGCCAGGCGCGCCCCGCCTGCGTCGAGGTCCTAGCGATCCGCGGCGAGCTGTTCGAGCTCGGCACGGGGCTCTCGGCCGACGCCGCCCAGAACCTCGACGAGGCCCTGCGCCGGGTGGACGCGCTCTTGGGCCTCACCGCCGAAGACGGTCTCCGGGTGCGGGTCACCGGCACGGTCCAGGGCGTCGGCTTCCGCCCGTTCGTAGCACGCAGCGCGCGGCGCCTCGGGCTCACGGGCCAGGTCAAGAACCTGCCGGACGCGGTGCTCATCGAGGTGTGGGGGCCAATCGCGGACCTCGACACCTTCGCGCGCACCGTCTTGTCCTCGCCACCACCGAGCGCCGTCGTGCGGGCCTGGTCGAGCACCGCGCTCTCCGGAACGGCCCCCACCACCTTCGAGATCACGGCGAGCGAGCCGGGGGCCGTGCGCCTCTCCATCCCGCCCGACCTCGCGCTCTGCCCCGCCTGCCGCGCCGAGCTCGCCGATCCCGCCGACCGCCACTTCGACCACCCCTTCACGAGCTGCGTCGACTGCGGTCCGCGCCTCTCGATCGCCACCTCGCTGCCCTATGACCGCGCCAACACCACCATGGCGTCATTCGGAATGTGCCACGAATGTGCCAGCGAATATGCCAATCACGAGGACAGGCGCTACCACGCACAGGCTATCGCTTGCCCCGCCTGTGGGCCTACCCTGACGCTCTGCGACAAGGACCGCGAGGTAATCGCGAGGCCGCTCGACGCGGCCGCTGCGATGTTGCGCGCAGGCGAGATCCTCGCTGTCGAGGGCCTCGGGGGCTTTCACCTCGCATGCGACGCCACCTCGGCGCGCGCCGTGTCGCTCTTGCGCGAGCGCAAGCGGCGCGACATGAAGCCCTTCGCCGTGATGGTCGCGGACCTCTCCGCGGCCGGCGCCATCGCGGAGCTCGACCCCGACGGCTTGGCGCTGCTCGCCTCGCGCACAGGTCCCATTGTGCTCGCAAAGACCCGCGAAGACCCGCGCCCCGCCCTCGCGCCCAACGTCGCCTGCGGCTCTCCGCGGGTCGGCGTCTTCCTCCCGACGACGCCCATGCACGCGGCGCTCTTGTCGCGTGTGAGCCCGCTCGTGATGACGTCCGGCAACCTGAGCGGCGAGCCCGTCGCGCTCACACACGACGACGCGTTCTCGACCTTGTCCGAGGTCGCCGACGCATTTCTCATGCATGACCGGCCCATCGTCCGGCGGGTCGAGGACTCGGTGGTCTCGCTCGACCCGCGCCTCCCTCGGCGCGTCGTCCGCCGCGCGCGCGGTTATGCGCCGCGCCCGATGCGGCTGCCCGTCACCGCGCCCGAGCCCATCTTGGCGCTCGGCGGCCACATGAAGAACACGGCCGCCATCGTCATCGGCGACGAGTGCTGGCTCACCCCTCACCTCGGCGACCTCGACACGCACGCCGCCGAGCTCGCGTGGATCCGCGACGTCGAGGGCTTCGAAGCGCTGCTCGGGGTCCGCTGCGAGCTCCTCGTCCACGACGCCCACCCGGACTACACCACCACCCGCTACGCCGAGCGCCGCACCGATCGCCGCCTCGCTGTCCAGCACCACCACGCGCACGTGCTGGCGGTGCTCGCCGAGCGGCGCACGCTCGAGCCGGTGCTGGCGCTCGCCTTCGATGGCACCGGCTGGGGCCCCGACCAGACGGCCTGGGGCGGCGAGGTATTGCGGGTCGACGGCCTGAGCATGAGCCGCCCGAGCGCGTTTCGTCCCATCCCGCTGCCTGGCGGCGAGCGCGCCATCGGCGAGGTCTGGCGCGCCGCCTACGGTGCCCTCTTTGACACCTTTGGCCCCGCGCACGCCGACCTCCACGCGCTCATCACCCGCCTACCGACCTTCGCAGGCCCCCGCGGCGCGGACCTCCTCGCCGTCCACGACGCGCTCACCCGCGGCGTCGGTGTTGTGCACGCGCGCGGCCTCGGCCGCCTCTTCGATGCGGTCGGCTCGCTGGTCCTCGGGCGCGCCACGGCGTCCTACGAAGGTGAGCTCCCGATGCGGCTCGAAGACCTCGCGACCTTGCCCGCGCGTCCGTACCCGTTCGCCGTGCCGCGTCATGTCAGCGGCGACCTCGCGCTCAGCGAGGACCAGGAGATCGATCTGCGCCCGACCTGGCGCGCGCTCGTCGACGACCTCCTGTCCCAGGTCGCGCCCGCGGTCATCGCCTCGCGCCTGCACGCGACCATCGTCGCCGCGACCCTGGCCACCATCGAGCACCACGGCCTCGCCAGCGGGGTCCGCAAGATCGTGCTCACGGGCGGCTCATTTCAGAACCGCGTCCTCGAGCACGCCTTTCGCGACGCGTTGGGCGACGTCGTGCTGGACCCGATCGAGGTCCCGGTCAATGATGGGGGTCTCGCCTTGGGCCAGGCGCTCGCGGGTGCGCTACACCTCATCGCTGAAAACGGAGGGCGCTGATGTGCCTCGGAGTTCCAGGCCGCATCGTGTCACTGTCGGGAGGCGCCGAGCAGGAGGTCGGGGTGGTCGACTTCGGCGGTGTCACGCGCGAGGTCTCGATGGTGATCGTCGACGAGCCGGTCACCGTGGGCGACCACGTGCTCGTGCACGTCGGGTTCGCGATCCGGCGGATCCCCGAAGACGAGATCGAGGCGACCTATCGCTTCTTTGACGACCTCGCCCGGACCGACCCCGACGAGACCGAGGGGCTGGCCATCGCCAAGCCCGGCGCGCCATCATGACGCTGACCTTCCGCAACCAGGCTCAGGCCCAGGCCCTCACGGCGCGGCTCGCCGAGCTCGTCAGGCGCGCGGACCGCGACCTCACGGTGATGCACGTGTGCGGCAGCCACGAGCAGGCCATCGCGCGTTACGGCCTGCGCGCGCGTTTCCCCGAGCGGCTGCACGTGCTGATGGGCCCTGGCTGCCCGGTCTGCGTCACCGACGCGCCCGAGGTGGACCAGGCCGTGGCGCTCGCCCAGTCCGGTCTGCATGTCCTGACTTACGGCGACATGCTCAGGGTGCCGGGCACCCGCATCTCGCTCGACGAGGCGCGGGCGATGGGCGCGCGTGTGACCGTGATCTACGCCGCGACGCAGGCGCTCGAGATCGCCAGGGCCAGCGCCGAGCCCGTCGTCTTCTTCGCCACCGGCTTCGAGACGACCGCCGTCGCGACCGCCGCGATCCTCGCCTCCGCGGTGCCGGCGAACCTCTTTGTGCTGTCCGCCCACAAGTGGGTGCCGGCCGCGATGGAGGTCGTCGCCTCGCTGCCCGACTCGCGCATCGAGGGCTACCTCGCCGCCGGCCACGCCGCGACCATCACTGGGAGCGCGCTCTTCGAGCCCTTCGTCGCGCGGTTCATGCGCCCGGTCGTCATCGCGGGATTCGAGCCCCTCGACATCCTGGCCGCCTTGGTGATGCTCGTGGACCTGCTCGTCAATGACAAGCACGAGCTCGTCAACGCGTTCCCGCGCTGCGTGACCGAAGGCGGAAATGCACGCGCGATTGAGCACTTGTGGCGGGTCTTCGCGATGGGCGATGGAGAGTGGCGCGGGATCGCGAGAGTGCCAAATGGCAATCTCATGCTCCGCCCCGAATATGCCAAAAACGACGCCACCCGCGTCTTCGAGCGGCACATCGCGCCCTGCGGCGATGGGGTGGACCCGGCGCTGCTCGCCTTGAGGCAGGACGCTTCGGCGTGCCGCTGCGGCGCTATCATGTCGGGCAGCGCGCGACCCGATGAGTGCGCGCTCTTCGGGACGGGGTGCCGCCCGGAGCATCCCGTCGGCGCCTGCATGGTGAGCACCGAGGGCGCGTGCCGGATCTGGCTCGAGCACGGCCTCGCCCACCCGAGCGCAGGCGTGGGGGTCGCGTCATGAGCCTGCCCGACGACAAGGTGCGGCTCGCGCACGGGGCCGGGGGCCGAGCCATGCGCGCGCTCATCGCGGGCCTCTTCCTCGACGGGGCCGACCCGGAGCTGCGCCGACTTGGCGATGGGGCTGTCGTGCGGGTGGGCGACCTCGACCTCGTCATCACGGCGGACTCGCACGTCGTGAAGCCGATCGAGTTTCCGGGTGGCGATCTCGGGCGCCTCTCGATCTGCGGTGTGGTCAATGATCTCGCGATGATGGGCGCGACCGAGGTGCTGGCCCTGACCTCGTCGGTGATCCTCGAAGAGGGCTTCCCCATCGCCGCGCTCGAGCGCCTCCACGCCTCCGCAAGAGCCGCTTGTCTCGAGGCCTGCGCCCGCATCGTGACCGGCGACACCAAGGTCATGGGCCGGGGCGAGCTCGACGGCGTGGTCTTCTCGACGACGGGTCTCGGCCTCGCACGCCGGGTGGTGCGAGACGACGGCCTGCGCCCTGGCGACCTGCTCCTGGTCACCGGCACGCTCGGCGATCACGGGCTCGCGGTCCTCGCCAAGCGCCATGGCCTCGGTCTCCAAGGCGACCTGCGCTCGGACGTCGCGCCGCTCAATGGGCTTATCGCTTTGGCCATGGCCGCGGGCGAGCTGCACGCGATGAAGGACCCGACGCGCGGCGGCCTCATCAGCGCGTTGACCGAGATGGCCGAGAAGGCTCAGGTCGGGGTCGTCCTGAGCGAGCCCGCCATCCCGCTGAGCCCCGCGGTCCGCGCAGCCTCGGAGCTGCTCGGGATCGACCCGCTGGCGGTCGCCAACGAGGGCAAGGCGCTGATCGGGGTCCATCCCGATGACGCCGACAGGGTGCTCGCCGCCTTGCACGCCCACCCGCTTGGGCAACGCGCCGCGGTCATCGGCCGCGTCACCGCCGAGCACCCGGGCGCCTTGCTGCTCGACACAGGCTTCGGAGTCCGGCGCCTCATCGAGCGGGACGGCGACCCGATGCCGAGGATCTGCTGATGCACGAGGCCTCACTCTGCGACGCGCTCTTCGACCTGGTCGACCGGCAGGTGGCGCACAACCTGGCCGATCATGCGGGCGGGGTGGTGCGGCTCATCCGGGTCTCAGTCGGCGAGCTCGCGGGCGTCGACCCCGAGCTCTTCCAGATCGCCTTCGACACCTTGCGCATCGACCGCCAACCCCGCGCCGAGCTGGAGCTGGTCCTGGTCCCCGCGAGCTGGCGCTGCGCGCTCTGCGACCACACCCGCGCCCCCGACGCGCCGCTCACCTGCCCGCACTGCGAGGCGCCGCTGCGCCTCTACGAAGGTGGTGAGCTCACGCTCGAGCGCCTGGAGCTGGAGGTCCGTGACTAGTGCCGCAAGAGCGCCGGCTTGCAACGGTGCGCCAAGAGGTCTCGTCGTCCGACGGGATGGGGTATGGAATGCTGTGGCTCCCGGAGGTTCGTGATGTGTGATGTCTGTGGCTGTGGTGACCCCAACGTGGTGACGGTCGAGGTGCACACCTCGCTGCTCGCGAAGAACGACCACGAGGCTGCGCACCTGCGCCAGCACTTTGCGGCGCGCGGCGTGACGGTGATCAACCTGATGGGCTCGCCGGGCTCGGGCAAGACAGCGCTGCTCGAGGCGACCGCGCGGGCCTTCGCCGGCCGCTATCGCCTCTCAGCCGTGAGCGGCGACCTCGCAACCCACCGCGACGCCGATCGCCTCGCCAAGGCCGGCATCGCCGCGGCCACCATCACCACCGGCACCGCCTGCCACCTCGACGCGTCGATGGTTCACCACGCTCTCCACGGGCCGCTCGCGGCCAGCGTCGAGGCGAGCGACTTCTTCTTTATCGAGAACGTCGGCAACCTCGTGTGCCCCGCGATCTATGACCTCGGTCAGGCGAAGAACGTGGTCGCCCTCTCGGTCACCGAGGGCGTCGACAAGCCGCTCAAGTACCCGGTTATGTTCAAGAACGCCGACCTGGTCGTCTTGACCAAGACCGACCTGCTCCCCTATCTCGACGTCGACCTGGCCGAGCTCCGCGACAACCTCGCCCAGGTCATGCCGCGCCCCCACGCGCTAGAGGTCGCCGCCACCTGCGACCTCGGCCTCGCCCCGTGGCTCGCATACCTGGCTG
>Ga0209181_10008053_pt1 | contig 14260 bp, 2 predicted proteins | sample MAT05_FD_187208 | JGI IMG/M metagenome (GOLD analysis project Ga0209181, IMG submission 187208) | Freshwater microbial communities from Lake Fryxell liftoff mats and glacier meltwater in Antarctica - MAT-05 (SPAdes) (version 2) | ecosystem: Environmental > Aquatic > Freshwater > Ice > Liftoff... | reverse complement strand
TGGCCACCCTCGTTCCCCTGCCTGCGACTCCATTCATGTGCCGCTCCTCCGTTCGGAGCACCGCTGGCTTTTCCTTGGTCGAAGTTGTGCTTGCGGTGGGCGTGGTCGCCTTCGCCTTTGTAGCGATATTGGGCCTGATCCCCGCAGGTATGACGCAGTTTCGCCAGGCAATCGACACCACCGTTTGTGCGCAGATCGCCCAGCGCGTGATCGGCGATGCCCAGCAAATGGATTACGATGTTCTGATTGATGGTGGCGGAAAAGCCGCGAATTTTACTTTCCGATTTCCGAAAAAAGACGCGAGCGAATTCCGCTATTTTGACGAGCAGGGAAATGAAGTCGTTCCGAAGAATGAAGGGGCCAAAAAAAATCCTACTACGTTGTCGACTGACGAGAAAACGCTGATCATTTACCACGTTTTGGTTCGCGTCACTCCACAAACCCGCGTTCCGCGGGTTGGGTCGTCGGGAGGGTCTGGCGGTGGAGACCAAGTGGCCACGATTACCGTCCAGATAGCGCACAACCCCGGGAATCGAATACTCGAGATCGATTCGGCGCCTGACGCCGCCGCCGACAGTCCCAATCGAAACCTTTTCGATAAGACCAAAAATCGCGGTGTCAACATTCTCACCTACGCTGCTCAAATTGCCCGGAACTCATGAGAACCTACCCTGTCTTTCGCGCAAAACGCCTCGCGTTTACTTTGGTCGAGATGCTGGTCTCGGTGTCGGTGCTCGCACTGATCATGTTGGTCTTGGTTAGCATGACCAACCAGATCTCCCAGACTTGGCGATCAACGACGGGCAAGATCGGACAGTTTCAGGTGGCGCGCGATGGTTTTGAATCCATGACCCGGAAGATCAGTCAGGCGACTCTCAATACTTACCTCGATTTATATTACGGCGATGCTGTCAAAGATTTGAAAACCCCGATCGATTTCTATCGGCGATCGCGGCTTCGGTTCATCAGCGGCCCCATGGCGAAACTGGCTCCTGACGCGACGCGTCCGACGCATGGAATCTTTTTTCAGGCGCCTCTCGGATTCGTTGAGGACTCGCCTAATCTGGTGCGGTCGGAAAACCTGCTCAATAGCTGGGGGTATTTTGTCGAGGTGTCGGAGGATGATACGTTCCGTCCATCTTTTCTGCAGGGTAAGGTTCCGAATCGATGGAAGCCCCGCCTCATGGAATTCATGGAGCCTTCGGACAAGATGAGTGTTTATTCGTCTCTTGTGACCTACGACAGTCTGGGCAAAATAACCACCACTCCGGTCAGCAAAGCGCAGCAGTTGGACTGGTTTGCTAAACCGCTGAGCGCGCCCGACCGCCCCGTTCGGGTTCTGGCTGAAAATATTGTCGCTTTGGTCGTCTGGCCGCGGCTTGCGAAGAAGCAGGAAGACATTCGCCGCGATGCGGATCGATCGGTGCTCGCCCCCAACTACATTTACGATTCCTCACTGCAGTCGTTCTCGGAAAAGTTTCCGTTTATGGATCCCGCGACCGGGTTGCCGGCGACGGTCTATTTGAATGAGGGATCGAAATCGGCGGACTATAGTTCGTCTGATCCGCAGGTAGCCGGCGAAGTCAATCCGTTCAACCAACTCCCGCCGGTGGTTCAGGTAACGATGGTAGCGCTGGACGACCTCGCCGCGCAGCGGTTTGTAGATCGGTTTGGAAAGGGAGCTTTGACGGAGGTGACCGAGGGCCTCTTCACCGTGGCTTGTCAGTCCGGAACCAAGTCGAATCAGCAGACTCAGTATGAAAAAGACCTTGCCACCCTTGAGCAGCGGCTCGTTGACAAGAAACTGACCTATCGGGTTTTTTCCACCAATGTGACCATCCGCGGCGCCAAGTGGAGTTCCTTTCAAACGAGAAGCCTCGACAGTAACTAGATCTATCCCCTCCAAACCTATGCAGACTCATTCTAACCGCGGCGGCGTCGCCCTCGTTATCGTTCTGGGATTTCTAGTCTTACTTTCTGGACTAGCCATTGCTTTTTTTAGCAGCGTGACCACCGAGTTGGGTGCTTCGCGGACTTATTCAAATAATATAACGACCCGGCAATTGGCCGATTCCGCAGTAAACATCGTTATGGGACAGGTCCGGGAAGGGACTGCTCGGAAGAGTGCTGTGTGGGGCTCCCAGCCCGGGTTGATTCGCGTTTACCGCGATGGCGGAGGTTCTCCGTCGGCAAACGCCGATGCGTTCTTCAAGCTCTATTCAGCGAAGAACATGGTCGTGACCGACTTTGCCGGCTTCGATCCCAATAAGGCTCCTGTGGCGTTTGATCCCACTGATAACAATCAGGATGTGGCGAAAAATTGGGACCAATTTCCAGCGCTGTTTGCTGATCTCAACGCCCCAGTCGTCGTTTCTGATCCGGCGAAGGCTGATAGCCAAGAACTGCCGGTTTTTCCGATTGTTGATCCGCGGGCGTATGCCGACGTGGAAGGTAACATCCCCACCTCCGCAAATCCTTCGCTTGTGGAAGGATTTAGATATTCGACGGATGTAAATCGCGCAGTCGCTACTGGAGACTCTGACAAATGGCGGCTCCCAATGCCGGTTCGCTGGATTTATGTGCTGCGCGATGGAACTCTGACTGTTCCCGTCAGCCAGGATGGGTCCGGAGTTGTGGACAAGTGGTATAGCGCGAATACCGCCAAGTCGGATTTTCGTTACCCGACGAAAGAAAACCCCATCGTGGGCCGCATTGCATTCTGGGCGGACGACGATACCTCGAAGGTTAACATCAACACTGCGGGAGGGCGAGGGACCTACACCGACAACGGGTACACCGAAAACAACTATGCGGGTTCCTTCTGGGATACGCCGCGCTTTAACCACCTCTTTGACCTGGGCCGGGTTGATGATACGACGGGAGAACTGAAGGGTAGCGCGCCCGGCGGTTTGGCATCCACTCAGCCTTTCCAAAAAGAATTTCAGCGTTACCCGGGTCATCCGGCTACAACCTCCATGGGGGCGGTCTTCGCCCGCCTCCTGACTTCGGATCAAATCTACAAGCTGTCTCCGGTGCTCAACTACTATGATCCCAATTCACCTGGGACCAATAATACCGGCGGGTCCCGGGGGGGGACGGTGCGGGTCGACAAAAACAAGGCGGTGGAATTGTTGCCCAAGCAGGAGCGTCTCTATGCGTCGTTGGACGAGTTGCTGTATGCCGACAAACCGTTGCGCGATGGCAAACGGGAACTCAATGACAAGTTTATTGAGGGCAAGGGTGTAATTACTCCGGACAAACTTGAAAAGATGAAATTCTTCCTTACGCCACACAGCCGCTCGCCTGACTTGAATCTCTTTGGCCTGCCGCGGATCACTATCTGGCCGGTTAATCAGGCTGGCGACGAAGCCGAAGGGCGCAATGTTTTCGACCGAGCCATCACCTATTGCTCTAACGTCGGCGGACAGAAATTCATTTTCACCCGGTCGGGGAACAATGGCCGGGGAGGGGCGGTCAGCACAACGATGGATATCGGCGCCAGTCTCCAGAAATCGGGACGGTGGATCACCCGGAACAAGGATTTGATGGAGTATCTAAGGGCGTTGACCAGCTCAAATATACCGGGGTTCGAAGGGAAATTCGTGACCAAGTATGGTGCCGCCAACCGCGACATGATCCTCGGGGAAATTTTCGATTATATTCGCATCGCCAATCTCCGGGACACTACGAAGGACATGGATAAATATTGGTTCGCTCCTTCCGGCACCGTATTCCCCTCGCGCAAGCAAATCCCCGGATGGTCACCCGGGAAAATTGGAGGCTTTGGACGGTTCTCCACAATTTACGAGGCGAGCGTTGTCTTCTACTGCACGGGTGTTTCGACAGATGGTGGAAACACTTGGACGCAGGATGAGATTACGGATTTTGCGCAACGAAAATCCATCAATCGTCGGCGAGTGAGTGCTTTCCTTGTATTCTCCACCTTCAATCCGATGCAAGGCTATGCTCCAATCACAGCTCCTTGGCGCAGACCTGGGAATGATACTACGGCTTACTTTATGCCCAAGCCGAGCAGCAACGCTGATCCAAACAAAAAATATGGGCCGCCCGGAACCAGTCAGCGGCTGATCGACGAGGAGAAGATGATCATCAAATTGACGGACGTGAGTGGGTTCAAATTGGATGGGCAGGAGCTGGCCTTTCCGGAAGGCGCGATCAATAAATTCAATGTAACGTCAGGGCAGACTTGGGGCGGTCGCAATTTCGGTGGCTACGAGGGTTTTTTCCACGGCTTACAGGGTCACGACGGAAAGCCCCCGAATGAGTCTCAACGTTACCAATTTCATTCGACTGGCGAAGTCTCCATCCCCGTCGATTCGCTTTCTGACGACCCGAATCCGACGGTCAAATTCGACGGTGGTAAAGTGACGGTCAACATTTACGCTGGATTTATCACCAACACCGACGCGTCGCAGAATGGCGACCCCATTCAGAAGATTGAACTGGAGTTTCCGGAGGCTGATGTGCCAATCCCGGCACGGCGGTATTGGAGAACCACCGGGGGGTTTGTCAAGGAAGGTTTGTCTGCTGGTTCGCAGATTGTTGCGGCTGCAAGTGCGAGCCCGAAATCCGCGCAACATCTCCACTGGGTGTCAGACGACGACGTAGGGAGGATCGAATGGACGAGGCAACACTCCAGTGAGCCAGACCAGAATTCTCAAGTCAATGCCGCCCAGCGCTGGCGCCAGATTATTCAGCCTGGCGACGTAGTGCGCAGTCTCGTGTATGGTGCGAGAGTTGCCGGGAAAAGCTCGCAGCCAAATGGAGATCTACGGCTTCTCGTTTTGTCCGAAAACGTGGATGCGACGAAGTTCAACAAACATCCGGATTATGACAATTCAGAATTACGCTTTGCCCAAGGACTGCGTATGGCTGACGGACAAGTCTACATTACGCCCGCTACGGTCGTTGATCTCGATGCACCGCTCGATCAAACGCTTGATGCCCGAACACGCTCATCGACCGAGAAGACTGCTTACGGTCGGCACGTCGTTGGGTTGAATTTAAACAGTAATTCTAAAGCCATGATGCTCCCGTCGTCGCAGGACGGAACAACGAGATACGTGGATGGGATTATCCGAAACGATAATCCGAGTCGGAAGTTTCTTGGTGATTTCGATACCGGCCTCGGGGTTTTCCCCGACGGTCCTTATGCGGGAAAGCAGGACGAGGGGAACGTCATTTTTAAGTATTTCGATTACACCCGGCAAAAGTGGATTTTCCCGACGCCCTACAAAGGCAACCATGAATATGAGGAACCGGGTGATATCTTCTTTTCGCCTAACCGACAGATGCCTTCGGCGGTCCTTTTCGGCTCGCTCTTATCGCGTCCCCGTGAAAACCGGCCGTGGGAAACCCTCGCCTTTAGCCCCAACACGGGCGGAGCGGAGCATCCAGGCAATTTTGTAGCCCCCATGGATCACCTGCTCCTGGATCTGTTCACGATGCCTATCGTGGAGCCGTACCTCATGAGCGAACCCCTCTCGACAGCGGGGCGGGTGAGTTTGAACTACCAGATCGCCCCTTTTGGCTACATCCAGCGGAGCACCGGGTTGCGGGCGGCGCTCCATCCGCTCCGCGTGTCAGCGGTGAAGAACGAATTGGCTACGAATGCGAGCTACAAAACAGGCACGATGCTCACTGATACTACCATCAATCCGCGGAAGCTCATTGATCGCGACGAAACGATCGCGGCTTTTGACGCATATTTTAAGCAATATTCAACAAACCAGAACAAGGGTTTCTTTAAGTCGGCGTCCCAGATTTGCGAGCGCTTCCTGTATCCGCAGGGGGAGTCGTTCAATGGCTCGCTTTACGATCCCGTCACCAGTCCGTTGGGCGAATCTACAATCCGAGATTTCTGGAATAATCACCGACTGACAGGCGATAACGTCCGCGAGAAGCCCTATGCCGACCTCTACCCACGGGTCACGACCAAGTCGAACACCTACACGGTCCACATGCGTGTGCAGACGATTCGTCAGGTGGGACTCGGTGGCGATTACAGCAAGTGGAAGGAGGGTAGGGATGTCGTCGTGGGTGAATACCGTGGCTCCACGACCATAGAGCGTTTCATCGATGCATCCGATCCCAAGGTGGTCGATCGGGTGAAAACGCTGTCGAGTAATCCTCAGAACCAGACTTTGGAGGATCTTTATCGCTTCCGCGTGATCGCCACGAAGAAGTTTTCTCCCTAGGCTCCACGCGTTTCAACCGACACAGATTTCGTTCGAAGGGCACCCCTATTCCGGCGGTTAAACGGGCTGGAAACGGCTTGAGATTTATTTGTGAGCAAGCCTCTCTTGGGTGCTTACAGGACAAAGGTGATAAAGTTAATTTTTCTGTTGTTGCCGTCCAATTCCTCGCGATATTCCGATTGGTTTTGGTCTTCTGGTTTTATCCCCACCCCACTCTATGCGTAAGTCCCCTCATTTCGCCTCCCGTCGCTCGGTCTGGAAGTCTCCTGCTTTTATCAAGCGGCTGTCTTCCTGGCTGGTCCTGACGACCGCAATCACTTTGGCCGTTAGTTACGGGGCGCAATACCAATGGGACCCGGATGCCAGTGCGCTCAACAACGATGTGCCGAACACAGGGAACGGCTTGGGCGGTGTGGGAACTTGGAATACCTCGGCACCGGCGCGGTGGTGGGATGGAGTGGCTGCTACTGATGTAAATTGGAACAATGCGACTTTTGATACGGCGATTTTTGGCGGTATGGCTGGTGGCACGGTGACCGTGGGGGCGCCGGTGGTGGCCGGGTCATTAAAGTTTAATACCGGCAATTACATCATTGCACCTTCAGCGAGCAATCCATTGACGCTACAAGTTGCGCCCGGCAACCCGGCGCCGGTCATCACGGCCAATGCCAACGCCACGATCGGCGTGGCGGGGGTTTCCGGGATTACTGGAACGCAGGGTGTCACCAAACGGGGGGGCGGCACCCTAATCGTTCTCGGCGAGAACACTGGTTTCACGGGTCCGGTGACAGTCAAGAACGGTACCTTGGCGCTTTCTGGAGGAACCGATAACAGCGGTACAGCGATCAACAGCCTCGGGACTTCGCAGCCGATTTTCCTGGAAGGAGGGATTCTTAGTTATCGGAATGATGGCTCCCTGAGCTATTACCTGAATGACATCACGATGCGCGGTAATGCGACGATCGACGTCCGTGCCGCAAGCTCAGGCGGCAGCGCTGTGATCGAGTTGGGGGCGCTGACCATCGGGGCACATACCTTGACTACCACCAACGGCAACACGTATGGGTTGCGGTTTTCCGATACCACCACGCTCAACAGCGCCAGTTCTACGTTCAACGCGACATTTAATCCGTCTTCTGGCGCCTCCGGAGGTGCCGGGGCGACCACTCTAGCTGGGAAGGTTACGGGATCCGGTGCGCTGAATAAGATCGGGGGGGGCACGTTGTTTCTGTCGATCGGCGATTTTCCCTTCCATGCCGCCAATGATTATTCAGGTGGTACTAATGTTTTAGCAGGAACCTTGGCCGTCGCGGACGGGGGTTCGCAGTTCGGGACTGGTCCTTTGATTGTCCATTCTGCAGGCTTCCTTCGCATTCAGGGGAATGGCAACTTTACGTCCATGAACAACGTCGGCGCCAAACTTACGCTGCTGAGCACTCCGGCCTCGCTGAGTTCATTGATCTTGGATGCGGAGTTTACGCCAAACACCACGACGCTGAACAATGCGGTGGTCAGTCCATATGGGGCGGTCGTCCAGATCGACACGAATGGTGCCTATTTTGCCAACTTTGACTTTACCAAGATTGGCACCGCAGCCAGCGGTAAGATTTTCCTGGGTGTGGCTCAGGATATCCGGCTGCAAGCGGGCGCGGGCCAACTCGTTCCGGCGGTTGATAACGTTTACCGGCTCGGAGCAAACGGAATTATTCCTGCTACCACCAATCTCGCTACGCTCACCTTAGACGTTCCGAATGTCATCAATGGGGGTGCTGGGAAATCGGTAGTCGTCGGGGTGCCCTTGCAGAATATTTCGAATATTGTAAACGGCGCGGGAATTGTCGAGGTGACTGAGGGGCAAAATTATAATGGCTTAACCACGGTCAACTTCGGCAGCACGCTCAAGACAACTGGTTTCAGCGGAGATACGGCCCAACGGTTGGGGAGTGGCACGACGGTCAACGTTTTCGGCAACCTAACGCTGGAGGGGGGGGATTACGCTCCTCTTAGCCAGACCACGTTCAACGTCTCGCAGGCCCGCAATACGCGTGGGGCCTTGGTCTTGACGGTCAACGATCCGGACTTTGTGGGCGTTGGCTCCACAAATGCGCGTCTCTCGACCACTTCCGTGCTGAACTTCTTTGGCGGGGCGTTGACCTTTAACGGATATAACACCGGGAGCGGCAGTTTCACCTCGTCGCAGACCGTTGCGGCGCTGAATGCTTCGGCGGCGAACACCGTCACCGTCAACACCGGGGGGACGGCGACCGCGAATTTGGATTCGATTCTGACGTTCTCGAATCTCAACCGTGTCAGCAACGGTACGGTGGCCTTCAACCGCACAGGAAATTTCGAGTTCGGTACTACGGCGAAAAGCAACGTTCGCATCTTCATCCCGAATGTGAGCATCGACGGAGTGTCGCTCGCCAGTGCTCCCGTGGCGACCAATGGGATGATTGCCCCGTGGCTCATCGACACGACCGCCTACAATCTGCCCAACAACTCTACCGCGACGACGGTCAGCGGCAGTCTGAATGTAACCGTTTCTAACGTCGATGGCTTGGTACCGGGCATGGTCCTGACGGGGACGAACATCCCGCTGGGAGCGGCGGTGACCTCAGTTTCACCGGTGGTGGTGATCACGAGCGGAGCGACGATCACGGGAGGAAGTCCCAACGTGCAAGCGCCGACGGCAGGTCTGGCTGTCGGCATGTTGTTGACAGGCAGTACTATACCGACCGGGACACGCGTGCAATCGATCACGGATGCCAATAATTTCGTCATGACGGCCAATGCGACCGGTGTTGTGGTCTCGTCTGGCGTGACGGTGACGACGTCTGCACTTTTCACGATCAGTAATGCGGCCACGGGCACCGCTTCCGGAATAACCTTCCGGGCGACGGCTAATCAATATCTGACGTATGATGGCGTCAACGGCTTGCTTCCAATGACGACCGTGGCCAATGCGGCAATCGCTGGGTTTGATGTCTACGCCACAACCGCGGCACTGCTTCAAAATGCGGCGGTCACGGCCAAGGTTGCGGTGACGACCGGGTTTGACACCGGGGCCAACGCCAGCGTGCATGCCCTGCGCATCGGTGACGTGACGTTGGGCGGGACGAATACCATTACCATCGGCAGCGGTGCTAGCGCAACCGATGGAGCGGGCCTGATCCTGAGCCAGGCGACCGCCCGCACCCACACGCCAAACTTCACTTTTGGCACTGGTGGAAATCGGGAGGCGGTAATTTACGTCACTGGCGGGCCGGCGACGCCCGTCGTGGTGACGCTGTCCGGAAGCGTTTCCGCCAACGGTTTGACCAAGTTCGGCACTGACACCCTCCGCCTTATTGGGTCGAATACTAATTTGACCGGCACGATCACCATCAATGAAGGGGCGATTGATGGTAATCCGATTGGTTTCAACTACCGGCCGGTGATCCTCAACGCCGGCACGCTAAACTTCGATACAGGCGGCAGTACCAATGTGGGCAGTGCCATCACCGTGAACGGTGACAGCACCATCACAGCAGGCAATGTGGAGGTTCCGCGTATTGCGAGCCTCACGATTAACCCGCGCGCCACTTCCCCCGATCCGGTGGTCTTAAATATCAGTCAGGGCCTCTCGGTCACGGGTGCAACGACGTTGAACGGCAATGTGGCTTGGAATCATACCCAGGCGGACCGAAACTCCGATGTCCGGGCGACGGTTTTCCTGTCGGGTCAGGTGAGTGGGGTGGGATCGCTGACGAAGTGGGGCGCTGGCCAGACTACTTTTCTCAACGCCACCAACACATACGGTGGTGGGACAACCATCAATGCCGGCACTCTGACGGCTCAGGTCGGGGCTGCGGGAACACCGTTTGGGACCGGAGCCATCACGCTCAATCCGGGTGGTGTCCTGCGTTTGGGGAGTTCGGCGAACATCGCCTCGAATGCCGTCACAGTGAATAGCGACATGAGCGGGCTTGGTGTGATTTCGCTGATCTACGGTGGTGGGAATGTCGGAATCAATGGTGGCTTGCCGGCGATCACCTTCAATAATGCCACGTTTGGTGGACCGTTTAGCAGCGTCCTTGGCATTGACTCTGTCGGTTATAGTAGTGCGATCAATCTCAATACTTTTGGTGGAGGAACAGCATTCCTCGGCTCAGTGCTCGGTGGTAACTTTACGGGCACGCTGACGCCTAGTTCTTTTGGAAACATAGTGCCTAATCTTAATGGAGGGGCTCCGGTTGCTGGCGTGGGTTTGGTCTACCGGCTCGGGGGCGGTGGAAATTCCAACGTGCAGGCTGGCTTGGCGGCTTTGAACCTCTTCGGCCCCGCGAATCAACTTACCGGCAATAACACGGTGCAGATTGGGGTGATTAACAACGTGACTGCCGGAGCCAGTCTCCCGCCGGTGGGCGGCTTCGGTTCGGTCGCGATCTACAACACCAACAATTATACCGGGAATACCTACCTCAACACGGGAACAACCCTGGTGGTGGGCAATGATACGGCTCTCGGTTCGAGTAAGATCATTTTCAATGGTGGTGGTATCCAATCCAACACCGGCAGTGGTTTGCCCTTCCTGACCAAGACTCGGACGATCACCAACAATATCGGCTTCACGGGTGACGCGGTTTTCAACGGCTCTACCGAATTGAACCTGACTGCGAGTTTTGGTTTAGCGGATAATCAAGTAGGCGTGACGCGGACCTTTACGGTCAATAACACGTCGGGTCTGACTATTTTATCCGGAAATATCTCGGACGGAACGGGGTCTTCGTTGAGCAGTATTACCAAGGCAGGGGCTGGCCCCCTCGTCTTGACAGGCAGCAACTCCTACACGGGCTTCACCAACATCAACGCAGGCACCATCGTGGTCTCGAGTGACAGCAGCATTCCGCTCACTTCCCAAATCACCTTCGGTGGTGGCGGCGGAGGAGGGGTGGTAGGTTCCCTCGGAGTTTGGAGCAACTCCTTCACCACCAACCGCGACTATACCATCCAGCCGGGAGCGAATGCGACTTTTGACATCGGCCCTGCTCAGACTCTGACCCAGTCGGCGCTGAGCAACATCAGCGGGACCGGCGCTGATACCGCGATTCTTAAAAACGGCCTTGGCACGTTGGTTCTCAACGGGCACAACTCCTTTGGTGCGACTGGGTCCTGGGCGATCCGTATTTTGAACGGCGTCGTCGAGATGAGTTCAAATGTGAACATGGGTGACCCGACGCAAAACAAGGGCATCGTGATCCAAGGCGGTACCTTGCGAGTGACGGAGAACATGACGTCGCCACGCCAGATCATCAATGGGGCTGTAACGGGGGGGGTGGATGTTGCGACAGGTAAGACCTACATCATGGCGGGCTCGACGGCTCTGCTTAATTCCAATGGTGGAACGAACGTGGTCACCAAGACTGGTGACGGCACCTTGCGGAGCGACGTAAACAACACGAATCTGGATCGTTTTGCGCTCTTGGATGGCACCTACTCAACTTCCGGCTTCATGCCGATGGCGAAAGCGAGTTCGTTTACGGCCAACACTTCGACGAATACCACGCTCAACGGGTTCGCCCCTGGAGTGATCAATAGTCTCTACGTCGGCATGCTGGTCTCAGGCTCGGGTGTGGCCGCCAATACTCGGATTACCGCCATCGATTATGCCGCTGGCTCTGGTACTGGGAGCGTCACGCTGAGCGCGGCCACTACCGCGAGCGCTTTCGGCGTCACTATCTCGACCAGTGCGGGCACTGTTATGGCGCTCAACGGTGGGACATTTGAACTGACGGATCGGCCTGTAACCGGCATCACTGGGAGCAGCACTGCTGCGGTGAACAATTCTCTCGTGACTGTGGCTAGCACTGAGGGATTGCGGGTCGGACAGACGGTGGCGGGCCCTAATATACCGTTTGGGACTACGATCGCGGCGATTCGCGACGGCACCACCTTCCGTCTGTCGCAGACGGCGACGGGGATCAATGCTGCTGGCACTCCGTTCACGCTTGGCGCCGCGGGAAATACCGTAGGGATGGATAACATCACTTTTGGTGGCAGCGGACGCTTAAAGATCCAGAGTTCGCTGGGCCTAAGCAACCAAGTGAGCGTGAACAATTTAACGCGGTCCGCGAATGGCACTCTCCTGCTTGATCCCGGCACCAGCAATCTCGCCGTAGCCGGCAATGGAAATAATGTCCGCGTGATCCCCGCCACGACGATCAATGGCATCACGGTTGCCTCCGCGAACGTGAATGGAATCCTCGCGCCAAATATCATCGTGCAAACAGGGAGCGTGGGCAGTTTTGCAACTTATACGAACTCGACAACGGGGATCGCGGCCTATTCCGGGCCGACAGTGGGTGCGCTCACCGGCTTGCAGCCGACCGCTATCTTCAGCGGGGCAGGGGCGATTGTTTCTGGGACTAGCAACAGCATTTATGGCGTCAATACGACGGGCAATCTGACCGGGACCGGCACGCTCAATGTCATCGCCGTCAACAATAGCAATCGAGAGGGTGGACTCCTGCTCAACGGAAACATTTCCATCAGCGCGAACCTGATCTTTGACCCGAGTGATACGACTGGACCGATCGGCGTGACGGGTATTGCCACGGTCAGCGGCAGCACCGCCGTGGCCGCGACGAGCACGGCCGGCCTGCTTCCGGGCATGGGGATTGTCGGAGCGAATCTCCCAGACGGAACCGTGGTGACCGCCATCGCGGCGCCGGTCAATTTGACGGGAGGAGGAACGACGATCACCAGCACGGCTGTAACCGTCCCGGATGCGACGGGGCTGCAGTCGGGCATGTTGGTGACCGGCACTAATATTCCAGCCGGTGCCAGAGTCATTTCAGTGGCCCAGGCGGTGACCCTGAACTCGGGGTCCACGACGAATGCGAGCGCCACGGTGACTGTGGCGAGCACGGTGGGATTGGTTCCGGGGATGCTTGTCTCAGGGACGAATATTCCAGCGGGCGCGCGGGTGTCGTCCGTGACGAATGCGACTACCTTCGTATTGTCCGCCAATGCGACGGGGACCTCAGGTTCGCTGACGCTTAACTCCTCTGCTCTGTTTTCGATCAGTGGTGCCGCGACCGGCACCGGGAGTGGCTTGGCGATTGCCTCATCGGCTCTGATCACGACCAGTAACGCGGCGGTCGCGTCCGCGACTGGTTTGACCGCAGCGGCCAATCTCGGCATTCTCGGTTCGGGCACCGTGACGCTCGCCGGTATGGGCACGACCGCCGGCAGTACGGCGGTCACCGTGACCAGTTCCACGGGTGTGACCGTGGGCATGCCCATCATCGGGCCAGGAATTCCGATCGGGACCATCGTCGCTGCTGTTGGCGCAGGAACGATTACACTGAGCAAACCGGCAACGGCCACCGCGACCGGCCAAGCGGCGGCGGCGGCGAATTATACGGCGACTGGCGGTGAAGGCCTCCTCTATGCGGCGCCGGGTTCGTCCAGCAATGTCTCCGGCAAAATTTGGGCCAACAGCCTCGTCAAGTATGGGGCAGGAGATCTGACTCTCTCCGGGGTTGGGAGCGGCGTTCTCCGCTCCCTCACCGTGCAGGATGGCACCCTCCGTCTCGGCGGCGGGTTGACCTTTGACAAACTTCAGACCGACCTCGTGCTGAATAACAACGGCACACTTGATCTCAACGGGCAGAGTGTGACCTTTAATTCGCTCTCCAATGCGACACCGGCCTCGGCTTTGGGCGGATTGGTCACGAACAACGGCGGAGTGGCCGGGACGTTCTCGGTGAATCTATCGACCAGTGCCACTGGGTCCATTCTGAACGCGGTCACCCAGACCGGCACGCCGGGGCAGAATAACCAGCTCATCACGGGCCTGGCCTCCACGGCCAATCTGGTGGTTGGTATGCCTGTTTTTGGCCCCAATGTCGCGGCGGGGGCGACGATTCAGTCCATTGATTCTGCAACCCAGGTCACGCTGCGTGCGATTGGCAACAATGCGAATGTGGCTGCCGCTGCCGGGACAATATCGTTTGGCCCGATTTTTTCCGGCCAGATTGCCGATGGGGCTGCGGGCGGCA
>Ga0209181_10008050_pt1 | contig 14262 bp, 18 predicted proteins | sample MAT05_FD_187208 | JGI IMG/M metagenome (GOLD analysis project Ga0209181, IMG submission 187208) | Freshwater microbial communities from Lake Fryxell liftoff mats and glacier meltwater in Antarctica - MAT-05 (SPAdes) (version 2) | ecosystem: Environmental > Aquatic > Freshwater > Ice > Liftoff... | reverse complement strand
TGAACTACCCGTTTCAATCCCTGTAAGGGTTTTGGGGTTTTTGGAACATCAAGCACTCTTTGATTGATGATGAAGAAATGCCTGTTTCAATCCCTGTAAGGGTTTTGGGGTTTTTGGAACGATGGTCGTAGCTCTGGAGATAGCGCAAATCGTTGTTTCAATCCCTGTAAGGGTTTTGGGGTTTTTGGAACGTCAAATCAAGCTGCCCAAAATTGGATTGATGCCGTTTCAATCCCTGTAAGGGTTTTGGGGTTTTTGGAACCAAACTGAATCGGCTCTACCTCAGTGGCAATCAGCTGTTTCAATCCCTGTAAGGGTTTTGGGGTTTTTGGAACTATGAGGGTGATTGCTCCACAGATAAGATTTAAAGTTTCAATCCCTGTAAGGGTTTTGGGGTTTTTGGAACTTTATGATCTACATGCCTATAGCCCACAAGCCGCCGGTTTCAATCCCTGTAAGGGTTTTGGGGTTTTTGGAACAAAACATCTTAATCCCTGAATTAGGGATTGACAGTTTCAATCCCTGTAAGGGTTTTGGGGTTTTTGGAACATCTGGTGAGCCTAGAGTGGCTTCACCTGAGTGGGAACCAGCTGTTTCAATCCCTGTAAGGGTTTTGGGGTTTTTGGAACCTCTGTCGGTGGTGGTAAGGGTGGTTGAGGAATGTTTCAATCCCTGTAAGGGTTTTGGGGTTTTTGGAACGCAGGGGGGTAGGGAGGGGATTTAAGCCCCCTTGAGTTTCAATCCCTGTAAGGGTTTTGGGGTTTTTGGAACTGGGGATGGCTGACTGGATCGGCTGATTCTTGCGGGTTTCAATCCCTGTAAGGGTTTTGGGGTTTTTGGAACTTTGTACTATCAGGGGGCGACTAACAATTTAGTGTTTCAATCCCTGTAAGGGTTTTGGGGTTTTTGGAACCATTTAGTTTATATGTCTATCCATTGGACCACACACGTTTCAATCCCTGTAAGGGTTTTGGGGTTTTTGGAACTTTAATTGATAGCGCCCATTGGTGAATTTTCCGGCTGTTTCAATCCCTGTAAGGGTTTTGGGGTTTTTGGAACGCGGCAAGCCTATCCTCAATCAGCTCGCGGCAGTTTCAATCCCTGTAAGGGTTTTGGGGTTTTTGGAACCAAACTCACGTCTCTGCCCTCAGAGATTGGGCGGTTGTTTCAATCCCTGTAAGGGTTTTGGGGTTTTTGGAACTACGCAAAACTGGATAATCCCGTAGAGGTGTGGGTTTCAATCCCTGTAAGGGTTTTGGGGTTTTTGGAACTGAGTATGTACCCGGCACATACTTACATATACTGCGTTTCAATCCCTGTAAGGGTTTTGGGGTTTTTGGAACACGGCACGAAGCCATCCTGAAACTGGTAGCAGAGCGGGGTTTCAATCCCTGTAAGGGTTTTGGGGTTTTTGGAACTAAACTCACGTCTCTGCCCCCAGAGATTGGGCGGTTGTTTCAATCCCTGTAAGGGTTTTGGGGTTTTTGGAACGCGCGGAGAGGCGATTTACTGTAGGTACGATCAGGAGTTTCAATCCCTGTAAGGGTTTTGGGGTTTTTGGAACAACTCACGTCTCTGCCCTCATGGATTGGGCAGTTGTTTCAATCCCTGTAAGGGTTTTGGGGTTTTTGGAACTTACGAAGGCGCAATCGGTCTTCGCCACGGGATCTGTTTCAATCCCTGTAAGGGTTTTGGGGTTTTTGGAACTCGGCTTCCCCAAGACTTTGGCGCTCGAAATACCGTTTCAATCCCTGTAAGGGTTTTGGGGTTTTTGGAACTTCAGACTTCATCGATCGCGTCGTTCGTGGCAGTCTGTTTCAATCCCTGTAAGGGTTTTGGGGTTTTTGGAACCCTACGGCCTCCGTCGGTGTCAATCCCAACCTGGTTTCAATCCCTGTAAGGGTTTTGGGGTTTTTGGAACGTTGACTGAACTGGAAACGCTTGACCTTGATCACGTTTCAATCCCTGTAAGGGTTTTGGGGTTTTTGGAACCTAAGTAGGGGCTTTCAGCAAACTTAAGTAATGTATCGTTTCAATCCCTGTAAGGGTTTTGGGGTTTTTGGAACCGAAACGTCGGCGGGTTTGTCCCACCACTGTTTGTTTCAATCCCTGTAAGGGTTTTGGGGTTTTTGGAACTACGGGAATTTCTGGGGGCGGGTATTCGGTTCTTGTTTCAATCCCTGTAAGGGTTTTGGGGTTTTTGGAACAGCATCAATTTTGCAGGGGACGTAAATTTAGATTTGTTTCAATCCCTGTAAGGGTTTTGGGGTTTTTGGAACCTCATCACTTAGCCCGTCATCCCCTCGCTTACAGGGTTTCAATCCCTGTAAGGGTTTTGGGGTTTTTGGAACCCGGCGGTGGCGTAGGGCAACCCCCGATTCCCGGGTTTCAATCCCTGTAAGGGTTTTGGGGTTTTTGGAACGCGCTCGTCTTCTGGTTTTCTTACCGCGAAGCTGGTTTCAATCCCTGTAAGGGTTTTGGGGTTTTTGGAACAAAGCCGGACTCACCAAGCTCTACCTCAGTGGCAATCAGCTGTTTCAATCCCTGTAAGGGTTTTGGGGTTTTTGGAACAGATTACGGTATTTCCGTTCTAAAACCCCAACTAGGTTTCAATCCCTGTAAGGGTTTTGGGGTTTTTGGAACCAGAGATTGAGCAGTTGGCAAACCTGGAGTGGCTTGTTTCAATCCCTGTAAGGGTTTTGGGGTTTTTGGAACGATGTGATTCTTAATGGTTTCGACCTGATGCTCTGTTTCAATCCCTGTAAGGGTTTTGGGGTTTTTGGAACATGAGCGATGGCGTGAGGAGTACGATCGCAGTCGAATGTTTCAATCCCTGTAAGGGTTTTGGGGTTTTTGGAACTGGTGAGCTACTGGGTGTTCAAGTGTCGCGATCGGGGTTTCAATCCCTGTAAGGGTTTTGGGGTTTTTGGAACACAAGATTCTGCCCCTTGTAAATCTCAGGGCAAATAGTTTCAATCCCTGTAAGGGTTTTGGGGTTTTTGGAACTACTATCATCAGAAGAAAAAACTTGGCGTAACCAGTTTCAATCCCTGTAAGGGTTTTGGGGTTTTTGGAACCCTACAAGCCCCTAGCTTCAGCTATGGGGTTCCTGTTTCAATCCCTGTAAGGGTTTTGGGGTTTTTGGAACCTCAGAGCGATTCTACCTTCCTGGCTACCTTGCCAGGTTTCAATCCCTGTAAGGGTTTTGGGGTTTTTGGAACTGCAGTGTCAGGAGTCAGGACGCGAGCATGTTTGATGGTTTCAATCCCTGTAAGGGTTTTGGGGTTTTTGGAACAGAGAAAACCATTATCCACTCTGCAATAAATCAAATGTTTCAATCCCTGTAAGGGTTTTGGGGTTTTTGGAACCGACATCCGAACTCATCAAGCTAGAGCGGTGGAAAGTTTCAATCCCTGTAAGGGTTTTGGGGTTTTTGGAACCTGGTAGAAGTTCGATCGGGGTTCTGCCTATCGGATGTTTCAATCCCTGTAAGGGTTTTGGGGTTTTTGGAACCTCGAAATACGATCGCTAGGTAATGAACCTAGGTGTTTCAATCCCTGTAAGGGTTTTGGGGTTTTTGGAACGAAAGCCACTTATTCTCCTGGTGCGACAGGGTGATCCGTTTCAATCCCTGTAAGGGTTTTGGGGTTTTTGGAACCTTTAGATTAAAACTCCTCGATGATAGAAATATGTGGTTTCAATCCCTGTAAGGGTTTTGGGGTTTTTGGAACGCTAAGCGCATTAAAGCAGCCCGATCCAGCAGCGGTTTCAATCCCTGTAAGGGTTTTGGGGTTTTTGGAACATAAAAAATTGGAGATGACAAGATGCCCCCAGGAAGTTTCAATCCCTGTAAGGGTTTTGGGGTTTTTGGAACGTTCAACTGTGTCAGGGGGCGTTTGGTATGACCTGTTTCAATCCCTGTAAGGGTTTTGGGGTTTTTGGAACTTCGTCAATGCCTCTAATCGGCTGAAAGCCAACGTAGGGTTTCAATCCCTGTAAGGGTTTTGGGGTTTTTGGAACTGCAGACCAGTCGGTTTGCATAGACTGACACGTTTGTTTCAATCCCTGTAAGGGTTTTGGGGTTTTTGGAACTCTCCATGAAGCATCCGCCACTTCAGGTTCTTCAGTTTCAATCCCTGTAAGGGTTTTGGGGTTTTTGGAACTCATCCCTAAACTTTGATGTCAATGCCTCATCCTTAGTTTCAATCCCTGTAAGGGTTTTGGGGTTTTTGGAACCTTAAGATCCAAATGCGCCGCACGGGGCACAGTTGGCGTTTCAATCCCTGTAAGGGTTTTGGGGTTTTTGGAACCTTGGATCTTGTCTCGCATCGAACAAATTGACCAGGTTTCAATCCCTGTAAGGGTTTTGGGGTTTTTGGAACTTGTTACGGTGGCTTGACGCATGCCCGGCTACTAGTGTTTCAATCCCTGTAAGGGTTTTGGGGTTTTTGGAACCTTAATGGCAGCAACGTATCGGGGGGCGTTTGGTACGTTTCAATCCCTGTAAGGGTTTTGGGGTTTTTGGAACGCCAGAATTTAAGAGCATTTGACTAAGGTCTGCAAGGTTTCAATCCCTGTAAGGGTTTTGGGGTTTTTGGAACGCTAGCCTCACTTGCTCATCCCATAAAAAGGGCGCTGGTTTCAATCCCTGTAAGGGTTTTGGGGTTTTTGGAACCTGAACCCAGAGTAAGGGCCAGTGTCCCATTCCTCAGTTTCAATCCCTGTAAGGGTTTTGGGGTTTTTGGAACAGGTGGGGCGCGCCCTGCTCTACCTGTTCCCTATAGTTTCAATCCCTGTAAGGGTTTTGGGGTTTTTGGAACAAGGATTTAGAAGAAGCAGGGATTGACCCGATGCAGTTTCAATCCCTGTAAGGGTTTTGGGGTTTTTGGAACTGGGAGTCGCCGTGCTTGGCAAATTCATCTAAATAGTTTCAATCCCTGTAAGGGTTTTGGGGTTTTTGGAACACTAGAGGCGATGATTCGGTGGGAGTTTATACCCCAGTTTCAATCCCTGTAAGGGTTTTGGGGTTTTTGGAACAGTGAATCTCTTAGGAGATCCACTGCTGAAAAAATCAACTAAATCGGTTTCAATCCCTGTAAGGGTTTTGGGGTTTTTGGAACCCAGTCAAAAAAAGGCTTGGAGAGATCGCCCGTTGCGTTTCAATCCCTGTAAGGGTTTTGGGGTTTTTGGAACCCTACCCTCACTCAGCTTTCAGCGATTGCAGTTGGGTTTCAATCCCTGTAAGGGTTTTGGGGTTTTTGGAACGACAATCACTGAGCAGATAATCACGCTGGGACTGGGGTTCCAATCCCTGTAAGGGTTTTGGGGTTTTTGGAACTCGGGGTACTGGTGGGCGTGGTGAGGTGTCGGGTTTCAATCCCTGTAAGGGTTTTGGGGTTTTTGGAACGCAACTGAAAAGCAGCCGTGGCAATCAATCTCAAGTTTCAATCCCTGTAAGGGTTTTGGGGTTTTTGGAACTTGGATAAGCTTAATAATTCAAGCCCCCCAATGGATGTTTCAATCCCTGTAAGGGTTTTGGGGTTTTTGGAACATTTAATGCCTTTAGCGAAGGCCTCCTCCGTCTGCCCAATGTTTCAATCCCTGTAAGGGTTTTGGGGTTTTTGGAACGTTGTAATCCACAGCCTTGGCGATATTGTACTTTCGTTTCAATCCCTGTAAGGGTTTTGGGGTTTTTGGAACCAGAGATCGATCGCTACTTACTCCTAAATCGTCTGGGTTTCAATCCCTGTAAGGGTTTTGGGGTTTTTGGAACAGAAGGAGCGGGACTGCCGCCAGGGGAAGGAGCGGGTTTCAATCCCTGTAAGGGTTTTGGGGTTTTTGGAACGAGATACTCAAGGCAGTTGTCTTTGCTGTACATGGTTTCAATCCCTGTAAGGGTTTTGGGGTTTTTGGAACTTAGAAATCATTCAGCGCGTGGGAAGAATAGCCCTCGTTTCAATCCCTGTAAGGGTTTTGGGGTTTTTGGAACCTAAATTTAGCGATCGCTGATTGATTTCAGGTAAAGTTTCAATCCCTGTAAGGGTTTTGGGGTTTTTGGAACCTCTCTATGCTCACCCTCTAGCATGAGGTTTGATCTGTTTCAATCCCTGTAAGGGTTTTGGGGTTTTTGGAACGAGAGATCGCCCGCTGCAACAATGTCAGCACATCTGGAAGTTTCAATCCCTGTAAGGGTTTTGGGGTTTTTGGAACCTCAATACCTCGAAGCCTGGGAATAATCAGCACTGTTTCAATCCCTGTAAGGGTTTTGGGGTTTTTGGAACTCGATGCGGCTAAGGCATTCACTCAGGCGCTAAGAGTTTCAATCCCTGTAAGGGTTTTGGGGTTTTTGGAACTCGGAAAATGTGGGTGGAAACCCCGTCGTTTTACGTTTCAATCCCTGTAAGGGTTTTGGGGTTTTTGGAACCAACAATTGGCGGCGCGATCGATTACCCAGAAGGTTTCAATCCCTGTAAGGGTTTTGGGGTTTTTGGAACAGGGTGGCCGACTCCACAGGCGCTCTAGTGCTGCATGTTTCAATCCCTGTAAGGGTTTTGGGGTTTTTGGAACCATATCACGGGGGTAAGGACACAAGAAGCCCTTGTGTGTTTCAATCCCTGTAAGGGTTTTGGGGTTTTTGGAACGCCCGGCGGGGCCGCCTCATCTAACCGCGAATCCTGTTTCAATCCCTGTAAGGGTTTTGGGGTTTTTGGAACACGGCCGGGCTGTTTTTTTTATTGCACCTACCAGTTTCAATCCCTGTAAGGGTTTTGGGGTTTTTGGAACAGGATTCGTTACGATAACGTCAGCTTGCTTTAAAAGGTTTCAATCCCTGTAAGGGTTTTGGGGTTTTTGGAACGGCGACCTGGTGGCGAATAGATCCAGCAGCGGTTTCAATCCCTGTAAGGGTTTTGGGGTTTTTGGAACCGACCCCCAGCAGGGCGAACCGCTACTGACTGAGGTTTCAATCCCTGTAAGGGTTTTGGGGTTTTTGGAACGGTCAAGGTGGAGATCGCCCTTTGCAGATCTCCGGTTTCAATCCCTGTAAGGGTTTTGGGGTTTTTGGAACGCGGTAAGGGTGAGGTAGAAAAGCACGGCCGTCAAGGTTTCAATCCCTGTAAGGGTTTTGGGGTTTTTGGAACCGACCATTGCGATTACACTTCGGGCAATGGCAGTCGTTTCAATCCCTGTAAGGGTTTTGGGGTTTTTGGAACGAATTTGAATGGATCTGGTGGTGCCCTGGGCAAAAGTTTCAATCCCTGTAAGGGTTTTGGGGTTTTTGGAACGGTCTGCCAGAATAAACTCGCGTCCTGTGAGGTTTGTTTCAATCCCTGTAAGGGTTTTGGGGTTTTTGGAACTTGCAGGATATCCGCCGAAGTCAAACGCCCACTCGTTTCAATCCCTGTAAGGGTTTTGGGGTTTTTGGAACTGGCAATGTCCCAGCCGACATAACACGCGCCAAGTTTCAATCCCTGTAAGGGTTTTGGGGTTTTTGGAACCGGGTAAACTAGCAGGGCAGCAGTGCTCAGAGCTGTTTCAATCCCTGTAAGGGTTTTGGGGTTTTTGGAACGTTCATGATAGGCACCATTCAGTAATTTTCTTTTGTTTCAATCCCTGTAAGGGTTTTGGGGTTTTTGGAACGAGCTTAGTTGAATATCTTGCCCCTGAAGAAATACAGTTTCAATCCCTGTAAGGGTTTTGGGGTTTTTGGAACCAAAAACATTTAATCCCTGAATTAGGGATTGACAGTTTCAATCCCTGTAAGGGTTTTGGGGTTTTTGGAACGGGGCTGACAGGGCTTTACCTGAGTGGCAATCAGCTGTTTCAATCCCTGTAAGGGTTTTGGGGTTTTTGGAACGGCGATGGTTGCTTCAAGTGACTCTATCCTTCTTGTTTCAATCCCTGTAAGGGTTTTGGGGTTTTTGGAACTGCCTTTGCTCCGAGCGCCCTTAATGGACATCCAAGTTTCAATCCCTGTAAGGGTTTTGGGGTTTTTGGAACCCATTGTTCGCGCATCTTTTCCATGATCTCTTCCGGGTTTCAATCCCTGTAAGGGTTTTGGGGTTTTTGGAACCAGGAGTAGGAGTGGCGATCGAGTCCATTGCCGCAGTTTCAATCCCTGTAAGGGTTTTGGGGTTTTTGGAACCAAACAAACGGCGACACATATTTACAAACTGCTCCTGTTTCAATCCCTGTAAGGGTTTTGGGGTTTTTGGAACCTCCATACACCTACACGGCGACGGGCGCTGAAACTGTTTCAATCCCTGTAAGGGTTTTGGGGTTTTTGGAACCTGAAATCTAATTCCTTCCTGGCATTCATGTACAGCAAAGTTTCAATCCCTGTAAGGGTTTTGGGGTTTTTGGAACCGCGGCGGCAATCCGATCGGCGAAGGAAAAGATTAACGGTTTCAATCCCTGTAAGGGTTTTGGGGTTTTTGGAACCTAAGAATTTCGATCGGAGCCATGCCAAGACGCAGTTTCAATCCCTGTAAGGGTTTTGGGGTTTTTGGAACATGACTGCCGCGCCTCCGTTGGCGGCGTTCATCGTATCGGCTGTTTCAATCCCTGTAAGGGTTTTGGGGTTTTTGGAACGCGGCTGAGGGCGACGGCGGCGATCGAGTTCCAGTTTCAATCCCTGTAAGGGTTTTGGGGTTTTTGGAACCGGTTGGGGTGCCAGAAGAAACGTTGTTGTTAAGGTTTCAATCCCTGTAAGGGTTTTGGGGTTTTTGGAACACGAGTCGCAATATTTACGCAAAATGTCTATGATGTTTCAATCCCTGTAAGGGTTTTGGGGTTTTTGGAACCTCAACTAATTCTTGAGGGTCGGGGTCGTCTTTTTTGTTTCAATCCCTGTAAGGGTTTTGGGGTTTTTGGAACCACGGGGACTGACGCGGGCACCTATCAGGTTGGAGGTGGCGTTTCAATCCCTGTAAGGGTTTTGGGGTTTTTGGAACTCAATACCCCATCGATTGACAGTTTTCTCAGCAACTGTTTCAATCCCTGTAAGGGTTTTGGGGTTTTTGGAACGTGTGGGCTTCTCCAGACTCCGAAGAGTAGAGAGGTTTCAATCCCTGTAAGGGTTTTGGGGTTTTTGGAACTTCCTCCCTGGCTCATCCGCTCGAAGCCCGTAATAGTTTCAATCCCTGTAAGGGTTTTGGGGTTTTTGGAACTATCGATTGGCAAACCCCGCAAGCTTCATCCACTGGTTTCAATCCCTGTAAGGGTTTTGGGGTTTTTGGAACCACACAAGGGCATGAGCCTGATGGGGATACCAGTCGTTTCAATCCCTGTAAGGGTTTTGGGGTTTTTGGAACCAATGGGAGTGGGTAACAGGTTCCATCAGATCGTGTTTCAATCCCTGTAAGGGTTTTGGGGTTTTTGGAACATGACGTTCGTTCACTTCGGGATCAAACGGATAAGTTTCAATCCCTGTAAGGGTTTTGGGGTTTTTGGAACCTGCCGCCCTCGATCGCTGGGTAGTATTTCATTTGTTTCAATCCCTGTAAGGGTTTTGGGGTTTTTGGAACATGTAGGCAACCTCGCTATAGGCGGGCCATCCAAACGTTTCAATCCCTGTAAGGGTTTTGGGGTTTTTGGAACATTTGGGATGATTCTGGAGAGGAGATCGGCGCTGTTTCAATCCCTGTAAGGGTTTTGGGGTTTTTGGAACACACTGCTTGGCAGAGTTGGGGGATATGAAACCTGGGTTTCAATCCCTGTAAGGGTTTTGGGGTTTTTGGAACGCTGCAATTATCCCCGACGAGGTTGATGTTCCTGGTTTCAATCCCTGTAAGGGTTTTGGGGTTTTTGGAACAATTTTACATCAAAGTTGTAACCAGGATGTCCTGGGTTTCAATCCCTGTAAGGGTTTTGGGGTTTTTGGAACGGCGCAAGATGAAGGCTAAAGCAAAAAACAAAGGGTTTCAATCCCTGTAAGGGTTTTGGGGTTTTTGGAACAGATTGCCTAGCTTGGGAGTTGAGTTCATTAGCAGTTTCAATCCCTGTAAGGGTTTTGGGGTTTTTGGAACCTCAATTGTGTGAGCAGCACGGTCTAAGGTTTGTTGAGTTTCAATCCCTGTAAGGGTTTTGGGGTTTTTGGAACATTCCGGCTCCCAATTTTCAAGGCAGCTTGATCAGGTTTCAATCCCTGTAAGGGTTTTGGGGTTTTTGGAACTCATATGTCGAGGGCGCTGCAATTCACCGGGGACACGTTTCAATCCCTGTAAGGGTTTTGGGGTTTTTGGAACCGCGTGTCGTCTAGCCATTGTCATCGCCCTCCTCAGTTTCAATCCCTGTAAGGGTTTTGGGGTTTTTGGAACCCTACTCTACTTATTCCCCATCGATACCATAATCCGTTTCAATCCCTGTAAGGGTTTTGGGGTTTTTGGAACGCCCTGACTACTTTATACTTGCCCATGATGCGATCGGTTTCAATCCCTGTAAGGGTTTTGGGGTTTTTGGAACAACCCCGGGAAGTCGATTAGCCGGGGGAAATGTACGGTTTCAATCCCTGTAAGGGTTTTGGGGTTTTTGGAACTCTGGTACTGAGTCCGGGTGATTGAATCGATTCGTATCGATGTTTCAATCCCTGTAAGGGTTTTGGGGTTTTTGGAACCTTTGCTCTACTTATTCCCCATCGATACCATAGTCCGTTTCAATCCCTGTAAGGGTTTTGGGGTTTTTGGAACCCGAAGCAACCTGTCCATAATCAGCCGTCGATTGTCAAGTTTCAATCCCTGTAAGGGTTTTGGGGTTTTTGGAACACGAAACGTCGGCGGGTTTGTCCCACCACTGTTTGTTTCAATCCCTGTAAGGGTTTTGGGGTTTTTGGAACTCGTAGCGCCTTTGGCGGGGGCCGCAGTGTTAGTCACAGATCCGTTTCAATCCCTGTAAGGGTTTTGGGGTTTTTGGAACCTGGCTAATCGACTAGTAGATGAGCAGGCAGCAAAGGTTTCAATCCCTGTAAGGGTTTTGGGGTTTTTGGAACAGTGCAACGTCTGAAATCAATGGCTATTTAGGGCGCTAGTTTCAATCCCTGTAAGGGTTTTGGGGTTTTTGGAACGGGGCGGTGGTAGCCATGAGGAAGGGTTTTCAGGGGTTTCAATCCCTGTAAGGGTTTTGGGGTTTTTGGAACCTTGGAGTGACATAAGAATCCTCTTGAAGTAGTGAGTTTCAATCCCTGTAAGGGTTTTGGGGTTTTTGGAACGCCATCTGGGATATCTCTGTGCATTCGCACTTTTGTTTCAATCCCTGTAAGGGTTTTGGGGTTTTTGGAACATTGGGATTGTCGTCAGTTGATGGGATGCCATCAGTTTCAATCCCTGTAAGGGTTTTGGGGTTTTTGGAACCAAGAAAAGCGCTGCGGATGTGCCATAATTACCACGTTTCAATCCCTGTAAGGGTTTTGGGGTTTTTGGAACTTCCGGCTCCCAATTTTCAAGGCAGCTTGATCAAGTTTCAATCCCTGTAAGGGTTTTGGGGTTTTTGGAACAAATAGTGGCCAACTGGAAACTTCTTCCGCTGATGTTTCAATCCCTGTAAGGGTTTTGGGGTTTTTGGAACCAAAGGGCTGGAGTTGCGGCTGTGGAATCTCATCGTTTCAATCCCTGTAAGGGTTTTGGGGTTTTTGGAACCGTTGGCGCTGACAACCTCACTGATTCAGCCATTGTTGAGTTTCAATCCCTGTAAGGGTTTTGGGGTTTTTGGAACTAGAACATGCCCACCTCCACGGACTCAACATCAGTGTTTCAATCCCTGTAAGGGTTTTGGGGTTTTTGGAACTGCGATCGGCTGAGCGGGAAAAAGCCAACCTCGACGTTTCAATCCCTGTAAGGGTTTTGGGGTTTTTGGAACCAGCAAGCGGCGGCGGGTGGACTTACTGCAAACATGTTTCAATCCCTGTAAGGGTTTTGGGGTTTTTGGAACTGCAGAAGGATGATTTACTGCGGTTGATTGATGCGTTTCAATCCCTGTAAGGGTTTTGGGGTTTTTGGAACCTGCATAATTATCAGCCCTACCAAAGATTCGAGGTGTTTCAATCCCTGTAAGGGTTTTGGGGTTTTTGGAACCCAACCCTCGCCCGTGGTATCAACGATGATTCTGGGTTTCAATCCCTGTAAGGGTTTTGGGGTTTTTGGAACATGGCAACGCTTGAACGCATTGACCCCACTATTCAGTTTCAATCCCTGTAAGGGTTTTGGGGTTTTTGGAACCAGGAGTGCGACTCAGAGTTGCTAGCGGTGTATGTTTCAATCCCTGTAAGGGTTTTGGGGTTTTTGGAACAGCCGCGATCGTCGCCAACTGATCCATAAAGAAGTCGTTTCAATCCCTGTAAGGGTTTTGGGGTTTTTGGAACCGACCTTGTTTTTGGGCTTTTGACGTTGACGCATGGTTTCAATCCCTGTAAGGGTTTTGGGGTTTTTGGAACCAAAATCGCAACAGGAAAACTCCCAAAATGATGAGTTTCAATCCCTGTAAGGGTTTTGGGGTTTTTGGAACTTTGGATAATCTTCGCTGTTATATTCTTTATACGTTTCAATCCCTGTAAGGGTTTTGGGGTTTTTGGAACCCAAACCAGGGATGGCGATCGGTGCGTCGCACATCCGTTTCAATCCCTGTAAGGGTTTTGGGGTTTTTGGAACTGAAAGCCTCGCCCGCACTTTTGCCCGAATCTTCGGTTTCAATCCCTGTAAGGGTTTTGGGGTTTTTGGAACCTGCTTTGATCGCTTGGGCAACTAACCAAGTAGGCGTTTCAATCCCTGTAAGGGTTTTGGGGTTTTTGGAACCAGACAGAACGAAGAGCATTCGATCGCCGGATTTGGTTTCAATCCCTGTAAGGGTTTTGGGGTTTTTGGAACGAACGCCCTTTGGATTAGCCGCCAAATTCGGCACTTGATGTTTCAATCCCTGTAAGGGTTTTGGGGTTTTTGGAACCAGCACTCCAAGCCGCTGAAATGCCGGGCTCTCAGTTTCAATCCCTGTAAGGGTTTTGGGGTTTTTGGAACTGGTCGGGACTACAGTGCCATCTTCAAAAAATAGATGTTTCAATCCCTGTAAGGGTTTTGGGGTTTTTGGAACCCTAAGGTCTGCCAGAACAAATTCGCGCTGTGCAAGGTTGGTTTCAATCCCTGTAAGGGTTTTGGGGTTTTTGGAACCCATACACCTACACAGCGACGGGCGCTGAAACTGTTTCAATCCCTGTAAGGGTTTTGGGGTTTTTGGAACCTGGTTTGTAGTGTTCGTTCTTGCGATAAATCTTTGTTTCAATCCCTGTAAGGGTTTTGGGGTTTTTGGAACTCAAGATTACCAACGATCTGCTCATTGAGTTGCGTTTCAATCCCTGTAAGGGTTTTGGGGTTTTTGGAACCCATGCCCCCGGTGGAAATGATGGCGAATCCTGACGTTTCAATCCCTGTAAGGGTTTTGGGGTTTTTGGAACCATCGGGCCCCGCTTTTCCATGGTGAATTCCTGGTTTCAATCCCTGTAAGGGTTTTGGGGTTTTTGGAACGAGTCCAACCGGAGACCAGGACGCTCGTAATCGCCGGGTTTCAATCCCTGTAAGGGTTTTGGGGTTTTTGGAACCTACGCGCAGTACCTGAACGCAGAAAATCTAGTGTTTCAATCCCTGTAAGGGTTTTGGGGTTTTTGGAACGATCTCTCTCGCGCCGATCTCTTGCTGGCCGATCTCTACGTTTCAATCCCTGTAAGGGTTTTGGGGTTTTTGGAACGGCGATGCTCGATCGGGGGAGCCGAGGACAGGGGGTTTCAATCCCTGTAAGGGTTTTGGGGTTTTTGGAACTGGTCAAGGTGGAGATCGCCCTTTGCAGATCTGCGGTTTCAATCCCTGTAAGGGTTTTGGGGTTTTTGGAACCTTTTGCCCGAATCTTCGGACTCCTTTGAAACATTGTTTCAATCCCTGTAAGGGTTTTGGGGTTTTTGGAACCACCCGCCCCAACCTCCCACAATTGCATCGCGATCGTTTCAATCCCTGTAAGGGTTTTGGGGTTTTTGGAACGAACTTGCCAGGCAGGTTAAAGATTTATCGCAAGGTTTCAATCCCTGTAAGGGTTTTGGGGTTTTTGGAACAGCCACTCGTAGAGCCTTTGATAAAAGCAATGAAGTTTCAATCCCTGTAAGGGTTTTGGGGTTTTTGGAACCATCGTAGCTCTTTTCTTCGGGCGCTAGCACACCCTGTTTCAATCCCTGTAAGGGTTTTGGGGTTTTTGGAACTCGGCGCTGAAATTGCCAACAACGAGGAACTAAGC
>Ga0209181_10008041_pt1 | contig 14269 bp, 10 predicted proteins | sample MAT05_FD_187208 | JGI IMG/M metagenome (GOLD analysis project Ga0209181, IMG submission 187208) | Freshwater microbial communities from Lake Fryxell liftoff mats and glacier meltwater in Antarctica - MAT-05 (SPAdes) (version 2) | ecosystem: Environmental > Aquatic > Freshwater > Ice > Liftoff... | reverse complement strand
GAAGAGACCGGGCCGAGCGAGATTGACGCTGCGGTAAAGGTGGTCGTTCCAAGGTCACCGTTGAGCACGAGCGTATCGGTGATGTTCAGAGCGCCGGTGACGGTCGCGCCGGCCTGGAAGGTCGCGGTGCCACCGGCGTTCACTGTGATATTGACAAAGTTGATTCCGCCCGAGCCGGGTGCGCCGCGCACGAAGGTGTTTGCGGAGGCGGAAAGCGCGATTGATTCACCAACGGCGGTGGCCCGGAGGAGGCCGCCAAAGTTGAGACTGCCGGCCGTGAACGTGGTCGTGGCGGTGGGGGAATCAACGTTGATGAGCGCGGCGGGGCCGGCGGTGTTTGAGTAGAACTGGATGCCTGTGGTCGTGACGCTGCCGCCGTTGATGATGACGGGCGCGGGCGTGTCGGTGGTGAGCGAGCCGAGAGGCGTCGTGCCGCCGACGGCGCCGGAAAACGTGACGCTGCCACTGGCGATGATCGTGAGCGCACGGGGCGCACCGGCGGTAGCGTTGAGCGTGTTCGAGAACCCGATGGTCGAGCCCGTGAGGATGATGTTGCTGCTGATAAGTGTGGGGCCGGAATATGACTGAAGACCAGGGAGTCCGCCCGAGTTCCTGGTGGTGACGTTGCCTCCAAGCGTGGCGGGGCCGGTGACCGACAACGACCTGGGCGGGAATGTTGCACCGATGGCGGCCACGGTGGTGACGCCGCCGGCGATGGTGAGGGCCGCGGAACCGAGGACGTTGCAGTCTACCGGGCCACCGAAGAAGACAGGGGTGTTGCTGGACAGCGCAAATGTAACACCCTCGAACGTGGAAAATGTGACTGGGCCGCTGAAAGACATGCCGGCGCTGGTGGCCGTGATCGTCGTGATTGGCGTGGAACTATCCACGATGCACGCGCCGATGACGTCAAGCCCAGCGACGGTAAGGGATCCAGGATTAATGAATGAGGACGTTGTTGCCGAGCGGAGGCGGAGGAGTGTGAGGGCCACCTTGGATGAATCGTTGAGCACGACGGACGACGCGTCCGAATCGATCGTGTAATCCATGCCCGCCAGGCCGCCGGAAAACTGGGTTGCGGCGGGAAGTGTCGCCGAACTAATGGCTGCATCCTGGCGGAACTCAAAGACAGTGGGCGAGGTACCGAGACCGGTGCGGCGGAACGACACCGAGCCAACGTTGATCACGGCGGTGTTGACGCCCGCTGCACCGTCGCCGGCGAGAAGGCGGATCGTGGGGGCCTGAATGAAGAACCCTCCGGGCCCGATGAAGTTAAGGTTGCCGGTGCCGCTCGCGCCGGATTGGAGTGAGATGGATGCCAAAGCGCTGGCATTCGTCGAGACAGTAAGGGTGCCGCCAGTGACGATCGTGACGTTCTGGCCGCCGGAGATCGACCCGGTGGTGAGGGCGTTGGCATCGTGAAAGGTAAATGAGCCGGTGTAGGTGCTGATGAAAGAGCCGACGTCATTGGCCGCGGCCGTGAGTGTGGCAACGGCGGTGGTTGCACCTGAGACGGAGAAGACGCTGGCGACGACGCCGCCGCCGGTCTGGGTGATGGGGCCGGCAACATTGAGCGTGAAGAATCCGCCACCGATGTTGACCGTGCCGCCGAAGTTGAGCGACGCGCCCGGGGCGACGATCGTGATGCTCAGGGGCGGATTGGCTAATCCGGTACGGGTGATGGGGCCGATGGATGTGGCACCCGCGGAGGTGATGCTCGTGCCGCTGGAGATGGCGGTTCCGCGGATGAGGTCGAAGCGGTTGCCGGTGTTGTCGAGCGTGATGGTGCCGGTGTTATTATCAAAGTTGAGCGTGCCGGCGATGATGGGGCCGGTCTGCGTGATGGTGCTGCCGGCCGTCGTGCGGAGTGTGCGATTTGGCGCGAGCGTGAGGCCGGCGTAAATGATGGAGTTCGTGTTGGCGACGACACCGAGGTTGTACCCCTCGGCGACGAGGTCGAGGGACGCGAAGTTAACAACACCCTGGTCGGCAGCAAGGTTGAGCGTGGTGACAAGGAATCGGGTAAGCTCGAAGGTGCTGAGGCGGAGTTCGCCGATCGCTCCGTCCCCGACGGCGAGGCGCACATCCGTGGGGGCGATGATGAGGGCGGTGGTGGCGCTGACGGTTGACGTGAGCGAAAGATTCCCGGCCTGGAGCGTGAGCGCGCCTTCGGTGAGCGAGATCGGCGAGGATATGGTTGCAACGCCGTTGACGATCAACAATGCGTCTCCGCTGTTAGTGGTGATGCCGGAGAGCCCACTGACCGTGCCGATGACAAGCGAGGTGTTGTTGGCGATATTGAGCCCGGCCTCAATCCCCGTGACGACGGCGGCGAGGGTGCCGATGCTGTTGAGCGAACCGCTGAAGCTCACGGTGGTGCGGCTGTTGATTCGCACCTGAGCCGCGGTGATCGCGCCCGAAAGGCTGACGCCGCCTCCGCTGTTGATGGTGATAAGCCCCGCGCCCGTGTTGATGGCACCGGCCCCGGTGATCGAGCCGGTGCCGACGGTGGCAATCGAGACGGTGCCGCCGGAGGTGGCGATCTGGGCGGTCACGACCGCGACACCCGCGGGGAAAAGTGTGGGCGAGCCGGTATCACCGGCGATGATGACGACGTTACCACCGGCGGTGGTGATAGACTGCGAAACGCGCACATCGCGTCCGGCCTGAAGGGTGAGGGTTTCGCCCGGGCCGAGGTTGGCCATGTTGAGCGCGGAGCCGGGGGACGGGAAGAAGACAATGTCGCGCTGCGCCTGCAGAATGACGTTGCCGAGGCGGGTCGCGATGAAGATAGACCAGATGGTGATATCGACCGCGCCAAGGTCGCCAAAGAGCACCTGCGAATCGCCGAGCTGTCCGTCGCCCGAGCCGTTGTCGGAGAAGATTGTGATATCGCGCGGATCAAGGAGCAGGGTACCGTTGTCACCGCCCTCCCCGCCCTGTGTATCGACGCGTCCGGTGGCGCCCAGTGCGCCCTTGCTGCTAACTTCGACGAAACCACCGTTGAAGTTTGCTCCGGTCGCTCGGGCAAGGATGGTGCCGGCGAGCACGGTGGCTTCGTCAGACCACACGATGACGCGACCGCCGTGACCATTGTTGATCGCGCTGGCGCTGACGGTTGATCGCGTGTCGATGTAGGTGCGCAGCGCGTTCTGCTGCGGTCCGCGGCCTTGGTAGTTGCCGCCGATGAGGATTTCGCCGCCGTCACCGCCGCTGGCGGGACCATCGGCGCGAACGGTGGCAGCGCTGACGAGGATGCGTTCGCCGAGAAGTTCGATGCGGCCGGCGCGGGTTTCGCCCGTGGCGGTGAGCGAACCGGTGATGCTGAGCCCGCCATGCAGCCCGGCTGAGACGAAGATGCTTGGAGCCGTGATTGAACCGGCGAGGTCAATGCGATCGCGCCAGGCGGAGGACCCGAAGCCCGGCGATTCGGCCGAGGTGCTTGACTGGGCGCGCGTGATTGTGAACGTGCCACCGGCGGTAATCGATGCCTGCTGCGCGAGTGTGACGCGAGCGGTGAAGGTGAGCGTGCCGGAAGCCGAGAGTGAGCCGGCCGCGAAATCGATCGGCGCATCGGCGCGGAGGGATGCGATCTGCGCAGCGCCGTCAAAGCGAATCGCGCGTCCCGCGGCAGCGGAGATCGTGACGGCATCGACTGCGGTGGGGAGCGCATCACTGCTCCAGTTGAGCGGGTCAAACCAGTTGCGGCCGTCGCCACCACCATCGAAGGAAATGGCGGCGAGGAGGGACCGCTGCTCGAGTTGATCGATACGCACGTTTGCGGGTGTGCCCCCGCCCGCCCCGCCCCCCCAGCCCCCCCCACGCAGCGTGCGCCGAGTGCGCCGGGTGCGCGGACTGGACAACGTGCTCCACAGGAGCGGTTCACAGTTCGAAATGGTCATCGGCGGTAGCTCTCGGTCCGAGGTTGGTTTCTGTCTGGTCTTCTGATTAAACAAGGGTGTGACCATGGAGAGTACTCGAAAACGCCCGGTATGCAAGTGGGAAAACGGTGTATTCGGGGAATGGACGGCGAGTCTTCCTATCCTTGGGCATGAGTCTGCACGCGAGTCATTCTGAGGGTGTTGCTGCGGCCCTTTCGGGGGCGTGCAAGTTCCGGGGTCTCACGCTGCCCACGACCCTTCCCAGCGAGCCGATGGGCATGTTCTGCGATTGGCTCTCGGACGCGGCGACGGCCAAGATCATGCCCAATCCCAACGCGTTCTCGCTCGCGACGGTGAACGAGCAGGGCTACCCGGCAGCGCGGATAGTGCTGTGTCGCGGGGTAGATGCCCCGACCGCCCGGATTGTCTTTTACACCAACTACACCGGTCGCAAGGGCAAGGAACTGCTGGCCACGGGGCGCGCGGCAGCGCTGTTTCACTGGGATGCGCTCGAGCGGCAGGTGCGGATCGAGGGCTTGGTGACCAAGTCGCCCGCGGCCGAGAGCGACGGCTATTTCAATACACGTCCGAAGGCCAGCCGCATCGCGGCGTGGGCGAGTGATCAAAGCGAGCCGATCGGCTCGCGGGCGGAGATGGAGGCCAAGCAGCGCTCGTGCGAGGAACGATTTGGCGTGAGGCCGGGGGTTGATCTGGAGAAGGACGCGAGCGTGGTGGTGCCGCGGCCACCGCACTGGGGCGGGTTTCGGCTCTGGGCCCAGCGTGTCGAGTTGTGGCTTGGACACCCCAACCGGCTTCATGACCGAGTGGTTTGGGAGCGGATGCTGACAGCGGCGACCGTGGACGGCGTGCCCGGCTTTACCGGTGGGGCGTGGCGGGCGACTCGGCTTCAGCCGTGAGATGCTGAAGGTGGCGATGGTGCTGATACGCTTGGTCATGTACGCACTCTTGCTTGTGGCACTTGGCGGGGCGATCGGGGCGGGCGTGCGGTATGGCATGGTGCTGGCGATCAAGCCGCATTCGGCGGACTTTCCGCTCGGAACGCTGTGCGTGAACCTCGTCGGTTGCCTGCTGATTGGTGTGCTGGCAGGGTGGCTGGGGCCGCGGGCGGTGTTGAGCGAGCGTGCGTTTCTCTTTCTTGGGGTGGGCTTGCTGGGAGGGTTTACGACGTTCTCGTCGTTTGGGTTTGAAACGCTCACGCTTATCAGCCAGCAGCGGCTGGGGGCGGCAGCGGTGTATGTGTTGGTGAGCAACGTCGGCGGGTTGGGTCTGGCCGCGGCGGGAATGGCAGCGGCAGCACGGACTCTGGGACCTGCGGCGACTGGTTGATGGACGAACGTGACGACCCGGGTAACTACCACGATGTTTGCACCACTTTCGATTGCCTTGGCTGGGACCGAATCGCTCTTTGAAGCGGGAGCGGAAGGATTCCGGCCGGCGCTGGCGTGGGCAGGGTCAACCGGTTTTGCGGCCGTGCATTTGAGCGCGATGATGCCGGGGATGCGGCCACGAGAACTGTCGCGCAGCGCGCGGCGCGATGTGGCGGCAGCGCTCAAGCGCGCGGGGGTGGGGTGTTCGGGCGTAGACCTGTGGATTCCGGCGGCCCACTTTGGCGATCAGGCGCACATGGATCGAGCCGCGGCGGCCGCGAGCGATGCGATTGAGTTTGCAGCCGACGTGCGGACGCTGATGGGCGAGGGCGGCGCGAACGCCTCGACGAGTGCGATCCCGTCGGTTTGCCTGACCCTTGGGACGGCGTGCGCCCCGGCCGTGCGGGCGGCGCTGGCGGCGCGGGCCGACACGTGCGGGGTGCGGATCGCCGACTGCACGTATCCGTTTGGGAGCGGCGAGGTTGGCTTGACGTCTGGCGGAGAGACAGCGAGTGCCGCCGGCGATTCCGGCCTGGTTCGTGGCGGGCCGATCGGCGTAGGGCTCGACCCGGCGGCGGTGTTGCTGGCAGGGGGGAATCCCCTCAAGCTGGTCTCGACGCTGGGTGGGCGACTTGCCTGTGCCCGACTGAGTGATGCTACCAGCGTGGAGCGGGTGGGGGCCGGAAGCGGGCAGCTTCGGGTGTTTGAATATGCAGTCGGGCTCGCTACCGGCGGATGGCCGGGGTGTGTGGTGACGGACGTGCGGGGTACACGCGATCTGCGGGGTGCGGCGGCCCAGGCGGTGGAGGCGTGGAAGGTGCCGGCCTGAGGGAGCACGGGGCAGGTGCGGATGAGGGACAGGGACGACGGGGAACCGATGGATAGCGGAAGTCGCGGAGTGCATTGAGGGGGCAATTCGGCTATCTTCTGTTCCTTATGGCCAACCTTGAAAGCGATTCAGCTCAACCGGTCGTGTCCGGGCTCCCGATGCTCACCCCCGAGCAAGTAGCGACGATGACGCCCGAGGAGAAGGACGCATGGTGGCTGAAGAACGTGTATCGCGGCGACAAGATGCCGCAGTTGACGCTGAGAGCGGTGGTCATGGGCGGCCTGCTCGGCATGCTCATGGCGGCATCAAATCTGTATACCACGCTGGCCATCGGCTGGGCATTCGGCGTGGCCATCACGGCGTGCGTGATGTCGTACGTGATCTGGAACGGCATGCGAGCGATCAGCGGCGGCTCGCTGAGCGAGATGTCGATTCTTGAAAATAACTGCATGCAGTCCACGGCTTCGGCGGCCGGGTATTCGACCGGTTCGACACTGGCGACCATGTTCGGGGCGCTCTTGCTTCTGGCCGAGCCGGCTGAAGGCCAGACCGCGTTTGACGTCAAGAACTGGGATATTCAGCCGATCTGGGTGGTGGTGGCGTTCACGTTCTGTACTGGCTTGATGGGCGTGTTCCTGGCCATTCCGCTCAAGCGGCAGATGATCAACCATGAGCAGCTCCGGTTCCCCAGCGGCATCGCCGCGGCGGAGACGCTTCACTCTTTATACAGCAAGTCGGCGGAGTCGATCCGCAAGGCGTACGTCTTAGTGGTGGGTATCGGTGTAGGGGCATTGGTGGGCATTTTGAACACCGGTGCCGGCACACTGAAGTTTCTCGACACCTATTTCTTTGACAAACTGAAGTCGATCGGCATCAACATCCGGCTTCCGGAGATGGTGCCGCACGACGGCTTTGCCAAGTTCCACGGCGTTCCTCCCGCCGCGTTCGGCTTTGAACCGAGCATGCTGCTGATCGCGGCAGGCATCATCACGCGGATGCGGGTCTGCTTGTCGATGTTTGCCGGTTCGGCACTGCTTTACTGGGTGGTCGGGCCGTATTTGGTGGAGCAGGACCTGACGATCGCCGGCGCGGGATGGGTGCAGCAGAACGGCGCGTGGGTGTATGACAAAGCCGCGTACGTGAAAGACACCGTCCGCAACATCGATTTGAACGCGGGCGGCACCGTCCTGCGGTTTACAACATGGTCGCTGTGGGGCGGCACGGCAGTGATGGTGTTTGCGAGCTTGACGGCGATTGCGCTCCAGTGGAAGACAGTGGCGCGGGCATTCATTGGGCTGGGCAAGAGCCGGGCCGATGTGGCCGATTCGAACGCGCTTGCGGCCATTGAGGTGCCGACCTCGTGGATGGTGATGGGCATGATCCCGATCACGATCGCCATGCTGGCGGTGCAGATGATCGGTTTCCATATCAGTTGGTACGCCGGCCTGATCGCCATCTTTGTTTCGTTCTTCCTGTCCTTGGTGGCGTGCCGGGCGACGGGCGAGACCGACACGACCCCGATCGGCGCGATGGGCAAGGTGATGCAGCTCATGTTCGCCGTGCTGCACAAGGGGCAGATTGTCCCCAACCTCGCCGCCGCCGGTGTGGCGGCCAACAGCGCGAGCTCCGCGGCCGACCTGCTGACGGATCTCAAGAGCGGGTATTTGCTCGGTGCGAACCCGCGGAAGCAGTTCCTGGCGCAGTTTGTCGGTGTGTTCTTTGGAACGCTCGCGGTCGTGCCATTCTGGTTCTTGATGGTGCCAAACAAGGAGGCGCTCGAAAAGTTTGCCGCGCCCGGCACCCGGCAGTGGGAGGCCGTGGCTCGGGTGCTCACCAAGGGCATCGGACAGTTGCCCGACTCGGCCAAATGGGCGATTCTCATCGGTGCCTTGGTTGGTGTGCTGTTGCCGATCATCGAGCGGTTCCTGCCCCAGAAGTACAAGAAGTTCGTGCCCTCGGCTATGGGTCTTGGCTTGGCGTGGGTCATTCCGTTCAGCAGCGCGATCGGGTTCATGGTCGGCGCGCTGGTTGGATGGATCTGGGAACTTCTGCACAAGAAGAGCGCGGATTCCTACGGCATCGCAGTCGCGTCGGGCCTGATTGCCGGAGAATCACTCATCAAGGCGCTCATCGCGATGACGGCCACCGCGATCGGTCTGATGGGGTGAAAGCCCTGACTACCCGTAGTATTTGCCGAACAAGCTGGTGGTAGAAATGCCCGGTCGCGCCGTACGCTTCGCGGCTTATGGCTATTCCACAACTTACCGACGCCCAAGTTCAGAGCATGTCGCCGATCGAGAAGGATCGGTGGTGGCTTGCCAACGTGTACCGAGGCAGTATGCCGCAGCTCACGCTGCGGTCGGCCATAACCGGGTTCATCCTGGGGGGGGTTGCTTTCGGCCACGAACTTGTACATCGGCGCCAAGACGGGCTGGACGCTCGGCGTCGGGCTCACAAGCGTCATTCTGGCGTTTGCCATGTTCAAGGCCCTGAGCAAGCTTGGGGCCAAGGACTTTACCATTCTTGAGAACAACGCGATGCAGAGCATCGCGACGGCCGCGGGCTACATGACCGGGCCGCTGGTGTCGGGGCTGGCCGCGTACATGATGGTGAAGAACGCCCTCATTCCGTGGAACCAGCTCTTGTGTTCAACGTGGTGCTGTCGATCCTGGGCGTGCTCGTGGCGTTCCCCATGAAGCGGCGGTTCATCAACGACGAGCAGCAGCCCTTCCCCGAAGGGCGTGCCTGCGGCGTGCTGCTCGACACGCTCTACACGTCCGCCGCGGCCATCGGCCTCTTCAAGGCCCGGGCCCTCATCGTGGCGGCGGTGTTCGCCGGCACGATCAAGTTCGTTACCGGTGAGTCGTATCACACGCTCATCCAGGGGCGGTTGCTCGGACTCTCAACGATTCGATGGCTGAGCGAGCACCCGGTCGAGAAAGTGCTGGGGTGGGTCGGCGTCAACCTCCCGTCGATTCAGGGGATTGATGTTCGCAAACTCGACCTGAATCCAACGATCAATCTGGAGATGTTCGGGGCCGGTGGCCTGATGAACATCCGCTACGGCACCAACATGTTCATCGGCATGGTATTTATGTGGGCCGTCGTGGCGCCCCCGATCATCAACCGCGGCGATGTGATCAGCTCAAAGGGCAAGGTCTTTTACGCCGCCCATGCTGGTGGCTTCGGGCGGCGCTCCGGTGACGTTCAAGAATGAAACATTGGCGTACCCGCTCACGATCGCGGCGAACCTGGCCACAACGCCCGGGGGCATCTCGTACAAAAAATCGAGTGACGGACCCGTCATGCTCACGGCAACTGCAACCGGCGTGACGGCCGCGGACGGTGGCGCGGTGGCCACGCCGCTGAAGATCGAGAACGCGATCGTGACCGACGCCTCGGGCAAGAAGATCGAGGTCGTCTCAGAATTCAACCGCGGACAGGTCTTGAACACCTGGGCCTTGTGGCCCGGCGTGGCCATGCTGGTTTGTGCCAGCATGGTTTCACTCTTCGCCAAGCCCCAGATGTTCATCAGCGCGTTCAAAGGCGTTTTCGCCCGCAAATCAGCTAATCCGGAAGCCGACCCACTCAAGCACATCGAGGTGCCGCTGTGGATTTCCGCCGTCGGTATTCCGATCGTCGGGGCGGTGGGTGTCTGGATGGCCCACGAGTGGTTCGCCGTCGTGCGGATCATGACCTGTTCACAGTCGATTGCCCAGTGGTACCCGGATTGGACGGTGATCTTCCGTTCAGCAACTGCCCCAAACTATGGGCACACCCCGTGCCGGTGGGGCCGCGGGTCTGCCAGCAGAGATTCAGCACGCCGTTCTGATCGATCGCCACCGCGAAGTTCGCCCCCGGCCGCAAAGGCCGCCCGACATCGGATGACTTGGACGAGCGCGCAGCACACGGCTACTCGTCGGCACCGGCCAATCCATCGACAGTTGTCTCGATCGGGCTTGAAATAATAAAGGGAGGTGAGGAGAAGCCCGTTCCACGCGTCGGAGCGCTAAAGTCGAACCCCCTTGCGCTGCCATCACCGAAGGCGACTGGCACGACGTGGCGCAGATGGCTGCGAGTCCTATTCCACGACCTCCACATCCTATCCGTAATTATGCCCTTCCTGCTCGGATGGGCAAGCGTGCGCCACGCCTGGGCGCGAAGAAATTGCGCGGGGTTCTCGGGCGTCTGCAGCGAGAAGAACTTCGGGTCGGCGAACGTCGTCCGACTGAGGAAGTACCCCGAGCGAATGATGTACGACGGCCAACCCATCTCATTCTCCAGAAGGTTCCGAACGCCTTCGGGTTCAAGGGCGGACAACGGCACGTCGCAGTAGTCCGGGACAACCAAACTTGCCCAGTGCCACGCCTGCACGCCGAAGTACCCGCCACCGGGAAACTCAAAGTCGCGGATGCGCGCCGGTCCATTTGGATCGCCCGGCGTTGCAAAGAACGGAAAATTCTCCCGGAAGTCGGTGCCATAGGCGAACGTGCCAGCCGCGAGATCGCGGCAGAGTGCCAGCGAAACCGCTTGCCGCGCGGCCTGCCGTGACGGCATTAGCGCTGGGAGGGAGAGGGCAAGGAGAACCGCCAGGATGACGATCGCGACCATGAGTTCGATCAGTGTGAAGCCGCGGCGCGCTTGTGCCGCGAGCGTCCCTCCCCCGGCGGCCTCCGAAGCGCGCGCCGTAGGCGCAGAGTACGCCCCTGCCCTCGCCGACCAGCAGAGCAGGGCCACGGACCCATCGAACACTGCTCCGATGTATGCCTGGGTTTGTCGAGTGGCTGCGAATACCTCCCCGAGGCACCCGCACCCGGGCGCGCTCGGGTCAAGCCCGAGCCGCAGAAGGAACGCTCCGAAAGCAGCAAACAACAGCGCGGCCACGAGCAAAGTGATCCGGGGTCTCAGCCCAAACACCAGAACGAAGCCGACAAGGGCCTCCACAAAGATCGTCGCGACGCAAAGCCCATGGGACAGCGCCTCGCCAGTGCCCAGCACATACGAAAGAGCAAAGTGCAGGCCGGTGGAATCAATTACCTTGCGCCCCGCGGCGTAAAGCAGGACCGCCCCGACACCAATCCGGACGCATGTTTGGAAGGTCGGTAATCGCATACGTGTCGCCCTCTGCCGACTCAGTAGATCAGGACACCGCAATCGCTGTGCCGATAGTTGTACTGATTGATAAACTGGAGCCGCCATTTCTTTGGTGCTGCTTCGCGATAGAAGGTGAGGACAACGGGGCGGCGCGTCCCGTTCTGAAACTCCATAATCGCGCCCACATCTGCGTACACAATCGGCTGCGTCGAAGCCGCCTTGCTGCGGTCAACAAACCAGCTCGGGGAAGTCGAGGCAACATCTCCTACCCATATTTCCCGGCCGAGCCCGCCAAAGTTGCCGGAACGGATCGCCCTTGACGGCTGGAGCGTGCCGACGCTTGCGGCCAGACCCCGGGCGCCACTGGCGATGCCAACAACCTTCGCCTGGGGTGCGTTCCCGGCGTGCGTCTGCTGCCACAAATCCTTGAATGCCTCACCGACGGAGGTTTCTTTGGGGAGATCCTTGCCGAGGTAGAACTTGTAATAAAGGCCCACGCCGATGACATCCTTGAGATGCTCATCGGTGTGCAGTTCGTATCCTCCTGATCGCCGCCACGCGAGGTATGTGTCGAGGTCCTGGTTCACGAAAATAACGTGGAGCGCTTCTGCTGCCGCGCTCCAGAGTTCTGAGAGTTCAGCCGGGCTGATCGTCGTTTCGCCGTCGGTCACGACTGTCGAGTCCGCCAGTTGCCGCCTGAGTGATTCGACATTCGCGCCGTGGCGCACGTCCTCCATCGGAAGCGTTGCGAACGCCGCTGCGGCATTCGCAACCATACTCTTGCGCGCATCCGCCCGCGCCGCCGCGCGTTGCTCACGCACGTCGACACGGCCAAAGATGGAGTACGTTGCCATGGTCGCGACGGCAACCGCGCCAAGCGCCGCAACGATGCCGAGTACCAGGGGACGATTGGGCCTGCGACGCGTCATTAGTCTTCGCTCTTGCAGCCGGTTGTCGCCAAGCAGTGCGAGTCAGTCTGGCAAGTGCAGGTCAGTCCAGCGGAGGTGTTGCAGCAGCAACAAACATCGCCATCAGTGCAGGGGCCGCCAACCAGCGGTACGGTGGCGCAGCGGGTGTCGAGGCAAACCGTGCACGATGGCGGAAGGGCAACCTGTGCGTAGGCGGTGCTGGCAATCACCAAAACCAGCGTGGCACGGATTCCGGTTTGCAGGTAACTCATGTTTTTGTTCCTTTGACGTGAAGTGCCCCCTCAGACTACGCGGGTATTCGGACCGCGTCAAGTAGCCGGTGCCGGATGCCGGACAGAACTTGATGGACCGGTCGGGGTTTTTACCGTTTCAGTCGCGCCTTGATTCTGGGCTTTTTTTGTTCCACGCTGGGCGAGCGCTCTGGGGCCTGGCGCGTACGCTTTCGCGGCTATGGCTATTCCAACCCTGACCGACGAACAGATTCGGACGTGGACCCGCGAGCAGAAGGATCGCTGGTGGCTGGAGAAGGTCTATCGCGGCAACATGCCGCAGTTGACGCTCCGATCGGCGGCCACGGGATTCCTGCTCGGCGGCGTGCTGAGCGCGACGAATCTTTATATCGGCGCCAAGACGGGCTGGACGCTGGGCGTGGGCCTCACGAGCGTCATCCTGGCGTTCGCGGCCTTCAAGGTGATGTCGGCCTTCGGGTCCAAGGACATGACGATCCTTGAGAACAACGCCTCGCAGAGCGTGGCGACCGCGGCCGGCTACATGACGGCTCCGCTTATCTCGGGCATTGCGGCGTACATGATGGTGACAAACACCGTCATGCCGTGGTGGCAAATGCTGCTCTTCAACGTGGTGCTTTCGGTCCTGGGCGTGCTGGTGGCGTTCCCGCTCAAGCGGCGTTTCATCAATGACGAGCAGGCACCGTTCCCCGAAGGCGCGGCGTGCGGCGTGGTGCTCGACACGCTCTATTCGGGCGATGCGAGTGTGGGTATCTTTAAGGCCAAGGTGCTGGCAGCGGCGGCGCTGTTTGCCGGTTTTCTGAAGTTCATCTCGGGCGAGGCGTATCAGACGCTTTTGCAGGGCAAACTTCTGGGGCTTGAAACAATTCGCTGGCTGAGTGACCACCTTGATAGTTGGTACTACGAGCGGGTGTTGTCTCACGGCTGGACGTTGCCGACGCTAAACGGTATTGATATCCGCAAACTCGGCCTTTCGCCAACCCTTGACCTGGCGATGTTCGGCGCTGGCGGCCTGATGAACATCCGCTACGCGGTGAACATGTTTGCAGGCATGATTGCGGCGTATGTGATTGCGGCACCGATCGCGCTGGACAGCGGATGGATTCTCAGAAAGGGCGTGGTGCTGACCGCGGCGGACAAATTTTCGTTCCGCGATATTCTCACCGGCTGGCTGCTCTGGCCGGGCGTGGCGATGTTGGTGTGCGCCAGCATGACGGCGTTCTTCGCCAAGCCCAAGGTGATCATCTCGGCCTTTGCCGGTCTGTTCGGCAAGAAGGAGGCGGGCCATGACGTGCTCGCGCACATCGAGGTGCCGCTGAGGTATTCGTGGATCGGGATTCCGATCGTGGGCACGGTTGGGGTGTGGATGGCGAACGAATGGTTTGGTGTGCGGTGGGACCTTGGCGCTCTGGCGATTCTGCTGACCATCGTGCTCACACTCATCGCCGCCAACGCAACGGCCGCCACGAGCATCACGCCCACCGGCTCCCTCTCGAAGATCACTCAGTTTACCTTCGGCGTGCTGGACAAAGCCCATGCGCCGACAAACCTGATGACGGCGTGCATGACGAGCGAGGTGGCGAGCAACGCCAGCAACCTGCTGATGGACATCAAACCAGGGTACATGCTCGGCGGCAAGCCCCGGCATCAGGTATGGGGGCACATCATCGGCATCGTTGCCGGGGGGTGTGCTTCGACACCGCTGTTTTATCTCCTGTTCATGAACTCCTATAAGGCGGGCGACAATATCCAGGAGACGCTGGTTACAGACCAGTTCACGTTCACGGCGGCCCTCCAATGGAAAGGTATCAGCGAGTTCATTCAAGGGCTTACCGGCAATGCGGGCTTGACGGCGATCATTCACTCCAGCGCGCTGACGGTGATGGCGATTGCGGCCGTG
>Ga0209181_10008040_pt1 | contig 14271 bp, 12 predicted proteins | sample MAT05_FD_187208 | JGI IMG/M metagenome (GOLD analysis project Ga0209181, IMG submission 187208) | Freshwater microbial communities from Lake Fryxell liftoff mats and glacier meltwater in Antarctica - MAT-05 (SPAdes) (version 2) | ecosystem: Environmental > Aquatic > Freshwater > Ice > Liftoff... | reverse complement strand
CTGGCGAGGTCGGCGGCAGTTTGGGGAAGGTCTTTGAGAGCATTGGCGATCGTCATGCCTGATGTACCGATGGCGATCGATTGTGTTGTAAGTTGGTTGTAGGTACGCGTGATTGTATCAGATCCTTGTTGTATGGCCTCAGCGGAGAGTGCTCTAGCCTGTTCAGTGGTTTCTGAACCTAATACGATCATTTCATCGAATGTGGTCTTCCCTTGCTCAACGGCCTCAGTAACCGTTTGGTTGACTTGACTAGTTGTTTCGCTAAGTTGACTTGCTGCGTTTTGAATAGCTTCTTGCGCAGAGTCTACGGCTTGTTGAGCTTGTTTGAAAAAATCCATAATGGCGGATGTTGAGGATTAAGGATAGAAAAGATAGTGAGTCGAGTTTAAATTAAGGTTCCCGCGACCAACGTGAACAGAACGAGTTCAACGTGGAGATTTCTTAGAGAGCTTGACGAGCGGCATGTAGTGCTCAACGCTTTACGGCATCATAGGTTGGCTCACGGTTGCCAAGTGATCCACCGTAGTGATAAGAGTAATGTGCTCAACGCATTACGGCATCATAGGTTGGCTCACTCGTTGCGAACAACTTGGTAATTTGCTGACTTGTGTGCTCAACGCCTTACAGCATCATAGGTTGGCTCACCAGTCACATTCGGGGGACAGTGGGCATGATCTCCTGTAGCATGAGATGGCAATCTAGAGAGTGGTGGAATAAATGACAAAGCTATGCTTGAGAAGTAGTGTCTCAGACGTGTGGTTTTATTTGACAGAACCTGCTGAGAATAAGGTTTCCGTAACTTTAAACCACACGTTTGAAACATTACCTAACTTGGCGATCGCTCAGGTTAAAATTCAGCAACAACAGTAAAACGAGGGCAACCTGCTCCAACTGGGTTGATGTCGCAGTTACAAGTTTTGTGTCGCCTATTTTGGTAATGGCTTAACAAGTGACTGAATATAGGGCTTGGACGAACCATAGCTGACGATTGCTACGTCAAGATCAACATGTTTGTAGAGGTTCAAGGCACGTTGGATTCCTCCAACGATCCAAGCAGTCTCATTACCAAATGCGCCGCCGCCAAGCAGCGTCAGAAACAACCTATTATTTCCATTTCTGACTGAATTTAAGATCGCAGTACAAATCGTTGCCTCATAAGATGCCTCTAGAACCAGCCGTGCGAATTCTGCCCAAAGAGTCGAAGAATGAGGAGAATAAGCAACTGGCAAGGCAGAACAATAAGCTTGTGAGACCGTATGCTGGGAGTTATTGAGCGTCACTTGCGTATCCCACTGAATGCCGATGCGCAGCAACTTCCGCAATTCATCCAGTTCACTCTCGCTTGAGGCTCGCAGTCGATTTGAGACCTCGACTAAACCGCTTTGTGACGCCAAAGCATAACCGTTTCTCATCTCCCAAAGACGGCTCTCGGTATTGCCTAATGCTGCTCCGATATCTGCAAGGCAATCAATTTGGTTTCCTGCTGATTGTCCAGTTTGCCCATTGACGATCGCAAAATAGTTCCGATAAATCGTCCCTGCACCCGCCGCGACAGCACACGCGGGTCCTTGGGTAGGATCATTCTCATAAATTCCTACGCCCTGCTCTGGCGTTACACTCGGAGACACCATTTCGAGCAGATTGAACTGGGAAGCTACCTGAAAAAGCGAACCAGAGTTTGATGCGTTTGTGTGCAAATGCTGGACATTAGCCACGACTTCGCGTACCGATATCTGTCCAACCCCATGTCCACTCGAATCAACTCGTTCTCTCAGTTCGCCCAAAGATGGGGTTTCCAGTTGACCGCAAACCAGGACATTCCCGTTTACCTGGGATTTCAACGCTTTGCCGTCAACAGTAAGATTCGCGCGCACCTGCTGTGGTGTCTCTTCAGGAAAACCAGTCAACGTTTCAAACCACATCATTGGACTCCATCAAGGGACATCATGCATTGCTGGTGCTGATCTAGACTCGTAGATTAAAATCTTAGAATACAGCGATCGCCCCACCAAGCCTTTATAGTTTTACAAACCAGTGTTGCACTGTCCTGCTAGTGAGTAACACTCTGCGGAGACATCTTTTGATAGCGCTCCACTAACATACTCATCCGGCATGGTGCTAAAGCATTCACCATCTGTCCTAAGATTTATCAAATTTGAATTTAAGACTTGTATCGCTGCACTAGATCTATTGCAGCTTGGCGATGCTGTTCTGCTAAAAATGGGGGAGCCATGATTTGAGCATGATTCATAAAGCGATGCACCCAGTAGCAAAATTCATTGAGCGATCGCTTGGGCAGTTTAATCTGATAGTCCACATAAATTTCTCCTCCCTTAGACCGTTTGCGGACTTCCTGCCTAGGATGACGGCGATCGCCTTCTAAAATAAAATCCATAACAGGTGGGAAAAACTTAACCCACACATCTATTAATTCAAGTTGTCCTGAACGTTCTTGAACCTGTTCTTCGGGGTTTCCTAAAAATAATCCCCAGCCATTATCCAGTAGCTTGTGAGCGATCTGTAAACTTTGCTGCTGGGCAGCAATCCCACGACCCGTAGCATCGATCACTTTTAAATAATCGCTGAGGCGATCGACGCGATTGAGGACTAGATGATGGGTTCCCTGATGTTCATACAGTAGATACCAGGCAATATCGGCATAAATGAGTTGCAAGGGATAAACCTGAACATGTCCCGTGCTTATAGTGCTGTAAGGATCACGCTGACGGTAAAGTTCAACTACTTGTCCTTGGGCGATCGCCGTTTCTACCGCAGTAAGTTGATGAAATAACGTTCGGCGATATTGCCCCTTTTTCATCATTTCGTCTGGATCGGCATAAACGATCGATCGATCTAATTGAGTCCGAACTGGGTAAAATAATTGTCCTTCTAACTCCAAATTTAGCCCTCGTAACCGTTGTTCGAGGGTCTCGAAAATTCGTCGAACGTTAGGGTTTCCCTGGGATTTTGCATGAGAAGACAATGACTGAAGCACAGTTTGCAGTTCATCTCGGCTCATTGCTCCCGTGCCCAAATAGTAACCCCAACGATACATCCGTCGATCTAAAATGCCGTATTGCCGGAGCGTCTTTAAATCTTTTCGGAGGGTATGGACAGAATAGTTTGGCAGGTCTATGTCGCAAGCTTTGGCGATCGTCTGCATTTGAACTTGAATGTTTTCAAAGGCATCATGCGTTGTATCGGCTGAGGTTCCCGACGAGGTTGCGATCGATTCAGTACTGCCGATGCCGGGGTACTGAACGAGTGTCGCGATTAACAGTAGTAATCGTTCGAAAGCGGATTGTTCGCCATAGGCATGAGGCACCATTAAGACCTCCTTTTTTAAACGTCAAGCAAAAGAAAATATCTGTGAATTTTTTTGATTCATCCACAAACTTTACTCTGACTAAATTCTAAGCTTATTATACTTAATTTACAAATATCGAGTTTTTAAAGAATTTTATTGAAAATCTCGTTATCATGTGCTTGATCACAATTGTCAGTGGAGTTCACCTTGTCCCAATTTCTGGCATCTCAAGCATTCTGGCAGGCAAAAATTTGGGGGTTACTGCATCATCCTGCCCTCAAGGCTTTGCATAATAACACTAGGCAAGGAGGAAATAGTTTTTGGCAAGAGCTTGCTGTCATGAAGGATTGGCAAGAGCGGGGATGGAACCCAGAAACATCAAGAAGTGAGGCATTAAAGCAAATTTATCTGGCAGATATTATTGCTTCTGCTAGCGATCGCGCCGCCATCGACCGCCTTCCTATTAGCGTGAACTATGCACCGGAGGGCGATCGGACTCAAGGGCTGGAAATTTCCCACTTGTTATCGGGGGCAAAGCAAAACTTCAAAATTGCTCACCATGACAAGCTTGTCGATCAAACGCAGCGTACAGACTATTTGAATGATATTGAGCGCGATCTTCTTAACCCTGTGCGAGAGATGACCTGTCCTCGGCAGGTTTTTTGGTGGTTGTGGCGTTGTTTACCTGAAGCCGCTTGCAGAACCAAAGCTTTGGGGGATGATCCGTTGCTTTTTTTAATGCCTGCCGAAAATCGACTTCCAGATAGTTCTATTTGGGGACATACTAGTTTGACCGCAGCATTCGCTGGAGCTTTGGCAGGTTACAACCTAACCGCCGATGATCTGAATGCTGAGACACCGAAGGAAAATCTATCCCATCCTTACTTAGCAACTTTTACCTTCACCCCTATTCAAGAATTGATTAAAGCCAGCCGCAAAATGCGCGATTTTTGGGCTGGCTCTTGGATTTTGCACTACCTTTCTGCCAAGGTAAGTTGGGCGCTAGCGTGGAAGTATGGTCCCGATTGCCTAATTTATCCCAGCTTGTTCCAGCAACCGTTAATTGATCAGTGGCTTTTACATGGTATTGGCGATCGAGAAGATGACTTTAAGGGCTGGGAGAATGATTTTGGTTCATGGATTAAACAACCCACTGAGCGGCAGCTTTTGACCGCTGGCTTTCCCAATGTTCTTGTGGTCTTGCTACCTAAAGACCGGGTGGCGGCGGCGATGCAAATGGCAGAGCAGACGTTAAAGGATGAGTGGAAAAAATTAGGCAACCTGGTGTTTCAAGAACTTCAAGAGAACCGCCACTGGATGCGAGGTTTACCTCTAGAGAGTCATATCTGGAAAGGTTGGTTAGACAGCCAGTGGCAGACTTACTGGAGCGCTTTGCCTGTGGGTGTAGAGGGCAAAGGGTTGAAAAGTGAGGTGTTTCCCGTGAAGCAAGATGAGTCGTCTTGCGCCTGGGTTGATGCTCAGAACCAGAGTTATCAGGTGAGCGATCGCCCTGATTCTAAACTATTTCAAGATAAAGAGTTAGCATTTTTGCGTCAGGTTTACGAGGGTCAGAAAGATCCATTTAGCGTCAATGTCGGATCTTGGTGGGCACATATTTTTGATCAGACTCGTTGGAGCTTAACTGCTGTTAAAAATTCTCGGACTTGGGAAATTCCAACCGCGTTTAGTGTGCGATCGACCGTCTCAGGGATCGGATCAGCAGTTCATACGGGTGAAAATTGGCTGCCTGAAACTAAGGTGAAAAAACAATGGGAGCGTCAGGCTGGATTGTTTGATGGGAGCGAACAGCTTAACGCAACTGAGACTTTAAAACGAGGATTACACCTTGTTTTGCCTAAACTTCTGAACCTAGATGAAAAACGAATTAATGCCGCTTACCCTGATCTGACGATGGGCGTAGCAGGATATCTCAAGGTTAAAGGCGAAGATCATCTAAATTATTTCAATCAAGTTTGTCAAAATGTGCGTCAACAGTTTTTAGACGAGGAATCGAAGGTTTTGGATGTTAGCAACAAACATTGGGGCATCCCGTGGATTGATGACCATACAGATAAGACCTATCGGAGCCACCATCCTCGGTTCCTGAATGCAGGCTTGTTGGTGGAAGAGTTGGAACTGAAAATGCTTTCAAGCAAGAAGAAGACTCCTTCGATAATCCTGAATGCAGGCTTGTTGGTGGAAGAGTTGGAACCCGCTGAGGAGCAGGCGAAAGACTATCGTCAGCAGATCCAAAAAACGATTGACAAAAACTATCCAGCTCGTAGCCCTGCTGATTGGTATGTAGTGGCAGCGGGAGATGGAGACGGCATGAATAAATGGTTAAAGGGACAAAAACTATCCCCCTATCGAGACTATATTCCCAAAGCGTTATCTGATTCTACACCTGTGGAAGAATCATTTGAGGAATTTCTAACCATCCAGAAGCGGATGGGACCCGCTACCCATAATGCGCTGAGTCGGGCGCTGCTAGATTTTTCTAATCAACTGGTGCCGTACTTAACCGAGCAACGCTACGCGGGACGGTTAATTTATGGCGGTGGAGATGATGTGTTGGCATATACCAATTTATGGGAATGGGATGACTGGCTGTGGGATATCCGCCAGTGTTTTCAGGGCGGCGAAGATCCGCATAAGCAGTTTGATCATGAGGGTGATTACTGGCGATGGATAGATCAAAAGAATCTTCCCGACCAAGTTTCATCACGTCCACTCTTTACGATGGGACGGAACGCCACCATTAGTTTTGGAATTGTGATTGCCCATCAGTCAGTACCGTTGGCGATCGCTCTGGAGCAGCTTTGGGAAGCGGAGTCAGAAGGGGCGAAGGAACATGTTTCACCGGATCGGAATAAGAAAGATGCCGTGCAGGTGCGTGTGTTATATGGCAATGGCAATGTAATGAAATCGACAAGTAAATTTAATGTTTTTAATGAATGGCGATCGCTCCTTCAGTTTGAACAAGATCCGGCGCTATTTGAGCAAGCGGCGCAAGTCTGGGAACAACATCCTGTGCCCTGTCCAGAGGCGATCGCGCCTTGGACTCAGGCTTTTTGCGATCGACGGGATGCTTTGCAGGATGAGTCGCTGAAACAAGCATTTCAAAATCAACTGGCACAATTTTTGATGTGCATGTGGCAAACGACCCAGCCTGATCAGCATGACACTGAAGTCAAAAATTGGCTAAAACTAGCGGCTTTTGTCTTGCGGAACCGTCACATTAATATCCCTCAGAGGAACACATAATGCATTGGTATACTCTCACCCCCCTGGACGTGCTGCTTTTGCGCGATGCTAAACCGTTTACGCCGGGTGAACGAGCTTGGGCTGGCAGCACCTTTCCACCCAGTGGACATGCGATCGCTGGAGCCTTGCGCGGATTACTGGGCACAGACCAACAAATAAAAATGCGAGGTGTCTTTCTTTGTCATAACCAAACACTCTATTTCCCCCGTCCACTGAATTATGTGGGTGAGCGGCGGTTGGCTCCGGTCACTTGGATTAAAGAGCAAGATGAAAAACATCCCTGTGGGTTGATGGAATGGGATAGGAGTAAGCCTATACCGTTAGTGATGCAGGAACGACTGGAAATATCAAATGATAATGATCTAGAGCTTGATCAACCGAAACAGCGCCAATATTTGCCCCAGGATGGAGTGTTGAAGCTATTGAAGAATCAGGTGCTTGAACCTAAGGATTGGCTGTGCCAAGGGCAAGAGCGTCCCTACCCTTGGACAGTGGAGACGCGATCGCACAATTCTCTGGCAGAGGGTACGCGGCAGGTGAAGGATGCCGATGGCTATTTTGTGGAGAATGCAATTCGTTTGGATACGGGATGGAGTTTAGCGATCGGAGTGGATGATCAAACCCACGAACTGGTGAAAGCTCAAGGGGATGCGGCGACGATGCGCTTGGGAGGTGAAGGACATCGGGTGTTGGTGGAATCTGCACCTGGGTTGAATGACCAGTGGGAGGCGATCGCGCGTCAATCGAAGAAGAACTTTGATGGAGGAGGGAGGGCGATTGCTTACCTTGTCACACCGGGAGTTTTTGAGCGCAAACATCGGGAGCAAATGATGTGTCGGGCTTATCCTTGGGAATGGAAGCTGGCTTATCCGGTTAACGGTGAGCCATCGGGGAATCTGGTGAGTGTGGCGACCGCGAAGGCGATGCCAATTAGTGGGCGATTGCGCGATCGGCAGGGGACGAGTATTCCTGCGCCACAGGTGTTTGCGGCTCCACCGGGGAGCGCCTATTACTTGAAGCAGCCAGAAGGGTTGTTTCAAGATCAATCGACGGTGAATGATCTGCCAAATAAGGTGCATACTTGGCGGCAGCTTGGCTATTCGGAATTGCTTTGGATGTCTTACTAACTATCAATTAAGGAAAATATGACTGATTTTCGTGTAGGTTATCTTTACAGTCTTGCGCCTATTCATTGCGGCGGTGAAGGCGACTTAGGGAATATTTTAGAAATTGCGCGGGAAGTTCATACCAACTTTCCCTATATTCCAGGCTCATCTCTACGGGGTAGTTTGAGGGAAGAGGTGAGACAGTTTGGTGGGAAGCCTGTGTCAGATAGGCTCTTTGGACAGGAGTTGGAAAATGGTGCACAGATGGGAGTCCATCAAGTTTGGTTTGGTGATTCTCGGTTGCTTTGGGTGCCTATGCGAACTATGACGCATCAAGGTAAGGATGTGTTTACCTGGGTGAGTTGTCATTCATTGCTGCGAGATCATGCTTTGATTTCGCGTCGGACTTCAGCGGTGTTTCCTGATCATGCAGTGGGCGATCGCGCTGGAAGTTATACGATTGCTGATGCTCAAATTCAAGTTTCTGCTTTGACTAATGCTCAAAAATCGGCGATTGATTTGGCAGAGCAGTGGCATGAAAACCTTCAAGGTGCGGTGCAAACAACTTGGGCAAAGAGCCGGATTGTTTTACCAGATGCTGATTTTCAAGTGCTCATGGAACATTCTCTATGGACTCAGGTTCGCAACAAGATTCAAGAAAATACTGGAGGGGCAGAAATCTTTTGGACTGACGTCTGCATCCCGAGAGACACGATTTTTTACTATGCCTGGGGCTATAGTCTGCTGAAAGAAGACTCGGTTACAGCATCAGATCATGGCGTGATGACTGATATTTTGCAGGGGCTTTTACAAATAGGCGGACAGGCAAATGTGGGACGAGGCTGGGTACAGAGCTGGATTGCTCAGCACGAGGCACCTCGTCATCTTGAGAAAACATCTATAGCTGTGGAGGCTTAGAACATGACTGTACAACCTGAGCAAATGAGCTTGTCGGCTCACAAACACATTCAAAAGTTAATTCAAAAGTTAACAGGAAATTCAACATTGGCTGGGGATGATTTGACTGCTGTTTTACGGCTGTCTCAGCATCTGCGAGTGTTTGGACTTTTGTCGGCTGTGGGCTATGTGAATCAGTCGAATGCTCAAGAAGGACAGGTGCGCCAGCGGATAGCACCCGTCTGGGAGTTGCTGTTGGGGCAGTTGTTGGATGAGAAGAATCCACTGAGGCGGGCTGACTTGATGAAAAAAGTGGTGGAGATGGCGGAGAAAGAACCAGCGCTGTATATGGAAACTTGGCGGCGATCGCTGGTATTGACCAACCATTGGAATTTTTGGGCGAGAGCTTATCAGGAGGTCAAATGAATTATCCTTACAGTGGATTGCAATTGATGGAGCTATTAGAGAAGCAGCATCAAACGCGATTGCAAGCAGAGTTCTTCAAAACAGGAACTTTCACGTTGCAATGGCGAACGAAGGTTGGTTCATTTCCTCATCCTGATGTAGAAACGCTTGTTTCGGCGGGTGAACCTTGCGGTGCCTGGAAGCTTTCCCAGGGAAATGGAAGACCGGAAGAAAAGCGCAATGTGGGAGACAACTGGGAAGTTTTTCGGGAGTTACCTTTGTATGGGTATATCCCAGGTGCTTCAATTCGGGGAATTGTTCGGCTTTGGGCAAAGCAGCGTCCTGAAATTGCCGCCAGAATGCTTTACCTTTTGGGCAACCAAGACGAGCAGGGCATCACGGCTGGCAAGGTTGAGTTTTTAGATGCATGGCCCGAAACTCCCACCAAATTATCCTTAGATATTGTCAATCCTCAGCAGAATTTTCAGGTTTATCATGAAGGGCAAAGCACGCCACTTTCGTTATATACCCTGGGAGATGGTGCAGAATCGACCGCTGTAAAGGTGGCAATTCGTGGCATACCGGGGCAAGTGAGTGCTGCGGAGGTTGAAGAGGTTTGGCAATGGGTACAGCACGCCTTGAGCCGATATGGAATTGGCAGCCGCACGGCTTCTGGGTATGGTGCGGTTAAGCCGCCTAAGGGATTTAAAGCACAGCTTGATCTGCGAAGGTTTAATCCTAATGATTCAACCAAACAATTTGAGTTTAGTTTGTATAGTCAAGGCAGTGCAGGTCCTGATATGGGGACGATGGAGCTACGCGCTTCTCATTGGCGGGGTTGGCTGCGATCGTGGGTGTTACGCTTTTTGTTGGGGGTGATGTCTAAAAAAGATGCAGAAATTACTTTGGGTGAACTGCTGGGGACGCTTCAGTCGCCTCAGGATAATCTCAGTCGGAAAGGATGTGTGCGATTGCAAATGATTCAGGGAGATTTGTGGGAAGAATTCTCTAATCAATATCCTCGGTTTTATGGCTGGAAGGGGCAGGTGGCGCTGACTGCGCCTAAGGATATTCTCAACTCTATTATTTTGCCCATTGTCAAATTTGCGGTTAGCGTTGGTGGTGTGGGGCGGGGCTGGAGAAGACCGCTCCATGTTTTTCACATGAACAATGGCAATGCGGCGGCGCGAGGTACTTATTTAAGTTTGACGCACAAGGTCAAAGTTAGGGATTCGGATGAGTTGAAAACACGCTCTTATTCATTGTCTGTTAAGCCTGCCGATTGGAGCAAACAGTATGACGATTGGCGGACTGCTGTGAAAGCGCAATGGAGCGATCGCGTTGCACCGGGTTATAACAACCCCTTAGCTGAGGTTTTTTCACCCCAAACTTGTGCGGTTTATGTGCTTCCTGGCCCTAGTCAGGAACCTGCTGACTGGAAAGATATGGAATGGATTGAGAAGAAAGCTGTCAATACGCGGGGGGATGGAATGGAGATGGTTTATCGAACGCTTCAGGGAAATCCACCGCGCAACTATAAGCGCAACCGAGATTTAGGCGGTAGCGCGGGCAATGGCGGTGCTTATTGTTCTTGGGTGAGCGTAAAACGGATTAATGTGCCAAACCAGGCAGAAGGAACGGAGTGCCAAGAGGTTGTTTGTTTGTTTATGGGTGGGCAAACGTCTCAAGCAAATCATGTGCGATCGCAGTTTCTCAAGGATTTGAGCACGACCCCAGGTCAAACTCATCTTTTTGGCGTAGTTCCAAATCCCTAAAAACAGACTGAGCATATTAACAGAGTTTATTCATGTCAAAGAAAAGAACGGTTTTAGTCGCTACAGTTGGTACTCGTGATTTAGCGTATCAGGTTTCTAGCCAGGAATGGTTGAATGTCGGTAACTATAATCCTCAGCAATGGGATAGCTTGTCTCATGCTGTGCAGGTTGAGTTGGATCTTGAAACTGATCCTCAGATCAAAGGCGATCCAGGCAGGAGTTTTCGTTCACGGACTCAGTTTTTTAGTGAACACTACTCTACATTTCAGACGCGCTTAAAGCCTATTATCCTGGGTAGCTTGCTTGAGAAGTTTGCTTCAGAACTGAGCCAAGTGTATTTGATTGCGACGAATCAATTGGCAACACCTGAGAACCGCACTTTTCGAGAGAAAGATACTCTCTATTGTGCCCAAGTCATTGCGAGTTGGATACAGGAGTATTTGAATCTGCCTTGTCGAATTATTTTGTTGGGAGAGCAGGGAGAAAATCCTGCTGATTTCGACAGCATGATTCGTTGGACGAAGCAGCATATATGGCAATCTCTAGATACGGATTTAAAACAGATCGATAAACTTCTAATTTCTCCAAAGGGAGGTGTGGGACAGTTGGCAGAGGCGTTACGAGTCACTGCTCTGAGTCATTATACTGGGCAGAAAACGTTACTATTTTGCGATTTTAACGAAGATGAAAGCAAAAATCTCAAGGGCGAGTTTTCTGCTCTTAAACCGTTATCACAAGGTGAATATTACCTGTGGGAACTGAGTCAACGACAGGCGATCGCTCTCCTCGATCGCTATGACTATGCAGGTGTTCAAAGCATTCTGCGCGGATATTGGAAGAATTCTTCTAATCTTCAAATCCTAAAAATTAAAGACCTATTAGAAGCTGCGCTTCGGTGGAATATTGCTGAGTTCAAAGAATTTAGTGACCTTCTCCGACAGTTTGTTGCTCGTCATTCCATGGACTGGGATTTATCTATCCTAGATCATTGGTGGTGGCTCGCTTATGAGTCTGCCTATCTGAGTGTAGTTCGCTTCGATCAAGGTCATACTATTGAGGCTCTGTTCCATTCTTTTCGTGCTGTTGAGGGTTTAATATCTGAGTGGGCAATTGCTACCTTTCTTAAGGATATTGAACAAGGCAATGGCGCACCTCGACTAAAGCAAAGTATCGATAAGCAACTTCCTGGATTCTATGACTCTCAGTCCCTACAAGGCGGGGAGGTATATTTGTATGGAACTGCTTTAGACAATTTATTACTGAAAGCACGACCTGAAATGAACAATAATGCAGATTTGCGGAAGTTTTTCGATGTTGCAAGAAAACAACGCAACCAGGTTTTCCATCGATTGCTGGGGTTAAAGAAAGAGAAGGTATTTCTTGCTTGGGATACTGGAAACAAAGAGCGATGGCAATCTAGAGTTTTAGGCTGTTTGAATTGTATTGCTCAGCAAAGTTTTAATTCTCTTGAGCAAGCTAGTCTAATGCCACAGATTCATAAGGAGTTAAGGCAGTTGATTTCTACCTATCGACTTTAGCGATTGTGTGTTCCTCTCATTCGGCTGGTTCACAAGGTTCATCTATCTTTGTAAATCTCTATTCTGGTAAAGCACGATGTATTTCTCTAACCGTTCTATTCAGGTTCGTAATATTTCTCTTGCAGCCGTTAATGGCTCTATTACGCTCATTATTCTACTAATTGCACCTTTAGGTCTTGTCGCTGTCATCATCAATACGGTGTTGGTTGCAGTGGCAACTTACAGCACTTTTAGGCTTGATTGCACCTCTTGATACGTCCAAAGCCCTTTTCTAGCAATGAATTGAACAATTTCAGGTGTACTTCATGAAAATGGAAAGTGCTGTATGCAACTGCAATAGTGGGCGATCGCGTCATGCTCTATCTTCAGGGCGATACACAGCGGGCTGGGTTGCGGGATCGTCCAGGGCGATCAACAATCCAACAGGTAGGTGATGATGATTTGGATCGGCGGTAGGTTAAGATGCGATCGCTCTATGTTTCTCAACATGGTTGTTATCTATCGCTGCAACAAGAAAAGATAGTGATTAAACGGGGGCAAGTGCTGCTGGATGAGGTGCAGTTGCCCCTGTTGGAACAGATTCTAATTTTTGGGCAGTCGCAGGTGACGACTCAGGTGATTCGCGCTTGTCTTCAGCGCGATATTCCGATTGTCTATTTATCGCGAATGGGGTTTTGCTATGGACGGTTGTTGCCAATTTCCCGTGGCTATCGACAGTTGGCACGTTATCAGCAGCAGCTGTCGGTGGTAGAGCAGTTGTTGGCGGCGCGTGAGATTGTGCAGGCGAAGTTAAAAAATAGTCGGGTGATTTTGCTGCGGCAGCAGCGCCGTCAGTCAACGGATCGGGCGGCGCTGGCAATCCAAGCGCTAGAGTACTTGGTGCAACAAGCGGCAGGGGCAGATTCGACAGAGCGATTGCTGGGATTTGAGGGGGCAGGGGCAGCAAGTTACTTTTCGGCGTTTGGGGAGTGTTTAGATGATTCGCGGTTTGTGTTTATGGCGCGATCGCGACGTCCGCCAGGGAATGCTGTAAATGCGATGTTGAGTTTTGGCTATCAGGTGCTTTGGAACCACTTGCTAAGTTTAATTGAGCTACAGGGTCTTGATCCTTACTATGCTTGTCTGCACCAAGGTTCGGAGCGTCATGCAGCGTTGGCTTCTGATTTGGTGGAGGAGTTTCGGGCACCGATTGTGGATTCGTTGGTGTTGTATTTGGTGAATCGACGGATGATGGATATTGAGTTAGATTTTGAGCCGCATGGGGGTGGGATTTATTTGAGCGATACAGGGCGGAAGAAGTATTTAAGGGCTTTTTTGCAACGAATGGAAGAACGGATTCAAATGGATGCGGGTGAACAGCCTCGGTGGGATTTATTGAACCAACAAGTGCGAGCTTATAAGCTGTTTGTATATGATCCAGGACGGGTCTACAAACCTTATGTGATACGCTGAGTGGAAAGTTATGTTGCTGTATGTTGTGACGTATGATATTCCTTGTGACAAGCGCCGGAAGAAGGTGTCGGATTTGTTGGAGGGGTATGGACGGCGGGTGCAGGACAGTGTATTTGAGTGTGTGTTGTCGGCGGATAAGTTTCGAGAGTTACAGCGGCGCTTGCAGGGAAAATATAAAAAGGGTGAGGATAGTGTGAGGTTTTATCCGCTGTCGAGTCATACGCTAGGGCAGGTTTTGGTATGGGGTGATCCACCATTGACGGGGATGCCAGGTTCGACAATTGTATGAGGAAGGGTTGCGAGGGATGGGGGAAATGGCTGGAATGTTGATGCTGCGGTTGGAAGGCTCGATGGTTGGTCTGGCTTGGATTTTGGCGTTTGTTGAGGCGAGGGATGGGAAGTTTTTAGGGAATGATAGGGTGAGGGTCGCAAACTGGGTCTGGACAGATTGTGAGATATGGGTTTCAATTGGAGGGGTTCCCACTCGCTGGGAATGTTAGTTGAATGGAAACGCAGGCGAGCAAGAC
>Ga0209181_10008039_pt1 | contig 14272 bp, 15 predicted proteins | sample MAT05_FD_187208 | JGI IMG/M metagenome (GOLD analysis project Ga0209181, IMG submission 187208) | Freshwater microbial communities from Lake Fryxell liftoff mats and glacier meltwater in Antarctica - MAT-05 (SPAdes) (version 2) | ecosystem: Environmental > Aquatic > Freshwater > Ice > Liftoff... | reverse complement strand
CTGTGGGAACGGGGGTCAGGTCTCTCCCTTCTCCTCCCCTGTCTCTACCGCCCTGCTCAGCCGACTGACAGTCGCGACCGGCAGCCCGCCCTCCGCCACCAGCCCCGGCATCGTCTTCCAGCCGGCCCGGGAGGCAGCGCTCAGAGCTTGGTCGCGGCGGCCCTCGTGCGTCTACAGCCACCCGTCCCAGGTGGCCGGGCCGTGTCTGTCGCGGGTCGAATCTCTCCTCTCCTTCCCGCCCTCGGCATTGACCTGACCGGCCCGCGAACCGGCCGAGCCATCACAAGCCCGGCTCAGACCAGGCTTTTCGTTCCTGGACGGGTCAGCCGTTATCGTCGCTCCGTGCCTCTGCTGACCGTCACCGACCTGCGCGTCACGCTGAACACCGCGCGTGGCGCGGTCGACGCGCTGCGTGGGGTGTCGTTCACGCTGGAGCGGGGGCAGACGCTGGGCTTGATCGGTGAATCGGGCTGCGGCAAGAGCCTGACGGCCCTGGCGCTGATGGGGCTGCTGCCCGAGGGCGCGCTCGTGTCCGGTTCGATCCGCCTGGGCGACACCGAGCTGACCACGCTGCCCGAAGCCGACTGGTGCCGTCTGCGCGGCGACCGCATGGCCATGGTGTTCCAGGAGCCGATGACGGCGCTGAACCCGCTGCACACCGTGGGGCGGCAGATTGCCGAACCGCTTCGCCTGCACAAGGGGCTGTCGCGTGAGCAGGCCCGCGCCGAGGCACTGCGGCTGCTGCAACGTGTGCAGCTGCCGCAGGCCGCCACGCGGCTGGACGCCTATCCGCACCAGTTGTCAGGCGGGCAGCGCCAGCGGGTGATGATTGCCATGGCGCTGGCCTGCGGGCCGGACCTGCTGATCGCCGACGAACCGACGACGGCGCTGGACGTGACCCTGCAGCGCGAGGTGCTGGACCTGATGGCCGAACTGATGCGCGAAGACGGCATGGGCCTGGTGCTGATCAGCCACGACCTGGATGTGATGGCCGACCGCGTCGGGCAGCTGGTGGTGATGTACGGCGGCACGGTGGTCGAGGCCGGCGCCACCACGGCAGTCTTCGAGCAGCCCGCGCATCCCTACACCCAGGGCCTGTTCAGCGCGCGGCCACGCTTGGGCCTGGGCCGCGGGAGCCGCCTGCCGACCATCGCCGGCCGCGTGCCGGCGCTGGCCGACCTGCCCGCCGGCTGCCCCTTCGCCGACCGCTGCCCGCGGGTCGTGTCCGACTGCCGCGCCGCGCCGCCGCGCGCCGTGGAGGTGGGCGCGGGCCACCTGGCGCGCTGCCTGCGGCCGGGTGCCGGGTGAACCCCGCCCGGCCAGTCGAGGGCGCCTGGATGCACCGATGAGCCCGCCACTGCTGGTCGCCGACGGCCTGAGCAAGCGCTACCGCTTGCCGCGCCCGGCGCTGTTCGCCGCGCCGCCGACGGTGCTTGCCCTGGACGGTGTGAGCTTCAGCCTGGAGGCCGGCCAGAGCCTGGGCGTGGTGGGCGAGTCGGGCTCGGGCAAGAGCACGCTGGCGCGCCTGGTGATGGCACTGGAGACGCCGGACGCGGGCACGGTGCACTTCGACGGCCAGGAGCTGCACCGCCTGGCGCCTGCCGCACTGCGACAGGCGCGGGCGGGCCTGCAGATGGTCTTCCAGGACCCCTACAGCTCGCTGGACCCCCGCCGCACGGTGTTGCAGACGGTGTCTGAACCCCTGGCCCTGTGGCGCGGCGCCGGGCCTGTGGCCGGTGCGGCGCAGCGGCGCGAACGCGCCAGCGAGGCGCTGGACGCCGTGGGCCTGGGCGCGGCCGATCTGGACAAGTACCCGCACGAGTTTTCAGGCGGCCAGCGCCAGCGCATCGCCATCGCGCGGGCGCTGATCACGCGGCCGCGCCTGATCGTCGCCGACGAGCCTGTCAGTGCGCTGGACGTCTCGGTGCAGGCCCAGGTGCTGAACCTGATGCAGGACCTGCAGGAGCGCCATGGCCTGAGCTACCTCTTCATCAGCCACGACCTGGCCGTGGTCGACCGCGTGTGCGACGACGTCATCGTGCTGCAGCAGGGCCGCATCGTCGAGCAGGGCCCGCCGCACCGCCTGTTCACCCACCCGCAACATCCCTACACGCAGCGCCTGCTGGCCGCCGTGCCCGGCACCCGCCGGCGCGGCGCCTTGCCGGGCGCGGGTTGACGCAGAATGGCCGGGCCTGCCCACCACAGGCCCACTCCAGGAGAGACGAGCATGAGCCTAGACCGCCGCAGCTTCAACACCCTGATTGCCGGGCTGCCCCTGGCCGCTGCGGCGCCGGCCACGCTGGCGCAGATGCCCCGGGACAGCGTGACCCTGGGCGTCGTGCTCGAGCCGCAGGGCCTGGACCCGACGATCTCGTCGGCCGGGAGCATCGGCGAGGTCGCGCACCTGAACATCTTCGAGGGCCTGACCCGCATCACCCAGGACGGCGCCGTGCTGCCGCTGCTGGCCGAGGACTGGGGCCACGACGAAGAAGGCAAGACCTACACCTTCAAGCTGCGCCAGAACATCAGGTTTTCCGACGGCAAGCCCTTTACCTCTGCGGCGGTGAAGTTCAGTTTCGACCGTGCGCGCGCACCGAACAGCACCAACAAGGCCCGGCAGACGTTCTTCGAAAACATCAAGAGCATCACCACGCCCGACGCCCACACCGTGGTGATGGTGCTCGACGACGCCGACGGCGTGGCACCGTTTCGCCTGGGCGAAAACACCGCCGTCATCCTGCACCCCGACTCGGCCGACCAGGCCGCCACGCGGCCCGTGGGCACGGGCCCGTACACGCTGGAGAAGTGGGAGAAGGGAAAGTCGTTGACGCTGGTGAAGTGGGACGGCCACCGCAATGCCGACAAGGTCAAGCTGCGGCGCGTCACCTTCCGCTTCCTGGAAGACCCGGCAGCGCAGGTGGCGGCACTGCGCAGCGGCAACATCGACGCCATGCCGCGCTTCGGCGCCCTGCAGACACTGAAGCAGTTCCAGGCCGACAGGCGCTTCGTGGTCCAGGTCGGCGCCACGTCGGGCAAGGGCCTCCTGGCCATCAACAACCGCAGGAAGCCCTTTGACGACGTGCGCGTGCGGCGCGCGCTGTCGCACGCCGTCGATCGCAAGGCTTTCATCGACGGCGCCCAGGCCGGCCTGGGCACGCCCATAGGCAGCCACTTCTCGCCCCTCGACCTGGGCTACCTCGATCTCACCAAGGTCTACCCCCACGACCCGGCCAAGGCGCGCGCCCTGCTGCGCGAAGCCGGCATCACCGCGCCGCTGGAGGCGACGCTGTCGCTGCCGCCGCCCGAGTACGCCCGCCGCGGCGGCCCGATCATCGCGGCGCAACTGGCCCAGGTGGGCATCCAGGTGAAGCTTCAAAACCTGGAGTGGGACGACTGGCTGGCCGGCCCCTTCAAGGGCAACTTCGACCTCACGCTCATCAACCATGTCGAGCCGCTGGACTACGCCACGGCCTACGCCAACCCGGACTACTACTTCGGCTACGACAGCGCCAAGATGCGCGGCTTCGTGGCCACGCTGCTGGCGGTGCCCAAGATGAGCGACAAGGGCGCGCTGTGGCGCGACATCCAGCGCCAGATCGCCGACGACGCGGTGAACGTGTTCATCTGGAACCCGGCACAGGTGGCGGTGGCGCGGCGCGGCCTGCGCGGGCTGTGGAGCAACTCGCCCATCGTCGTCAACGACATGGCCGCGGTGAGCTGGGCACCGCCGGCCACGCCGATCTGAAGACCGTCATGAGCCAGGCCACGATCCAGCGCTTCTACGCCGCCTTCGCGGCGCTGGACAGCGCCGTTATGCAGGCCTGCTACGCCGACGGCGCCACCTTCGACGACGAAGCCTTTTCGCTGCGCGGGCGAGAACAGATCGGCGGCATGTGGCGCATGTTGTGCACGGCCGTGCGTGCCCAGGGCATGGCGCCATGGAAGCTCGAGGTGAGCGCCGTCACCGACCGCAGCGCGCACTGGGAGCCGACTTACCTGTTCTCGGCCACCGGGCGCCTGGTGCACAACGTCATCGACGCCGAGTTCGAGTTCGACGCCGCCGGCCTCATCACGCGCCACCGCGACCGTTTCGACTTCTGGCGCTGGGCCCGCCAGGCCCTGGGCGCACCGGGGCTGCTGCTGGGCTGGACGCCTTTCCTGCGCGCCAAGGTGCGCGCCCAGGCCGCCGCCCAATTGAAGCGTTTCCTGGCCAAGGGCTGAAGCCCCTGTCGCATGCGGCCATCACAGCACGCAGCCACCGCCGGCGCCGTCACGCCGGCAAGCTACATTGCGGCCCATGTCAAACCCTGACGTTCGCGACAACCCCTGCGGCAGCGCGTCGGCTGCGGCACGCGATGCGGCGGAGACGGCGCTGTGGCGAATGATGTCGTTCTACGACACGCCCCTGGCCGACCTGGACACCGCCATCGCCGCCGATCCCGCCTGGGGCCTGCCCCATGTGATGAAGGCCGGCTTTTTGCTCAGCCTGACCGAGCCCGGCATGCGCGACGAGGCAGCGGCGCATCTGTCCACGGCGCGGGACCTGAGCGCCTCGGCCACCGCCCGCGAACGCGGCCACCTCGAGGCCGTGCAGCAGGTGCTGGAAGGCCGCTGGCAGACGGCCTGCTGCACCTGGGATGCCCTGCTGGTCGACCACCCGCGCGACGCGCTGGCGCTGCAATGGGCGCATTCCTGGGACTTCTACCGCGGCGACACGGCGTCGCTGCGCCTGCGCCCGGCGCGCGCGCTGCCCGAGTGGAGCGAGTCCGACCCGCTGCACCCGTACGTGCTGGCGCTGCACGCCTTCGGCCTGGAGGAAAACAACCTCTACCCCGAGGCCGAAGAAGCCGGTCGCCGCGCCCTGGCGGCCAACCCGCGGGTGCCCTGGGCCGTGCACGCCGTGGCCCATGTGATGGAGATGCAGGGCCGCTACGACGAGGGCGCTGCCTGGCTGCGCCAGCAGCAACCGGTGTGGGCCGAGGGCAATGGCTTTTCAGGGCACCTGTGGTGGCACAAGGCATTGTTCAGGCTGGAAGGCCTCGACACGGCCGGTGTGCTGCGGCTGGTCGACAGCCACCTCAGCGGCAAGGCACTGAAGGTCACCTTGCACCGCATCGACGCCGTGGCCGTGCTGTGGCGTCTGCACCTGCTGGGGGTGGACGTGTCGGCCCAGTGCAAGGACTTGCTGCCACGCTGGGACAAGAGCCCGGCCACTGCCGGCTATTACGCCTTCAACGACCTGCACCTGGTGCTGGCCCTGCTGGGCGCCGGTGAAGTGGCGCAGGCTGAAAGCTGGGTTGCACGCTGCGCTGAACGCGCCATGGCGCCCGAGGACGCGCGACGCAGCAACCACGCGATGGCGCGCGAAGTCGGCCTGCCGCTGATGCGCGGCCTGCTGGCACTGACCCGCGGTGACGCCGACGGCGCTGCCGACACCTTGTTCCAGGTTCGCCGCGTGGCGCGCAGCCTGGGCGGCAGCCACGCGCAGCGCGACCTCATCGACCAGACCCTGCTGGCCGCCGCGGCACAGGGCGGCCGGCGCGCGCTGGGCCGTGCGCTGGTCAACGAACGCTTGATGGCCAAGCCCGCGACACCGCTGACCCGGCACTGGATCGAAGAACTCGGCCTGCCCGAGAAAGCCAGGGCCTGACGCCATGGCGTGGCCGCCTTGAGTCGGGTTGTGGCGGGTTGTGGCACGTTCACCAAGGAGACATCCCGATGGCGACCGAAGAGAAACGCGAACAGCGCCTGAGGCTGCTGGAAGACCACATCGGCCGCTCGCTGAGCGAGTCCGAAAAGAGCGGCGAACTGCGCGCTGCGCCCAGCTATGGCAAGCCGCTGAACTTTGGTGACGGCTACGACGAGACGCCGGCCGAACTGCGCATGTCCTTCAAGATGCTGAAGGACTCGGGATTCGTCCCGCCTGAGGTGGAGTTGATGCGCGAGATCGAAGCCCTGCGCAAGGCGCTCGCCCACGCCCCCGAGGACGGCAGCACGCCCGCCCGGCGCCAGGCGCTGACGGACAAGCAGCAGCAACTGGCCCTGCGCATGGAGAAGCTGCGCATGACCGGGTCGCTGTAAGCGGGGGACACCGCCGGACGCATATCAGACGCCGGTCAGACCAGTGGCGGCTGCAGGCCCTCGGCGGCGAAGGCGCCTTGCACGGCCGGGCGCGCCAGCATGCGTTGCAGGTAGGGCGCGATGTGCCGGTGCTCTCGGGCTGGGCGGTCGGAAAAATTGCGCGTCCAGCGGCACAGCATGAAGGCATAGGCGTCGGCCGCGCTGTACTGCGCCCCCAGCAACCACGGGCCACGGTGCCTGGCCATTTGCTCGTCGATTTGCGCCAGGCAGCCCTGCACACGCGCCTGCGCGTGGGTCTTGACCTGGGCCACGCCGGCCGCGTGGCCCTCGTCGACCATGCGCTCGGGGTAGAAGTAGTGGATCAGCTGCGCCTGCATGGTGTTGGTCATCCAGACCATCCACTTGTAGAAGTGCGCACGCTCGGCCGTGCCCAGCGCCGGGGCCAAACCGGCAGCCGGGTGCGCGTCCACCAGGTGCAGGCCGATGGCCACGGTCTCGTACAGCACCAGGTCGCCGTCGACCAGCACGGGGATCAACCCGTTGGGGTTGAGCGCCAGGTAGGCCGGCGCCTTGTGCGCGCCCGCGTCGCGGTCGACCCATTGCATCTCGAAGGGCACGCCGAGTTCATTGAGCAAGATGTGTGGCGCCAGGCTGGCCGCGCCTGGCAAGGCGAATAGCTTGATCATCGCGGGATGATAGAACCCGCATGGAGCCACCCCCGCTGGAGCACAAGATGGATCTCAAGAAAACGAAGGGCCGCTCCCGAGTTTTATTGCCCCCTCGGGGGGCGGACGACGCTTGTCGTCGGCCTGGGGGTGCTCATGAGTACCGCGCCGAACTGAGCTGGCAGCGTCAGCCCGGCGAGGCCTTCATCGACCAGCGCTACAGCCGCCGCCACGTGCTGCGCTTCGATGGTGGCGCGGAGCTGGCAGGCTCGTCGTCGCCGCAAGTGGTCAAGCTGCCTTGGTCGGACCCGTCGGCGGTCGATCCCGAAGAGATGTTCGTGGCCTCGCTGTCCAGTTGTCACCTGCTGTGGTTCCTGTCGCTGGCCGCCGGCGAAGGCTGGTGTGTTGACGAATATCTCGATGCGGCGGTGGGCGTGATGGCCCGTGACGAGCGCGGCCGCCTGGCGATGACCCGGGTGACGCTGCGTCCGGCCGTGCGTTGCGCCGGCGCCGTCCAGCCCGACACCGCGCAGCTGGCCGATCTGCACCACCGCGCCCACGAGGCCTGCTTCATCGCCAACTCGGTGCGCAGCGAGGTCCACTGCGAACCGCGCGCCTGGGGGGATTGAAAGCCGTCGCACGCGGGCGCATGTGGTGGGGTGCCTGAACCACTTGTGCTCTTGCTGTTCGTCGCCGCTGCCCTGCTCGGCGCAATGGGCTGGCTGTGGGGCCCCCCGCTGGCGCTGGTGATTCGCCGGGCGCGCATCCGTCGCCAGCCCTTCCCACGCGCCTGGCGAGAGGTCTTGCAGCGGCGCTGGCCCGGCTGGCAGCAGATGCCCGCCGACCTGCAGCTGCAACTGAAGAAACACACCCAGGTGCTGTTGGCGGAAAAGCCCTTCATCGGCTGCCAGGGTCTGGTGCTGACGGACGAGATGCGCGTGCTGATTGCCGCGCAGGCGTGCTTGCTGCTGCTGAACCGGCGCGCCGGCTACTTCCGCAACCTGCGCCAGGTGCTGGTCTACCCCGGCGCCTTCGTGGTGGACCGTGCCGTGAACGAGGGCGGTGTCGTGCGCGACGAGCGCCGCGCGCTGGCGGGTGAGTCCTGGCAGCAAGGCCAGCTGATCCTGTCGTGGGACGACGTGCTGCAGGGCGCAGCCACGGCCGACGACGGCCGCAATGTGGTGATCCATGAATTCGCCCACCAGCTCGACCAGGAGGCGGGCAGCGCCAATGGCGCGCCGTGGTTGGGCACGGCTGCACGGCGGCGGCGCTGGGGGGACGTGATGGCGCACGAGTTCGAGCAGCTGCGCATGCAGGTGCAGGCTGGGCAGCAAGGTCTGATCGACCCTTACGCCGCCACCGACCCGGCCGAGTTCTTCGCCGTGGTGAGCGAGGTCTTCTTCGAGCAGCCCGGCGCGCTGGCTCGGGCGCACCCGGCCTTGTTCCGGGAATTCGCGCAGTACTACGCCACCAATCCACTGCATTGGCGCTGATCGGCGCCGGCCGGCCGGCACTAGACTGACCCGGCTCTTGCTGGCCCGCATGCCGTCGAGAGACTAACCAGGAGCACGCGCAGCATGGCCAAGATCCCCCCGGGCGTCGGCCCGCGACATCCCCAGGTGGTGGTGCTGTTCGGTGCCACCGGCGACCTGGCGCGCCGCAAGCTGCTGCCCGGCCTGTTCCATCTGGCCAGCGCCGGCTTCATCCCGGGCTGCCGCATCATCGGCGTGTCGCTGGACGACATCGATACCGCGGCCTTCCAGCGCATCGCACGCGCCGGTCTGGAAGAGTTCAGCCCGCGCAAGATCAGCGAGCCCGACTGGACCGCCTTTGCGGCCAGCCTGGATTACGTGCCGCTGGGCGCCGGTGCCGCGGCGCTGAAGGCCGCCGTCGAACGCGCCGAACAGTCGCTGGGCCTCGAATGCAGGCGCCTGCATTACCTGGCCGTGCCGCCCAACGCGGCCCTGTCCGCCGTGCAGTTGCTGGCGCAGGCCGGCCTGGCCGACGGTTCGCGCGTCGTGATGGAAAAACCCTTCGGCACCGACCTGGCCAGCGCCGTGTCGCTGAACGCCCGGCTGCACGAGGTGTTCGACGAAGAACGCATCTTCCGCATCGACCATTTCCTGGGCAAGGAGCCGGCGCAGAACATCCTGGCCTTCCGCTTTGCCAATGGCCTGTTCGAGCCGATCTGGAACCGCAATTTCATCGACCACGTGCAGATCGATGTGCCCGAGACCCTGGGCCTGGGCAAACGCGCCGGCTTTTACGAAGCCACGGGCGCGTACCGCGACATGGTGGTGACGCACCTGTTCCAGATCCTGGCCTTCACGGCGATGGAGCCGCCCACGTCGCTGGAACCGGCACCCATCAGCGAAGAGAAGAACAAGGTCTTCCGCAGCATGCTGCCCATCGAGCCTTCCGACGTGGTGCGCGGCCAGTACATCGGCTACCGCAGCGAAGAAGGCGTTCACCCGGAATCAGAAACCGAAACCTTCATCGCCCTGCGTTGCGCCATCGACAACTGGCGCTGGGCCGGCGTGCCTTTCTACCTGCGCACCGGCAAACGCCTGGCCGAGGGCCAGCGCATCATCTCGATCGCCTTTCGCGAGCCGCCCAAGAGCATGTTCCCACCCGGCTCGGGCGTGGGCGCGCAAGGGCCCGACCACCTGACTTTCGACCTCGCCGACGCGTCGAAGATGTCCTTGTCGTTCTACGGCAAGCGCCCGGGGCCGGGCATGCGGCTGGACAAGCTGAGCCTGCAGTTCGCGATGCACGACACCGGGCACATCGGCGACGTGCTGGAGGCCTATGAACGGCTGATCCTGGACGCCATGCGCGGCGACCGCACGCTGTTCACCACCGCCGAAGGCATTGAACGGCTGTGGCAGGTGTCCATGCCGCTGCTCGAAGCGCCGCCGCCGGTGCGCCTGTACGCGCCGGGTTCCTGGGGGCCCAACGCCATCCACCAACTGGTGGCGCCACGGGCCTGGCGATTGCCTTTCGAACGCGCCTGGCGCGACCCCAACCGCCTGGGTAGCTGAGTTCGCCGGGCCGCCGGCCCGGGCTGTGCCGGCTCGGGCCGAGCCCCGCCGAGATTCGCTTCAATTAGCCCCGCGTGGCAGCTCGAATTGCAGGCGCCGTTACGAATTGTTTGCCGACTCATTCACACCGCAATTGGTGTTGCCACACCGGCGAAGAATGGAACGTGTTAAATTCGCGGCCGACGCAATTACCAGATCCAGGGTATTGCGCCATTCCCCTCAACTCGTCGCAACGTGAAGCCGGGCAAAGACCCGGTGAATGGGGGAGGGTATGCGACGCTCAACTCCGGAAACACCCATGAAAAGATCCTATACACAGGTCGTCAAGCAGATCGAAGTCTTGAAAGCCGAAGCAGAGAAACTGCGCCGCCAGGAAATGGACGGCGTCATTGGCCGCATTCGCGAAGCCATCAGTTTCTACAACCTCACGGCCGCCGACCTGGGGCTGGGCGGCAAGGCGGCCAAGGCTCCCAAGGCCGCCGCCAAGCCCGGCCGGCGCAAAGCCAAAGCCAAGACCGCCAGCGCACCAGCCGTGGTGAAGTACCGCGACGAACAGGGCCGTGGCTGGGTGGGTCGCGGCAAGCGCCCGCAATGGCTGCGCGATGCGCTGGCCGGTGGCAAGTCGCTGCAGGACTTCGCCGTCAAGTAAACCTGCGGGGGCCGGCACCCGGCCGGCACCCGGCTGGGTGCGGGGTGGTTCAGGCTGCGGTGGCCTGCCGCACCGCCCGCGACCAATCGGCCATTCGCTGCTCAGCCCTGTCGCGCGGCATCTGCGGCTCGAAGCGGCGATCGACCTGCCATTGCGCGGCCAGTTCGTCCAATCCCCCGTACACCCCGCTGGCCAACCCGGCCAGATGAGCCGCACCCAGTGCCGTGGTTTCGGTGACAGCGGGCCTGAGCACCGGAATGCCCAGCAGATCGGCCTGGAATTGCATCAGCAGGTCGTTGACGCAGGCGCCACCATCCGCGCGCAATTCGTGCGGCGCCGTGCCGCCGGCGGCCACCGCATCGGCGGCCATGGCCTGCAGCAGCGCCGCACTCTGGAAGGCGATGCTCTCCAGCGCGGCGCGGGCGATGTGCGCCACCGTGCTGCCCCGCGTCAGGCCGACGATGGCGCCGCGCGCGTCGGCCTGCCAATAAGGCGCGCCCAGGCCGGTGAAGGCCGGCACGAACATCACGCCGCCTGAATCGGCCACGCTGCCGGCCAGGGACTCGACCTCGGTGCTGGCGCGAATGGCCTGCAGCCCGTCGCGCAGCCACTGCACCACCGCGCCGCCCACGAACACGCTGCCTTCCAACGCATATCGAGGGCCGGTGGGGTGGGGTGCCGAGGTCTGCGCCGCCGCCGTGCTGATCAATCCGTGCGAAGAATGCTGAAGCTGTCCGCCCGTGTGCATGAGCAAGAAGCAGCCCGTGCCGTAGGTGTTCTTCGCCACCCCCGCGGCAAAGCCGGCCTGGCCGAACAGCGCCGCCTGCTGGTCGCCCGCGATGCCGGCAATGGGAATGGGGGCGCCGAACAGCGTCGTCTCGCCGAACAGGTGCGACGACGGGAAGACCTGCGGCAGCACGCTGTCGGGGATGTGCAGCGCGGCCAGCAGCTCAGGGGCCCAGGCGTTGTGGCGGATGTCGAACAGCATCGTGCGCGACGCGTTGCTCACGTCGGTGGCGTGCACGCGGCCCTCGGTCAACTGCCACAGCAGCCAGCTGTCGATGGTGCCGAAGGCCAGTTCGCCTTGGGCTGCGGCGATGTGCGCGCCGTTCACGTGGTCGAGCAGCCAGCGCAACTTGGTGCCGCTGAAGTAGGGGTCGATGACCAGGCCGGTGGCGTGGCGCACGGCCTCGATCAGGCCGTGCTCGCGCAGCTGTGCACACAGCGGCTCGGTGCGCCGGTCCTGCCAGACGATGGCGTTGTGCAGCGGCCGGCCGCTGCGCCGGTCCCACAGCACCGTGGTCTCGCGCTGGTTGGTGATGCCGATGGCCGCGATGTCGGCCGCCGTGAGCCCGGCGCGTTGCAGCGCCTGCTGCGCCACGGCGAACTGCGCCGCCCAGATCTCCATCGGGTCGTGCTCCACCCAGCCCGGCTGGGGGTAGATCTGGGGCAACTCGCGCTGCGCCTGCGCCACGATGCGCCCGCTGCGGTGGAAGACGATGGCGCGCGAGCTGGACGTGCCCTGGTCCAGCGCCAGCAGGTGGTCTTTGTGCATCGTCGATCCTGCGTGAGCCGTCAGGCAGCCATTGTGGACTCGATGGCGGCGTCGCCGGCAGCGCCGCAGCAGCGTCTGCCGCGATGCCACTTGGGCGACACTCTGCCCCCATGCCCCAGCGCGCAGCCCTGTTCACCGGCACCCTCTTCGCCCTGGCCGCCGGCCTGATGTGGGGTCTGGTCTTCGTCGCGCCGCTGATGCTGGCCGACTACCCCGCGACCTTGCTGACCTTCGGTCGCTACCTGGCCTTCGGCCTGATTGCCCTGCCCCTGGCCTGGCTGGACCGGGCCCGCATCCGCGAACTGACCCGGGCCGACTGGATGGCGGCATTGCGCCTGGCGCTGGTGGGCAACGTGCTGTACTACTTGCTGCTGTCGGCGGCCATACAGCGCGCTGGCGGGCCGCTGCCGACCATGATCATCGGCACGCTGCCGGTGGTCATCGCCGTGTGCTCCAACTGGCGCGATGCGCGGCGTGACGGCCGCCTGCCCTGGCTGCGACTGCTGCCGTCGCTGGGGCTCATCGCGGCGGGCATCGCGCTGGTCAACCATGTCGAGTTGCAGCACCTGCGGCAAGACCCGCTCGCCGACCCGGGCCGCTATGCCTGGGGTGCCCTGCTCGCGGTGGGCGCCGTGGTCTGCTGGACCTGGTACCCGCTGCGCAATGCCGACTGGCTGCGCGCGCACCCGGGCCGTTCACCCACCACCTGGGCCACCGCCCAAGGCATCGCCACACTGCCACTGGCCGTGTTGGGCTATGCCGGGGTGTGGCTGTGGCAGATCGCGACCCAGGCGCCGCTGGCCATGCCCTTTGGCCCGACACCGCTGGCCTTCATCGGCTTGATGCTGGCCATGGGCCTGTTTGCGTCCTGGCTGGGCACGCTGTGCTGGAACGAAGCCAGCCAGCGCCTGCCGACGCGCATCGCCGGGCAGTTGATCGTCTTCGAAACCCTGGCTGCGCTGACCTACGCCTATCTGCTGCGCGGCCGTGCACCCGAGGCCGCCACGCTGCTGGGCGTGGCGTTGCTGGTGGCGGGCGTGGTGTGGGCCCTGCGCACGCGGCCCGCGCCGCTGGCGGCCGAAGCGCACCCCGCATGAGGCCCACAAGGTGAACCACACGACGCTCAAGGCCGCGGCCGCCTACTTCGCGCTGGTGTTCACGGTGGCTTTCGCGCTTGGCACCTTGCGCGTGACCGTGCTGGTGCCCGCCGTGGGTGAGCTGGTGGCGGTGATGGCGGAACTGCCATTGATGCTGACGGCCGCGTGGTTCATCTGCCGACGCGTCGTGCGGCACTTCGGCGTGCCCGCAGCCGCCGGGCCGCGGCTGGCCATGGGCGCTGCGGCCTTCGCGCTGCTGATGGTGGTGGAGTTCACGCTCGCGGTCACCGCCTTCGGCCGCACCCCGGGCGCTTTCTTCACCGGCCTGACCACGCCGGCTGGGCTGCTGGGCCTGGCTGGGCAGGTGGTGTTCGGGCTGTGGCCGTGGTGGCAGGGTCGTGGCGCGCTTCGCGCTCGCGCACTTTGACTCGGGCAAGTGACCACGCCGACAATCACCCCATGAACCGTCCTGCCATCGACCTGTCTGCGTTGCGCAAGGCCCTGGGCCCTGCACTGCGGGCCGCACTCGACGCCGCGCAATGAATCTGCCCGGAGCCACCGAGCTGGACGAAGCTCAAATGCGTCTGGTTCGGCACCTCATCGATGGCGTGCTGCCCGGCGCCACGGTGGCCGTGTTTGGCTCACGTGCCACCGGTCGGGCACGGCCGTTTTCCGACCTGGATCTGCTGTTGATCGAACCCTGCGCGCTGAGCTGGTCCCAGCGCGCCGACCTGCGTGACGCCTTTGAAGGCAGTACCCTGCCCTTCAAGGTGGATGTGGTCGAGGCCGACAGCCTGGCTGCCGGCATGGCGCAGCGGGTCCGCGCCGAGGCCCGCCCGCTTCCCTGAGTGCGCCCCCAGACCTGTCGCTTCGCGTCAGGTCCCCGAAGCCGCCCCCGCCTGCGCCTGCGCCCTCAGGCGGGCGTGCACATAAGCGCCTTGCGGCACGTGCAGCAGGTCGGCCACGCGCCACAGTACGTGGCGTTCGTGCTCGCTGAGGTGCCCGTCGGCGTAGGCCACGCGCCACATGTGCTCGACCATGCGCAGCTTCTGCGGCATGTCGAAGTGGTCGTTGATGCGCGAGGTGAAGCTGAACAGGTCACCGGCGCCGTGCGCCGTGGTCTGGGCCAGTTCGGTCAGGGTTTGAGCTTCGTCATCGGACAGGTTGAACTTGTCGCGCAGCGC
>Ga0209181_10008034_pt1 | contig 14276 bp, 13 predicted proteins | sample MAT05_FD_187208 | JGI IMG/M metagenome (GOLD analysis project Ga0209181, IMG submission 187208) | Freshwater microbial communities from Lake Fryxell liftoff mats and glacier meltwater in Antarctica - MAT-05 (SPAdes) (version 2) | ecosystem: Environmental > Aquatic > Freshwater > Ice > Liftoff... | reverse complement strand
AAGTTGTAACGCACAACTTGTGTTTCGGGCGCTAGACCAGTCGCTATTTGCACCGTGCTTTCAGTTTGGCTTACAACTGTGACCACACGTCGCACCACCTTGTTATTTTCAATCACATACACATAGCGCTCGCCGCGTTCCTCACGAACAGCGCTGGCAGGCACAACTAGGGCGTTGGGGATGCTGCCGATAATCAACTCGCCCTTGGCAAACATGCCGCCTTTAAGGCTGCCATCGGCATTATCAATCACGGCGTAAAGTGAAATAGAGCGCGTGCCCGCACCGGCGGTGGGGTTAATTCGGGCAATGCGTCCCACAAATTCCCGATCACCAAAACCTTCAACATGAAAACGAACGGATTGATTCACCTGAACCGCCGCCACATCCGTGGTTGCTATCGGCGCCTCCAACTCCAGCTTGCGCAAATCAACCACGCTCACCACTTTTCCATCGACCATCACACGCTCACCCAACTGAGCGTGTCGTAACGAAACAATGCCGTCGATAGGCGTTATCAACACGGCGTCGTTGACACTTTTTCGAGACACGGCCGCATTCGCTTGCGCCGCTTTTAGTTTTGCCTGTGCAACGTCCGCATTACCTTTGGTTGTATCAAAAGCATTTTGCGAAATGAATTTACGCTCCAGCAAAGTTTGCTGAGTTGTCCTGTTTTTCTCGGCCACATCAAACTGGGAACGAGCTGCCTCCACATCCGCCTCACTGCCTGCCAGTTTGGCTTGCACTTCAGTTGCGTCAATGCGGCCAATCACCTGTCCTGCGTGCACGGAATCGCCTTCACGCACGGTGAGCGAGCGAATCTCGCCAGCTACCTTAGCTTTCACGACAGCTTCGTTAAGCGGGTTGAGCGTGCCCGTCAGTGGTAACGTACGCACCAACTCGCGGGTTTCCGCACGCACCAAATCAGCCGACTCAAACTCAATAACCGGGTTGGTATTGGCAGGCGCATCTTTCTTGGCTGTCTGTTTTACATAGAACGCTGCGCCAATCGCAACTGACAGCACAACTGCTCCCACCAATAGCAGAAATTTATTTTTGCGCAAAAAATTACTCATCTTTTTTACCTTTGGTTTTTGGTTTTAGCTTTGCTGATTCTTCATTGCGTTCCGCAGACTGTGCATCCTGTACTCGAAGACCATTCAAAATTAAAGTCACTGCCTCAGTCACATAAGTTTGTTCAGGTACGGGGTTTGTTTCACAACAAGCCAAAGAGTGTTTCCAAATTGCGCGCAACAGAAACGGCGCCAAAATAATATGTACCATGGCTGGTACATCAAATTGCCGAAACTCCCCGCGTTCTATACCGCGCTTTAATAACGCGGTGAATAAAACCGTAGAGCGGCTAATCACCTCTTCATGATAAAAGCGCGCTAAATCTGGAAAATTGCGCGCTTCTGCTACCAATAACTTGAGCAAACCACCCAGTTGCGTATCGCCATTTAGCTCAGACGCGTCCGACAGAATTTTTCCTAAAATATCCGCAGCGCTACTCGTGTCATCCTCTATTTGCTGTTCAGCTAAAGCGATACGCGGTATGACACCCTCCCGAACTGCCGCTTTAAACAAATCTTCTTTGCTAGCAAAATAAAGATAGACCGTTCCTTTCGATACGCCAGCCCGTGCCGCCACCTCATCTAAACGCGTTGCCGCAAATCCTTTTTCTACAAACAAATCGAGGGCGGCCGCGATCAACTCGGCAGGTCGCGCCTCTTTACGGCGTCGCCAACGAGACGTATCTTCTTGATCTAATGGATTTAACGGACGAGGCATATTTCTAAAGCTATATTACTAACCAGTCAGTAATATAAATTGTGACTACCGATAGGTCAAGCTCTTACTGATGTGATTACGTATATTTATGCTCATATCGTTAAAGTAGCACCTAAAACTTGAAACCTCTGTTCTCAATCGCACATAAATCCTAATCACATTGATGACGCTTACACGGGAGTCACCCCCTCAAGAAGCCCATGGATAGTGGTTACCAAAGCATAGACTCCCACAAAGCCCGCCCCATAAGGCTCTCGGGGCAAGGCTTTGCGCATTCAATTGCCCAAGGATCGGCTGGATGTAAGCCCATTAATACAACCCGATCTCCCTGTTCCTTGCCTTTAGGTCCACTTTCAGCTAGTTTGCCGAACGAACCAATTCGAAATAACTAGGGGTGCTGACTGTAGGTTCAGTCGGCTGAGAGAGTCCCTTTGAACCTGTACGGGTAATGCCGTCGTAGGAAAGCAATAAGCAGCCGATTCCGCTTCTTCTTTTCCCGCTAGCTGCATTGCCTTCCCGCTTTTTGGAAGGAAACACCATGAACGCTAACGAAAAATTCATCGCCTCTGGCGCCCACGTCGACGAAGCCGCGATCCAGCCCTTGCCTAATTCGCGCAAGATCTACGCTACCGGTTCACGGCCCGACATCCGCGTGCCGATGCGAGAAATCAACCAGTCCGACACACCAGCGTCTTTCGGTCCAGAGAAAAATCCACCGATCTACGTTTATGACACCTCCGGCCCTTACACGGACCCTGCGGTAAAAATCGATATCCAATCTGGCCTCGACACACCGCGTACGCCGTGGATTCTAGAGCGCAACGATACCGAAGCACTCGCCGGGCCCACTTCGCAATATGGCGTTGAACGTTTGAACGACCCTGAGCTTGCCAGCCTGCGTTTCAATCTGCATCGCCAGCCGCGCCGCGCCATGTCCGGAAAAAATGTTTCGCAAATGCACTACGCACGACAAGGTATCGTCACACCAGAAATGGAATACGTGTCTATTCGGGAAAACATGCGGCGCAATGAATATCTCGCCGCATTAAAAGAATCTGGTCCGATGGGCAATAAGCTCGCCGACTTAATGGGTCGCCAACATCCCGGTCATTCTTTCGGTGCCAGCATCCCCGCCGAGATCACACCGGAATTTGTGCGCGACGAAATCGCGCGCGGCCGCGCCATCATCCCCGCCAATATTAACCACCCCGAAGTAGAGCCGATGATTATTGGCCGCAACTTCCTCGTGAAGATCAACGCCAACATTGGCAACTCCGCAGTCACCTCCAGCATTGGTGAAGAAGTTGAAAAGCTGACGTGGGCCATTCGTTGGGGCGCCGATAACGTCATGGATTTATCCACCGGCAAACACATACACGAAACGCGCGAATGGATTATCCGTAACTCGCCCGTACCGATTGGCACAGTGCCAATTTATCAAGCACTGGAAAAAGTAAACGGCAAGGCAGAAGATCTCACGTGGGAAATTTTCCGCGACACGCTCATCGAACAAGCCGAGCAAGGCGTCGACTACTTCACCATTCACGCTGGCGTCTTGTTGCGCTATGTGCCGATGACCGCCAAGCGCATGACTGGTATCGTCTCGCGCGGCGGCTCCATCATGGCTAAGTGGTGTTTGGCTCACCATAAAGAAAGTTTCCTCTACACGCACTTTGAGGATATCTGCGAAATCATGAAAGCCTACGACGTGTCTTTCTCGCTCGGCGATGGCCTACGTCCCGGCTCGATTTACGATGCTAATGATGAGGCCCAACTCGGTGAGTTGAAAACCCTCGGCGAGCTTACACAAGTTGCTTGGAAGCACGACGTACAAGTGATGATCGAAGGCCCTGGCCACGTGCCTATGCAACTCATCAAAGAGAACATGGATCTCCAGCTTGAACAGTGCCACGAAGCGCCGTTCTACACGCTAGGCCCACTGACCACCGACATTGCTCCCGGCTACGACCACATTACCTCCGGCATCGGCGCAGCGATGATCGGCTGGTACGGCACGGCGATGCTGTGTTACGTCACCCCCAAAGAACATCTCGGCCTGCCCAATAAAGACGATGTCAAAGAAGGCGTCATCACCTACAAGATTGCTGCCCATGCGGCCGACCTCGCCAAAGGCCACCCCGGCGCACAGATCCGCGACAATGCGCTCTCTAAAGCACGCTTCGAATTCCGCTGGGAAGACCAATTCAATATCGGGTTAGACCCCGACAAAGCCCGCGACTTCCATGACGAGACATTGCCGAAAGACAGCGCCAAAGTTGCCCACTTCTGCTCCATGTGCGGCCCCCATTTCTGCTCCATGAAGATTTCTCAGGACGTACGTGACTACGCCAACCAGCAAGGTGTTTCGGAAGAAGATGCGCTGAAAAAAGGCATGGAACAAAAGTCCATTGAGTTTGTAAAAATGGGCGCCGAGATTTATCGCAAAGCGTGATGGGGTTCTTTTTAGCGCTGCGCGCCTAGTCACGGTGGCACAGCGCTAAAAAACCCTCTTCAGGAGGCGTTATGCCGTTCGTAGGTCTTGGTCTGCGTTTCATGATCGCGTTGTTTTTTGCCGTCCATGCGCTGCGATCGCGTCAACAAAGGTATAGGCCGATTATTTTTTCATTCCCACTATTGGGAAGCGCTGCTTATTTCCTGGTGGTGTTTTTTCCAAATTCTCACTAGAGCGTGGCGCTAAAAAAGCAATTTCAGAGACGGCGAAAGCTTTAGACCCAACTGGCGAACTTCGCAAGGCCCGTGAAACTTTTCTCTATACGCCTACCGCTCAGAATCAAAAGCGCCTCGCTTCTGCGCTTTTAGAGGCTGGGTTGCCAGAAGAAGCTGCCGAAAACTATGAAGCCTGCCTGAAGGGGCCGTTTGCTTCAGATGCGCACATCCGCTTCGTGCTGCACGCGCTTTCGTAGAATGCGAACGCTACGCTCCCGCTATTGCCCACCTTGCGTCTATTCGTGCGAGCACCCCAAATTTCCAGCCCGAACAATTGGGTTTGTTATTGGCGCGTGCATTAGCGGGCGATGGACGAAAAGTTGAAGCACGCGCTGAGTTTGAAGCCCTCGTCGAACGCTTCGGTAGTTTTGAAGCTAAAGCCGAGTACGCTATTTGGGCTGTTTTAGCTGGGGATACAGCAACAGCAGCTCCGTTGAAAGTCGAGATTGATCACGCCATGAAACATTGGAATCGTCATACGCGTGATCTCAATGCGCCACTCATACGTCGGCTTAATGCTGCTTTTGAAACGGCAGACAAGTCGAAAAGGTAAGCAAAGCGCCGCATTGCACGTCATGCGCCAATGGCGTATAGTCGTTCTATGCTAACCATCATTGAATCACCGCTCTTCACTAAGCTTTGGCCTGACTACTGGTCAGAAGCGGAAAGATCGGAATTCGCTGTGTATCTCGCCACCAACCCAGATGCAGGTGACGTTATCCCAAAGTCAGGTGGGTGTCGAAAGGTTCGCTGGTCGCGAGTCGGTTCTGGAAAGCGGGGTGGGGTACGAGTTATTTACACAACGCGTCTAACGAACGGTGTGATTATCTTGCTGGTTATCTATTCTAAAAATGTCGCAGAAAATATTCCTGCTCATGTATTGCGAAAAATTGCTGAGGAGTTTGGTCATGCGAATGAGTGAAAAGGAACTGAAAAAACGTGACACACAACGCGATCTTGGGGCAGAACTACTCCAAGCCATTCGTGATGTTAAAGCTGAAAAGATCGGGGCTAAGTACGAGGTACAGCCTAACGAAATTATCTCAACGCGCTTGAAATGCGGATTATCACAGTCACAATTTGCGGCTGCTTTGCATATCTCTTCACGAACGCTCCAACAATGGGAACAAGGCCGTCGCCATCCATCTGGTGCTGCTGAGACTTTGTTGAAAATCGTCTTTCGACATCCAGAAGTGCTTAAAGAAATTATTACTTTGGCCGCTTAATGTTGATATTACGCTGCCTTTAAGTAATTCCACCCAAGCACAAATACTTCATTTCCAAATAATCCTCGATACCGTATTTGGAGCCTTCACGGCCCATACCCGATTGTTTAATGCCACCGAAAGGCGCGCTCTCATTGGAGATCAGGCCGGTGTTGATGCCGACTATGCCGTACTCCAAAGCCTCTCCCACACGGAAGCAACGCGTTACATCACTACTATAAAAATAAGCGGCGAGGCCAAACTCGGTATCGTTGGCCATTTTTATGGCTTCGGCTTCGTGTGTGAAACGGAGTAGCGGTGCAATAGGGCCAAAGGTTTCTTCGCGCGTGCATTGCATGTCTGGCGTGACGTCCGCAATCACGGTTGGTTCGTAAAAAGTGCCGCCTGAAGTTTCAGCTAAAGCATGGCGCTTTCCGCCGATGAGAATTCGTCCACCTTTTTTTATTGCGTCCGCAACATGGGCTTCGACTTTCGCTAGTGCATGTTCATCAATCAACGGGCCTTGCGTGATTCCTTCGTCCGCGCCATTGCCCACACGCAAGGTTTGCACGCGCGCAACCAACTTTGCAGCGAAAGCTTCATAGATGCTGTCTTGCACTAAAAAACGGTTACTGCAGACGCAGGTTTGACCTGAGTTGCGATATTTCGATAAGAGTGCACCTTCTACGGCGGCATCGAGATCGGCATCTTCAAAAACAATGAAAGGCGAATTGCCGCCCAGCTCCAACGAAACCTTCTTCACGGTAGGCGCGCATTGCGCCATGAGTAAGCGCCCAACTTCGGTAGAGCCAGTAAAAGAGAGTTTGCGCACAATAGGATTAGAGGTCAGCTCACCACCAATCAACGGGGCCGAGGCCGCGCACCCTGTAACCACATTAAAAACACCCGCAGGAAACCCCGCACGTTGTGCCAACTCGGCCAAGGCCAAGGCAGTGAGTGGGGTTTGTTCGGCGGGCTTCACCACGACAGTACAGCCGGCGGCCAGTGCTGGCGCCACTTTGCGGGTAATCATCGCAGCGGGGAAGTTCCAAGGCGTTATCGCGGCACACACGCCTATAGGCTGCTTGATCACCATGATTCGCTTGTCAGCGCTGGGCGCAGTGAGCATGTCGCCATTCACGCGCTTAGCTTCTTCAGAAAACCATTCTATAAAGCTTGCACCATAAGCCACTTCATTCTTGGCTTCGACCAGCGACTTGCCCTGCTCAGCGGTCAATATCTGCGCGAGATCATCCGCACTCTCCATCATGAGCGCATACCAATTCCGCAAGATAGCGGCGCGTTCTTTGCCGGTTAATGCGCGCCATTCTGGCCAGGCGCGATTCGCCGCTTCAATAGCGTGTCGCGTTTCAGCCACACCCATGTCTGGCACCATCGCCAAGAGTTTGCCGTTAGCGGGGTTGTGCACGGCAAATTGCGCGCCGCTTTTTGCAGTAATCCAAGCACCATCAACAAAGCCCTGCGTTCTTAGCAACTGCGTGTCGTGGAGTTTCATGTCGGCCTTTATTTATATCGACGAGCAGATGTTTTATAGCTGAGCGGCGAATAGCGTGCCTTGCTCAATAGCTCGTTTGGCATCCAGTTCCATGGCGACGTCGGCGCCACCAATTAAACTGACTGTGCCTCCTGCTGCACACAAGCTGTCGAGCAGATCACGGCGCGGTACTTGGCCGGTACAGAGAATGATGGTGTCCACCTCTAAGATTTTAGATACGCCACCGATCACGATATGCAAACCCGCATCGTCAATCTTTTCGTAACGCACCCCCGCCAGCATTTTTACGTTGCGGCGCTTAAGCAAAGCACGACGAATCCAGCCAGTAGTCTTGGCCAAGCCTTCGCCGACCTTGCTGTCTTTTCTTTGCAGTAACCAAATCTGCCGCACGGGAGCTGCTTCCACCGCGGGCTTTACACCACCGCGTGCAGCAAACGTGGGATCAATTCCCCATTCGCGCTGGAAATGTCCGATGTCATTGGGCTCTGAGCCGCCGTGACTCAATAACTCGGCCACGTCAAAACCAATACCGCCAGCACCTAGGATCGCTACACGCTGGCCCGGCTGACAACGACCTTCGATCACGTCGATATACGAAACAACTTTCGCGTGTTCAAGCCCAGCTATTTCCGGACGACGAGGAACGACGCCGGTTGCGAGCGCAATATGGTCGAAGCCGCCCGTCAATAGCTCTTCTGCGGTAACGCGATGTTGCAGCTTAAGCTTGACGCCCGTCACGGTGATGCGTCGATTAAAGTAGCGCAAGGTTTCACCAAACTCTTCTTTTCCCGGAATGCGTTTGGCGAGATTAAATTGGCCGCCAATTTCTTTTGCTGCCTCAAACAAGGTGACGTCGTGGCCACACTCTGCCGCTGTGACCGCACAAGCAAGACCCGCGGGGCCAGCGCCAACAACAGCCAACTTTTTGGGCTGCATTGTTCTGCTTAGGGTGAGCTCTGTCTCATGACAGGCACGCGGATTGACCAGGCAGGAGCATAGCTTCTGCACGAAGATGTGATCGAGACAGGCTTGGTTACAGGCTATGCAGGTGTTGATCTCGTCTGCACGGCCCGCCGCTGCTTTGTTCACAAACTCTGCATCAGCAAGAAAAGGGCGAGCCATGGACACCATATCGGCGTCCCCTCGTGCCAACACGGCCTCGGCCACGTCAGGTGCGTTAATCCGGTTTGTGGTGATGAGCGGAATGCTTACTTCGTCTTTCATCTTGCGTGTCAGCCACGTAAACGCCGCGCGGGGAACCATGGTGGCAATGGTGGGAATCCGCGCTTCGTGCCAACCCACGCCGGTGTTGATGAGCGTCGCACCGGCCGCCTCAATTGCTTTGGCGAGTTGCACTACTTCCTGCCAATCGCTCCCACCTTCCACCAAATCAATCATCGAAAGCCGAAAGATAATGATGAAGTTTGTACCAACTGCTAGACGCACACGACGCACCACCTCAACCGCAAAACGTATCCTATTTTCAAAAGTGCCGCCCCACTCATCGGTGCGCAAGTTAGTGCACGGCGCAATAAACTCGTTAATGAGATAGCCCTCAGAACCCATTATTTCTACGCCATCGTAGCCCGCTTTTTGCGCCAGCTTGGCGCAGCGAACATAGGCGGCCAGCGTTCTCTGGATTCCCCAAGCAGATAAAGCGCGCGGTTTAAACGGGCTGATAGGCGACTTCAATTCGGACGGTGCAACGGGCAGCGGATGGTAAGCGTAACGCCCCGTATGCAAAATTTGCAGGCAGATTTTTCCACCCGCTTCATGCACGGCATCTGTCACCAAGCGATGTTTGCCGGTCTGCCAGAAAAAGGAAAGTTGCGCCGCTGTTGCTGAGCTTCGACCCGCGAAATTAGGGGCGAAGCCGCCGGTTACCATCAAACCTACGCCCCCTCGCGCACGTTCCGCAAAGAAAGCGGCCATGCGACGGAAGCCATCCGGCTCTTCTTCCAGCCCGGTGTGCATCGAGCCCATTAACACCCGGTTTTTTAAAGTCGTAAAGCCGAGGTCTAAGGGCGCAAGAAGGTGGGCATACGTAGTCATGGTGAAGTGAGGAAAGGCGGCAAGTTACATAAGCACAATATCGTACTGCTCTTGCATGTAACTGGATTCGGCCTGCACAGAAATGGGTTTGCCGATGAAATCCGACAACATAGCCAGTGATTGTGATTCTTCATCGAGAAACAAATCAATCACTGCGGTGGCCGCCAATACGCGATACTCACGCGCATCAAATTGGCGCGCCTCACGAACGAGTTCGCGGAGAATTTCGTAGCTAATTGTGCGCGCTGTTTTTACTTCGCCACGCCCGCTACAGGTTGGACAAGTTTCGCATAGCACGTGGGCCAGCGATTCACGCGTGCGCTTACGTGTCATCTCCACCAAGCCCAAACTGGTAAAGCCACTCACTGACAAGCGGGTGTGATCTCTAAGTAAGGCTTTATTAAACTCCGCCAGTACAGCCGATTTATGGTCTTCGTTTTCCATGTCGATAAAATCGACAATGATGATGCCACCGAGATTTCTAAGACGAAGCTGACGCGCAATGGTTTGCGCAGCTTCCAAATTGGTTTTGAATATCGTCTCATCAAAATTACGTGCGCCAACAAAGCCGCCTGTATTCACGTCCACCGTAGTCATGGCTTCGGTTTGGTCCATGATGAGATAGCCGCCCGACTTTAAATCGACACGTCGTGCCAAGGCCTTCTCAATCTCATCTTCCACGCCATGCAGATCAAACAAGGGGCGCTCACCCGTGTAATGATCTAAAAGTGGTAGGAGTTGTGGCATGTATTCTTGCGCAAACAACGAAATTTTTTGGAAATTCTCGCGTGAATCAATAACGATACGTTCGGTTTCCCCCGTCACCAAATCACGCAGCAAACGTTGCCCCAATGTGAGGTCTTGATAAAGCAAAGCGGGTGGGCGAGCCGCCACCGCTGCACTTCTTGCATCCGCCCATATCTTGCGCAGATAGGCAATATCGTTGGCAAGTTCTTCATCGCTGGCTTGCTCTGCCACTGTTCGCACAATGAACCCACCCGCCTCATCCGCAGGGACGAGTTGCTGTAACTTGGCGCGCAGTTGTTCGCGCTCGTTCTCACCTTCAATGCGCTGTGAAATACCGATGTGGTTTTCTTGAGGGAGATAAACCAATAAGCGCCCTGCAATGCTAATTTGGGTTGAAAGTCGCGCGCCCTTCGTGCCCAAAGGATCTTTCATTACCTGTACAACGAGGTTTTGTCCTTCGGAAAGAATTTTTTCGATAGGACGTGCGCCTTCGCCCCGGACACCCTCCCCTTTGACGCGCTCGTGATTTTGGTTTGCGTTTTTATTTGGACTCGCACCCCCATTCCCCTGCAAGTGGGCCTGATGGCGCTCTTCCCAAATATCGGCAACATGCAGAAAAGCGGTGCGGTCTAAACCGATATCGACAAAAGCCGATTGCATGCCCGGCAGCACGCGCACAACGCGTCCAAGATAAACATTGCCCACTAAGCCTCGAGACGCAGTGCGTTCGATGTGGAGCTCTTGCACGACGCCATTTTGTACCAAGGCGACGCGCGTTTCTTCAGGTGTGAAGTTGACGAGAAATTCTTCGCTCATTGCGAAGCATCCTAAAAGTGAGTGAGGAATACAGGCTGTTTAATTTTCCACTGCCGCTGAAAATTTCGGTCGCAGATGGTTCTGCTCACCCTGCATTCCTGACTAACTTTTTATGAACGGATTAAAGAGGATACCCGAAGCGACGCAGCAAGATGGCAGTTTCAAACAAAGGCAGGCCCATAATGCCCGTGTAAGAGCCGCGAATTTCCTCGATAAATAGAGCGGCACGGCCTTGAACACCATAAGCACCGGCTTTGTCATGCGACTCACCACTGGCAATGTAGCGCTTGATCTCGTTGTCCTCTAGCGTGCGAAAACGCACTTCGTTGATATTAAGCAGATGTTCAACGCGATCCGCTTCAACCACCGCCACCGCTGTTAAGACGCGATGAGTACCGCCTGACAAACGCTTTAAAATCGCAGTGGCGTCGGCATCGTTTTCTGGCTTGCCGATAATGGTGCCGTCCATTTCAACGGCTGTATCCGCTGCCAAAATGGGATGTGATATTAATCGGCGCTCACGCATACGCTGCAAGCCCGCCTGAGCCTTGGCAAGCGTGACGCGTACTACATAGGCTTCTGGGTTTTCATTGGGAAGAGGCGTTTCATCGACTTCTATTGGTGTGTCCGACGACGGTTTATGCGTCGGATCATCTTCGCGCACCATCGCTTCAAGCAGGCTACGTGGCGTTTCACGAAAGAGTAATAACTCAAAGCGCACACCAATCTGCGTCAGCAGCTCCCGCCGACGCGGGCTACGCGAAGCGAGGTAAATACGATGATCGTGGATAGCCGTCATTGGAACAACCCTCTATTTATTGTTTCGCCATCAGTGAGTGGGGTTGAATTCATTTGCGACGAGTTGTTCACGATGATTGTGCGCAATGGTTATTCAGGATAATCATTCGCGATGATTATTCACGATGATAAGGATGGCCTTTAAGCAAGCTAGCGGCTCTATACAAGGCCTCGGCTAATATCACACGCACTAAGGCGTGGGGCAATGTTAGGCTCGATAAACGCAATGACTCGGCTGCGCTCGCTTTAATTTCCGGTGCCAAACCATCGGGGCCGCCAATCACTATCGCCACGTCATCGCCAGACTCCATCCAGTGCTTCAACCGCGCAGCAAGCTGCTTAGTGGTGACATCTGCGCCGTGTTCGTCCAGCACCACGATACGACATCGTGTTGAGTTGGCTGAAGCGGCCGCATGGTTAGGCAGTGCTTGTTTGATGCGCAGTGCTTCTGCGGCCATCATCGCCTCCACCGGTTTGCCACCGCTTCGCGGCTCTGCTTTGACTTCCAACAACTGCATCGACATTTCGCGTGGCATGCGTTTGGAAAACTCAGCAAACGCTTCATCCACCCAAGCCGGCATGCGTGTACCTACTGCAGCGATGAAGAGCTTCATGTGGCGATTGTAAACTTAAGGTTACTTCAACTTAAGGTCTACTTCCCTGGCCGGGCTATTCGGCTGTCGCTGACGTGGCGACTTTGGCAGGTCTTTTCTTCACGCCAGGCTTGGCCCAAAGCTCTTCCAAGTTGTAGTGCAAACGCACGGCGGGTTGCATGATATGAACAACCACATCGCCCAGGTCCACGACAATCCAATCGCCAGTATCTTCACCTTCCATACCCACCAAAACGCCGCCTGCCGCGAGTACGGAGTCTTGCACATGGCGTGCCAAGGACTTGGTTTGCCGAGATGACTCAGCACTGGCAATGATGATGAAGTCGAATAAAGAGGAAAGCTTGGTGGTGTTAATCACTTCGATGTCGCGCGCCTTAATATCTTCTAAAGCAGCGACAGCAATTTTTTGCAGTTTTTTTACGTCAATCATTAATGGGGGCCTAGTTTTCTCGTCAATATAAATGTTCGCGGTCAATATACTCTCGAACCGGATCTGGAATCAAATAACGCGGACTTAAGCCAACAGCCTGCCGCGCACGAATCAATGATGCAGAAATCGAAAGTGGTGTCATCGAGAACGGCACAATACATCCAGCGGGAGCCGCTCTCAAGTCAGCGGGCAGGCTGCTTAAACGCGGCTGGAACTCAGCCGCCAAAGCAGGTGGCATTTGCTCAACATTAAGCTCCGTGCCCGGACGCGTAGCAACCGCAATGTGTGCCAATGCAAAAAGTTCTTCCCAACGATGCCAAGTCGGTAAACCCATAAACGCATCGCTACCCAAGATTAACACCAGCGGACGCGGGCCATACAAAACACGCAGGCGCTCTAAAGTGGGGACGGTATAACTCGGCTTGTTGGAGTCAATCTCTAAGGTATCCACGGCAAAGCGCGCGTTGCCCGCAATGGCCAAGCGCAGCATCTCGAGACGATGAGCCGCTGTAGCGCGGGGTGGATTGCGGTGCGCCGGCTTGCCGGCCGGAACCCACAACACGCCATCTAAATCTAGCGCTTCGTGAGCCTCTTCTGCCAAACGCAAATGGCCGAAATGTACGGGGTCAAAAGTCCCCCCTAAAATTCCCAACGGGGAGTTCAATGGTTCGAAAAGTGGTGCTGTGTGTGGGCCGATGTTTGGGTTGGTTTTTTTTGATTCAGTCATTTTGGCGAGCTCCTATCTTCTGCTCTTGCTGCTTCTGCTTCAACCTTTCCCTCTGCCCCTGCCTCTCCTTCACCCTCAACAATGCGTGCAGCAGCCTCGGCCACGTCTCCTTCTCCACCACGTTCAAACACATCACGATAGCTTATATAAAAGCTCGCCATCATCACCGGGAGCAACATAAACACCACCATCATGAGTAAAACAATTTTGAGTATGTTGGCAAGGGTGGGCGCTATAAGTCCTAGTATTGCCATAATGAAACTAGGGGCAACCAGACCAACAAAAAACGCGCTTAGACCATAAATTAAAAATGCCCGCCAATTTCGCCAAACGGCCACAAAGCTAAAAAAGAGCGCTTTAAGCGCCGGGGTGTTGTGCCAAGCAACTAGAAACGGGGCAAACCAAAACGCCAATCCTAGCGGCAGACTCATCAGCGCCAGCTTGGCCATGCTAGCTAACATGGCTTCATCCATTTTATCTTTAGCTTGCATGGCGGACATATCCCCGCCATTCAAGATTACAAACATCACTAAAACGAGCACACCACCCAATAGTTGCAATGCGCCCAAGCGCAACAAAGTGCGGCGATTTTCGCGCAAACCGACTTGCAATGCTTCCACTTGCAAGGTGCCCGTATCCAGTGCTCGGCAACCGTTAGCGACAACCATGTTCAAAAATGGCAGCACAAAAGGTGAAAGAAAGGGGCCAATGATCGGCAGCACATTGATCATTAACACCAAGATGAAATAAGCCAGCGTTAAGCTGGTTAACAGACGAGGATTGCGTCGATAAAGACGATAGCCTTCGGCTATCCAAAACCAACCTCGTTGAGCGGGTAAACGGTGAGCTTGCATTA
>Ga0209181_10008031_pt1 | contig 14280 bp, 9 predicted proteins | sample MAT05_FD_187208 | JGI IMG/M metagenome (GOLD analysis project Ga0209181, IMG submission 187208) | Freshwater microbial communities from Lake Fryxell liftoff mats and glacier meltwater in Antarctica - MAT-05 (SPAdes) (version 2) | ecosystem: Environmental > Aquatic > Freshwater > Ice > Liftoff... | reverse complement strand
AACATGCGTTTTCTATATCCGACTGTACGTCACTCCACCTGCCGGAATTTATCGTCTCTGATTGCCCGTTATGCTTCTCTTTGAGCCACTGGCTTATTGCCTCGGCTCTTGCTCCTGCGTTCCTTACTCCTGGTAGCGCCCTTATCCTCTGAGAAGTGTCTCCGAACCAAAGGTAATGGCCAACACTTAGAATTGCGTCATGTCTTTGGCTTGCTCCCGTGAGCCCGTTTAGCCAGCAGTTACGGCCTCTCTGGTAGATTTCGTGATCTAGCCCACTGGTATACAGTTCTTCCAGACCGTCGGTGCTGACTCGCTTTTGATGCTCCTGGGCGCTTGTGCCGGCAGCCGCCCTGGCCTCACTAATCTGGCTCTCTATCGAGCTTTTAACCTCTTCCCAATTTGCTTGGGTTCTAGTTAAATCACGAAGAAATGAAGATATCGCTTGATCTGCTGTTAGTTCTTCTCGTTTCGTCTCTAATTTCCCGTCAGCACCTAGCCAACCAAAACCCTTCTGTAATGGCAGCCTCAGCCCTTGTTTACTTGGGAATACTTCAAGTGTTCCGCAAGCTATCTCATAGCTATTTGCCTTCAAGTAGCTCTTTATTGACCTTTCTACTTCTCCGCTCAGTACATAGTCCGAAAAAAATAGATAAAGGTGCCAGCCGCCGCTTTCACTACTTTGATATGGCACTAACTTGAGGCCGACTGCAGCAAATTTCCATCTGAGCTTTGCCAGCTCCTGGCCATTGTGATACTTGCTCCCGCTGTCTATGTCCAAGACTGCATGGCTGGTCGTCTCACCCCAGCCGCAACCCCGCAGTATCCCCCGCCCTTCGTCCGAGATCACCCCAAGCAGCTGATAATTGGCTAATTGGCTGGTCTGCCAGTACCAATCCTTGCCGGGAAACTTCTGTATATATCGCTCTCGGAAGGGAAATAACGACAGAAAATCAGACTCAGCCACCGCTGCCGGTGCTTGGCCTTTATTAATTTTCCTCGATAGTGTTTGGTCCTCAAGCCTTGAAAAGGCTCCCAGGACCGATGCTGATGCGGTCGTCGCCTGCTCCTTGCCATATGCAAGCCGCGCTTGACCGCAGAATAACTATCGTCTATTCTTATCGCATCTTCAGGGGAAACCGGGAAGTAAAACCTGATAAAACGACTTTGTTTGTAGACGATAGCCTTGACTCCGGTCAGGGCTTTCTCTTTAGTTAGTGCAGCCTTTTAGGCCACTTCTTTTCTTTTAACCTATATCCTCTCGATATCTACCGCATAGCACCGTATGTGGTGGCAGCACGCAGCGCTTTGATTATATGATCGTATGTCGTAAAAGACTAGTCTCGTTGAAAAGCATGTGTCTCAGATTTTGCTGGAGAAACCACTGGGGTTTCATTGGGGCGAGATTTTAATTTTTTTTTGGCGGCGTATCTTTCATGCGATTCGCGCACCTTATGGGGTCTGAGTTGCAATGGACCGAAAAGTGGCGCTAAGCCCGAAACCCTTGTGTCGCAAGGCTTTAAGGTGGCCATGTAAACATGGATTCTTCAGGGCTGCGTAGTGGGCGGTATTCGCCTTTCAGAACGGTCTCTGGAAGCCAGAATAGATATCTTCCAAGGAAGTTAATGTGCTTGTGCTGTAGCGGAGACAACCGAGCAATATCCTCAGGTCTAATTTCTTTCCCTTCGGTGTGAATCTGCTCCAATGCTCGTTCTAGGTAGATTGTATTCCAAAGAGTGATCGCGTTGACAACAAACCCGAGCGCACCAAGCTGATCTTCCTGGCCTTCTCGATAGCGTTGCCGTAGTTCGCCTCGTTGGCCATGGAAGGAAGCGCGAGCGACACTGTGACGCCCTTCCTGTCGATTTAGTTGGATTAGAATTCTTCTCCTATAAGCCTCGTCATCGATATAATTGAGAAGGTACAAAGTTTTGGCAACACGGCCTAGCTCAGCCAAAGCTTTAGCCAGTGCTGATGGACGACTGCTGGCACGCAAGGTGCGCATAAATTCAGATGCGCTTACTTGTCCAGACTTTAGTGAACCAGCCACTCTTAGTAAGTCATCCCAGTTTTTTGAAATCAGGTCTGTATTAATTGTGTTTCGAGAGATACCGTTAAGTCCACCGTAGTCAGCTTCTTTATCAATCCGCCAAAACCTGGATTCGCCAAGGTCGGCCAATCGCGGGCTAAATTGATAGCCCAGAAGCCAGAAGAGACCGAACACGATGTCTGTGTATCCGTGAGTGTCCGTCATGATTTCCGTCGGTTGTAGACAAGTTTGTTGTTCAAGTAAGCCATCCAGAACATAGAGCGAATCACGAACTGTGCCAGGAACGGCGATGCCATGAAAGCCGGTAAACTGGTCACTTGTGAAATTGTAGTAAGTAACACCACGTCCAATACCAAAATATTTTGGATTTGGCCCGGCATTTAGTGTTCTCACCGGCACCACGAAGCGAATGCCATCAGCTGACGCAACTTCGCCGCCACCCCACCGCTGGGCTAGGGCGAGCTTGCTTTGAGCTTCAACCAGACGGGCATTGGCTTTGGTTATCGTATCGATTCTGAGATAGTTTTGACTGATGTGTGATAAGCGATCCCTTTTCAGAGCAGGGATCTTTGAATTCACAAGGGGCTCAAGACCAATATTACAGGCTTCGGCAACCAGCACTGCGCACACGCTCATATCGAGATCGTCGGCACGGGAACCAGCGTCACTCAGGTGTGTAAATTCTTGGGCAAAGCCAGTTCTGGCATTAATTTCTAGAAGAACTTCAGTGATGTCAGCAAGCGGCAAAAGAGCTTTGGTATCAGTGCGCAATTCAACAAGGCTTGCTGGCTCATCTTGCTCATCTAGAGGAGTAAGTACCAGAACATCCTTGCCATCCTCTTGTTCAATTCGCACAAAAGAATTATTTGGCAAATTGGCGGCTACTCTTGAGTAAGCGTCATCCAATTCTTGCTTGAGTTCGGCCAGCTCATCTGCCGGAGTTAGCTTTAGATTGAGCGTCCTTGCAACCTGTGGACGGGCGGAGATCCAGGCTTCACCTTGTAAAAGCTTGGCTCGTGGATCTGCCCACCGAGTGCTTGGTGCCACAAATACGTCTCGACTTCGCAAGCAGTCCCGTAGGTTATCCAATACGCAAAATGTGAGCGCTTTCCTGTCTATAGCGCCATCTTTATCAAATACCATTCGCGTCCAACCCTTTTTCACCAGGGCCGTTGGCGCCTTGCTCATGTCAGGCTTGCTGACTCCTTCAATACCTTTGAGAAACTGCAATGCCTCTAAGACTGGCTTGGCAGATTCAGTTGAGCGAAACTCAATGGTGTTCAGCAGGGTAGGCAAAAAACGTCTGACAGTTCTCCACTTGTTCAGTTGTTCCTGATAATAGTTATCGTCTGGTGGCCGTGCGATTGATATTACTTTTGAAATGGCCTCCGCCAGCTCAATTTCAGACAGCGCGGCAAAGACAGTGGATCTGACATCGGCATCATTAAGCTCAAAATCTAATAAAACTGAGCATGCGGTGCAAAGTTGCAAGGCTGCTTCATCCATGGACTTCAAAGTATTTAGTCTGTCCTTCTTTCCTTCATTGGCTGAGTCACGCGATAGGTCAGCCACCAAAAGTCCCAGTACATCAAGAGCATCATCCTGTGCCGTTTCTTCCATCACATGAGCAAACGACAGCAATGTGGCAATTCGTCGTTCATCTGACATCCGACTTATAGCGTGAGCTCTGACTCCAGCTGCGTACCGTGCCAACATTCTGACTCGGCCGGCTGGCAATCTGGAAAGGTCAATGGTGCCGACTCCAATTTTACGCACTTCTAAAAGTCTCTCAAGAGCTGCTACTAGAGCAGGAGCACTAAATCTAGTTGGTCCTGTTCGCAACCTGTCGATCGTTGTTTGACGACCGCCTTCTTCTACAAGCAGCAATTTTTCAAGGCGCTCTATCTGACTGCGTGAAGGTAGACTGGAAAGTACTTTCCAGAGCCTATTAGTGGCTCTGTCGCGAACGCTTGCAACAAGCCTTGCCAGCGTTGTCACACCAGGAAGAAGAATCTTGTTATCGACCAATCTAGCTGTGGCTAAGTCGAACAAAACGGATGGTCGCTCTGCGGTCAGCCAAGCACGTTCATAGAGCCATCGAAGCAAGCGCCACTGTTCTGGCTGTGTATCAAAATCCTTATACCCTAACCAGTCCTTAATCTCAAGAGCGTGATCCATCCTCGTTTCTCGGCGGTCCAGATAGCTGGGCAAGCATTCTCGCTCAACTTCGATCTGACCGCTAACATAAGCGATGGCGCCTTCCGGCACAGCGGTCGGGTCTGTCAAGAATGTTCCAAGAAAACGAACTGTACAAAGTTGCAAGGCATAGCCAAGTTTATTGTGATCACCACGTCGTTGTGCGATCAAGTATTTATCGCCATCGTCCAGATAAAAGTATCGTGTAAGTTGGGCTGCTGAAGGTTCCTCGCCATAGCGGCCATAGGATTGTTCTTGTGATTCGGTAAGGAAATCTACTGGCATCAGTATTTTATGAGATTGACAGCACGGTGCTTATCAGCCGGGTCAACCGCCAGGTATTCCTGTAATTTACCAAGACTGGTATGTCCTGAGATTTCTTGAATAGTTCGGAGAGGCACTCCCGCACGGCTCATGTTGGTCAAAAACGTGCGCCGCATTGAGTGAGTCGATGCGCCATCAAGGCGAAGAGTGTCAAATGCATCTCGAAGAATGTAGTGAGCGCGAACACGCTCCAGGTGTCCAGTTGACGAGTTGTCAGACGGAAATATCCACTGTTGTTTGCCGAGAGTTTTGTGATACTCTTGCAACCGGTCTCGTAATTTTGGATGGACTGGAATCGCGCTATAGACAGTATTCTTCTTCTTTAGCCGCACCACCTTAAGAATATTTCTTGCGCCACCACTTGCGGTGAATAGTTGGTCATAGCTGAGTGTAATAATCTCTCCGATCCTCAAGCCAGTGTATATTCCAAGCGCGAAGAGGCATTGATCTCTTTTGTTCTCCAGAACTCTGAAGATGTTTGAGATCTCTTTTTCGGTCAGAATTTTAGCTTGGCCTGGCATATGAACAAAAACTCTCCATATAGTCCTTTTCGTTCAGTCTAGTGACTATAAAGTCACTTTGAAAGTTGAAAACGCTCATATAAGTACCTTCTTACTGTGAACAAAAAGACCTGTTTGTTCACCCAGTAGCTAATAGAAAACAGATGTCAAATGCCTTAGCGCCACTTTTCGTTCCGTTGCAACTCAGACCCCCTTATCAGGATTTGCGGCAGCATATCTACGCGTTGCTTCTCGGAATTTTTCGGGATTGGCGATTTGGTACTTGCGCATTGTTTCGCGGTTTTTTTCGCGGTTTTTTTCCATCCATTCGTGTCTTTTTTCTGGATCTCTAGCCAACCTTATCTCCCCCTGCAAAGGTTTGTGCGTTCAATATTTGTGTTTTAAGGGTCCTGTTGTCCCAGAAACCATTTTTTAAAAACAGCCCAACGGTTGGTTTTATGCTGGCTGTCAGTCAACAATTTGATGTCTTTTTCACGCTCTTGCAATTGAGACTCTAACCATCCAACACGATAGGTGGCAGCTTCCAGTTTCCTAGCCATGTCGTCAAAAGCTTGACTCAGAATGTTCATTTCAGGCGACGATGAGGGATTTTGAATTGCCTCGCGCTGCGTCGCGTTTGCTAATTCCGCCGCCTCGCAAGGTAAAATATCAGCTGCAACCGCCTCGCACTGCGTCGCAGTTATCAAATTTTCCGCGTCGCGCATTTTAACAACGCGAGGCAACAAGACTTTCACAGTGCCATCCATCAGGCTCTTAGTTTGATATTTACCGGCTTTAATCCGCCTATAAATTGTACTTGGAGCTACCCCCAAGCGCTGGCTAGCTTCGACGATAGTACAATCTTCGAGAATTGTTTGTTTTAGGTCGACTGCCTCGCATTGCGTTGCAGATGTTATGTCGCCTGTCTCGCACTGCATCGCAACCGCGTCGCACTCAAAAAGATCATCCATACCGTTGGTATCGGCAGTGGTGAGTGTCTTGTAATCGCGGGCGGTATCAGTCATGAGAAAGAGTATAAGTCGAGATATAAAGCCTGTCCACTTTTCAGCCCTTCCTGACATGCATCCAGTCTATATAGCCTCAATGCGTCTGATAAGGTCCATTATGATCCATTATTTTTGGGCATACCAGCAAACGGTCACAGGGCTTAGCTTTCGAACTTTGATTTATTTTGCATCTTCTCTTGAAAAGCCTCAAATCTCTCCACCGTCCGATATTTCCCAGGTTCAAAACCCTTTTGGGGTACCTTCGGGTAAATTCTGAAATAGCGCTAGCACTGAAAAAAAAGCTGGCTACCACAGATGGTGGCAATTACTCAGAAAATCAATATTGTTGTTATGCAATTTCTTCACGCCATACCTCTCGCAAGCTAGTGCTCATGCCGATTGGTAAATAACGCCGCGTTTACAATCCAAGTATTAAGCACTCTTTGCTCCACTGACAGAAAGCCCGCAAAGCCTTACTGAGCATGGTCTGTGGCAAGCAGCCAGAAAGAATTGACAACTTATCCGAGCGTTCGATTGTTAAGAGCCCCACAGGGCCTTTATTTTCGGCATTTAATGTTGATGCATTGAAGTCACCAGGCCGGACCCACTAGTAAGAATGCATTCCCATTTCAAATCAATTTCCCGAGACCACACCCACCTTTCCTGACTATTTCAATCATCCAATTTCGCCGAGCAATTCCCACAAGGAATTACACAAGCACAACATTGATTATTGACTTGAGTCAGTACAGGACCACCGTGACGGAATTGAAAGAAGTGCGAATTATATCGAGTCTTGTTTCATTCAAAGGCAACCAGCAATCAGCCTGAGTGCATAACTAATCGCATTTAAGCATCACAACTTGAACCAGAAGAAGCCGCCTTACTTCGTCTGGTTCAGATTCTCAGCGATCACAACATCAAGTGTGATCAAACAAAAACACTCGAAACAAGGATAAACACTATGCCCGCAGACACTGCAACATGCACATATGACAACCTCGGACGGCTCAAGACCGTTACCTACACCAATGGAACAGTTGTTACTTACAACTATGACGCCGTGGGAAATCGAACGTCGACTGTCTCTACAGGCTCTTAACGACCTGTCTGAAAAATCCACATGGCAACGTACTTTAGCAAACAAACTCTCTGTTTGTCTAGCTTTGGTAACACTGCCTTCGAACAAACAGAATTAGGAAAAATACAAAATGACAAATAAACCAAATGATCAAGCCAGCCCAGACGCTGATTTGACAGAACAGCCTCTTCAATCTTCTGCTTTGCAGATTGTTGCGGCTAAATTCCCCGGCACTACTTCCGCTGCCGTCGAAAAGACAATTCTCGACAATCCGGCTACGCAGAAAGGTCTCGGTTTTGACCTCGATGGCGCAAAGCCAGTCACTGACCCGCGTATGCGGCCGATGCCTACTTCCGTTGCTTCGGCAGCGCAAAGTCCGCTATCGGTACAGAGCTTTGCAAGCAACACTGTTCAAGGTCCTGTCTCAATCGTGGAGCTTTCGCGAGCCCTGAACGTCGACGGAAACGGACCACAGCTCATGTATGAGTGGGTGGCCAATAACGTAGACTGGGAGCCGGGTTGGGGCGTTCAGAAGGGAATGGTTGCCACCATATCTGATGGCTGTGCAAACCAATTTGACCAGAGCTTGCTCTTGGCCAATCTCTTGCGCCAGGCTGGCTTCGTGGCTAATATTGTCATGGGCACCATTAGGCTTACAGAAGCACAGTATCAAGCATGGTGGGGCGTTAATGACATCTTCGGAGCCCAGTCCTACTGCGGTAATCTATTCATCCCCATCGTGACTCCTCCGACCTGGACCGGCACGAACTGGTACATGGATATCCGCCACGTCTGGGTAACTTGGGTGTCGGGTGGAAATACCTATCACTTTGACCCCAGCCTGAAAACCTACACGCGGACTGCCGGGCGTACCGACATAGCCACAATTTTGGGCTATACCCCCGCGACTTTCATGACGAACGCCCAGTCTGGCGCCACAATCGACGCCGGTGGCGATTATGTTCAGAACATGAACAGAACCAACATCAGCAACGACCTTAAAACCTTTAGCGGCAATCTGGCCACGTGGCTGAAAAATAACAAGCCTGACGGTCAAATCGAGGACCTTTTGGGCGGTCAATCTATTGTTCCTGTGACGATTCCGCTGCTTCAGACGACCCTGCCATATGAGCAGCCTGGCGATGTGCCTACCGTTTGGACGGGCGACGTGCCAGCGAGCTTCAAGCCCACTCTCCAGATTCAATTTCCAAACTGGACTACTCCTGGAGTTTGGGACTTCACTTATGTCACCACTTCAGATTTGCTGGCAGCAAAACGCCTGACGTTGTTTTTCGACGCTTCGCGTGTGCCTAAGCTGTATTTGGATGGCACGCTCGTTGCTACGGGATTGGCGCAGCCGCTCGGAACTTATACTTCCATCTACATTACGGTTACTCACCCTGCTTATGCGGCAGCGAATTATCCACAGACTTCACAGCAGTGGTACCAGACCAACTTCCAGTGGTGGCAAGGCAACATCAATGCCAATACAGGCTACCTGATTGGTAACTCTTGGGGCAACCTTGGCCGCGGCCAGATGGATTTGCATGCCGATAAACTGGCTGCCAATATTGCAGCTGGTGGTGCCGCTACGTCTGAACCTGTCTTGGGTGAAAAACTGGCGGTTACTTGGTCTCGGTGGGCTGGCCAAAACTCACGCGTTACTGATCTCGTCAATCGGATCAAGAAATGTAAAACAGTTTTGAGCCATCAGGTCGGCGTTGTTTATTTCAACCCGAACGCCACTCCTATTTATTGCGGAACTGACATTGGCGGCGTTTCTGGTTCTAGCTCAAACCTGAATAATGACGTTACTCAGACTCCAATCAACGACACTGTGGTGGCAATGCATGGCGTTGCGCTGGAGGCAGCCACTCTTGCTCAGATGACTGGTACTGGTCCTGGTGTCTCGACCACGACTGTTATTGACAGAGCCAACACCGCTGGTCACCGTATTTACAAGGGTAAAAGTTCCAACTGGAACACTGGCACAAACGTCCAGGCTACTCTTGTCGCCAATGGCTACAACGCCACCGACATGACCAACATCTACAACTCCTATATTCAATGGGGCTACGATGTGTTAATCGGCGCACAGCCGACAGAAACTATCGGCAGTTGGACTGGCTGGGGTTATTGGGCTTTCCCAAGCTCCGGAGCATTTGGTCTCATCAATGGCGCGGTTAAGGGTGGCACAAATACTGGCAGTCCTGACAATAAAGATACCGATGACAACAGAGACGGTAAAGGTATCGATGACCCGATCGGCATTTTTACAGGCAATTTTACTTCAGACACTTCAGACCTGAACGTCGGTAGCCAGCCCTATCCTTACAGCTTGTCTTTTGGGCGTATGTACAATTCCAACTTGCAGTATTCATCCGGAATATTGGGACGAGGCTGGAAGCACAGTCATCAAGTCAAGGCCACTCTGTCAAGCAATGGCTTTTTTGCTATGGGTGAGCAGTATGCTCTGCCTGCTTCGGCAACAATTGCCCAGCTTTTCGTAAATGCAGATATCGTGAGTGATACCACTCGCCCAGTCGCCAAAATCACGGCAATGACTTTGGCGGACGCTTGGTGGGTCGACCAAATGTACAACAACTCTGTGGTTGTTTCATACCCCAACGTCAATCAAATTTTCGTAAAGCAGCCAGACAGCACTTTTACACCTCCGGTCAACTTCCCGAATTCGTTAACTCTGGTAGGTGGTCTCTACCAGCTGAAAACGGCCCAAGGAATTCAGACAAACTTTAACCTGGATGGTCAGATTGGTGCTGTTATTTTCCCGAACGGAGTAACCATCTCCTATACCTATACTTCGGGAAATTTGACAAGCATCTCAAATGGCATGGGACGCACGCTGACGCTGAACTACACGTCCGGTAAGCTTACAAGTGTGACTGACGGGACGGGACGTTCTGTGAGCTATTTGCAAGATGCCAACTTGAATCTCACACAGTTTACTGATGCAAACTCGAAGCTCTCGACCTATCAGTATGATCAGCCTGGTCGGATGACGGCTTATTTCAAGCCAGCTTTCCCCGCAACTGCCTTCGCCACGAATGTTTATGACTCTTTGAGCCGAGTCAAGACACAGGCAAATGCAAGAAATCAGGTAACCACCTATTTCTTTGCGGGATCGCGAGCATTTGCAACTGACCCAGTGGGCAACAAACGCACTTGGTACCTGAATCGTTTTGGATCCACCATTAAGGCAATTGATGGCCTCGGAAACACGGTTGTTACTGTGTACGATGGTTTGAACCGACCTACCCAAATTATTCAGCCAGAAGGAAATAGCTATGTCACGACTTTCGATAAGAATGACAACCCGCTTACTATTACCTATCTTTCCAAGAGCGGTTCTGGCTTAAGCAACATTGTCCGCAGCTTTACTTATCATGCGACTTGGGCAAAGCCTCTAACGGAGGTTGATGGGCGCAGTAAAACTACGAATTTCACTTATGATGCTGCCACAGGAAATCTTTTAACGATTCAAAGGCCAATCGTCGGAGGGGTGACTCCAACTGTGGGCATGACTTGGAACAGCCGTGGCCAGATGTTGACCAGAACAGATGAAACGGGCATAGTCCTTAAAAGGGCTTTTGATACAAGCACTGAGAAACTCTTGACGGAAGTTCAAGACTTTGGCACTGGAAGGCTCAATCTCACACGATCCTTTGGTTATGACTCAGTCGGTAATTGGACTAGCAATACTGATCCGCGAAGTAAAATAACTACCTTCGTTTTTGATCCACTGAGACGCTTGATTCAGCAAACAGACCCGTCGCCATTTAGTTTCCTAACAAAGTGGACTTATGACGACAATGGCAACTTGACCAAGAAAGAGCGTCAAACTGGGACTATTCCAGCATGGCAAACTCTAACGTGGACTTATTCTGCCACTAATGCGCGGCTTACCGTGGTAGATCCAGCATTTAATACCACGACATGGGCATATGACGGCAAAGATCGGCTCCAGTCCATCACGGATGCGCAATCGCGAGTTTGGCAGTATACATATGACGCAAACGATAGGGTAAGCACACTCACAGACCCTACCAGCATTGTCACCGAGACTAAAACCTACACGGCCAACAGCCGCATTGCATCTGTAAAAGACGCTAAAAGCAATACTACACAGTACACCTGGGATGGATTTGACAGACCTAACAAAACCATTTTTGCTGATACCACTTTTGAGCAAAATAGTTTGTACGATGCAAACGGCAACGTTCTCACTTATCTGACTCGCTCCGGAAGTAGCATCGTTAACACCTTTGACGCCTTGAATAGGCTTGCCACCAAAGCACCCTCTGGTCAGCCAACTGTCACAAACACTTATGATTTGGCGGGGCGGCTTACTCAAACGAGTAAACCCGTTGTTGCTGGAGACCCATCTTCTGGTGCCTTGCAGTTCTTCTTTGATACCGCCGGTAGAGCTTTTAAGGAACAGTACCCTGACGGAAAAACTGTTGTGCATGTTCTCGACGCCAACAATAACCGCACCAAGACAACCTGGCCGGATGCCTACTTTGTCGACCGGGTCTTTGACGAACTCAATCGCCTGAGCAATATTAAGCTCAACGGAAGTGGAACTAACGCAGTTGTCTTTAGCTACAATCAGCTCTCACAGCGAACTCAGTTGACTTATAGCAACGGTGCCACCGTTGTTTATACGCCACAACTCAATGAAGATGTGACTGGTATTACTCACAATTTTGTTGGCTCAAACGTAGCTTTCACCTATGGCTTCAATTTGGTGCATGAGCCACTGACGCAAAACGTGAGTGATAGTACTTATATGTGGCATCCAGCCGGTGCTGCTACCATAACCTACGCCACCGCAGATAGTGCAAACAATTATCCGACCGTAGGAGGGACGAGCTACAGCTACAACGGCAATAAGTGCCTGATTGGGGATGGAGTCTGGACTTATGGCTTCGATACTGAAAACCATTTGCTCACCGCGAGCAAAACTGGAACCAGTGCGAGTTTTGTTTATGATCCGACGCATCGGCAAATTCAAAAGACTGTGGGCTCAGTAAAGAGCCGTTACATCTATTCTGGTTGGCAGCGTATTGCTGATTATGATGGTGTTGCTGGCACTTTGCAGAATCGCTACATTTACGGCACTAGCTTGGATGAGCCTTTGATCCAGGTGACAAGCGCAGGTGTCTTGACTTTCTTGCATGCGGACAAGATGGGTTCGATTGTTGCCACCAGTAGCAATACCGGTGCTGTGACAAACAAGAACAAGTTTAGCCCGTTTGGTGAAATCACCACGTTGGCGGGCACGACCTTTGGATTCACAGGTCAGCGTTATGATTCGGAGCTTGGACTCTCTTATTTCAAGCATCGGTACTATTCGCAAAAATTAGGCCGGTTCTTACAACCGGATCCTGCTGGTTACAGAGGTAAGGATTACAACTTGCTAACTTATGCCTTCAGTAGCCCTCTTTCTCATGTTGACCCAATGGGCCTTGATGTTTGGATTGAAGGCCCGTCTGGAAATGACCCACCAACTCACGAAAGTATCAACATTGGAAACCCAAATGGGAGCTATGTTTCACTGTCCTACGGAAACATTATTCCAGGATCGCCGATAGGCTTGGGATATCTCGGCCCTGATAGAAATGTTGGAGGTCCAATAGAAAAATACAAAAAGACAACAAAGGAAGTTGATGAGCAGCTAATCAAAAAATACAATAATCTGCCAGCGTCTCAACTTGGTTTCTATTTTCTTTGCGGAACTAACTGCCGCACAATTGCAGAGCAGATTTTCGATGAAGCTCCTGGAACGGAAATGCGTCCACCAGTTACGCCGTGGCATCCTTGGTTGTGGAATCCTTTCGACTGGCTTTTCTTGCCAGCCGGAGGACAGACGTCCGACCCTGGTGGTGATCCACCCGGCGACTCTGGACCTAATTGGACTCCAAGCGATTTGTCCCCTCCAGGTGAGCCCGCTCAGATACGAAACTACGACTGGGGCTCAGGCTGCCGCCTCGCTTAGCAACATTGTGGATTAGTCTCAAGTAGAAGAATTGGAGGGATCATCGGGGTTAAATCCGATGATCCCTTTTTTCTAAATTCTCTAACCACAGCGTGACTAAGATTTCCCAACAATGTCACAGAGTGTTACAGCAGTCGGGACCATGGCTATTACAGCCCAGCAGAAAACTACTTTGGGGATTACCATGTTTCCGTCTCGTTGTTTTGCCAAGACGCAGGACCAAATCAATAATGCCAAACCCACAATTAACGAGATGACCTGCACATTCTGTGTTGCGTAGGTATTCAGCAAGGCGACCGTCGCAATTGAATTAAGCAATATCCGTAATCGTAAGCTATCCATAAAAAACCTGAAATTGGACTCTACAAATACTCTATGCCACGAAAGGCTAGCTAGTATCGATTAGCCATCAAGGTTTGATACGGTGGATTGGAAAAGTGTTTTAGCAAAACAAGTTTGCTCTTCAACGCGTATCAGATCAATCAAAAGTTCTTCGATCTCTGTAATTCAGGATTTAATTTTGGCAAGGGGACTAGCTATCTCCTTGCTTTTTTCTTTTTAACTTACTAGCAGACTGGTCTACTAATTTACCTTTTCCGCGCAGAGTACTCGATAGAAAGAAGCAAGAGAGCAAGCATAGTGAAAGTACATCACTGCACTTGTTCTCACCAGGCCTGGCTCTCTTGCTTCAACTTCATTCACTTGGGCATGTCGTGTTCGGATTGACGCGAGCTGTTGATTGCTTGCTCCGACCTTTGACATGATACTACATTTTTTTTGCACCACTCGTGGTGTTCCTGGCAAGCTGAATGCATCAATGGCGACAAAAGCTAGACCGATAAATTTATTTCCCGCACTTCTTTGCTTTTGCAATTTTTTATTACTTCTTCTGCTGATTTGATGTGGTCCATTTAGCAAGCATTTGCTCATATTGATTTTGCAACGTTTCAGTTTTCCCTTTCAGTTCTGCTGCATCTTTAATGTAAACGCACCAGAATGACCATCTTCACGACAGTCGCAATCTGTAGTTAGATTGTCTGGCGGTGAAATGGAGGATAAGTGGTGGCAAATACAGTGGGCTTGAGGGATAAGAACCCAAGGGAATTCTG